>Ga0307379_10011379_pt1 | contig 11675 bp, 14 predicted proteins | sample UN2MG_FD_202237 | JGI IMG/M metagenome (GOLD analysis project Ga0307379, IMG submission 202237) | Soil microbial communities from Risofladan, Vaasa, Finland - UN-2 | ecosystem: Environmental > Terrestrial > Soil > Coastal area > Acid sulfate soil | place: Finland: Risofladan, Vaasa | collected... | reverse complement strand
AAGGGTGAAGAATTAACTTACTTTGATCGCATTGACACACTCTATAAAAAATATTAATCAAAGAGTTTGTTGAATGGTATGAGTTTTCATCCAAAAGATTTGCCGATTTTTAAAACCTATGACCTAAAGAATGAAGCAGACGTACCTGCTGCCGTTGATGATATGGTAAATCTTGGATTTAGTAATAGAAAAGAAGGATTCAAGGTTTTAATGCCAAAAGAAACAAAACTTGCAAAACGAATTGGTTATTCTGTAACAACTGGTATTAACTTTGGATTAAGGAAAAAAAATGAAGTTCGAGATATAAAATACTGGACCTTTCATCACGATAGTGAACATTACGCAATAATTTTAATTAGCAATAAGGTTCTCGAAGGATTAGATTTTTGATTTATCAAAAAATTTATACAATTTTGTTCTATATGCCAATATTCCTGTTAGCATTATTCCCAATACGGCACCTCCAATAACATCCATTGGAAAATGCTGCAAAACATAGATTCTACTGATTGAAACCAAAATTGGGTAAGCAAATAGTAGATAGCAGCCCCTAGGAAATCGTTCAGATAGTGCAAACGCTAAAACGATTCCAAAAATTACCGACCTTGTAGCATGCCCAGATGGAAATGATGCATTAGAACTACCCTCACAGAACATTGCAAAAGTATCACGACTTATCTCTACTGGAAAAATTACTCCTTCATAATTAAAATCAGGGCGGTCTCGGTCCACACCACATTTTATGTAACCTGTGAGTAATGTAGAGAGGACAATTAAAATCATCAAAGTAATTCCAATCCTTCTTGTTTTTTTAATTAAAAGAGTGATTATTCCAAATCCCAGCATGTAAAATGGATCGCCGCTTTCAGTAATGATTTGCATAATAATATCTAAAGTTGGATCTCCGACATGCTCTGAAGCAAAAAAGATTACCACTTGGTCAAATTCTTCACTTATCTCAAAAAACACCAATGCCAAAATTACTAAAAATAAAAATACCAATAATACAAAGGAACGAGACCGAAAATCAAAAATCCAATTTTGCAACTAGTTAATCCCTTTATGTTTCATTTTTAATTTTTCCTAAGTGAAATAAAGTAAAAAATACCTTATTTATTTTCAATTGGGATTTTCAATTTGAACAACTCAAAGAATTTAACCCAGAAGGCAATAGAAAGGGCGTGAATGTGCTCACTCTAGATGATTTTGACCTCAAAGATAAGACAATTTTTTTAAGAGTTGATATGAATTGCCCGATAGATGAGGAAACCATGGAGATTTCAGGTACCAAGAGAATCGAAGAGGCAATTGAAACAATTCAAGATTTAGAAAGTGCAAAAGTAGTCGTTGCATCGCACCAAGGAAGAGTTGGAAATAAAGACTATACTGGAATGGATAAACATGCCGAGGTCCTTGAAAAATTATTAAAAAAAAACGTAAAATATGTTGAAGACGTAATTGGCATTGCTGCCCAAAACGAAATAAAAAATTTGAAAAGTGGTGAAGTATTACTATTAGATAACCTACGTTTATGCGCTGAAGAAAATTATGAATTTTCACCAAAGGATGCATCAAAAACGATTATGGTGCAAAGACTTTCCAAGCTCTTTGATCTTTGTGTTTTAGATTCCTTTCCTAGTGCACATAGGTCACACCCATCAATTGTAGGATTTGCCCAAGTTTTGCCTGCATGTGCAGGACGTATTGTAGAGAGGGAGGTTAGAAATCTAGATGAAATAATGACAGTAGCAAAAGCACCTCATGTTATCGTTTTAGGTGGCTCAAAAGTTCCAGATAGACTTGAAGCAATTAAAATGCTCATCGAAAATGGACGAGCAGACCACGTTTTACTAACAGGAGTAATAGGAAATGTGTTTATGCGTGCTCAGGCAAGAATAAAATTTCCATTAGGCATCAAAAGAGAAGAAGAAGTAGTTGCAAAAGCACATGCTCTGATAGGAGAATACCCAGATGTTTTTTCAACTCCAGTAGATATTGCCATTGATAAAGATGGACAACGAGTTGAGATGGATGTAAGAGAGATTGCAAAAGGAGATAAAATTTATGATCTTGGCCCAAAAACTGTAGAATTTTATTCAAAGTTAATTGCAGGTGCAGGAACTGTTTTTATCAGTGGGCCTGCAGGATTTTTTGAGAAAGAAAACTTTAGGTTTGGGACAAACAAAATGCTAGAAGCAGTTGCAAATTCAATGGCTACAACTATTGTTAGTGGAGGACATTTAACATCAGTTCTCAAAAGCCAAGGGTTAGAGAAAAAAATTAAACATATTAGTACAGCCGGAGGAGCTCTAGTTCTCTACCTTACTGGTGAAAAACTTCCAATGATAAAAGCCCTAGAGGATGCTGCTAAAAAACAAAGAAGCTAAATTAATGCCTTACAGGTTGGATTTGGACATTCTTGTTTTTCTGATTCTCCAAGATAGATATCGTGATTGCAAGAATTACAATGGGATTTTTTTACTGGATCAAACAGTTTAAGCCAAATGGTAGTAAAATTTTGGGCAATATTTCGGGTTAGGCCGGAATCACAAATCTCAAGGATGTAAGGTTCTAAATCATCAATTATCCAAGAAGAATTAAGATCACCTTCAAGTTTTATTGTTTCAAATATTTCATCATTGGTAAATTTTGTATCCACATGGTTATATTTTTCAAAAATTATTTTTCTAATTTGTAATTGAATTGGTGTAGAAGGTGTGAATGTACTCATACACTAGTATAAGCTTGCTGCCTCTTCTTTTAACTTATCGACATCGGATGAATCGTCTAAATGTTTTCCCAAATAAGAGTAAAGGGCAGATTTTAGAACTTTGAGTGAAAGTAATGCACATTTTATTCTCACGGCTTGCAAGTTTTCAAGACCTAATTCTCCTAAAACATCAGTTTTTGAGATTTTTCTGACATCATCAATGTTTTTCCCCTTTGCAATCTCAGTTAGTACTGATGAACAGGCCATGCAAATAGCACATCCTTTGCCATGAAATTTAATATCAGATACCTTATCCCCATCAATTTTCATATCAATATCGATACTATCACCACATAATGGATTAGAGTCATGAAATGTAACATCATGATCTTCAATTTTTCCATAATTAATGGGGTTTCTTGAATAGTCAATAATCATCTCATGATAAATGTCAGCGTTGCTCATAATTTGAATATCCTTGCTACTTTATTTAATGAATTGATTAATTTGTCTACTTCCTCTCGAGTATTGTAAATGTAAAAGCTTGCCCTGGATGTTGCCGCAACATCTAGTCTCTCCATAAGTACTTGAGCACAATGGTGTCCTGATCTTATTGCAATTCCTTCCGCGTCAATGATTTGAGCTACATCGTGAGGGTGGACATCTGCAAAATTAAACGATATTACCCCACCTCGTTTTGAGATATCTTTTGTTCCATAGATATGCAACCCCTTTACTTGCGAAAGTTTCTCGATAGCATAAGAGGTCAATTCAATTTCATGTTGTCTAATTGCATCCATGCCTATATCGGATAGATAGTCAATTGCGGCACCAAATCCAATAACATCGGCAATATTTGGCGTCCCTGCTTCAAACTTGTACGGTAAATCATTCCAGGTTGTTTCATACTTGTGAACTTCTCTTATCATATCCCCGCCACCATGAAAGGGACTCATAGTTTCTAATACGGATTTTCTAACCCACAAAATTCCAATACCAGTTGGACCAAGCATTTTATGTGCAGAAAATGCAAAAAAGTCACACCCTAATTTTTCAATATCTACTTTCATGTGTGGTACTGCTTGTGCACCATCAACTAAAGTCAAAACTCCCGCTGCCTTACATTTTGAAATAATTGTTTCTACATCAGATATAGTTCCTAAAACATTTGACATTAGGCTAAAGGTGACAAGTTTAACTCTGCCTGTGGCCAGATATTTGTCAAGATCATCTAAGATTAATTCTCCATTGTCATCCATCCCAATATATTCTAGTTTGGCACCTTTTTCTTGTGTTAGTAACTGCCATGGAACAATATTGCTATGATGCTCATATTCTGTAGTAACAATAATGTCACCTTCCTTTATTTGATCTCGACCCCATGCATATGCAACTAGATTAATTGCCTCAGTAGTTCCCCTAACGAAAATAATTTCAGTTTTGTCTTTAACATTGATAAAATTTGCAATCTTTTCTCTTGCATTTTCATATAGTTCAGTTGCCTCTTCTGCAAGTGCATAAACTGCCCTGTGAATGTTTGCATTATGGTTTCTATAAAAATCATTTATTGCGTCAATTACCTGGTTTGGTTTTTGTGTTGTAGATGCATTATCCAAATATACTAAAGTTTTATTATCTCTAACGGTTCTTTTTAAAATTGGAAAGTCTTTTCTAAGGTTTTCAAAAGATGTTTGAGCACTTTGCATTATTTATATCTCCACGTAAATCTCGTTTTGTTCTATTTTAGTTTTGTATGTCTTTAATGGGATTTCAGCTGGAAGATTTTGTGGTTTTCCATCCTCCATATTAAATACAGAAAGATGTAATGGACACCTAACTCCTTCTTCACTTAGAAATCCAGTTGACAAGTCAGCATCAGCATGAGTACAAATCAAATCAGTGGCAAAAATAGTTCCTTTTTGATTTGCCAAAAGGATTTTTTTATCATTGGTATGAAACCCAAACAACTGTCCCTCTTTTACTTGGTCTAAATCACATGCTTTAATCCATTGGGGCATTTTGATTACCTGTACTTGTAGTGTTGTTCAATTTCTGCATCTTCATTGTATCGTGTTTCCTCAACTTCAATAAATTTTGCGAGTTCTTCATCGGTGTTTATTGTAAGTTCTTTATCATCCCATTTGGATTCAATTAGATGCGCAATCCATGCTCTTACTTGAAAAGACATTTTTCGAGATAACGGTTCTAGAAATCCTTCGATAATGGTTCGTTCTGCCTCTTGAATACTTAGACATCTTGTTTGAAGATAAAATATTTGCTCTTCGTCAATCTGAGCTACCGAGGCAGAGTGGGTAGCCTTTACGTCATTTGTAAATATCTCTAATCCTGGAATGGAATCTGATTTTGCGTCTTTGTCTAATAGGATTGAGCGTCCGGACAAGAATGAATTTGATTTTGTGGCATTTTTTTTAATTCTAATCATTCCTTTGAATAGTGATTTTGACTTGTTTCGGAGTATGGATTTTTCAACTACTCGCCCCTCAGTTGCAGGAGCTTCATGGTTTACATCAGTTTGAATATCAAATGACTGTTCTTTGTTTCCAAAAATCACCTCAGAATCACTTGAAGAAGCTCCTGAGCCATTAAGATTGTATTCTATTTTGTATCTGGATAAGATAGCACCAAATAATCCAGAATACCAGTTTACTTTGGCATCTTTCCCAAGATCTGTTCTTCTAGTAGAAAAGTTAACAGTATTTTGATCCATCATTTGTAACGTAGTTACATCAAGGTGTGCATTTGGAGCAACATTTGTATTAAATAATTCAAGGTATGCCTGTTGTTTTTCTGATTTTGGAGAATATAGTTCCTGAACAATAGTTGCTTTGCTGCTCTCATCGGCAAAGATAATGTTTCTAGAGATAGTAGAGATGCCATCATCAGATAAACTAGTGACTACATGTATGGGTTTATCCAGAATTAGATTTTTGGGAATGTGGATAAATACTCCTGAGTTAAATGCCGCGTTGTTTAATGCAGTAAATTTATCGTTTTTTGAATTGGATGATTCTAGGGATTTTTTTACGAGTTCGGAATTATTTTTTATTGCATCCTCAATTGAAGATATTACTAGTCCTTTTGATTTTAGCTCATCAGAGATATTTATTTTATGAATATGTGTACCAATTTGTACAATGCAGGTTTCATTTTCCAATTCAGTTAATCTTTTTTCCAGAAAACTTGGAATCTTATCAGCTGTAGAAACAGATATGGAAACTTGTGTTGGATCCATTTTTTTGGCATCTGTGTATTTGTTGTATAATGGAGATGTTTCAATTGGAAGGTTTTGATAAACAGATAAAGAAATTTTCCTGTGTTCTTTTAGCCAGTCTGGCTCATTTTTAGATGAGGATATTTCATCAATGTGTGAGATATTAATAGTTGATAGTGTTTGAGACATGTCTAATCATTTCATAGTCTAACCGACTGAATCATCCATCTCGATTTTGATGAGTCGATTTAGTTCTACGGCATATTCCATTGGTAGTTCTTTGGTAAAGGGCTCCATGAATCCATTTACAATTAATGTTAAGGCATCTTCTTCTGAAAATCCTCTAGTCATTAGGTAAAATATTTGCTCATCACCAATTTTTCCTACAGTTGCCTCATGCGTAATAGTTGCATCTTCTTGGTTGATTTCCATGTATGGATATGTGTCAGTCTTTGAGGTATCATCTAGTAACAAGGCATCGCATCTTACTGTGGCTTTTACATTAGTAGCACCCTTTGCCACATTTAGTAAACCTCTGTATGTTGATCTTCCATCAAGTCTACTTACAGATTTAGATGTAATCTTTGAAGTAGTGTTTGGTGCAAGATGAACCATTTTGGCACCAGTATCTTGGTGTTGTCCCTTTCCTGCAAATGCAATAGATAGAGTTTCACCATATGCGCGCTCACCCATCAAATAGATTCCAGGATATTTCATTGTAAGTTTACTTCCAATGTTTCCATCAATCCATTCTACAGTTGCACCTTCATATGCATAAGCTCGTTTTGTAACAAGGTTGTAAACATCACTACTCCAGTTTTGGATCGTGGTGTATCGTAATTTTGCATCTTTATGGGCAACCAATTCAACTACTGCAGAATGCAGTGATTCAGATGAATACACTGGAGCAGTGCATCCTTCAATATAATGAATCTCGGAACCCTCATCTGCAATGATCAAAGTTCTTTCAAATTGTCCAATGTTTTCTGCATTTATTCTAAAATATGCTTGTAAAGGCATGTCCACTTTTATTCCTGGTGGAATGTAGATGAATGAACCACCACTCCATACTGCACTGTTTAATGCAGCAAACTTGTTATCCTCAGGTGGTATGATTTTACCAAAATATTTTTTGAAAATTTCTGGATATTCTTTTAATGCAGCATCAGTATCTAAAAACAAAACTCCTTGTTTTGCCAAATCTTCTCTTAAGCTGTGATAGACCACTTCTGATTCATATTGAGCACCAACACCTGCCAAGAATTTCTTTTCAGCTTCAGGAATTCCAAGTTTATCAAAAGTGGCTTTTACATCAGCTGGTACATCATCCCAATTCTTTTCAGTTTTTTCGGTTGCTTTTGCATAATAAAATATATTTTGAAAATCAATTACACTAAGATCACCACCCCAAGTTGGCATTGGTTTTTTCATAAAAATTTCATAAGATCGAAGTCTAAAATCAAGCATCCATTGTGGCTCATCCTTCATTTTACTAATTGCAATTACAGTATCTTTTGAGAGTCCCTTTTTACTAAGATGTACATACATGTCAGTTGAATCTTTAAAATCATATTTTGAATAATCCATCTCAAAATTTTCAGTAGTCATGAAGAAAATAACTACGTTATATTATAAATACATGAGGAAAAATAGGCACAGCTAAATAGCTTTAGCTAAATTTTGGTTGCATACAAGAAAAATCAAACTATATGATAAAAATTAGGTACACTTCGGTCAACTAGACCTATTTTTTGCATTCCTAGAATACTCCTCTGAAGTCATGTATGGTTTTGCTTGCTCGACTTGAAGGTAACAAGACACATCTTCACTATCATACCAATTTTTATTTTTCCCGTCTAAATGTATATTACAAATCTCACAGTTGTACGAAAAGTATGTTAATTTTTCATCGGCGACATCTGGTCCATCATCAATGTCATAAAATTCTCTATCCATTTTACATTTAGGACAATACATATTCATTTTTAATTATTTTTTATATTAAAAAACAAAATAAGAGCCTTGTGAAAAACAGTATCAAATCAAATTATTATAAAAAAAATTAGTGTTAATTCAATTTATATGAATCATCCAGAACTAACGTGGACAAGGTACGAAAGTACAAGAATAATCGATTAGAAATAATTTTTGATTAGGTAGGACACAAGTAACTCTTAGATAATCTTATTCTTGGATATAAAAAAAGGTTATAGTTTTGGCATTACTCTCGTGTATTTGGAGGACATTAGCACAACTGCTGTTATTGCTACAAACATTACAACCATTGTAATTGCTCCAAATTCAGGAACTACGTTGAACATCAAAATTTCTCCTTTGGGTCCACTCCAGTCGTCTTCTTCACCTGGAAGTCCAAATCCTAGTACCGTTACTTTGATGTCAACTTGATCAGCTGAATCTAATGGTGCAGTTGAATACATTCCAGTTCCTTCATGTTCATGGGCTCCAAGAACTGAAAGGACTTCTTGACCGTTTTGTGTTACGGTAAGATCATAGTTTGCATGTTTTTGCACAGATCCAGTTGAATCCCTAAATTTTATCTCAAGAGTCATTACCTCATCTGATGCAGGATTACTTGCAATGATTTCTGCACGTAAATTACCATCTTCAGAAATTCCAGAAACTGTGGTTTCGGTCTCTGATGGAGCTCCAACAATTAAATCAGGCGTATCATCTGGTTCTTCTCCTGCTGCTTGAACAGTTACAATCCCTTTCATCCATGGGTGAACCATACAAAAGTATGGAAATTCACCTGCTGCTTCAAATGTATGTGAGAAAGTTGTACCTGCCATAAACAAACTGCTGTCAAAGACGCCAGATGGTCCATCTGCTGCACCACCAGCAGTAACGGTATGAGCTGCAGAGTCATCATTTGACCATGTTACTACACCGCCAACATCCACTGTTACTTCATAGGGCATGAAACATTGGTTTGTAGTCTCACATCCTGGAACTGAAGTTCCTTGAGGAGTGCTAACACTTGCAGTTGTGTGATCTGCAAATGCTGGACTTGCTGAGATTCCTAAAGATATCGCAAACAGCACCAAAAGTGAATTTAGTACTGTTTTCTTTTTTGGATTCATTATTCAAACCACAAATATGAAGGATAAAAGAATATTGGAAGATTAATGCAATAATATTTCTTTAAGGGTATCAAATGATCCTAAGACTGTATGTACCTCAGAAATAATATTTTTTATCTTAAAATTTTTCAACTCATCAGCAGTAAAGGGTCCAATAGCAACGACATGTATTTTTTCCAAATTTTCAACCAGTCGTGACTCATCATAGTCTTTTAACATTATTTCAAAAAACCCCCTAACAGAGGATGCACTAGTAAAAACAATTCCATCTATCTTTTTTCGGGAAAATAATTCTCGGAATTCATTCCATTGAGTAGTATCGCGAAATGCACAAACATCATACAAATGAATCTCTAACACATCAATGCCAATCTTGTTTAGTAGTTCTTTTAAAAAAGGAGTGGATGCACCACTCCGTGGAACAATTACTTTTTTCCCAACTGCATGGATTTTGGTAAATTCCTCACCAACACCAACTGATGAATATGTAGTGGGCTGGTAATTTACTTTGATTCCTTCATTTTCAAGTGCTTTGGTAGTTTTTGGACCAACTGACATTACCATAGTATTTGCAACTGTTAGTTGTAGTATCTCAAATTTCCCTATTTTTTTAGCAGTATCAAAGAGCAGTTTTACTGCTTTTGAACTCATAAACACAGAATAGTCTGGATCATATTTTTTTATTGATTCTAGAAATTCATCTACAATCTTTTCCCCCTTACTTACAAGTTCAATAGTAGGAAGAGGTAATGGATGTGCATTATTTTTTTCTGCAAGTTCGATAAATTCTGTGGCATCATCTTTTGAGCGGGTGATTGCGATTGTCTTACCATCAAGCATCTTATTTCCACCCTATTGTTTTTGATAAATCAACTACTTTTCCAATTATAATATTAGTTGGAGGTGTGATTTTATTTTGTTTCACAAGTTTTGCAATATTTGAAACTGTTCCTATTACCATCTTTTGTTTTGGAGTAGTTCCATTTTGAATTACTGCAACAGGTGTTTTTTTATCCAGGCCTCCTGCAATTAGCTGTTTACATATTACATCAATTCTAGACAATCCCATCATGATAACAATCGTATCAACTGATTTTGCAAGCCTTTTCCATTTTACTGCATCATTTTTCTTTTCAGGATCTTCATGTCCTGTTACAAAGACAACTGATGATGCATATTTTCTATGAGTAAGAGGAATTCCAGCATAGGTAGCAGAACCGATTCCGGAGGTAATTCCGGGAACAATTTCATATTTTATTTTGTTTTCTTTGAGAAATTCAGCTTCTTCACCCCCACGTCCGAAAATAATTGGATCACCTCCCTTTAATCTAACAATTTTTTTTTTAGATTTTGCATATTTTACCATCAAGTCGTTTGTTGTGTTTTGATGAGTAGTGTCATCTCCTACCGCACGGCCGACATAGATCTTTTCGGTCTTTTTAGGAATCATTGAAATAATTTTTTTGCTTACCAGTCTATCATAAAGAACAACATCAGCCTTTAGGAGAAGTTCTACAGCATGCAGGGTAATTAATTTATGATCTCCAGGACCTGCCCCTACCAGATAGACTTTACCTGTCATTTTTTATTCCATTCCTCAACTTTTTCTCTCCAATTTAATGCAAGTTCATTTACCCCTTTCTGTCGAAGCTCTTCTCCTACGCTTTTTCCCAAGGAATATGGATCACTTTTCGGCCCCAATTTTGTTACATAAAGTAACTTTTTTCCATCAACTGAAAATGCACTTACTTTAAGGGTCATTTGTTCACCGTTTGACTTTGCATACGCACCAACTGGAAACCTACATCCAGAATCTATAAAATCCGAAAGTGCACGTTCTGCCTCTATTTCAAGTCTAGAGTCTTCATCTTCAATTTTTTTTAGCATGTGGATTGTTTGTTCATCGTCTTTTCTTGCAACTATTGCAAGGGCTCCTTGTCCAGGTGATGGAGAAAAGTCTTCGATAGATAAAGCAGTATATGAGATATCCATCCCTAATCTAGAAATTCCTGCTTGAGCTAGAACAATTGCATCATAGTTATCACCAGAGATTTTTTTGATTCTAGTTTCAATATTTCCTCGTATTGGTTTTACTGTTACATCTGGCCTCTTTCTGGATATTTGAACTGCTCTTCGTAGAGAGCTTGTACCAACCACAGCACCAGGTTTTATTGTGTCAAGTGTGGAACCATCCGATGAGATAAACACGTCATTTACCATTGCTCTTTTTGGAATACAAGCTAAAACAAGATTCTCGTCAATCTGGGATGGAACATCCTTTAGACTATGAACTGCAAAGTCAATTTCATTTTGAGCAACTGCTCTGTCAATTTCTTTTTCAAAAATTCCTTTTTGATCAATTGTAAATAGAGGTCTCAAATCAGTGTCTCCTTGCGTCGTTATGGGTTTGACCTCAAATTCTATATCTTGATGTACCCTTTTGAGTTCATCAATCACCCAATTTGTTTGGGCAATCGATAGTTGGCTTCCTCTTGCCCCAATCAAGTACTTCAATTCTTCACCGATTTTAGAGCAATTTGATATGCGTCAAGGGTTTTGTTTAGATCTGTTTGAGTATGAGCATCTGACAAAAAGACTACTTCAAACTGTGATGGTGCGATAAAAACCCCAT
>Ga0307379_10011378_pt1 | contig 11676 bp, 11 predicted proteins | sample UN2MG_FD_202237 | JGI IMG/M metagenome (GOLD analysis project Ga0307379, IMG submission 202237) | Soil microbial communities from Risofladan, Vaasa, Finland - UN-2 | ecosystem: Environmental > Terrestrial > Soil > Coastal area > Acid sulfate soil | place: Finland: Risofladan, Vaasa | collected... | reverse complement strand
TCGGCCAGGGCGCGCGAGGCCGCTTCCATGAACGGGTGCCTCATTCCCGCGCCCGCGCCGTGCGCGAACAGGTACAGCGCCGTGGCCATCGGGGGTCGAAGGAGAAGGCCGCCGACGGGAGTGTCGCCCACCTGGATCTCGAGTTCGGTGATCTCGGGATCCGGAGGCATCTCGCGGCCGGCCGGAGCGTTCACCCGACCGGCGTCCGCTCGTCAGCCGGGCCGAGCGACCAGGCACCGCCATCCCAATGCACCGGTCGAACCGTGGTCCGCGACTCCCCGATTTCGAACCACCATGCCGCCTCGTGGCCGTCCATCGTCGCGCTGCCGCCGCAGAACAGCTCGGGCGGAATCGCATGCCGAAACGCGTGGTGAATATGGCCGCACAGGATCGCGCCCCGCTGCAGGCCGGCGCAGATGTCCAGAAACGGTCCGGCGTTCTCGAGTCCGTGCAGCGGCGTGTCGGGAGAGCCGTCCGCCCGCAGCGGAGCATAGTGAGTCGCCACGAAAACGAACCGTCGCCGGATATCCTCGTGCCCGAGAACCGTCCGCAGCCCCTCGAGTTGGGCACTCGGAATCCGTCCGCTCGACTGCCATGGGAGGCTCGGCCGGGCGCTGTTCACGGCGACGACCGCCGCCAGCTCCCCGAGCAGCCGCACCACGGGCCACGGTCCGTCGGTGCACTGCTCCGGCAGGTCGGACACGAGCGCATCGGCGAAATGCCGATCGAAGCGCTGCTCGCGGATGACACTGCGCGTGTAGAGATCGTGATTTCCAGGCAGGCAGACGAAGCCGAGCGGAGCTTCGAAGAATGGCTTCACGCCCGCGCGCGCCGCTGCGAGCTCGGCGTCGGTGCCGAGGGCTGACAGATCCCCAGTGCACACCACGGAATCCGCGGATTCCTCGCGGGCGAGGCGGGCGAGGGCCGCGATCTTTCGCGGCGCATCAGCGAACCGTCGGCCGCGGCCGCGTAGCAGATTCGCCCCGCCGATCAGGCGCTTGCCGGGCCAGTCGCGCAGCGGCACACGTGCGAGACCGAGTGCAAAGTGCGGGTCCGTGAAGTGGAGCAGGCGGATTGTGTCCAGGGTCCGTGTCTCCCGGCCGTCGGAGGGCTATCGTGTACCGAACGAGGCGTCATGATACCGGCGCCAGTTCGATGTTCGCGCCCGGCTCCGGCCGGTGCAAGCGATGAGAGCGACAAGGAGGTTTGTTTCCGTGCCCAGGCCCGCCTTTCAGCCACCCGCCGATTGGATCCGGATCGAATCAATCGACGTCCACACAGCGGGTGAGCCGCTGCGCGTGATCACGGGCGGCTGGCCCGAGATTCCGGGCGCGACGATCCTCGATCGGCGGCGCCACGCCCGTGAGCGCCAGGATGCGCTGCGCCGGGCCGTGCTGTGGGAGCCACGCGGACATGCCGACATGTATGGCTGCCTGCTCCTTCCCCCGGCCACCGACGACGGCGACGCCGGCGTGCTGTTTCTGCACAACGAGGGCTGGAGCACGATGTGCGGGCACGGGATCATCGGAGTCGTGAAGCTGGGAGTGGAGACTGGCCTGCTGCCGGGCCGCCAGCCGGGACCCGACACGGTCGAGTCACGGATCGACACGCCGGCCGGACGGGTGACGGCCACCGCGCACCTGGCCCCGGAGGACTCCGGTGACACCGGTGCCGGCGGGGGTCGGCGCGTCGAGCGAGTGAGCTTTCTGAACGTGCCGTCGTTCGTGCTGGCGTCAGCCGTGGAGGTCGATACTCCAGGAGTCGGCAGTGTGAAGCTCGACGTCGCGTTCGGCGGGGCGTTCTACGCCTATGTCGAGGCCGCGCCGCTCGGCCTGTCTCTCGAAACCGAGAACGTGTCGGCGATCATCGATCTCGGCATGCGCATCAAGCGCGCGGTGTCCGCCGCGATTCCACTTTCCCATCCCGACGACGACCCCGACCTGGACTTCCTGTACGGCACGATCTTCACGGGCCCGGCGCTCGGAGACGCCGATATGAGGGAAGTGTGCATCTTCGCCGACGGCGAAGTGGACCGGTCGCCGACCGGGACCGGGGTCAGCGGACTCGCCGCGATCCTGCACGCACGCGGAGAACTGTCTGTGGACCACGAGATCGAGGTCGAGAGCATTCTCGGCACGACGTTCAGCGTCCGCGTTGCGCATGAGATGGAGCTGGCCGGTCGCGCGGCGATCGAGCCCGAAGTCTGCGGTACCGCTTACGTCACCGGACGACACGAGTTCTGGATCGATCCGCTCGATCCGCTCCGCGACGGATTCCTTCTTGGCCGAGGATCATCATCATGATCGACCATCCGCTGCCGCTCGGCGGCCTGCTGTCCATGGATTCCGATCCGACCCTTCCACTGGCGTTTGCGGCGCTGCCCTGCGACCAGTCCTCGAGCATTCGGCGGGGCAGTGCCGAAGGCCCCGGCCGCATCCGCCTCGCCTACGACGGCCGGGTGTACAACTCGACCACGGAGACGGGCATCGACCTGTCCGGAGCCGTGGCGGACCTCGGCAGCTGGGAATCCGAGGCCACCTGGGAAGCGACCCGTCAGTCGTACGCCGGACAGGCGGCGGTCGTGCTGGGTCGCGGACAGGCACTGTTCGCCGCTGGCGGCGATCACGGCGTCACGATTCCGCTGGGCGCTGCCACGGAAGTGCTTGGCGAGCAGATCCACATCGTCCAGCTGGATGCGCACCCCGACCTGTATCCCGAGTACCGGGGCGACCGCTGGTCGCATGCTTGCGTCGCGGTCCGGCTGCTGGAGATGGAGCACATCTCGACCGTCACCCAGATCGGCGTGCGGACCCTGAACCACGCTCAGGCGGAGGTCGCGCGGAGATTCCCCGGTCGGCTGGCGATCGTGGAGGCGCGAGACGTCGGCGGAGGTTCGATTCTCGAGTCCGGCGACCTGCCGGACATCCTTCGCCCCGGGGCGAAGGTGTGGCTGACCGTGGACCTGGACGTGTTCGATCCGGCGTTCGCGCCGGGCGTGGCGCACCCGGTTCCCGGCGGACTCAACCCGCGCCAGGTCATCGAGCTGATCCAGGAATCGGGCTGGTCGCTGGTCGGAATGGACGTCGTTGAGTGTCTGCCGGCCCGGGATGAAGGAGACCGGACGGCCGTGCTGGCCGGCCGGCTGCTCCACGAGGCGATGGGGACCGTGACCGGTTAGCGGCTCACCGGGCTGTCTCTGGCTAGGATTCCGCTTTCTTGTGGTAGGTGCCGCGGAACAGCTCCCGCCACGTGGTTCCCGCATCGGTCGACACGGACCATATCTGCAGCACGGTGCCGTCTTCATGCGGCTCCCAGGTGATCTCGTCGGTGACCATGAGCCCGTCTTTGCCCGGACGTTCACCAAGCAGGACCATCCGGCCGCGTGAATCGATGCCGCCATCCAGCATCAGGAGCCGGCCCTGGTCATCCACCCAGGTCTGGTGCCACGTGCCGCTGGCCGGATCATAGATGTTGAAGCTCTCGCCGGTGCCGCCGCCCAGCCCCTCCCACTCCTCGCGCAACACGCAGCCGCCGTGGTCCTTCGAGACCGTGTTGGTGCCCGCGACCTGGCCGTCCTCGGTCCTGACCTCCCAGCTGCCGAGCCAGAAGTCGAAGTGCCCGTGCTCATCGGCCGTGCACGGCTTCGGGCTGGCAGCGTCCTGTGCTGCGAGCGGCGTGGAGACGCCGAGGGCGAGCAGGGCAGTGAGAACCGCCAAGAGAGCTGTTTTCCCGCTCGCGGGGCGGATTGCTGAATCGTGATCGGTCATGTTCCTGCTTTCCATTGCTCCGTGAAGCGCCTGAGGGTCGTCGTCGCGTCAGGCTAAGTACCTCGGACGTCGACCGGAGTTCACTCCCGGCTGTCCGCCGAAGGGCTCTGACTGGGATCCGAGGCGAGCACTAAGGCCAGGTCGTGCCCATGACGACCGTGAACTTCCCGATGCTCTCACTGCCGTCGGGTGCCGAGACGTGGAAGAAATAGACCCCGCTGGAGATGTGGAAGTTGTTGAGGTCACGCATAGACCAGGCAAGGCGCCCGCCTCCGTCCGCATCATTGTGCTCGAGTTGACGGATGAGGCGCCCGCCGAGCGAGTAAATCCGGACGGTCGCCCGGGGAGGGAGGTTGACGAACATGATCTGCCGGTACTGGGGTGAAGGATCGTACTGGCTACCGCCGAGGTAAGGATCGGGAACCGTGTGCACCACCTTGCCCCGACCCGCTTCGCCGCGCGGTACCACATGCTGCGCGGCGATCTCGGATTCCTGTGACACGGGACCCGAATAGGCCGAGTTCAGGTCGACTGCCGTGACCGCGAACCGGTAGGTGAAGTTGTTGACGACACTCTCGTCGGTCCAACTGAATCCGACTTCCGGGTAAGATCCGAAATTGAGCGTGTCCGCCCCGGTCGGAACTGCCTCGAGCCTGGAGCTTCTGGCTATGCCTTCCCCCGGCAGCCTACCCGGACTGCCGTTGTTGAATACCACCGTGGCATCCCTCGTTATGGGCGACTCGCCGAGCGCACAGATCTCTCCAACGGAGTATCCCCGGACCTCCACCGTGTCGCCCGCCCCGTCCACGCGGAGAGTCCCGAGCTCTTCGTCGGGCTCGACGGTTTCGCAGGTGAAGTCGATGAACGGACGGTCAGGCACCACGAATGTGGCGATCGGAGTCAGATCGGGCTCTCCGCCCGCCTGCCGCCAGATCCGGTACAGCTGGACGTCGTACCTGCGGTAGTTCGGATTGTAGAACGGACTCGCGCTGTCCGATGCCACCGTCCAGAACGGATCGCCGTGCTCCTCCGTCGGGCTCGGCCACCATTCGACGGTCACGGTGCCGTCGCCCGGAATCAGGTTGAACGGCGGTGGCAAGGGCGGCGCCGGCAGCTGTCCGAACCCGCTATCGACGAACTCCCTCGCGAGCAGGGCCCTCCACAGGAGACTCTCCGGCACGAGCTCGAACGTGAGCCTTCCCGCTCCGTCACGCAGCGGGAGTCTGTTCTCCGGTCCCTCCAGAGCCCCGCCCGTGCGGCCCGAAGGTGCAGGCCCGGAATACGACACCCACCCGGCCCCTCGTTCGATCGACTTCACCGGGTTGGCTGCCGCCGGAATAGAGACCGAACAGTTCAGGCCGGCAGGATCACATCCGTAAGCTCTCGCGAACCCCGGGTGAAAGGAAGGCGTTCCCGGCGGGTTCGCGTTTTGATAGGTGTTTCCCGAGATCCCGCTGGGCGACCCGTCCGGCATCGTCTCGACCGTCGCCGCGAACACGATCGCAAGTACGACGGTTTCGCTTTCTCCGGCGCCGAGGCGGAACGGGCCAGTGGCAATCACCATCCGCGCATCGTGAGGGCTCTGGTAGACAGTACCCGTCGACCGCTCCATCGTGGCGGGTTCTCCGGTATCGACCTGCGGGGTGACACTCGATTGCACGTCGGACTTCCCCGACAGGGTGCCCCACAGCCGGACCGCGGTGCCAAATTCCGGAAACAACGCACCTGGCCCGGCACCCAGATGGACGGTGAACAGCGTCAGTCCCCTCTCGCCGAGCTCGTCGCCCGGCGTTTTGGTGAAGGCGGCCGCCACGAGCCCGGGTGCGTTGGCGAAGAACGGTGGGTGGAAGATCGCCTGAGGGTAATCGAAGCTCGGAGCGTCGAAGCCGCCGTGGTAGGCCAGTCCGAGGTTGAAGGGGAAGATCGCCGTCGCGAAGTTATCACCGGCGTCGGCGACATCGGGATCGGCGTAGTAGCCGACGTAGAATTCCTCGATTGGCCAGCCCTCGTCCGGCAGGGAGTCTTCCCCGGCGAAGAACGCGAGCTCGTTCGGGAGCTGGAACTCCGGCTCGTGCGTCACGTTGCGGAGTTCGAGCACGAAGTAGAGGATGTCGGCGTTTCCGTACGGGTAGTTCCAGGCGTGCGTGCGCTGGGTGACCTCGACCCCCATCGGGTGCTGCCGGTCCGTGATGTATGCCGGGTTTCCGTCCCAGTAGCGTACCCACGTGTCCTGCGCGGAAATCGCCTCGCGGCCGGCATAACCGGGGTCGTACAGATCGAAGTCCGTGATCGATGCGGCTTCCGGCCAGGTGGCCACATCCACCGGGTCCGTGGAATCGTAAATGTCGGTCAGGGCCGTCGAACTGGGTCTCGTGCCGGAATGGTCGTAGAGGTAGGCCCCCACCGTGTCGCTGGCCCACGGACCTGCTGAGGGTCCGTTGATCCCGGCGACCAGGAGCCCGGAGGCGAAGATGTAGTTGTCCGACGTACCGAGCGGCCAGTTGGCGCCGCCCCCGGAAGGGCTTCCAAACACGTTCGCACAGATCCTTCCGTCATTCGTGATTCCACAGTCGACACGATTTCCAGCGAGTCGCACCGCGGGAGAGGCGAATAGACCGATGCTCGAGCGCAGCGGGCGCTGCGGTGGCCTATCCTGGGACGACACGACTCTACTGTGGACCGGGATCACCAGCAGGACGATCGGCACGAGCAGGAGACCCTTCGGCAGTTGCCTGATCAGTTTGCTCTGCCTGAGCTGCGGCATCGGTCACGCCTCCGGTGAATCGTACCTGATTCCGGATGAACGTCGTCTCGCGTGCGGCAGGGGAGGGGGGAAGACCCCGGTCGGCACAGGTACGGCCTGTGGTTGGGGCGCCCGGAAAGATGCCTCACGACTCGCCAACCCGCAATTGACTGGCGGGGCGCAGCCTGTCGCCCGTCCGACCACGATCGAATATTCCCCGCACTCACGTGTACCTCTGTACGTAGCGGCGACAGCGAAGCGCTGCTGCCGCAAACCGAACTGGAGGTCTCCCTGGACGCCGAGACTGCCGAGTTGACCGAAGCCACGTTGATGGCCCGTGCACGCGATGGCGATGCGAGCGCCTTCGGAGAGCTCGTGCGTCGGCACATGCGCCGCGCCTATTTCGCCTCGCTGGGGCTGGTGGGGTCGCACGACGACGCGCTCGACCTGTCGCAGGAGGCGTTCACCAGGGCGCTGCGGGCGAGCTCGAGGCTGGATCCGGAGCGGCCGTTCTATCCCTGGCTGTACGGGATCCTCAGGCGGCTGTGCCTGAACCACCTGCGAGACGGTCGCAGCCAGCGGGCGAAGCTCGCAGAAGCCGGCGCCTGGCTCGAAGACGAGGCGCAGGAGCAGGGCGCGAACTCGGATCCGTCGCGTGTTGTCGAGCGTGACGAATTGCGCCGCAGGGTGGCGACCGCGATCGAATCGCTGCCGCCGATCCAGCGCGAGGTGCTCGTGCTCAGGGAGTTCGAGGGGCTGCGTTACCGGGAGATAGCGGAACTGCTGGAGATACCCGAGGGGACCGTGATGTCCAGACTCTACGCCGCGCGGAACGGACTCGCGGCGGCGCTAGGAGACGACCTGTGATCGACGACCAGAAGATTGATCGGCTCGACCGGACCCGCGAACTGTTGATGCGGGCGCTCGATGAGGAGCTGACGCCAGGAGAGCGCGAGGAACTGGAGCTCCTGCTGGCGGATGATCCTGGACTGCGTGCCGAGCGGGAACGGCTCGGGCGCCTGAAGGAGGTGACGGCGGAAATGAAACTCAGAAATCCCCCCGAAGAGCTGTGGGACGGCTACTGGAACAGCGCGTACAGCCGCATTGAGCGGGGAATCGGCTGGATTCTCGTGTCGTTCAGTGTCATCGTGGTTGGCGGTTGGCTAACGTGGCAGTTCGTCACCGAGCTGATCGCCGACACGGAGATGCCGCCGCTCATCAAGGCCGGCATCCTGGCAGGAAGTCTCGGACTCGTGATCCTGCTGGTGGCTGTGCTGCGCCAGCGCCTGTTCGTGAAGAAGACCGACCCCTACAAGGACATCGTACGATGATGATCACACCTTCCGCCGGGATCCCCGGCTACAGGATCGTCAGCTCGCACGGACTCGTACGTGGAAACACGATCCGCGCCCGCCATGTCGGAAAGGACATCACGGCCGGTCTGCGGAACCTGATCGGCGGCGAGATCACGGAATACACCAAGATGATGGCCGAGTCCCGGGAGCAGGCAATCGACCGGATGATCGCCGAGGCCGAGACGATGGGGGCGAACGCCATCGTCTGCATCCGGTTCACGACCTCGTACGTCATGGGCTCGGCGGCCGAGATCCTGGTGTTCGGGGACGCCGTCGTGGTCGAGAAGGAATCGTAATTCAGAGGATTCTCAAGTAACCGCGCCGGGCCGTCTTGCGCGTACCGGTCTGCATAACCGAAACGGAGTCGATCATGAATCGCATCCCTGGAGCGCTCGTCGCTCTCGTTTTCGCACTCGTTACCCTTCCGGCGAGCGCGCTGGCCCAGGACACGCTTGCCGGTGAATGGGACCTGGTCATCGACGTGGGACAGCAGATTCCCCTCGTTCTTCACCTCGTGGAGACGGATGAAGGTTTCGACGGGAAGTATGATGCGCCGTCCCAGGGCGGTTTCGACCTCGAGATCATCGCCATCACCGCTGAGCATCCCGAATTCAAGATCGAGTTGTTTACCGGTGGACCGCCGGCGGTACTCGAGGGAACACACGACGGTGACAAGCTGAGCGGGAAGTTCACCCAGGCCACGGCCGAGGGCACCTTCACCGGCGCCCGGAAGGTCGAAGAGAAGGCCGCCGAGGGTGAAGGCGGCCGGTGAATCCCCGGATCCGGGGACTCCTGGCCGTGACGATTGCCGCAATGTTCGCCGGACCGGGCCCGGCGGGGGCGCAGGTGACCTCGTCCCTGGTCGGCGCCTGGGCCGGGGCGCTCGACACCGGCGGCGGGGGTTCGCTCCGCATCGTGTTCCATCTCACCGAGGGTGATGCAGGTAGCCTGGGTGCCACCATGGACAGCCCCGACCAGGGGGCCTACGCCATCGCGGCGGGACCGGTGACGATCGATGGCCAGTCGATCCGGATCGAAGTCCCCGTGGCGGCCGGACACTTCGAGGGAACCTACCTCGATGAGGCCGGGCGCATCGATGGGACCTGGCATCAGGGAGGAGCCAGTCTGCCCCTGGTCCTCGAGCCGTCGGAGGACGCCGGTCCCAATCGTCCCCAGGAGCCCGAGCAGCCGTATCCCTACGAGGCGACCGACGTCAGCTTCGAGAGCGCGGCCACGGGAGTGACGCTGGCCGGCACGCTCACGGTTCCGCCCGGGAACGGCCCGCACCCGGCCGCAGTGCTGGTGAGCGGATCGGGACCGCAGGACCGCGACGAGACCGTGTTCGGACATCGACCGTTCCTCGTCCTCGCCGACCACCTGACGCGCAGCGGCATCGCCGTTCTCCGTTACGACGACCGGGGAGTCGGCCAGTCCACGGGGAACATCGCCACGGCGACCACGCCGGATTTCGCCGACGATGCGGAAGGCGCCGTTCGCTATCTGGCGACGCTGCCTGCCGTAGATCGGGATGCGATTGGGATCATCGGTCACAGCGAAGGAGCGATCGTCGCTCCGATCGTCGCCAATCGGTCGGACGATGTAGCGTTCGTGGTCCTGCTGGCCGGCACGGGAGTTCCCGGCGAAGAGCTGCTGATCATGCAGCTGATCGCGATCAACCGGGCCATGAGTGTGAGCGAGCAGGAGACGGCGCAGCGATCGGAACTTCAACGGGAACTGCTCGGACTGTTGAGCAGCACTCCGGATGACAGCTCGGTAGCGGCGCAGGCGCGAGAGATCCTGACAGGAGCCGGCGTGACGGGGCAGGCGGCGGAGGCCCAGGTGGCCGGGCTGCTCAACCCGTGGATGCGTTACTTCCTGGTGTACGATCCGCTTCCGGAGCTGCGTGAGCTCGAGGTGCCGGTGCTGTCGCTGTGGGGGGCGAAGGACATGCAGGTGCCGCCCGAGGGCAACCGCGCACCGGTGGAGCAGGCGTTGGCCGACAGCGGGAATCCGGATGTCACGGTGACTGTCCTACCGGAGCTCAACCACCTGTTCCAGACGTCGGACACGGGCGCGCCGACGGAGTATGTCACCATCGAGGAGACGATGTCTCCGGTGGCCCTGGACGCGATCGCGGAGTGGATCGCGGCGCGCTTCCGCTAGTTTCTTCCTTCCGGCCCGGCATCCGGGGCATCTCGGCTCGATCCCGACCTGTCCCGGATTTCCCGGCCGATCTTCTTCGCGGTCATCTCGATCGAGTCGAGAAGCACGTCGCTGCCTCCCTCGTCCAGGATTCCGCCTCGCTTCAGGTCCTGTGGATCATCCGGATCCAGCGGATCCCGCCCTGGAATCCCGTACAACGCCACCCAGCGCTCGAACCGCTCCCCCAGCAGCAGCACGTTTTCGAACGACTCCCACTCCTCACCTTTTCGGGCCCGTTTCATGTCCAGCAGGCAGGCGAGCAGCGCCAGCGGCGCGAGGATGAAGTCCTTCAGGCCGTCCACGGCGAGCTTCGCCTCGAATACCAGCAGCGCCCGGAACAGCTGCCAGCGGCTGCCCTCGAACCTGCGAAGCTGGCCGAGCGCTTCCTGGCGGGACGTGACCGCCTGCTTCTGCGCGTTCCGTTCAGGACTGCGGTGCTGCGGTGGGCGGCTCATCCGGTCGCTCCGTAGTGCGTGTCTCGGGTCGACTTTCAGTCGTCCCGCGCCGGGAATGGCGAAATCAGCTCCCGGTATTAGGTTCCGTCGCTCGTGGACGCGCGTCCCGAAGAAACGGATACGCTTCGAATCTACGTCCGCCAGGACCCTTCCCGGCAAGGAAGCCCGATGGACGACATGCTCCTGGCCCGCTCCCCGGGCTCCCGGACCCGCCGGGATTTCATCCGCGCCACGGTTGCTGTGACGGGCCTCACCGCCCTGGCTCGGGTCTCGCCCGGACGAATCGCGGCCGCATATGCCGCGAGGCCCGCGCCTGCGGGACACCAGCCCGGAACCGGAGAACCGATGTTTCCGATCTCGCTCGCCCAGTGGTCGCTGCACCGGGCGCTGTACGATGGTGGGATGGACCCGCTCGATTTCCCGATGGTGGCGAAGCTCGAATACGGCCTCGAGGCCGTCGAGTACGTGAATTCGTTTTACCGGGATCTGCCTTCCGGCTGGGTGTCGGAGCTGAAGTCGCGCTGCGAAGCGGAAGGTGTACGCAGCCTGCTGATCATGTGTGACGGCGAGGGTCGGATCGGCGACCCGGATCCCGCCGCCCGGCAGGCCACGATCGACAATCACGTTCGCTGGCTCGAGGCGGCGGCGGCGCTCGGCTGCCACGCGATCCGCGTCAATGCGGCCAGCGAGGGAGTGCGTGAGGAGCAGTCCCGCCTCGCGGCCGATGGGCTGCGCCGGTTGGCCGAGCGGGCGGAACCGTTCGGGCTCTCGGTGCTGGTCGAGAACCACGGTGGCGTGTCGAGCGACGGTGCATGGCTCGCGGCCACGATCCGGGCGGCGGACCACGCCGGGCTCGGAACTCTTCCCGACTTCGGCAACTGGCAGATATCGGAATCCGAACGGTATGACCCGTACCTTGGGCTGTCGGAGCTGATGCCCCTGGCGCGAGCCGTCAGCGCGAAGAGCAACGACTTCGGGACGGACGGAGAGGAAACCGGTCTCGACTACGGTCGCCTGCTCCGGATCGTGCGGGACTCAGGGTACGCAGGGTGGATCGGGATCGAGTACGAAGGACAACGGCTGTCGGAGCCGGACGGGATTCGGGCCACGAAGGCGCTCCTGGAGCGGACGTTCGCCGCGATGGCTGACGAAGC
>Ga0307379_10011377_pt1 | contig 11677 bp, 8 predicted proteins | sample UN2MG_FD_202237 | JGI IMG/M metagenome (GOLD analysis project Ga0307379, IMG submission 202237) | Soil microbial communities from Risofladan, Vaasa, Finland - UN-2 | ecosystem: Environmental > Terrestrial > Soil > Coastal area > Acid sulfate soil | place: Finland: Risofladan, Vaasa | collected... | reverse complement strand
TACGCAACCTGCGGAGTGAGACGTGACCAAGAAAACCGTGAGGGACATCTCAGTCAAGGGTAAGCGTGTCCTGGTCAGAGTGGATTTCAACGTGCCGCTGGAGAACGGCGAAGTCGCCGATGATACCCGCATTCGCGGTGCGCTGCCCACAATCCAGTACTTGCTGGAGCAAGGAGCGGCAGTAATCCTGATGTCACACCTTGGACGGCCCAAGGGACAGGTCCGAGATGAGCTGAGGCTTGATCCGGTCGCACGTCGCCTCTCAGAACTCCTCGATCTCGAGGTAGCGAAAGTGGATGACTGCGTGGGACCTGAGGTGCAGAAGGCCGCCGACGGTTTGCAGCCAGGGCAGGTCCTCCTACTGGAGAACCTGCGATTCCACCCGGAGGAAGAGGACAACAACCAAGAGTTCGCCGGGCAACTGGCATCCCTCGCGGATGTGTACGTCAACGACGCCTTCGGTACCGCCCATCGCGCCCACGCCTCGACGGCAGGCGTACCCCAATACCTGCCAGCCGTGGCCGGCTTTCTCATGGAACGAGAATTGGAGATGCTGGGCAGCATCTTGGCGGATCCTGCCCGGCCCTTCGTTGCCATACTGGGAGGCGCCAAAGTCTCCGGCAAGATCGGCGTCATCCGCAGCCTCCTGAACAAGGTGGACTCTCTCCTTGTGGGCGGCGGGATGGCCAACACCTTTCTCAAGGCCCAAGGGTACGAAGTGGGAGAATCTCTGGTGGAGGATGACAGCCTGACCGTAGCGCAGGATACCCTTGAGCAAGCAGGGGACAAGCTGCTCCTGCCTGTGGACGTGGTTGTGGCCGATGCCTTCGCGGAGGACGCCAACTCCAGAACTGTCGGCATCAAGGAGGTCACCTCGGGCTGGCGCATCCTAGACATCGGGCCCCGGACCGTGGGCCTCTTCGAGGAGAAACTCAGCTCGGCTGGAACGGTAGTCTGGAACGGGCCCATGGGGGTGTTCGAGTTCCCAAGGTTCGCCGCTGGCACCATCGCACTGGCGAGCAGCTTGGCAAGATCCCAGGCGGTGACGATAGTGGGGGGCGGTGATTCGGTCGCCGCTCTCCAGGAAGCTGGCCTGGCAAACAAGATGACCCACGTATCCACAGGTGGTGGCGCATCGTTGGAGTTCTTGGAGGGCAAGACACTACCCGGGGTAGCAGCTCTCCAGGATAAGGACGACGACTCCTGAAGTGACTGATCAGAAGACCATCTCCACGCTGGTGATTCCCAATACCACTAAGATCGTCCTCCTGGTCCTCGACGGCCTTGGGGGCGTGCCCCTTGAGCAAGGTGGCCTGACGGAACTGGAGACTGCGCGTACTCCCAATCTGGACGCCCTGGCGCGCGACGGCATCTGTGGTTTGCACGATCCCATCGGCCGGGGCATCACCCCGGGGAGCGGACCCTCTCACCTGGCGCTCTTTGGATACGATCCCGTCGGGCACCTGATCGGCAGGGGTGTGCTAGAGGCGCTGGGTATAGGCTTCGACCTGCAGTCTGGCGACATGGCGGCACGGGGCAACTTCTGCACCGTGGACAGCGATGGTCTGATCACCGACAGACGCGCGGGCCGCATCCCCACCGAGAAGGGCGCCGAGTTGGTCAGGCAGCTTCGCTCCATTGAGCTGCCGGACGTCGAAGTGTTCGTGGAACCAGTGAAGGACTACCGATTCGTGCTGGTGTTGCGCGGCAAGGGGTTGTCAGGCCCATTGACCGAGACAGACCCCCAGAAGCTAAGCGTTGCCCCGCCGCCTGTGGAGGCCCTGCATGCAGACGCGGCCCGCGCCGCTTCGCTATTCAATCAATGGGTCGCCGCCGCCCGTGAGCTACTGGCCGATCTGCAACCCGCTAACATGGTCACACTAAGAGGGCTGGATAAGAAACCCAACCTCCCGAGCATGAGCGGGGTTTACGGGCTTCGCACAGCCGCCATCGCGGCGTATCCCATGTACCGCGGTGTTGCACGATTAGTGGGTATGGACGTGCTGCCCGAAGGGGAGAGTGTAGAAGAGGAGATAGAGACCCTCGCGACCAACTGGGCGGACTATGATTTCTTCTTCCTCCACGTGAAGAAGATCGATAGCGCCGGAGAGGACGGCGACTTCGACCGCAAGGTCTCCTTGATCGAACACGCGGACCAGGTGCTCGTCCCAGCCATCGTCGGACTGCACCCGGACGTGCTGGTAGTCACCGGCGATCACTCCACTCCGGCCCTGCTGCGCTCGCACAGCTGGCATCCGGTCCCCGTACTTCTCCACTCCAGGCATTGCCGCTCGGACGAGGCTCGGGCGTTCTCCGAGAGGGAATGTGCCAAAGGCGCCTTGGGTCGTCTCCCGGCCACAGAAATCATGCCCCTGGCCATGGCCAACGCCCTTCGTCTCAGGAAGTACGGCGCCTAGACCTGCGTCCCCCGCCGTGCCCTGCATCCAATTGTCCGTTGAAAGGAGACACCGCATGACCAATGAAGTAAACCCTCGCATCTTCCGACAGTATGACGTGCGAGGAGTCGTGAACGAGGATCTGACCGACGAAGTAGTGGAGAAGCTGGGCAGGGGATACGGCACCTACATGGTCCACCTGGGCAGCAGGAAGGTCAGCGTGGCCCACGATGCCCGTGTCAGTTCTCCGCGCTTCCGCGATGCGCTGATCGAGGGCATCCTATCCACGGGAGTAGACGTCGTAGACATCGGTATGGTCCCCACCCCTACCCTGTACTTCTCCCTATTCCACCTTGACGTGCAAGGAGGGGTGATGATCACGGGCAGCCACAACCCTCCCGAGTTCAATGGCTTCAAGCTGGCTGTGGGCCACGCTACACTGTACGGCCCCGAGATACAGAAGATCCGCGAGATCATCGAGACCGCAGAGTACTCCGAAGGTGAGGGAAGCCTCACACAACAGGATGTCAAGCCCGCCTACGTGACAACCCTGAAAGAGAGGATCGGCCGCTTCGACCGAGAACTCAAAGTGGTTGTGGACGCCGGCAACGGCTTGGGTGGCATGTTCTGCCCAGAACTTCTGCGCGAACTGGGCGCTGATGCCTCAGGGCTGTACTGCGAAGTTGACGGCACATTTCCCAACCACCATCCCGACCCTACAGTGCCGGCCTACCTGACAGACTTGATAGCCGAGGTTTCGACGAGGAAAGCAGACTTGGGGATGGCCTACGACGGTGACTGCGACCGGCTGGGAGTAGTGGACGAGCACGGCAATATCATCTGGGGAGACCAACTGCTGATCCTCTTCTCCCGCGAGGTCCTGGCACGCCAGCCGGGAGCCACGATCATCTTCGAGGTCAAGTGCTCCCAGGCTCTACCCGACGAGATCGAGAGAGCAGGCGGCGTGCCGCTCATGTGGCGGACAGGACACTCCTTCATCAAGAAGAAGATGAAGGAAGAGAATTCACCACTCGCTGGGGAGATGAGTGGACACCTCTTCTTCGCCGATGAGTACTTCGGCTACGATGATGCGCTGTACGCGTCTCTCCGCTTGGTGCGGCTCTTGTCGCGTTCGGAGATGTCGATAGGCGAGATGCTCGCTGACGTACCCCGCTACTACTCGACCCCCGAGATCCGTGTAGACTGTCCCGACGAAGAGAAGTTCCAGGTCGTGTCGGACCTGGTGGAGTATTTCAAGAAACAGCACGAGGTGATCGATGTGGACGGGGCCCGTGTACTGTTCGGCGATGGTTGGGGTTTGGTGCGGGCCTCAAACACCCAGCCCGCGCTGGTCTTGAGGTTTGAGGCACGGAGTCCAGAACGCCTGGAGGAGATCAAGGGCACCATGATCTCCAGGCTGAGCGAGGTCTCAGGAATTGAGATACCAACGTAGGCCGCGGCACGATGAGACGAGGAGAGGAGAAGGACGATGAGTGAGGCTAACAGCCGCAAGGAGGAGTGGGAACAGATCGGGCGTGACATCGAAAGGAAGATCAAGAGAGAGTTCACAGCTTGGGCCGGAGCCGATGAGACCGACACCTGGGAGACCATCGGCCAGAAGATGGAGGGCAAGATACGAGGTGAGGTAGCAACGAGCCTGGGAGGCGAACCAGAGGAGGACTGGGCGGGGATCGGTCGGCGCGCCGAGGAGCGCGTCAGGTCGAATCTCGGGGACTTGGCCGGAGCAGAGCCAGAGGACGATTGGGAAACCATCGCCCACAATGCAACTGGTAAGATCAAGGCCGACATGGCCACCGGCCTCGGCGGAGAACCCGGTGAGAGCTGGGAAGAGATCGGCGCGCGTATCGAGCAGCGTGCCAAGTCCGGCCTTGGCGAATGGGCTGGCGCTGGTCCAGAGGATGATTGGGAGGCCGTAGGGCGCAGGATTGAGGACAGGATCAAGTCCGCGTTACGGGAATGGCTGAACGAGTAGAGGGGACGCACTTCCGAAAGCTCTTCGATCCCATCAACATCGGCCGCCTGGAACTCTCCAACCGCATCGTGATGCCTGCGATCCACCTGTTCTACACACCCCAGGGCTTCGTCACCGACAGGTTGGTGGAGTTCTATGTAGAGAGGGCAGCTGGAGGCGTGGGGCTGATCGTGGTAGGCGGCTGCCCTGTCGACGAATTCGGCGGCGGACCCTACATGATCGGGCTCAGCAAGGATGAGTACATACCCGGGTTGAGCAGGCTGACAGATGCTGTGCACAGCTGCGGGGTTCCTGTCGCCGCTCAACTCTACCACGCCGGACGCTATTCCCTCGCCAATGATATCGGTCGTCAACCCCTGGCACCCTCAGCGGAGGCTTCCCCGCTCACGCGGGAGACGCCGCTGGAGATGGACAGGGAAGACATACAGCGTATTGTTGGTAACTTCGCCGCCGCCGCCCGGAGGGCCAGAGCAGCGGGGTTCGATGCAGTCGAGATCAGCGCCTCTGCCGGCTATCTGATCTCGCAGTTTCTCTCGCCCCTCACCAACCTGCGAGAAGACGAGTACGGCGGCAACTATGACAACCGATCGCGGTTCGCGCTGATGGTGGTGAGGGCAGCACGAGAAGCGGTGGGCGCAGACCACCCCATCATCGTCCGCATCGCAGGAAACGATTTCGTCGAGGGTGGCAACACCAACCGTGAAGCACGTCGCTTCGCCCAGGAATTGGAGAAGGCTGGGGTGGATGCCATCGATGTGACCGGGGGCTGGCACGAGACTCGAGTCCCGCAGATCACCATGGCCGTCCCCAGAGGCGCATTCTCCTACCTGGCGCGCGGTGTCAAAGAGGTGGTCAGCATCCCCGTCATTTCCAGTAATCGGTACAGCGATCCCACGCTCGCGGAGGAGACGCTGCGTCACGGAGTCGCTGACCTAATCGCCATGGGGCGCCCACTGCTGGCCGACCCTGACCTGCCCCGGAAGGCTGCGGAGGGTCGCCTGGACGAAATCAACCATTGTGTGGCCTGCAACCAGGGCTGCTTCGACAGCATCTTCGCCCACCAACCGGTGGCTTGCCTGGTCAATCCCAGGGCGGGGAGAGAGGGCGCCTCCAGCATAGAGCCCGTGACGCGACCCAAGCGAGTCACCGTAGTTGGTGGCGGCCCGGCCGGCATGCAGGCAGCTATCACCGCCGCGGCGCGGGGGCACCAGGTAACACTGTGGGAGAAGGAAGACCACTTGGGTGGGCAGCTCAGCCTGGCGTCTGTTCCTCCGGGCCGCGAGGAGTTGATGACCCTCGTCCTCTCCCTCTGTTCGCAGCTGGCAAGAGAGGGAGTCACAGTCAAGCTTGGACACGACTCTCCACCAGAGCTCGTTCTCCAAGGCAACCCGGATGTCTTGGTCGTGGCCACAGGGGCCGAGCCCACAGTGCCTGAGATCCCCGGGGCGGACGCCCGGCACGTGGTTCAGGCCTGGGATGTCTTGGCAGGCAGAGTCGATGTGGGGAACCGGGTGGTGGTACTCGGCGGCGGTGCGACCGGCTGCATGACCGCGCTCTACCTGGCGCAGTTGGGCACCATAGATGCCCCCACCCTCAGATTCCTGGTACTGAGCCGCGCGGAGAGCTGGGAGACGCTGACAGAGCTGGTTGACAAGGGCATCAAGGAGGTCACCGTGGTCGACGTGCTGCCGAAGCTTGGCACGGATATCGGTCTCACAACTCGATGGACCGTCCTCCAAGATCTCCGCCGCTCCGGAGTGAAGATCATGACTGACACCATCGCCAAGAAGATCACCCCTCAGGGAGTGTTGGTGTCTACTGGGTCGGACGAGCAACTCATCGCGAGCAACACAGTGGTGCTCGCCACCGGGGTCAGGTCGCTCGACAGCCTCTACCACGACTTGAAGGACCAAGTGACGGAGCTGTACCTCATCGGCGACGCCCGGGAGCCGCGAAAGGCCCTGGATGCCATACATGAGGGGTTTGAGGCTGGCATGGTCATCTAGGCACGGGGGCTTGCGGAGCAGGGCAACGTTCAGTAGAATACGCTCAGCATGCACAAAGAAGCGCAGAAAACGGGGGGAGAAGGATGAGCGAAGAACAACATCGTAGCAAGAGCGAGAAAGAGGAGAAGGAAGAGAAGGACCGCGGCGAACGGGAATGGGACAAGGGGGAGCAGTGGAGTGGCGGTGACGCCCTTGGCCCGCTGGTCTGGGGCCTGATCATCATCCTCGCGGGCCTGGCTATGGCAGCTGTCAATCTCGGGATCTATCCCTGGTTGACGTGGGACAACGTCTGGAGCTTCATCTTCGTCGGAGCGGGGGTGCTGTTCCTGCTGGAGGTGATGATCCGCATACTGATGCCTGCATACCGCCGCCCCATCAGGGGTCGCTTGATCCTGGCCTTCGTGGCTCTGGCTATCGGCCTCGGTGGGTTGGTCGGCTGGGAGCTGACTTGGCCTTTCATCATCATAGCCGTCGGTCTGGCCATCATCCTGGGCATCTTCGTCAGGCCAAGATTTTAGCCAGTTTAGGAGCTAGAGTCGACCCAGGTCCATGGTGACCAGCTGGTCCCACCAGTAGCGGAGGCGAGTGACCGGCTTGTCGCGCCCTATGCAGCGGAAGTATGGGGGCTGGAAGGCTTTGATCAGATCGCCTATCTTGTAGCGAGGCAAGATCGGCGTCGAGACCACAAGGCTGCCCGTTTCTCCCGGCCTCATCTCGTGCATCATCTTAATGGCTTCTCTGGTCTCCACCTCGAAGAAGAAAAGGTCATAGTTGGGGACCCAGGCACGCTTCTCGTCCCGTTGCTGGCCGAACATACCCTCCGTGGCACCGTAGATCTCAGCGATGTCCACCGGCCCAAACAGAGCCCGCAGGATGGGCCGGAACTTCGTGTTGATCCCGGGGACGCTGCCCAAGGTCATGATGCGTACCTTCCACAGGTCCTTCGGATACACTCTGTGGGCTGCATGCAGGTACCGGCCAAAATCCACTACCGTCGGCGCTACGCCCCCCACTATGGTAACGTGCTCCTCCTTGCATCTCTCATGGGCGAGTTCAAAACGCCGCTTCCAATCAGCGATGGTCTTGCCGCCACCCAGCGCATCTATCTCCTCCTGCGTCGGCAGGGAGCGCAAAGGAGTGGACGCCGTGGTATGTTTGACATAGATGCCCGAGCTGTACCCATACTCCACCTCTCGATCCCCGGCCTGGATCGTACCCACCACAGAAGGGAAGTTGAGATTGAGGTTCACCCCCTGAAGCACATCCAACTGACCCGTGCGCGCGATGTAGTTCATGAGGGCGCGGCCCGCGCTTACCCTCATCTTGAGGTCCGTGGCGGTCATGGGGATGAACTTGGACTCACCCTTTGTTGTTCCGCGGGTGATGGCCCAACCGACGGGCGGCTCGTAGAGGAGCAAGTCCTCCTCACCCGTCATCACCCGGTCAATAAGAGGTCTGAACTCCTCGTATGTCACCACCGGATAGGCGGCGCGGTACTCCTCGATGGAGTCTATGCTCTCGACGCCGTGCTGGGCACCATACCGAGTCTGAGCGTAACCTGCCAGCAAGCGCTCCAGTGCAGCGTCTTGAGCAGCCTCGGGGTGCGCCACCGCGTCGTGCCAAGGCCGCAGGAACTCCTCCAGCATTGCCGACCCAGCATCCCTGTCCAGTGCCCTTGATTCCTGCGAAGTCCCGGGCATTCCACCTCCTTTGTGGAGCACTACCTCGTCACGGTCCACCTACCGCGGGCAGGAACTGTGCAATGCGATCCGTCATAGTATCCTGTATACGGCGAAGACCCACCTCGGTTCTGCCCTCCATCCTTACCGACAGCACCGGCTGGGTATTGGACGCCCTGACCAGCGCCCAACCGTCACCGAACTTGATGCGCGCGCCATCTATGTCGATCACCTCGTGACTTTCGATAAACGACTCTTTGATCGCCTCCACGATGCTGAACTTCTCGGTCTCCGGACACGGTATGCGCACTTCCGGTGAAGTGTAGTATTGTGGCAGCTCGCTGACCAGTTCGGATAGCGGTCGCTGCGTTTTCGAGAGGTACTCCAAGAGCTTACCAGCCGCCAGCAAGGCGTCGTCGAAGTTCAGAGGAGGATCGTTGAAGAATACGTGCCCGCTCAACTCTACCCCAAGCGCCGCGTTCTCCTGCCTCATCTTCTGAAGAATGTAGGCATTGCCACACCTGGTCATCAGCGGGATGCCACCATGGCCTGCAATGTCATCGATCAGTGCCTGAGAACACCGCACATCCAACACCACTTTGGTGGGCCCGTTGGCCAGGAACTCTCTGGCGAGCAGCGCCACGTACTTGTCGGGGAGGACCATGGCTCCCCGCTCGTCAATCACGCCCAGCCGGTCTCCGTCGCCGTCAAAGCCAATTCCGATGTCGGCGGCCTCCTTCGCCACCAGCGCCTTCAGATCACCGACGTTGCGCTCATCGAGCGGGTCTGGCTCATGGTTTGGGAACCGGCCGTCGGGCTCACAGTACAGAGGCACAACCTCGCATCCCAGATCCTCGATCAGCTTGCTGGCCAAAAGCCCAGCGGTGCCATTCCCGCCGTCCACCACCACCTTCAGCCTGCGGTCCAGCCGAAGCCGCTGCTGGATGCAGTCCACGTACTCCGGAAGGACGTCCACCTTCTCTACGGAGCCCTTTCCGGTCTCGTACTGGTTCTTCGCGATCAGGCGTTCTACGTGCTGGAGCGCCTCCCCGGCGAGAGGATACGGTCCAATCTGGAGCTTGAGACCATTGAATTCAGCGGGATTGTGGCTGGCAGTGACCATCACCGCTCCGTCAGCGAGAGTGCTCTCTTGTGCAAAGGACAGAGCAGGCGTAGGAACAACGCCGGCATCAACGACATCACACCCCGTGGAAAGCAATCCCTTCGTCACCGCAGAGAAGAAGCGCTCTGAGGAGACTCGGACATCGCGCCCCACGACCACTTTGTTTCGACCTGTGGTACGCTGGATGTACGTGCCGAAGGCTTTCCCGATCGTCTCAATGGCCCCGGTGGTCAAGTCAGCATCTGCTACTCCGCGGATATCGTATTCCCGGAACACTGCCCGGCTTGCCGAGAGCTTGGCTTGGAATGCGTAGTCCCTGAGAATCCCGGACACGGCCGCCGCCAGCTTCAGGGGGTCATGACGAAGAACCACTCTCTCCACGCCGTTGGGCCCTTTCTCAACAGCCTCCTGAACGAGATCGCTCTCGATCAGTAGCGCGCCCTCCACCAGCACCAGCTCCTGTGGCGTGTCTTCGAACAGTATGATCTGAGTGTCGTCCCTCAGCACGGGGACAGACCTGACGGGTTCCGCCGACACCCTCCGATAGCGTGCCAGAACGGAATCGGCTATCTCCTCAGTCCGGCTGACCAGGACGTAGTCCAATCTGATCCCGCAGCTGTTCTGGATGGCCCGCACGTGGTCAGCGACGGAGTAGCCCTCGGTCACGTTGGGCTGCGTCATGATATTGCAGACGAATATCTTTCTAGCTGGCCCTCTCTTCAGGATCCCGTTGATCTCAGGCACCAGAAGAGTAGGGATGATGTTGGTGTACAGGGAACCCGGACCAATGACCACGGCATCGGCCCCCTCCAGCGCCTCCACCACCTCAGGGGAAGCCACAACAGGTGCTCCAGGCCCGTCGTCAGCCATGGACTCAAGCCACACCTTCTTGATTGGCCCCCCATCCTCCCTCTGAAGGATTTGAGAATCGCCCGCCAGGACGCTTCCGTCTTCAAGCTCAGCGTACACCTGCACCTTGTCAATGGTGGAAAAAAGCACTTCCTCACCAGAAGTGCGAAGGCCCCGACGCAACTTGGCGAAGGCGGTACCGCTCCCCACGGGGGGCACCACCCCGGTGATCTGCCAGGGGACCTCGTTGGCGATTCGCAACAGCATCGACAGTCCACCGGTGCCCGCGAACACCACTACCTTGGGCTTCTCCGTGGGCCCGTGGTAGTAGTCGTACACCACATCGACCAGGCTCTCGTTGGCCGCCTTCTTGGCCACGAAGGGCGCGACCAGAGTATGACTCAGCTTGATGAAAGAGACGACGAGCAGAATGATACCTATGGTCCCCAGGAGGATGCCGCGCTGCACGTGTGGAATGAACTGGAGCGTGGCATAGTAGACGAAAGAGGGGAACGGCGCCGTGCGGTAGATGTGTACCAGTATGTAGGCGAAGCCCAGACTGAGAAGCGCGATCCCCAGGAAGAGGGCCAGCAGCCAGCGCTTGATGTGCCAGCCTGGTAGCAGCAATCTCAGCACCCTGCTGTTCCTGAGCCTCGTTGTCGGGTTCACGTCACCCATCAGTACTCCCCTCGACGATCTTCCACTGGCGTTCTGTCGCCCTCTCACGCCCGGCTGAGGCCCGCTACCAACGACCTTCGAACTCCAGAATCCCGGCTGAGATCTCAGCAGCACAACACTGGGCAAGCTCTTCCCTGACCAAGGTCTTCAGCTCCTCAACCCGTAGAGGGGTTTCTGCCTCGAACACGAGGGCGATGCTGGGCGTAGTATGAGAAGCCCGCACCGATGCCCAGCCATCCTCAAACTCCATGCGCAGGCCATCCAGGTCCACCAACTCGAAGCGCTGCCCGAAGTGCTCCCTTATGCGATCCATGACCGCGAACTTGTGCTCATCGGCGCACGCGAGTTTGATCTCAGGGGCAGAGTGGTAGCGAGGGACCTCCGCCAGAAGTTCTGAGATCCCGCGTCCTCCTCTGGATAGCGCTTCCAGAAGCTTCGCCGAGGCGAAGATGCCATCGTCAAAGTCGAACAGGTCATCTGCGAAGAAGATGTGCCCGCTGGCCTCACCGCCGATCAGCGCCCCGCTCCTCTTCACCTCCGCCATCACGCGCGCGTAGCCCGTAGGCGCCATTAGGGGAATCCCGCCTTCCCTTTCAATGACGTCGATCAGAGTTCGCGACGACAGCAGGTCGAAGACGACAGTACCCCGTTCGCGCTTCAGCATCTCACCGGCGATGAGGGCAACTATGAGGTCGCCGGACAGGATCTCACCATCGTCCGTCACCAGACCGACGCGATCCCCATCACCGTCGTAGGCGAAGCCCAGGTCCGCATGGTGTTCCCTCACAGTGGCAACCAGGTCCTGCAAGTTCTCCTCTTCGCTAGGGTCCGGGAAGTGATGGGGAAAGCGGCCGTCCAGCTCGCAGTACAGCTCTACCACGTCGCAGCCCAGGCGACGGAATAGCTCCGGCGCCACCGGGCCAGTGGCACCGCTGCCGGCGTCTATCACCAGC
>Ga0307379_10011376_pt1 | contig 11679 bp, 8 predicted proteins | sample UN2MG_FD_202237 | JGI IMG/M metagenome (GOLD analysis project Ga0307379, IMG submission 202237) | Soil microbial communities from Risofladan, Vaasa, Finland - UN-2 | ecosystem: Environmental > Terrestrial > Soil > Coastal area > Acid sulfate soil | place: Finland: Risofladan, Vaasa | collected... | reverse complement strand
CCGTACCATGCGAACGTCATCCCCCCACCATGCGCGATGTCGGCAGCCAGCGCAATACCACCTTTGGGGGAAATCGCGGGTGCGGAAAACAGGGCTAGCGACAGAACGTGGGCGGGAAGTGAAGATCCTGTGCAGTGTCCCTGCCCAAGAACCTCAAGATTTCCACATGCTCAAGCGGATTGCGGCCGCGAGTGGCGCAACCGTTGGCAGAGCCGCTCATCCGTTTTCGACGCGAGCGACTCTAATCGCACCTGATACTAATCGGGCAGCAATGATAGCCGTGGAGAAGCGCCCGGCTCTCCACGCGATGATACTCAAAGCGCCCCACGAACGGGGCCTCTTGGATGCGGCCGCGCGCGCGTTTGACCACCAGTTCGCACACGCGCAAGAGACAATCGAAGCCCAACGTCCCGTGTGGCAGGAACTTACTATAGACCGTGTTCTTGAAGCGCTGCGAAGGGGCGTGTCGGCGTATTCCAAAGCCTCTGGGAGCCTCGATCGCGTCTCTTTGGAGAAACTGCGACCACTTGCCACGTCTCTGGAGCGATTCAAACTAGCCAGGCTCCGACTGCTCGCAGCCCTTCGGAAGAGGCTTGACCTTCCAATCTGCGCGGCCCTCACAGGGGTTCCTTGGCCGGTTATCCCGCCGGTGTTTGAGCGCCAGCGAGACGGAACGGTTGTAATCGTAGATGGCACGCACCGCGCATTTGAGGCCCTAGAACGCGGCGAGACCGAGATTGATGGAATCGTGATGGACGGCGTAGAGGCGCCTCTCCCAGCGAGACCCCAAAGTGATTGGTCGACGCTGGAGATCGTGACACCGAAACTGCCTCGAAACCGGAGGTATGTTGAATTCGCTCCAAAGCACTTCCGTCCAATTCGTGAGGCTGTTTCTTGCTTGTGCAATACGACGGCCTAGCAGACAAGTACAGCACACACGCTTCGCGTGCTGTCCATGCGGAACACGTTGGCCTCCTCGGCGGTTCTTTAGCCATCCACGCGAGCGTCTCCAGACCTCGAGCCCAGTGCTTGTGGGCCCGGCCGATTCTGCGCCCAGGGATTCCCGGCTCCTTTCTGTACTCGTGCAGCCGCACCCCGCCGCACGCTTCGCCAGCGGTCGATTGCTACATATAGAACGATTCTGGCTTTCTTGCCGGAATTCTCCGTCGTCGCCCTCTGCGCCGGGTAGGTCTACCAATAGGCGTTTGCCCATCTTGCGCCTTGGCGGCGGGTCTCGGTTGCTACATGTAGCACGATTTTCGGGAAACCGCCCAGAAGCCGGACAACCGCCGACACGCCCGCGTAAGTATCCAGTAGCGGGCAGGCCCGTATCTGCCGGAGAGATGGGAAATGGCCGAGGATCTTGAGAACACCATCCGCGAGAACGCCCAGGGCCCGGCCAAGGCCGCGGGCGATTCCGGATCGGTGGAGCAGCATAAGCTCTCCGAGCAGATCGAGGCCGATCGCTACCTCGCGTCCAAAGACGCCGCCCGTTCGAAGCGGCGTGGTCTCGCCTTCAACAAGCTCGTTCCGCCCGGAGTGACGTAGTGCTGGCTTGGCTGAGGAACCTCCTGGCTCCGTCCCGAACGGCGCGCCTGCCCCGCGGGGCGCTGCGGGTGCTTCGTGCCCGCTACGACGCGGCAACCACCACGCCCGACAACCGTCGCCACTGGGCCGGCGCGGACGGGCTTTCGGCCAACGCGGCCAACAACCCCGAGGACCGCCGGATCCTGCGGAATCGGGCCCGCTACGAGGTGGCCAACAACAGCTACGCCCGCGGCATCGTCCTGACTCTGGCCAACGACGTAGTCGGCACGGGCCCGCGACTCCAACTGCTCACGACCAACGCGGGAGCCAACCGGCGGATTGAACAGGAGTTCGCCACGTGGGCCAACGCCGTGAGCCTCGCCGAGAAGCTCCGAACGCTGCGCGTGGCACGGGCCGAGGACGGAGAAGGGTTCATCGTCTTCACCAGCAACCCGTCGCTAACCACATCCCTCAAGCTGGATCTGCGGCTGGTCGAGGCGGACCAGGTGACCACACCCGACCTGAGCATCCTCGCGCGGAACGCGGTCGACGGGATCGTCTTTGATGAGATGGGCAATCCGGTCGAGTACCACGTGCTCAAGTCCCACCCGGGCGACCCTCGCGGCGGCCCGTCGCTGGATTACGACCGCGTTCCGGCCGAGTCGGTGGTCCATTGGTTCCGAGCCGACCGCCCGGGCCAGGCCCGCGGCATTCCCGACATCATGCCGGCCCTGCCGCTCTTCGCCCAACTACGCCGCTTCACCCTGGCGGTTCTGGCCGCGGCGGAGACGGCCGCCGACTTCGCGGGCATCCTGTACACGGATTCGCCGGCCAACGGCGAAGCTGACGCGGCCGAGCCGTTCGAGCCGATCGAACTCGAGCAGCGGGACCTGTTGACCATGCCCGGCGGCTGGAAGATGTCCCAGCTCGAAGCCGAGCAGCCCTCGACCACCTATGGCGAGTTCAAGCGGGAGATCCTCAGCGAGATCGCCCGGTGCCTGAACATGCCGTACAACGTCGCGGCCGGGAACTCGTCGGGCTACAACTACGCCTCCGGCCGGCTCGACCACCAGACGTACTTCAAGGCGGTGCGAGTCGAGCAAGCGCACCTGGAGGCGGTCGTGCTCGACCGCATTCTCGCCGCGTGGTTCGACGAGGCGGTGCTCATCCCGGGTCTGCTGCCGGCTGGCATCGGCCCGATCGCCCAGTGGCCCCACCAGTGGTTCTGGGACGGGCACGAGCACGTCGACCCGGCCAAGGAAGCCGGGGCCCAGGCCACGCGGCTTCAGAACCACACGACGACCCTGGCCTACGAGTACGCGCGCCAGGGACGCGACTGGGAGAGCGAGCTGCGTCAGCGGGCCAAAGAGGTCGCCCTGATGCGTGAGCTCGGTCTGAGCGCCACGCAAGCGGCCCCGGCCGCGAACCACGACGACCCGGATCAAGAAGAGGAGCAAGAGGACGATGCCGCAAGACAAGCCGCGTGAGAAAACCGAGCTTCAGGCGCAGGGATTCCTGAGCTTCCTTTGCGAGCCTGGGGCGATCGAGATCGAAGCGGCCGACGGTGGCGCGGGCGACGGCAAACCCAAGCTGCCGCGGTTCTCGATGGTCGCTTACACGGGCGGCCCCATGCGGATCGCCGGCTGGCTGAGGCCAAGGACCGGGCCGGCTGGAACCGCACCATGGCGCTGTTAGCCGGGACCCCAAGAAGACCAAACCGATCGATCCGATGCAGTTTTTCCCGTGGCACGAGCGGCAAGAAGAGCAATCGCCCCCGCCGACGGAGGCGGACCGGGAGATGTTGCGTCGGGTGTTTCCGGGAAAGTAGCCCATGCCTGCTGTAGGGACCGCAATCCGAGCCGGCGCCGCCTACGTCGAGCTTTTTGCCAAGGACAACCGCCTGGTCCGCGGCTTGCACCTTGCCGAAGCGCGGCTCAAGGCGTTCGACCAGCGGCGAAGGGCTGGACGCCGACTTCTACGTGACCAACTTCAGCCGCAACGAGGCCAACGAAGAGTTCATCGCGTACAGCGTCACCGCCGATGTATCCCCCGAGGAATTCGAGGCCCGCCTGGACGTGTGCGCCCTCTGCCCGAGCCGCTCCAACCAGCACTGCAGCAGGTGCGGATGCCCGATCGTCAAGAAGGCCCGGTGGCGGAGCTCCTACTGCGACCTGGGCTACTGGCCGCTGCTCGAAGCAAAGCCGTGAAAGGGGGGACGGGGTGAGCTTCGATTGGTGTTGCCGCTGCCCGACCACGACGACGACCACGACGCAGCCGCCTATGCCCGGCTGCTGCTTCCATTCAGCCTACACGGTGAATCTGGCGGGAGGCGGCTGGACGAATCGCCAGATCGGATGGCTCTACAACGGCCTGTATTGCGACGACTACGACGACTGCGTCTCCTGCGACTGGCCAGAACCGTACCGGCCGGAAGAATGCGAGGAGGTCTATTCCTGCTGCTCTGCCGTAGCCGGCCGGTTGTTGCTTCAACCTTGCGGCTATTTGACACCGCAACAGTGCGGCATGGACACAAGTGTCCCCTGGTACCCGGCCATTTCCCAATGCTGCGGGGGGCTTTGGTACTACCCCAGGACCGTCCTCTGCGAGCGGTCCGTCTGTTACTGCGAGGACCTAACCCAATACCTTCAAGCCGCGCTCGGCGTCGACTGCAACGAGGAAACCCAGCAGTGGCGACTCGGCCTGCGACTGACCACCTGGCTGGCGATGTTTCCTCTTACGGGCGGCCTGTATTGCACGGCGGTCTACTACTCCGCTTGGGCCAGCTATCCGAAGTGGTACTCGGCACTCGCGGACCAAAACGGCGAAGTGACGCTGAGCAAGGCGGCGGATGCCTGTGGCGGGGGCGGCTTGCTCTGCAACGATGCCTTGCCCGATACGATCGTCCTCTCGCCGTCCGGCTCGTTCCCGCCGGGCTGCGAGGGGACGACGACCACGACCACGCCCCCATGATCCCCATCTACCTGAACGCCCGAAATCTCTTGACGCCCCTCCGCGCGATGGTGGAGCGGCTCTTGGGCACGCTGGCGGCCGGTCCGATCGTAATCGTGGACAACGCCTCGACGTACCCACCGCTGTTGGAATGGTACGCGGCAATGGCGAAGGATCAAGTGCGCGTGGTCCGACTCGGGGAGAACCGCGGAGAGCTGGCCCCGTTTGGTCCCGAGGTTGCCCGGTTCGGTACGCCCTATTTCGCGGTGAGCGATCCAGATCTCGATCTCTCGAGCGTGCCCGACGATTTCCTCGAGCGGCTGGTTGCAGGCCTCCAGCGCTACCCGAATCGCGTCAAGGCCGGCTTGAGTCTGCGGATCGACGACCTGCCCGACGACGGTCCGTTCACTGGAGAAGTCCGCCGCCATGAAGCGCGATTCTGGCAGCGGCCGCTCGATGAGCACTTCTACGACGCCAACATCGGTCTCACCTTCGCCGTGTATCGCGGGCCCAACCGCCGCGGCCGCTTTCGCTATGGCCCCGCCCTTCGGGCCGCTCCGCCCTACACCGCGCGGCATCTGCCCTGGTACCTGACGCCCGAGACGCTCGACGACGAGTGGCGATACTGCTTCGAGCACGCCTGCTGCGCGTCGGCGTGTTGGTCGAACAAGATGCGACGACTGCTCGAAAAAAGGAGGGATGAGAGATGAGGGACGAGGACTTGCCGTTGGTGGCGTGCTTGGGCCCCACGTATCGCCGGCCGCCACGCCTGCTGGCCAATGCGATCGCCTGCTTCGAGCACCAAGACTACCCGGCCGATCGGCGGCGGCTGTTCATCCTCGACGACGCTGGCGAGTTGGCCGCCGCCAAGGGCCCCAGCTGGGAGATCTTCGTCGCTGCCAGCCGGTACCCGACGCTGCCGGCCAAGTATAGCGCCCTGGCCGACTTGGCGCGCATCTACTTTGAGCCGGACATTCTGGCCGTATGGGAAGACGACGACATCTACCTGCCGTGGCATATCAGCACGGCCGTCGGCGCGATGTACGCCCCGGTCGCGCCGCGATACAAGCGCGGCCGGGCTTGGGCGCACCCATCCCGCGTTTGGAGCCTTTACGGTGGCCAACTGCATCAAGAGCCGACCGGCGGCCGGTTCCATGCGGCCCTAGCCATACGCCTCGAAACGCTCATCGCCATCGGCGGCTGGCTCGACACGCCCCGCGCCGATTTCGACCAGCAGCTCCTGGCAAAACTCCGCCGCGAGTGCGGCCCGCCCGCCGACCCGTGCCAATTCGCCGCACCGAGCTACGTCTTCCGCTGGGCCAGCACCAACAGCTACCACGGCCAGGCTTGGATGCGATCACCGGCCGACGCCCCCTGGTATCGTGATGCCCCCGGCTGGATTCCCTCACAAGGGACTGCGATTCGCATCACCCCGGCGCCGGATGCGGAGACCGAAGCCCTGATGGGTCAGTTGGAGCAGAGTCATTTACACGAATGAGTCGCGCGACACGACGTGCGCCCACCGAGCCTTACTGATCGCTTGCTACCCGGGCGATTATAGACTTGTGTAGCAGCCGGGTCTCAGGAGGCCCTTGAGCCCGGCACTACGCACGGTCTCGCGACCGGCCAGCCTGGAGATCACGGAAGAGGTTGACCGGAATCGTTGCGTCGGGCTCACGGAGCCTCGGCCCAGTCGCCGTAAAGGAGCACTTCGTCGGTGTATGCCGGGTCGACCTCTTCGTCGTCCACGTCGTCCTCGGAAGTGAACGCGGCCAGCAGAAGGAAATCGTCGACGCAGATCAGCCGCTGACCGTTGAAGAATACGGCCTTGGCCGGGTCGTGGTCGCCGTCCCCCGGGAAGGGGATGACGAGGTGGTCGACTCGCGCCGGGTCGTCGTACAGACGGACAAGATCGTCGTGGCCACCGAGCACTGCGAGGATCCCGTCAAAGCCGTCTGCGAAACTGTAGAACCCGTATCCGTCGGTAAATTGCCTGCCCCGCCCGGTGGCGTAGCCATAGAAGTGCGTGGCGTAGCTTGTCCCGCCGGCCGTCTGGTCAAGGAGGATGGCGGTGTCGGAGCCGTTTCGGGAGTAGCCGTACATGTAGCGGAAGTTGAGCGCCTCGGCGATGGTTCCGTCGCCATACTCCATCCTGCTATGGTCAGGACGAGACCAGTAGATGTCATCGAAGGCCGCGTCATAGAGCTGGGCGACGTCGTCACTACCATCCGCCGAAGCCGTAACCTCATCGAAGCCGACGGCCCGGTTGAAGAACGACGGTATGGGCATCGTGGCATACATCTTGCTGTCACCATGCCAAGCCTTGTACCAAGTCGCATAGGAGGTTACGAGATCCGCGGTAGTGTCGTACAAATGGGCCGTATCGGCCTGGCCGTCGTCGGAGGCGAAGGCATGCACTTCGCCAAAGCATTCGGCCTGCACAATCGTCCCATCCGCGTATTTCATGGTGCCCAGGTCGGCGTACGCCTCGAAGACGTCCTTCCCGGGCGAATCGAGCATTTTGGCGATGTCGTCTAGGCCGTTTGCCCGAGCGACAACGGAGTCAAAGTCATATACGCGGGTGTAGAAGCCGAAATCCGTTGAGTACATCTTGCTCCCGCCGGGCCAGGCGATGAACTTGACGGCGCAGTCGGCCAGCGGGTTATCGGCGGAAACATCGTGCAGCCCCGCCTCGTCCCCGCCGCCCGGGCTGGCGTACGCGTCCAGGGGAAGTCGTCGGCGTGGACGACCGGCCCGCCTTCATAGGTCATTGTGGCTCGGTCGAAGTAGGCCTCGAACACGTCGGTGCCGGGCGATTCGTTCAGTTTGGCCACGTCGGTGACATCCGACGCGCCGGCCACCACTTCATCGAACCCCTTGGCCCGGTTGAAGACGCCGTCGCCGGTCATCTTGGCCTCGGTCGACCAGCTCTGGAAGAGATCGTCGCTGCCGCTCAAGTCGTGGAGGATCGCCGTGTCGGTCTGGCCGTCGTCGGAGGCAAAGGCATACAACCAGCGAAAGTCCTCGGCCCGCGCGAACGTTCCATCCTCGTAGGTCATCGTGCCGTGGTCCGGATAGGCCTCGAAAACTTCAGCCCCGAGTGAATCACCCAGCCGGGCGGAGTCGTCGCCGCCGACCGCCGAAGCGGTGACCTCGTCAAAACGTTTTGCCCACGTAAAGAATCCTGGACCGTTACTGTACATCTTCCCATTGCCGTGCCATGCCTTGAACCAAGTTGAGTAGGAAGTCCCCAGGTCAGCGTTGGTATCCGACAAATGGGCGGTGTCGGTCTGGCCGTCGTCAGAGGCGTAGCCGTAAATGACCGGAAAGCTGTTGACGGTCGAGGTGAACCCGGGACCGGACATCTCGGCCGAATCCGCCCCGCCCGTGAACGTGTCGGCCGCCGCCGAGTCGTGGAGCAGAGCGACGTCCCCCCGCGCCGCCGTGCGCCGCGACGATCTCGACGTTCTCGATCGTCAGCACGTAGCCGTCGCCATCGACCTCCCCTTGGCCGGGCCACAGCTCGACCGATTCGACGGCAGGCGAGCCGTGGAACACCGCCGTGTCTTCGCCCTGGCCGCCGTCGAACGTGACGGACTCGGCGTCGGACACGGAGTACTCTACGCCGTTGATCGTCACCTTCCGGGACGCGCTGGCGTCGAAAGTGAACGTGTCGGCGTCGGCCGTGCCGAGGACGGTGACTTCGTTGCCGGATCGGGCGACCAGGTTGACCAGGACCAGGTCGACATCGTCGCTCGTGCCGTTGATCTTGAAGTAGTACGTCTGGCCGGGGACGACCTCAAAGTCGATCCGCTGCTTGTCGCCTACCAGCCTCGACGTCGCAAGCCAGTTTTGGCTCGGGTCGTACAGTTCGAGCTCGACCGCGCCGGGCGTTCCGGGCGCCGCCTCTTCGATCGTGAGCAGGCCCGCGTAGGTCGTCTGGAACTGATAGAGCCGCTCGCCGGCCGGGAGATCTTGGAGCTCCACAAAGTCGACTTGGCCGATCGGGAGCTCCGTTTCCGCGTCGGGCTCTGCCGGTGGATCCTCCGTGTGGCCGACGTTGTCGATCGCGATGCTGTCGAAGGCGTAGGTATGCCCTCGCTTTCCGACAAACGCGGCGCTGGTCTCGGTCGTGTCGTCGAGCCAAAGCACGTAGGGCCGGCCTGTGTCCGAGACGTAGATGTCGTAGCCGGCGATCCCCGATCCGCCGGCGTCGTCTTGACCGGCCCACTCGACGAGGAACGTGGCCGGTACCAACGCCGGCAGCGGTTGCACTTGGCTCTCGGGCAAACCGGCGTCGATGGTGACCAGGGCTTCTCTGGTTGGATCGGTCCCCTGGTTGGGGTCGTGGGGATCGACCTGGTTGGTGGCGATGGTCTCGCCGAAGTCGAACTGGATGAGGGCGACGTTGCGGATCTCGGCGCCGGTAGGCAGGTCGGCGCGGGGCCGGACGACGTAGCTGAAGTAGCCTTGCCCGCGCCCCGTACCGTCCTCGGGCGGGAGGAAGCCGGTGAGCACGTCGGGGGGCAGGCCGGTCGCCGGGTCGATTGCCTGAAACGCCACGGACACTTCGCCGGTGGCCGCGTCGATTCCGCCCTGGATCTCCAACTCGAACTCCTTGCCGCTCCCACTGGTCATCGGCACCGTGCTCTCGAAGTGCTGGCTGCCCGAGGGCACGACGATCACGTGGTCGCCAAAACCGATTTCCGTCAGTTCGAACGTGGTCCAGGCCAGGCCGGCGTCGAGCCGGTCCGTGATTACCACACGCTGTGCGGGCGCCGTGGCTTCCACTTCGTTCTCAAAGTCCACGCGGTAGGCCAGCAAAGTACCTTCCGCCACATAAGCCGCCTCCCCGTACCCCGCGGGACCCGTCTTCTCGTTCGGGTCGCCGGTGTCGGCGGTCCTAGTCGAGGCGGAACTGGTGCTGCCGGGATTTGGAATTGGCGGCTTCGCTCCCCCTGAAGGCGCGCAATATACGTCCGTATACATCTCATCGAACGAAGGGCTCGGCAAAGCGTACGAAAAAACCGTAATGGCACCAACAGCAATGGCTGGCCATAAAGGCCAACCAAGTAACACGATCCCAGCAGTCAGACCTCCCGTTACGTACGGACCTCCAGTCTGCACGGCATACTTCATGACCTCCCAGCCAGCGGCTCTCGACGTCCGCGCAAGGGAATCGTTTCCCGGAGAATAATAAGCAGTGCGCCAGACGTACTCAAACTGCGCCATGTTAGATTCACCCCACTCTCCATACACCTTCGGCATCCCGCACTTGCGTCCTTCGGGATCTGCGTATGACAACGGACTTGAATTCGCATACGCGTACGAATTAAGCCCCGGATAGTACGCGGGATCGACGCTGATGAACCTGCCGAGAGCCGGATCGTAGAACCTGGCGCGCATGAAATCGAGACTGTTTGGCTCCTCCATCACGCCCCAGACCCCGCTGAACTCGTACGGGTTCGCCACGCTTTCCGATTCCGCCAGCGACAAGCCAAACGGCGTGTACGCATACGAATTGAGGAGCAGACCCGTGTCGTCCGTCACTTTGGCCGTGTTGCCGATCGCGTCGAAGGTGAAGTACGTCGAATCGCCCGCGCCGCTTTCGCGGCCGAGGAGCTCGAATCCGTGATCGTAGTGGGCGACGAGGTTGCCCCCGGCGTCGTATTCCCCGACCACGTTGGCGAATCCCATCGGATCGACCACGTAGTAGCTCGTGACGCCGTCTTCCGTCACCGCGACGCGGTTGCCCAGGGCATCATGCGCGTACTGCCACTGGCCCTCGGCCGAAGTCACGGCAATGAGGCGATTCTCGTCGTCGTAACTGTACGTGGTCGTGCCCTGCGGCCCGATCGTGCGAATGAGGTTGCCATCGGCATCGTACACGTAAGCCGTATCACCCACCTGTGCGTATTGGTTCAAACGGTTCGTCGCATATGGCGTCGTGACGCCGTTGATGATCGTCTGGGTGCGATTGCCCATCGCGTCGTAGACGTATGTCAGATCCTGGTCGGAGACACCCGGGTTGGCGGAATCGAAAACCGCATGAACCAGGCGGCCCACGTCGTCGTATTCGTACGTCCAGAGACCATCCACGGTGTCCATCGCCGTGCGCCGGCCCCAGGCGTCGTACGTGTAATCGAACTGCGACAGCCCGCTGTCGTCGGGAGCGTAGTTCGCCACTTGGAGCACCTGGCTTGCCGGCGTGTACTGGTAGGTCGTGTACACGCCGTTGGCCAACTCTTTGCGCTCGATTCGGCGGGCCGCGTCGTACCAGTACCGGACAACCTCGTCGCCCGCGGCATCGGCGATCGATTCCAACCGGCCGGCCGCATCGTAGCGATAGTCCAACCGGTGGCCGAGCTGGTCCACGCTGGAGGTCCGCTTTCCGGCCGCATCGTAGCTGAACTCAAGGAACCGGCCGCCCGGGTAGGTGATGCGCATGAGGCGATCCGTGGCCGGGTCGTAGTCGAACGTGGTCGTGCCCGTGGGATCGGTAGCCGAGATGAGATTCCCCCGCCCGTCGTAAACGTAGTCGACGGAGGAGCCGTCTTGAGAGATTTTCCGCGTGAGCAGGCCTGCCGCATTGTAGAGGTACTGCGTGACGTGGCCGCGTCCGTTGACCCATTGGTCTATGTTGCCGAAGCCGTCATAGTCGAAGCTCTGGCGGTTCGAACCCGGATCGGTGACGCGGACCAGGTTTCCCTGGGCGTCGTACTCGAAATCGGTACGGTTGCCGTTGGCGTCGGTGACCGCGGTGAGCCGATCATAGGGTCCTCCGTAGGCGAACCGCGTGAGATTGCCCAGGGGGTCCGTGATGCGGGTGAGGTTGCCCTGGTCATCGTACGCGCCGGAATAGGACAGGCCGCCTGGGCCGGTGATCTGTACAAGGTTCCACTCGTCGTCAAAAGCCAGGTGCAGGGCGTTGTCGAGCGGATTGACGAACTTCAGCAGCAGGTTGCGATAATCGTAGTAGAACTCGGCCGCGTTGCCAAAGGCGTCGGTGGCGGTGATGCCGCCGGCGGAGTCATAAGTAAAGGTGATTCTCTCCGCGTCGCCGTCTCGGAACACGTCCCAGGGCGATTGCGTCATGTTGTATGTGATGCGGGGGTTTACGTTGACACACAGACAGCCCAGTTTGTCTTGACGTAACCGAGCAGATCTGCCGTTAAGGCTGAGCCTGTCGTTCGCATACTCGAT
>Ga0307379_10011375_pt1 | contig 11679 bp, 8 predicted proteins | sample UN2MG_FD_202237 | JGI IMG/M metagenome (GOLD analysis project Ga0307379, IMG submission 202237) | Soil microbial communities from Risofladan, Vaasa, Finland - UN-2 | ecosystem: Environmental > Terrestrial > Soil > Coastal area > Acid sulfate soil | place: Finland: Risofladan, Vaasa | collected... | reverse complement strand
TAAAGGAGCCAGGCGTGTTTTTTGTAGGGGCGATTCACGAATCGCCCACAATCTGTTGTGGCGCTGAGGTCGGGCGGTTCGTGAACCGCCCCTACATCCAGGGTCAGGCATCCTTCAACACAGGGATTCTTCCATGCAGATGCACTTATAGGACAGCCTCCTGTGTCAGGGCCAACTGCCAACTGCCAACTGCCAACTGCGTTAAGGGAGGATAATGGTAGCCCATATCCACGATCCCCGTGTCGGGCGTGCCGTCCGCCTGGGTGGTCCGGTCAGAAAGGCCCGCGGCGCTAACCGATATGCGCCCGGCGTCTATGCACAGACTATCCGGGTGCAAATAGTATTTCCCCAGGGGACCTGTAACGAACATCGGGTCGTCGTGGATGTTACCCTCGCCCGCATCCTCGCCCTCAATGCAGCAGTAGGTTGCCGAGCAGTCATAAAGGTCGTCACCGTTGCCCCAGATGATGCAGTCGAAGATGACCGGCGCACTGTAGTGCTCGCAGCATATCCCGCCGCCCCAAGAGGCCGAGTTGCTAATGATCGTGTTGTTTTCAATCCTCGGCGAACTTTTATAGCAGTATATTCCACCACCATCGTCGTCGGCAGTGTTGCCCGTGATTGTGTTGTTTGAGATACTCGGCGAACATTTATAGCAGTATATCCCGCCGCCGAACCAGTTGGCACTGTTGCCTGTGATTGTGTTGTTCTCAATCATCGGCGAACTGTTCTCGTAGCAGAATATCCCGCCGCCGCGGTAGGCACTGTTATCCGTGATTGTGTTGTTCTCAATCATCGGCGAACTGTACCAATAGCAGGCTATCCCGCCGCCGCGGTCGGCACTATTGCCCGTGATCGTATTGTTTGAGATAGTCGGCGAATCGTTCTCGCAGCATATCCCGCCGCCGCAGTAAGCACTGTTGTCCGTGATTATGTTGTTTTCAATCGTCGGCGAACTGTTAGAGCAGTATATCCCGCCGCCCCAGAGGTTGGCACTGTTACCTGTGATCGTGTTGTTCTTGATGGTCGGCGAACCGCCCTCGCAGTATATCCCGCCGCCATAGGTGTAGGAGCCGCTGGTTCTGTTGCCCGTGATCGTATTGTTCTTGATGGTCGGCGAACTTCCGTAGCAGTATATCCCGCCGCCGTCGCCGGCCGAAACAGTGTTGCCCGAAACCGTGTTGTTCTCGATCATCGGTGAACCACCCCAGCAGCATATCCCGCCGCCGGTGTAGTCGGCCGAGTTGCCCGAGATCGTGTTGTTTGAGATGATGGGCGAACTGTCCGAGCAGTAAATCCCCCCGCCGCCGGTGTCAGTAGTGTTGTTTGAGATCGTGCTGTTTGCGATCGTCGGCGAACTCTTATAGCAGAATATCCCGCCGCCACTCCAATCCGGGTATGAACTGCCATTAGCATTGCCACCAGTTATTGTGACATTCTCTATGGTGAGGTTGTTTGCACCATCGCAGTAGATGACGTGGTAGGCCGAGCCCTCCGCGTCCAGAGTCGTGGTGCTAGGGCCATCACCTGTAAGGGATACATGACTACTCATGTTGAGGGGGAACGTCTCGCCATTGGTTGAGGTGGCATAGGTGCCATGGACGATATGAATCGTCACGGGATTGTCCTCGGAGCCCTCAACCGACGCCAGGGCGTGGGCTATCGTTTTCCAGGGAGAGCCGAACGATCCCTTGCTGGAGTCGTCACCTGTCGAGCCGTTGACATAGTAATGCGATCCTGTCGCATTCACTGTGAACGGGGTCAGGCTGGCCGTGCTCACATAGGTGAATGTGCCTGGGTAGGTTAAGAGCGCAGCAAAGGCATAATCGCCTGCATCTCCTACAGGTGGTACTTCGCACGGCAGGTTGAAGGTCCAAAACGGGGTAGTTCCCATCTCGAACCAGGCGGGCACGTAGATATCCGGGACCCACGGCTCGATGAGATGCCTCCAGCCATCGTATTGCGTGGACCAGATGTCCCCGTCTGGCAAGATGATTCCCACATATAGGTCAACGGCCATCCCTTCACCGTCATTCTCAGCCGAAAGGCTCACCTCAATCGTGTCGCCGGACTGATACGTGTCGGCGTCCGTGTAGATCGTGATTGTAGGGGCCGCGGTCGCTGCCAACGGCAGCAAGGTAAAGGCCGCAAGGATGACACATACAAATGCTGTTCTCATGTCCCGCTCCCTTTTCTGGGGTTAGCGTTATCTGCGCTGTGCCCTATAATTGAAGCGCAGCAATACCCAGAAAACCAACCCAGAGAAGAATAACACGGAACCGCCCGATTCTCAAACGGCCATTGGGGTTTGGTCACACTCTGTCATGTCCGGCTGTCTATGGGGAGGTAGCACTTGAAACGAGAGCTCGGATTCGGATACAATGATTTTTTGAAATGCGCCGCGAGAGTTTACATGAGGCTATGATTTAAGGTGTCATTTTGAACAACATTCTGAGGGAGGCTAGCTCATGAGAAGGGGATCACTTGTTCTGTTGGCGTTGATTGTCATTGCTGGTGCCCTGTGTGCCTGCTCCGGAACACATCTTCAGAAAGCGCAGTTGTCGGGCGCTACGGCGAAGTCCGTGGAACGGGAGATTCACGTGGAGAGGCTGCTTGAGGGCAGCCAGGCGCAGAGGCTCGGCATCGCACCGGGAGATGTTATCGTTGAGTACGACGGCAAGAGGGTTGAGACGCCGGCTGAGCTGAGAGAGGCGATTGCTGCGGCATCCGAGCCGGAGATCAAGCTCGTCATTAGGCGTGGAGAGAAGCTGATAGACATGACGGTGCAGCCCGGCAAACTGGGTGTTTATCTGAAAGTGATAGCGCGAGTTCACAGAATGCCTGATGCGAAGGTCATCGAGGGTATCGAGCCGCTGTCCTGGGAAAGCGGTGAGCTGATCAGCTTCGTGGCATGTGTTCGGCGGGTCCTGGCCCATTATGGCGAGCAATATGACTACAAGTATCTGATGGGTATCTCAGGCACGGCTTTCAGGATACAGTTTTTCGACAACTGGTGCCCGAGCTCGCCGGACCCGGGCTGCGGCTTCGACTGTGCGGAGGTTCTGCTTCGCACGCTTGGCCGTGGAAGTGAAAACTATTTCATGAAGACGGCATTTCAGAATATGCCAAACGCTCTGGACGAGGCGCAGATGAGGCAGAAGACCATCGAGAGCATAGACAAGGGCTTGCCGGTCGTCGCCATCGATATCGTGAACGTGCCCGAATGGGGCGTCATAACCGGCTATCAGAACAACAAGCAGGACTTCTTCTGCCGCTCCTACTTCGACTACGGAATGACGGACTACAACATAGTAGAAAAGACCCCCTGGATTGCCATGACGATTGGCGAGAAGGGCGAGTCGCTCTCCGGCGAGGCTGCGGTGCGGCAGTCGTTGGCTGTCGCATACAAGGTGGGCACCACGGAGACGTTCGACGGATACTTCGCAGGTCCTGCGGCGCTTAAGGCATGGATAGCGGCGATTGAGAACGAGGCCTCGTTTGCGACTATCTCGGCCAAGACGCCGGCTGAGGACGACCGTTGTTCGACCAATGCTTGGATATACGAAACCTTTGAGGCGAACAGGGCGGTTGCGTCCGATTTTCTCAAGACCTATGCAGATGTGTTTGGCAAGATGCGCGACGCGACATTGCAGCTGGCGGGAATCTACGACAAGCAGGTTGAGCTCTTGAAGTCAGGCGAAGAGAATGTGGTCTTGCCCTTCGCGGGCGATATGAGGCCGTGGACACAGGAGCTTCGGAGCAAGGAGGCGGCCACGCTGAAGGAGGTTCTGACGCTCGAGAACGAGGCGATCGAGCTCATCGGCACCATCATGGAGGTCTGCGAGATTCCGCCATACGAGGACGAAGGCGGAAGGATGAAGGCGGAAGGATGAACGGGCGAGTGTAGGACGGCCTTCCCAGGCTGTCCGCTAGTCCTAGAGCAGGGCGTCCCTCAGGTCTTCGTGGGGCGACGGGATGACGACGCTCTTGACCAGCAGCCCTTGCTCGCTCGGGTGAGCAGAACCAGCCGCAACGGCCGCCTGAACGGCCGCGACCTCGCCCGTCAGGACGACGAATGACTTGCCCCCGATGCCGTTCGCAAGCCGAACCTCGATCAGCTCGACGTCAGCCGCCTTTGCGGCGAGGTCCGCAGCAACGATCGACGAGGCGGCCGAGAAAGTCTCGATGACGCCAACCGCGTTCACCACTTGGACGTCGGTCGCCGCCGCGATGGCCGGGATGACAGAGGGATGAATGTTGGGGATGATGAGATGGTCCACAACGTTCTCGCCGCCGCACTCGCGGCCGGCCTTAACTGACGCACGCACGGCATCGACGCTTCCATAGACCAGCACGATGTATTTGCCGGGGCAGATGGTCGATGCTCGCAAAAGGTCCACAAAAGCTGCCTTCAGCATCGCATCGCCGGTCTGGATGCCGATAGCGATGCTGTTGAGTTCGACCAGTCCGATACTTGTGGGTCGTTTGTGCAAAGGCTAGCTGCTCCTCGTTTGTAACATGAGTTCAAGCAATCGTCTCGTGGCGTCCTTTCGCGGCGCCGTTACGTGGCCAGAGAGGACGCCCATGGCCAGTCGCTCGGTGCCCGCAGTCCCAACGCAAGAGGGACAGCCAGTTGCACAGGGGCATCCGCAGACCACCTTGTGGCACATTGACAGCACGTCCTCGATACTATCCGCGACTCTCTCGGCGAAGCCCAGGCCGCCCTCGAACCTGTCGAAAACGAAGACCGACTGCGCCTCGAGATTGTCGCTGTCCAGCACGACCCCAATGTCGTGCCGGTCGCACATCGCGAGAAGAGGGGCAACAACGCCGATGAGGTTTTTGAGCCCCACCAGACCACCCAGGGCAGACAGACCCTCGAGCGAAAGCGCGTCCCTAGCCTCGTGTGAGATCATAACGTAGGCCGCCATTGTGTCAAGGACAACCGCGTCGAGCGCCAGCTCCTTTGTGCCGAGAATGGCGCCGGTCGAGAAGCGCCGCTTGGCGTAGCCTGCGGTCCTGGAGGTTACGTTGACGGAACACTGCCCGGCCCTGAAGCCCGCGAAATCACGCTGCTCTAGCATCTTCGTAATCCTGATTGAATGGCTCATTATCGGCGTGGTGTAGTACGAGACGTCCACCCTCTCAACTGTAACCGAAGCCCTATCGTAATCGAGGTGAGTTACGCGGAACGTCTCGCCATCGTGGATGTAAATCGCCTCGGGATGCGCGATGAACGGCACGCTCGCGGCGTCTATCTCACCGATGACGTCCCCTCGGTGCTGGCTATCCCAGACTTGTATGACAAGCTTGTCACCGGTAACGGTTCTCAGACTCACGTCGAGAAATGGTTGTTCATCGCTTGACCAATACCACATCTGGCCTATCTGCTTGAGGCGGCCCTCGTCCTGCAATATCTTAACAATCGCCAAGAAAAGCGGGCCGAAATAGGCCTCATCCTCGATGGTGAGAGGTCGCTCGACGGCGGCGCAGCTTATGTGCTGCGACAAGATATAGGGGTTGTCAGGGTCAATCACCGCCTTCTCTGGGCTTTTTTCAAAGATGTAGTCGGGATTGTTTGCAATGTATTGATCGACGGGATCCGGCCCCGCGACGAGCATCACGAGGCTTTCCGATTGCTGCCTTCCTGCTCGTCCCGCCTGCTGCCATGTGGCCGCAATTGTGCCCGGATAGCCGACCATCACGCACGCGTCCAGAGAGCCTATATCAATGCCAAGCTGGAGCGCTGTGGTGCTGATGACTGCCAGAATCTTCCGCTCGGCAAGGCTCTTTTCGATCTGGCGACGCTCCTGAGCGAGGTAGCCTCCACGATAGGGCTTGACGCGGCTCGCGAGTTCTTCCTTTCTCTCTATCAAGTCTTCCTTGATGTTCTTGCAGAGCACCTCCGCACCCATCCTGGTTCTCGTGAAGGCTATCGTCTGGATGTCTGAGCTGACCAGGCCCGCTATGAGCCGTCGAGCCTGACCCATCATGTCAGACCTTGAAACGCTGTCAGCTTCTTCTAGTGGCGGATTCCAGATTACGAAGTGTTTGGCGCTCTGAGGCGCTGCGTCGTCGTCAACCAGCGTCATCCTCCGTCCCGTTATGCGCTCGGCAAGCTCGACTGGATTGCCGATAGTGGCCGAGCAGCAGATGAACTGTGGCCTTGCCCTGACAGAATCGCAGACCCTCTTGAGGCGCCGCAAGACGTTGGCCACGTTTGAGCCGAATATCCCTCGGTATGTGTGTATTTCATCGAGCACGACGAAGCTGAGGTTGGCAAAGAGCTGCACCCACCTTGAGTGATGCGGCAATATGCCTACGTGGAGCATGTCTGGGTTTGTGATGAGGATGTTCGCGCGCTCGCGGACCTTCCTGCGCCAATAGCTGTTGGTGTCGCCATCATATACGCCGCTAAAGACCCGCTCGGCCAGCCCAGGCTGCAACCAAAGCCGCTTGAGAACAGCCTGCTGGTCGTTGGAAAGAGCCTTGGTGGGGAACATATAGATGGCCGTGCGACTCGGCTCCGCTAGCAGCGACTCTAAGACCGGAAGGTTGTAGCAGAGCGATTTGCCGCTCGCAGTCCGCGACACGACCACTATGTCTGCCCCGCTTCTTGCCAGACTAAGTGCCTTTACCTGGTGAGCATATAGTCGCTCGATCCCAATCGTCGAGAGCGCCGCGCGGAGCTCCTCCCCAAGGGGCGGCCTAACGTCGGCATAACGCGCCGCCCGCGGTGGGACCTCACGCATCTCCGCGACGCAGCGGCTCTCGTCCGGCGAGGCAAGTATTGTCTCGAGAAGAGACCTAATGCTCATCAGTGGCCGTCAAGTGAAAGTCTGGCGGGCGGACTGGGTCATGAGTTGCCAACCGCATCTCGGAGAGAACCCACGCATCGGCGCTCGACATCACCGGAGACGGACCAGCTGCTTCAGCATGTCTGCTATCAGCGATCTATACGGTATTTCGTTTTGCGCTAGCTTGCCCAGCAAGTCGCGGTTGTGTGCGAGCTTCGAGACGCCCTTGAAGACCAGCTCGGGACACTTGTAGGCGAACCTCCCGAACCAGAGCGCTCTCCTAAGCTCCGGTAATACTTCCTGCTTCAAGAGGCCAAAGTAGGCAGAATGCAGGTGGCGATATGACCTGCTGCGTTTCCTTGTGCTCAGGATAGCTGACGCGGCGAGCTGCCCGCTTCTGATTGCCCAGCTCAGACCCTCGCCGACAAAGGAGTCAATGAGCCCGGCCGCGTCGCCCGCGAGAATGCAGCCGCCATTTCCCAGCGCATGCTCTCCAGTCCAGAAGGGGACCACAGAGCCGCCACGGAAACGCACGTCGAATCCCCCAGAGAGCGCCTCATCCTCGGCCACGTAGGACAGAATCCTGCTCTTGGGGTCGCTCACGCGACATCTTGACGTTACAAGCCCCACCGAGAACCGCTTGCCCCGAGGGAATATCCATACGTATCCGTCCCTCACCACACCGAAATCGAACTTGATCACGTTCTCGGCGAGCGTGGCCGGCCCGTTCGGTTCCAGCTCGAACATCACCGTTACCCCGTGATGCTTAAGCCGTTTCAGGCCCAAACTCCGCCTGATCACGCTTCTCGCACCGTCGGCCCCGAGCACTGCCCGTGAGCGAAATGTCTCGCCGCCTCCGCACGTCAATTTGGCGTCCGAATCGGCAAAAGTGGCCTTCCTGACCTCGGCGTTATCAATGACGACGCAGCCGGCCTTGCGCGCCTCATGCACAATAATGGAGTCAAAACGCCGCCGGTCCACAATTGAGCCGAAGAGCGTAGTCGATTCCTTGCGCAGTCTCAGGCGGTGATGACCTAAGAGCTCCAGCGCCTCAACGTGGTTCAGAATCGCCGCGGAAACATCGAGGCCCAGGTGCCGCTGGGCACGCCTGCTGAGCCCCCCTGCGCAGAGCTTGAATCGTGGGATGCTCTCCTTCTCCAAAAGCGCAACTTCGACCCCACTGGCCGCAAGGTTCAGGGCACAAGTTGCCCCAGACGGGCCGCCGCCGACTACTAAGACCTCGAATTCATTCGCCAGTCCCACTAGGCCCCTATTGCCTGATGTTTCGCCTTGAGCTCGTCGAGGAACGACATGGGCACGTGCGCGGAGCCCATCTCTTGTGCCTTAACCGAGAGTCCGTGAAAGTCAGACCCGCCGCTCCTGGCGAGCTCATGGTCTGTGGCTATCCCTCCCATCATTGAGCACCTGAGAAGATGTTCCTCCAGGCTCAGCCCGTAGTCTGCGTCAAAACCGCACAGCACCTCAATCGCGCCCAGACCCGCTTTGCACAGCACCGGCAGGAGCTTTTTTAGGAGGGGCTCACGTATGAACACAGGATGCGCGAGCGACGCGATCCCGCCTGCTTCCTTGATAATGCCAATTGCCTCAAAGGGGCTCGGCTTGAGCATCGGGACATAGTAAGGCGTGCCGCGCCTCAGATAATTGTTGAAACCCTCGCTAACTGTAGCCACAACGCCATTCTCGGCAAGAACTCGCGCAATGTGTACCCGGCCCAATGTCCCGCCCTGGGCCACCTTTAGGACTTCGTCCATTGTGATCGGAAGGCCGCCCGCACCAAGCCGCCTCACCATCTCAGCGGCCCGAGCATAACGAGCCGAGCGCTTCGATCTGACGAAGTCCGCCAAGGCCTCGCTTTGAGGATCGATGAAGTAGCCTAGAATGTGAATCGATCTCTCCTGGAAGTAGGAGCCGATCTCTAGCCCGGGGACGACCTCAATGCCCAATTCGCTGCCCTCGCTGATTGCCTCGTCAAGGCCGGCGAGCGTGTCATGGTCGGCTATGGAGACGGCGGCGAGGCGCAGATGCTTTGCCATGCGAACCAGCTCTTTAGGGTGGTGGATGCCGTCGGAGGCCGTCGAGTGCAGGTGCAGGTCAATCTCAGGCAAGAACACCCTTGCTCTCTCCTCTTGCCCAGGAATGCGGAAGGAATATCTCTTGATAGCAGGCGATAGCATAGTCGTCAGTCATGCCCGCCAGGTAATCGCAGACCACCTGGTTTCGATTGTCGGGCCTCTGTCCGCAGGCAGGGACTGGGACCTTATCGGGGTGCTCAAGATAGTAGGCGTAAAGCTGTTTGAGGACGTATTTGGCCTTCTCAAACTCAGCAACCGACGCAGGATTGCTATAGACCTCGCGATGCAAGAACGCCCGAAACTCCTCGGTAGCGCGGCGGACCTCATCGCTCATGGCGACGAAGTCCATGTTGACGTCGCCGGTTGCAGTGATGACGTCTTTTACCATTGTGCCTATTCTGCCGGAATGGGTCGTTCCGAGAACGGACGTGATCTCGCCGGGTATCGAGCGTTGCGTGAGAATCCCCGCCCGGACAGCGTCGTCGATGTCGTGATTGACGTAGGCTATGATGTCTGAGATGCGGACAATCTGGCCTTCCAACGTGGATGGGAGGTCGCTGCGGTCGCTTGGCATGAGCTCCTTCATGCCCTTTGAATGCTTGGCAATGCCGTCCCGGACCTCGAACGTGAGGTTCAGCCCCCTGCCATCCTTCTCAAGGACATCAACGACACGAAGCGATTGCACCGGATGGCTGAAGCCGCCCGGATGCACCTCCTCCAGCGCAGCCTCGCCGGAATGACCAAACGGCGTGTGGCCGAGGTCGTGCCCCATCGCTATCGCCTCCACTAAGTCCTCGTTGAGCCGAAGTGCCCTAGCGATTGTCCGGGCTATCTGCCCAACTTCCAGCGTGTGCGTCAACCTCGTTCGATAGTGGTCATCCTGGGGCTTTAGGAAAACTTGCGTCTTGCGCTTGAGCCGCCGGAACGACTTGCTGTGGATGATACGGTCCCTGTCGCGCTGAAAGCAGGTTCTAATAGGGCATTCAGGCTCGTCTCGCTCCCTACCACGGCTCGCCGAACTGAGCACGGCCTTCTCGCACAGAAAGCCCCGCTCTCGCCCCTGGGTCTGTTCCCTAAACGTCGTCATAGCACCCATCTTTAATGCAGCAGCCGCCTCTTGCCTCCTATCCTGTAATATACCACGAACCACGAGCCAGTCACGTCCCCTTCGTCCGCCAGATTGTCCAGACCACGCAGATTGCCCGAACCGCTCAACTGAGACTTAGAGGCCGAAAGGCATCAGGTCTGGCCAGGCTACTCTCCTCGTCCCTTCATCGTTGACAGCGCCTCACGAATCACCGGCCGCCATCTGCGCAGCCGACGGCCAAGCTCAGCTCGCGACAGCTGGCCGATCGCTAGGGTCAGAATCTCCAGAGCTAGATGAGAAAGCGTGGTCAGCAAGACGGCTGCGCGGACAGTGATGTTTGCCGCAACGCGCTTGTGCTTGGAGTAGTAGCGCATCATGCTTATTCGCTTTGCGATGGCGGCGCCCAGAAGGTTTGATCTTGTGCTCGCCCCGACCTCGTGGATGGCCTGGGCCTCTGGAACAAACATGGTCCAGAAGCCCGCATCGTGCGCCCGCTTACAGAAGTCCTTTTCCTCGTAAAACAGGAAGAACCTCTCGTCCAGGCCGCCCAATATCTCCCAAACGCTGCGCCTCACCAGCATACACGCCCCAACGATAGTGTCCACGCGACGGCGCCTAAGATGCGGATCAAACTGGCCGAACCTGCTCGCTAGCAGGCTGCCGAACGCCCATCGAAACGGCCTCGACGTCAGGAGCGGTTTCAGTCTCAGTAGGAAGGCGAGCTCCTGAAACACGGTCGGGAAGCGAAACGCGGACGGCAAGAGCTCGCCATCGAGGCTCGCCAGTCTTGGTCCGACAATACCAATATGCTCATCTGAGTGAATTGCGGACTGAAGTTTACTGACCGCATCAGTTCTAAGCTGCGCGTCGGGATTGACGAGCATTATCAGGTCGGCGTCAGCTTCAGCTGTACCTTGATTGCAGGCTGCTGCGAAGCCGCGGTTTGTGTCGTTTAGGATCAACGTCAGGCTGGTCTTGGTCTTCCTGATCTGCTCGACCGTGTTGTCCCGGGACGCGTTGTCAATCACAACTATCTGCCGTCGGGATATTCCCTGCGAGGTGATCGAGCTGAGACAGCGCTCGATACTTTGCCCGGAGTTGAACGTTACGATCACGAACGCGACACTATCTCCCACGGGCTACCTGCTTCCGATGTTGGGGTTTAACTGAATGGACCCAGAGCAGAAAACAATGTCTCTTATTGAGCTGCATTTTAGCCTGTCAGAAGAGCTCGCACCTATTACAGCCTCGCTCGAACGCACAGCCAGAATATCCTCATATAGCCCTTCACCGCAGACAGTGTATCTCCCTTCTGAAAGTTCTTCACATCTTTCGATAGGTCCCGTCTGAGCAGTCCTCCGAGCAGAACTAGGAACGACCTCAGGAGCATTCCGATGGCGATCGAAAGGACAACCAGTATCGACAGCGGCGTCCCAAAATGCTTCTTGCACAAGTATGCGAAGTTGCGGTATTTGGTGAGCGCTGCGTCACCCTTCGACCAGTCCTTAGTGGAGACGGCGCCTGCGTGGTAAAAGACGGCGTCGGGCGTGTACCAGAGCTGCCAGCCGTAGGACCTCATCCTCATGCACCAGTCCACGTCCTCATACCAAATGGGGAAGAAGCTCTCGTCCATCACGCCCACCTGGTCAACGAGCTCGCGCCTGACAAGCAGGCAGGCGCCAGCCGGCTGTTCGATGCGCTG
>Ga0307379_10011372_pt1 | contig 11681 bp, 16 predicted proteins | sample UN2MG_FD_202237 | JGI IMG/M metagenome (GOLD analysis project Ga0307379, IMG submission 202237) | Soil microbial communities from Risofladan, Vaasa, Finland - UN-2 | ecosystem: Environmental > Terrestrial > Soil > Coastal area > Acid sulfate soil | place: Finland: Risofladan, Vaasa | collected... | reverse complement strand
AAAGTGTTAGCCATTAGTGGCCTCCTTTTACCAGCGAGGCACTCACATGCTCATTTAGAAGCGCAGCGACTTGTTCTCCGCTGGTAACCCCTGTATATTGAGCACGTCGTACCGCTGGTCTTTAAGTTGATTGTATTTTGACCAATCACCAGCGTCCATTGCTGCATTCATTTGCTTGTCTAGCTCGTCAAGAGATGGCATTGCCCCCGATGCTGGCGGGTTTGCCTCTGGACGATCTCCATGCATCTTGATGAATACGCTTTGCTGTGCGGTGGCCCCTACGGCCCCTACAACTGCGTCCATCTTTGTGCGGAAATCATCCAAGTTCTTTGCGCCTGGGAGTGCACCAGCCTTAACTAGCTGGGCAATAGGGTTATCCCCCATGTAGTCTCCCAAGAGCACTTTGTATTGCTCGTTCTCTTGTAGTGTAGTAGCCAGATTGTTTTGAAACTCGTGCAGCTCTTGGCGCTGGCGGTCAATCTCTGCTTGAAGCTCAGAGATCGCTCCCTCGTTCCCATCTGTAGCTGCCTGGTATCCCGATAGTTTGGCCTGGAGTTCCTCAACCCTGCTGTTGGCCTCGGCAGCATCCTTCTCTGCCTTGCTTTGCGCCCTGGTCAACCCTGCCTGGATTGCTCGCTGCTCGGCTAATAGTCCTTGCAGCCTCTGGACCTCCTGCGCGGTCATCGGTTCTGGCCTCGACGGTTCTGGCTCAACTACCGCGAGCACTGTGTCCGACCCCAAATTCTGCGGCGAAATTGTGATGGGTTCGGGCGGTGCTTCAACAACGGTCGTTGGGTCTGTGTCTACTCCAACAGGCTTAACGCTGTCTAACATTTCAATCCTCCTTACTTATACTTGCTTGCGGCTCGGATGGCCTTGAAAGCCCAGCTTGAGTACCCCCGCCACCAGCACCACCAAATGGGTTCTGTTGCCCGGAGGCTTCAATCTCGGCCTTCTCCTTCATCCACGCCTTGATTAAGTTAATTGCGGTCTTCACGTCCTGGACATCCCCAAGTTTCTGTAGGGCTTGATCCAGGGTGATAAGGTTCGCGTTGAACCGCAAAATGATTTCGTTTAGTTCGGATTCTCGGTCTCTTGGTAGCATAGGGGCCCAGTCCATCCAGATTTTAATACCTTTAAGATCCTCGTGAGTAACACCCTCCAAGTTCTTTTCGGCACAAACCCTCAAGATGTTTCGGGCTACCTGGCCTAACCCGGTCGTCCAGTGGGTTCTCTCCTGCCGGATATGCACAATCAGCGGTATCATCCTTGTAGCCAGTGTAAGGTAACTGCGCTGAGAACCCTCGTCCAAACCATATACAATATCTGGCGTATATGCCTGGGTCCTTGCTAGTGATAGCAAGTTTGCCGCATGTTGTACTGTGGCGGTATTAGTCTTGGCCCCGGATGGGAAAGCTACCCCAGGTGCATCTGGCATACCAGGCATCTGTTCGCCCAAGTCAACCACCGGCATTGTTCTACTTAATCTGCGGATTGTCGGCCGCTGGCTGTTCCAAATGAACGGCATCTGACGGGCATTGTCGGCCACCAGATCGCCCATATCGGCCCACCTGGCATTCACTTCTTTTGCCAGATCGTCCTTGTCCTCGAAGAGAGACTCGCCGTAGAACTCGCCGGTTCGGATGTGCGGGATATAAGTGTATGGTACAATACCACCTATGGGCGTTCCCTCCATCCTTGTATTGTGATAAGTGACTACCTTGCCACCGGCAGTAATCTTGTACTTGTCCGTTTTCCAGTGTTCCTGGTATTGTATGTCGTTGGCGACCTGTTCTGGGTTCACTCCATATTCATTTGCGGCCTGTTTCCCAGAGATGTTGAATGTTACGATTGCTTCGAGTAGCTTGCGGTAGTTTGCCGGAGCCCAGACCGGGAAGAAGTAATAGGGCATCGTGGTGCCAATCCTAATAGGCACAAATCCATTAGCGGCCCTTGAAGAATCGCCTGCTACGTCAAATACGCACCCACCGGCTACCTGGGATATGATCCCGTTGATCTGCTGGATCTCGCGGCCATCGTTCTCGTACCATACCCGATTTACAATGTCTGCAAGCTCGCGGCCCCTGGCATATTGTTCCTGTGTGTTGTCCTGACCCCAGGGCTCTATCTCGCACTGAACTAGCGGCTCGCACCCATCCTCTACCTCACCAAAGAGAAAACCGGCGTGCATCATAGCCGCCAGCTTGAAGATGTTAAGTTTCAGTGGGTATTTCTCGGCGTCCCCAACGGTCTCATCAAAGAGATCGCCATCAAAGTGGTAGAACCATTGCCAATACTTCGTGGCTCTCTGAAACCACTCAGACTGTGGGTAGGCACCGGGATCGTCTAGTTGTGGTTGTAACGAAAATACATCACGCATGTGCTACTCCAGTACCATGAGAGTAATTACCCTGCCATCCTGAGAAACAAGCATCTCAGGCAAAACATGCCACTGGCTGGTTCTACGTTCAAATACCTCGATGTGGCCTTCACGAACACGGAAGCCGCATTTCTGTCTCGTGCCATTCTCGCGCACCAAAAACACGGTTCCCTTTTTCCCTATAATAAAGCTGGCTTGGTCTTCCATGTGTAATCTTACCTCATCCTTGTGTTTCTGTCAAGTTCTGCCGCAGTTATCTTTCCATCCGTTCATGGCGATCCTGGCGTAGAATTCTATTGCGTATGAACCTTTCTTCTCCATCACCCTCTTCTGGCATATCAAGCGTGTCGCCTTCCTGTAAGTCTGAAAGCATATAGAGTCTGTTGATGAGAAAGGCTGCCATGAATAAAGTGCTCGCCACGTCCTGGCGCAGCTTCTTGTCAGGCATGTGCCAGCCCGCAAGCTGCATCCAGATCCCCTGAATGCCCTTGGGCATTCGTAATAGTTCTTTGCCCAACAGAAGTTTCAGCGTGACGATCATCTGCATCTTCCACTTCTGCATGTTCAGGCCCTCAACAACAAGGCCGCGCTGCTGGAAGCAGAGTTCGTCAAAGCCCTTCTGTGATCCGGTAGCATCAAAGGCCCTCGCCCTGGGCTTGTATATCTGGCAGTATTCCTCGAACTTGTAGATGAAAGGCCAATAACTTCCCTTGCCATCTCCCCACCAAAAGGCTGCAAGCTCGGCAGGCCGATCCGGGAAGTCAGTTACGTCAAATGTGACAACGCATGGACTGTTACGGTAAGGAGGACAGTTCTGTCCCGGATCTCCTGTTACAATGTATTCACTGAACTCGTTGTATGGTGTTTCCCATAGCCAGGTCCCGGCCCGGCGCATGGTTTGCATCTGGTAGCCAGGTGTTCCCTCTTGTAACTGGTGAGCCATGTTCTCATCCATCGAGGGAGCCTGTGCCGGTTCTAGTATTGCAGCAGTGAACTCCTTACCACGCGGGATTGGGCGCTCTGAAAGCAGTAGCTGGCGTTGCCTCTCTGGGTCTACAATCCGTCTCTCGAAAGCCTCGACCTGCTTCTTGGATAGATATGGGTTGTCATAGGTAGTAAGCAGGATCGAGAGATAGTGCTCGGGCAATGATCCCTCAACATCAGTCAGGCCCATGTCGAAGCGTTCCCATAGCGCTGGATGATACTCGGCGTTTGCCAGGAGAATCAACTTACCAAGCCGTTCGCGGTCTTGGACAATACCACGGGTGCGGGTGCCCAGGTTTTCCATCAGTCTTTCCAAGTCGTCAAAGCTCTCAGCCTGATCTACTACTACCACGTCGCCGGACCAGGTAAGAATCTTCTGGCCCTGCATGTCACCAGACATGAACTCCATCGTGGAACCGTTCCAGAACTCTATCCTCGGCCAGGGACGATCAACGATCTTCTTCACATACTTGTGAATCGGACGCGGAATTTCGTCCTGGCGCTTCCAGTCCAACAGTTCTGTTCTTACGGCTTCATGCATCTGTGACGCCTGGTACGATGTAGGTCCACAGCCTAAGAAGCGGAAACTCGGTAATTGACAACACCAATAGACTCCACACGCACCAGCACCAACCGTTTTAGAGCAGCCCATCCCCCCAATGATAGTACTGTCCATCTGGGTAGCATGAGCTAATGCAAACTGCCAGTCCAGTGGAACCCAGGGTACATACTCGGTAGCTGAATCAAACCCCAGCTCTTCCCTGAGATCAATACGAACTCCAACTAAGTCCCAACGCGGCTTCTTTGAGATGTCAGCGAACATATAGGAGGTAAACGCCCGCATACCTCCTGTCTCTAACAGGGATGCTTGCTTGAATACTGCTGCGTCGGCCGCTGGTATCTCAAATGCCATAGTTTACCACCAGGAATCTTGTACGAGTTCGTAGAGAATTGCTTCGATGTCTTCTGGTATATCTTGACAATCAAGCCAGTCTGCAAGCCTTGCCATTCTCTCGGCATGGCGGCCAGATCGAAAAGCCATGCCATTTAGCAGTGCCATAACAGTCATACGTTCAGGGCCAGGAGTTTGTATTTGTGAATCACAATCCCTACATTTCGCTTCATTATCCATACATTTCCTCCAATCTATCTACAATCTTATCCCACTGAAGATGGTGCTTGGCATACTTCTTACAGCCCCGTTCCAGCTTTGTCCGCAGGCCATCATCCTCTATCATGCGCTCGGCCTGTTCTATGACTGCTCTGAGGTCGTATCCAACACGCAGGCAGTTCTCGCCATGAATCAAGTCATCGTCGCCACTGATGATGCCTCGGGCGGTGGCTGTCCCACAACACATGGCCTCTACTGGGGCGCAGGCTCTCCCCTCAAGGCGGCTTGCTTTGAGCAGGAACAAGGCCCCGGAGTAGAGTTTCCGCATCTGATCAACGTCGGGCCGCAGAAAGAACTCATCCATCCCATCAATGTACTTGTGCTCCAGGGCAGCGTAACCATAGAGCGCTATGCCATATTTCTGCCGCAAAAGTTCTGCGACTGCCCAGGAGATTCCCTCTACATCCTTTGCCTGGTTACGGTCGTCGCCCTCCACCAAGATGTAGTTCTGCTTCTTGCCATCTGGGTAGAAGTGCTTCTGGTTTACTCCATTTGGGAGAACCTCGGCCGCGATCCCAAATCTTTCTTTCAGTTCTTCCTGAAGCCAGTTGGCAATAGTAATGACAGTCATTCCCTGCTGCCTGGCAAGCATATAGGACTGCTCGCTATGATGGTAGCCTTGCGTATTGTTCTGAGAAAACCTATGCTCCATCATTTGCACGAAGTAGAAGTACCTCTTGGCCTGTACTTTCTTTGCCCAGTACACCGTGGAAGCCCCGGTTGCTACGCATACGTCAAACTCGTTGTTCTGTAGCTGAACGTTGCGTACTACGGGAACATCCATTGGCCCATACCACTCCCAGAGAGTAGGACTATTCCCGGATGGATTGATGATGGTTACGTCGTGGCCCCGTGCCTTCAGGCGGGTACAGTGCTCGAAAATCACACGCATGCCGCCACTTGGCCCCATGCCCGGAGTGCAGTAGACTATCCGCATTTGGTAGCCTCCCGTTTATCATCAAGCCACTTATCCATAACCCACCCATCAAGTTTTTCTAGCTTTAGATCAATACTCTCTGCAAAGACCTTTACGAGCGATGGGTGAATGACCAATGTAACACTGGCCACCTCGTTAGCATGAACATCTATTATGCAGCGAGATACTCCGGCCAAGTCTTTCCCTTGAAAGCGTAAAACCCCAGAATAACCAGCGCCATCCGGTAAGTACAGTTCAAACTGGGGACTTCTGCGCAGTAGCCTGTATAGAAACCAAACCTTTAACCGGCGTAGGATGTTAATCATCGGGCTTCTCCTATCTAGTCCAGTAGTGGAAATACATCCCAATTTCATAGCCCATCCACACGAGAAATAGGCCCCATAGCAAGACAAACACGAATTCCCAGAACGCGGCGTGTCGCTTCATGTATCTTCCTTTTCTGGTTCCATTGCCTGCTGGCAAGAAAGAACTATTGCCATGAGATGGTTGTTACACAATGATAGCATGATCTCGCCGTCTGCGCTAGGATACCACCGACAGCCACACTGAAGCTCGGTAATCTCGTCATCTGGGCCTGGAGTCCAGTCTGTTGGTTGCCCGGTGCTAGCCATATATCCCCCCTGCCCGCTTGCGGGCAATATGTGGTTTGCCGTCTACTTGCAAGCAATAGTTAGGACTACCCCCCCCGCCATCATGCCAATGATGAGTAACCAGCGCCTGTTCGACGTGATGATACTTGATACCGGCAGCTACGCATCTTAGATGATAGTCCCAGTCGGTCGCCGGGCCTACGTCCTCAGCAATGGGACCAACCTTTGCGTAAACCTCTCTGCGCCATAAGCACATAGGCCAGTTAATCCAGTTTCGCCGCAGAAGATGCTCGGCGTCCATAGGGCCCCCGTCAGACTGGATCTTTCTCGGAACTTGGCGTTGGAGACAGTTCACCACGTCAGCCCCAGATTCTTCGAGAGCAGCAACCATTACTTCCAGATAGTCGGGATCTAGCTCGTCGTCATCTTCCAGGTTCATCCAGTACAAAACCTGACTTGGGCGTTTATCGAATGGCCGTTCATCAAATCCATAAAGTAAGGCATCGTTTAGAGCGGCACCAAGCCCTGACCTAGCGCTAGTTTCAATAGCTGTCTTTCTGGGCCACCCCTCTCTAGAATCTATAGCGGACCAAAGTGCAAGCTCATAACTGTCTAGTAGCTCATCGGTAGGACCCCCATTAAGCCATACAAGGCACCCCCAGTCCTTATATTTCTGCCGCAAAACTGATTGGACTGCGCGGGCGCATAGCTCTGGCCTATTCAGTGTAGGTATTACTATCAAAACCTTGCCGCTCATGGCAGCAACTCCCGTTTTCTCAATCTATCAAGTGTGTCTTGCGATAGATATGGCTCGTCTTCAACTGCCTTGAAGTTGTGATACTGGCGCTCATTCATCAGTGCCACATATCTACCCTGGGAGCCGTATGGATAAACGTGGAATGATCCCCAGCATCTACGCAAGTACCACGCAATGATCTTGTGCCAAATGTGCCTCATTTCTCCTCCTCAAACTTATATCCGAATCTGTCTATCTCCCACTTGCAAAACCCAGCCACGATCTCCATAGCTTTGTCATCATAGTAGGTAGAGTAGTGCTTGCGCTCAATTCTTCGCACATGCGGGAAGTCTCTGCTTGGTACAAATTCGGTAGAGTGTACCACGTAACGAATACTATTTTGTAGAGTTTCGTATTGACCGAGATAGTCTACCAACACCAGGCCGTTACTTGTTACAAATCCACTGGTATCCAGGGGATGCACTGCGCCATCCCAGAAAGGTGGCATACCTTCCTTAACCCATTCAGGGAATGACTGAGTAGTTAGCCGCCGCCGATGTATTCTAGACCAATAACTAACCGCCCTATCCCAGGGATTGCGGACGATTGCAAACGTGAAAGCGTTGATCCAGCGCTGGGGATCCCCCTGGCGAAGTTGCTTGGCGGTGTCGTGGTTATTGTCTATTCCAAAGTATCCGCAGGTAGATGTCCCTGCCGTCCTTGGAATATGAACAAAGATTATGTCTCTAGGCATACTACTTTTCTCCGACTATTACCATATCCCGGTTGCCTCTGGCACCGATATGGCCCAAGAGTTTCACGTTCTCCCAACCAGCAAGGTTCATCATCCTGGCCACCTGGCCCCGGGTGTAATACGACATATAGCCATACTCGTAAAGCCTATTCCACACCTTGCGTTCTACTGCCTGTAGAAACTTCTTGCCCCCAAAGGTAGTGCCCATGTCCGGGAGAGAGATGATCAGTGAGTGCTTTGCTACCCTGTAAGCTTCCTGAAAGTATCTCACTACTAACGGGCAGGGAAGATGGAGCAACACGTCAAAGATAAATACGGTGCCAAAGGTGTTGTCTCCGAAGGCTTCTAGGCTCTCGCCATCAATAAGCTGGTAAGTGGCACGAGGTTCATACTCTTGACTTTCCTTTATAGCCTGTTCGTGAACGTCTACGCCAGTGATGGCCACTTTGTAGTTCTCAATCATCCACTTCTCCCACTTGCCACCACCACAGCCAACATCGAGAACTGGGCTGTGAATGTAGTCTGCTATGCCCAGGTTATGGATCTGCTTGAATACTACCTCTCCGCCCCACTGCCAGCCCCAAGGCTGTCCTTCTACCGCTCTAGTCTTGGCTTTCTGGTTCTTATCCCAGTCATTTCTGATTTTGGTTATTGTGTTCATCTAATCTCCTTCAATCATTCTACGATATTCTGTTGCCGAGATTGCTTTACTAACAGCCTCCCAGTTCTCGATAATCTCAGATAGCGGCGCTCGGTTCACGCGCCTTAGATCACAGGTTAGATTCTCATGGCGCACTCCCAGGAAGTTACAAATTCGCTCTGCAATCTCTGATGGTATTTCGTCAATCTCGTTCTGCCCGCCAGTGATCTCATCATAGGTCAATTCCAGTACCGATAGGCCGGATATTTCTGCCATACGCTTACGCATACTAGCAATTACTCTGTCCTGGCGCTGGGCCCGCGCTATCAATATCTGTGGATCAACGGTGACCCTTGCTATATCCAGGACATCAAAGGAGTGTGCGTGGTGATCTAGCTTCTGAGAGACCACCAGGCCAGTGATCATCTGGGAAACAATAACCCTGATCATGTTCTCTCTGGTTAGATGAAGGACCTTGGGCCTCTTCTCTTGAATCCAGTCCCAGATATGGCTTGTCATCTGTTCGTAGGTGATCTTGCACCCAGCGACAGTATAGAAACTTGCCCGCGTTATGCAGTTTAGAATGTTCGTGTCGGGGGCACCGGGGAACGCCTTGCCCCACTCCATCTGCCGCAGGAGAGGCTCACCCCGGGTCCAAAAGATTCTCTTGTGGGTGCTCAAGGCATAGTTTAGCATTGTCCCACCAGAACGTGTGTGTGTAATCAATAGCGCCGGTCGCGCATAGACCTGTTTAGCCATTTGCCTTCATTTCCTTTCTGGTAGCCCTGGCCCCTTCTTCATGGCCCGCCTCGCGTGTCCACTGAAACGCATTCTCTAGCGAGCAGACAACTCTCTCGACATGCTTCTGGTAGTCCTCGCCGTCTTCTCCCTGTGCCTCAAAGACCAGGATATGGACCATCTCGTGCAAGGTGTCAGTCTCAAGTTCTTTGTCTGTCCTATCTGGAACTAGGGCCATGTTGAATGTAATAGTTGCCGTGCGATATTCCCATCGCCCAGAAGTGTGTGCAATAACCTCGTAGCCTTCTGTCTCGGACTTGAATTCATCTCTGTCGTCTGAGTAAACCAAGTCCACATGCCACCAACCAAGCCCCAGGCATTCAAACCACTTCTTGAAGATCTTGCGGACTCTTCGCTTCTGCTTTTCGTCTGTGCTAGACACTATCTCCTCCTCATTTCCTTGCCCGTAGGCCAAGCCTAAACTTTTTCTGCGGCAAAAGTGGGCGATTCCATTCCACTTTTAGACCAATTTTGTCCAATTCCTGCAACACTTCTTCAGCAGTAAATATGCCAGGGTGCATCTCTCTCTCGTCGTCATGCTCACCAAAAGCATATTCAGGGGCTCTCACATCAGTTCCCAGAAGAAGGGCTCCCCCAGGCTTCAACACCCGCTTGCAGTGCGCCAGATGAGTTTTCCATTCAACCGTGTGGTCCAGGACATTGTAGTTCCATACCCAGTCAAACTTGCCGCCAAATCCGATGGTCTCCACTGACTGTCCTAGATAGAGAGTATTGCCAGAGATTCCCAACTTGGCGTACTTTTCGAGTAATGGATGCTCAAGCATCTGTGGCAATAAGGGATCAATTGCCGTGACTTCTACACCAGCCCGATTCTCCCAGACAGAGATAGCGCCACAACCAATATCGAGTAACTCGCCAGTGATTTCTTGTGGAGTCAATCCTCCCTGGGGAATACCGCAGTGCTGCATCATGTAGCGGCCTTCACACAGCCGGTATCCCTCCATCTGGGGTCTGGTATCAAGCGAGATATGCTCTCCGAAGTACCATGACCACCATGCCAACTCTTTTCCCTGTGCTCGCTGCCACTTATCCATCATCTCCTCCATATTGCCTTCCGGCGACAACCCAAATCTGCCATGCCGGGGAGTTGTTAAGTTGAATCTCGTCGTATACTAGACCCGCGTTTTCTGTGACGTGTCGCATCCAGGCCCTGGTATATCTCACACATCCAGGATATATCCAACCTCCATCATGATTCTTTGGACCAATAGAGTAATTGAATATAAAGACCGAACTGTCATGCATGGCCCCAGCCGCCTGGTTAATACAGCGCTCAACTTGTTCGCGTGATGCATGAGAGAAGATGGATTGAGCCATGATGAAATCAAACTTTCTCTTGAAAACCCCAAGTTCAAAGTCTGCTACATCACTAAATTTTGGCGACTTGAGCTTGATTGCATCACAGCCAAGTTCGTATTGGAATCCCGCTGCCACAGCCCACCTCTCTGGCTCTATTCCAAAGTAGTGTCCACTTTTCAGAAACGGGATTAAAAGCCGCCCGAGCCGAAGAGAACCACAGCCAACATCTAGGACAAAGTGTGAGTCTCTCAATCCAAGCATTGTTAGTAGATTGAACTGAATTGCACTTACCAGATCATATCTACCAGCAGGCCCAACCCAGCTTTTGTAGTTCTCTTCGGCAAAGGACATTATTTGGCCTCTCGATTGTAATTCCACATGGTTGCCATTAATATGGCGCCAAGCACAGCACAGACAACCCAGAAGCTCAAGCCAGCCGTCCAGCCCCAGGTGTCTACTAGCCAGCCAGTTACTATACCCTGAATGCCCGCGCCAACGTAGCCCATTCCATCAATGAATCCGGTAGCAGCCGAGGCTGCCTTGCGTGTTCCCAGATCCATTGGTGCAGATACGATGATCATGACATTCGCGCCACAGATTGCATATCCCACAGCTGCCATCAGTAACAGGCTCGCCAGTGGGCTTGCAGATCCAAGAGTTAGAGCAAATGCCGTAACCAGTATTGCCGTTAGCCCCAGAGCCAGTGATGCAAGTGGCGCTCTTCGGCCCTTGAATAGTTTGTCGCTTAGCCAGCCGGTTGTAAGTGCTCCAAGTGCCCCGGCAATCGGGAATACTACAGTCTGGTATGCCGCCTTATCAATCCCAATCTGTTGGGTCTCAAAGAAGATGGTGGGTGCCCACGTTAAGAAGCCATAGCGTACCAGGTTCACGAAGAACAAGCCGCCCCCCATGATCCAAACCAGTTTATTGCCAAAGCTCTGGCGCATACTGTACTTGAAGCCTTGATAATCAGGAGTCGGTGAACCAAACTCTTCTGCCGCAGATAATCCCACGTCTTCCGGCTTCTCTTTTATCCGCAGGAACCAGTGAAGAGTTGTGGCAGCGACTACTGCCGCTGGAACCCAGAACCCAACACGCCAGCCATATCGGATGATGACATAGCCTGTTAGTATTGAGGCAGCGCCACCGCCCAGGATATAGGACGTTCCGAGCAAGCCACCAACCCGGCCGCGCTGTGCAGTCGGGAACCAGCGGGATAGAGTCTTGATGATAGGGCCCCAACCCATTGACTGTGCCCATCCGTTAGCTGCCCAGACTAGGGCCATTACTCCAAGTGTCGGGGAGAACGGGAACAGAACGGTTGCTAATACCGCCGTGCCGAACCCAATAGTCAGCATCTTGCGCGAACCC
>Ga0307379_10011371_pt1 | contig 11682 bp, 10 predicted proteins | sample UN2MG_FD_202237 | JGI IMG/M metagenome (GOLD analysis project Ga0307379, IMG submission 202237) | Soil microbial communities from Risofladan, Vaasa, Finland - UN-2 | ecosystem: Environmental > Terrestrial > Soil > Coastal area > Acid sulfate soil | place: Finland: Risofladan, Vaasa | collected... | reverse complement strand
GTGCCGCCAACAGTGCATGGCCCCGCTCTCTTGCAGTCGTCATGGTTTACCTCCCTGCCCCTAGTTCCTCAAGTTCACATTGGTGGTGTACGAGACACGGATCGTGTGTTCGGCGTTCCCCGGGTCGGCACACTCGACCGTGAGGGTGACGGTCATCGCCGAATCCTCCTGGACGTAGCACACCGTGAACGCACTGACGTTATCACACACGTTCACGCGCGTGCCGTCCTCCGTCCGGACGAGTTTCCCGGGCTCCTCCCCCACGGGAGGCTCATATTCGTAGGTCACCACCGGACCCCACTGAAGCAGTTCAAGTGCCGGGTCGTACCCGACACACCGACTGAAGCTGATCACAGCGACATCCTGACCGTAGTACTGGTCGGCGGGGTCGGGGTTCTCGCCGACGGTCCAGCCGGTACAGGTCTCCCCCGTGTCCTTCAGTTCGCGCACCATGACCTCCACCACCTGCCGGACGCGCTCCTGCACCACCCCCTGCGTCATCGTTCTCGAGGAGGCACCCATCCCGGCCCTGAGGAACGTGATGCCCACCGCAAGCATGACCCCCACCAGGACCGCGGCCAGGAGCACCTCCAGCAGCGTAAACGCCTTCCAGGTTTTCGTCTTCACGTCGCGCACGGCTTTTCCTCAGTAGCTGGTCACCTCGGTCATCAACGTCGTCCGACGCATCTCCCCCGTGGCACACCGCCAGGTCACCCTCACCTGCACGGTCCTGCTGGTCCCCGCCGGATTCTCACTGATGGCGGCCTGACCGACCTGTGTCGAACCGGCGGCGTTGATCAGACGGATGGTCCGGCCGTCGTTTCCCAGACCACTGGCCTCGAAGGTCGGCGGGATGTTGGCGGCGGTCACCTCGGCATAGGTCAATCCCCGCACCGTCTCGATCACACTGTTGGCCGCATTCAGGGCGATGTTGGTCTCCGCGTTCATTGCCTCCAGTTGGACGTTCTGCGCGATGGCCATGAGAAACACGGTGATGGCGATCACCAGGACCGCCGCACAGACCATCACCTCCAGAAGTGTGAAAGCCCTGTTGGATCCGAACGTCATCTCATGTCTCCTCAACGACCCGCCCGGTACGTCACCACACGGACCTCCGACCCGATCACCGTTTGAAGGTCCCTGAACTGCTGCATGGTCATCCCGGCGAGTTCGAGCAGCGTGCGCTGCTCTTTCGGCCGGGCGGCACGCACCTCGATCAGGATCAAGCCGACCATCGCCTCGGTCGCGGAGATCTTGACGGCGACGCTTCCGGGCGTGAGCATGGCGTCGCCGTCACAGGCCAGCACGTCGCCGTAGTCGAGGTGTTCCAGTTCCTCCAGCACCTGCTGGCAGGCGTGTGTCGAGAGGGCGGTGTGACGGGCGGCCGCATCCGCCATGAAGGCGGCCCCCATGCTCGAGGCCAGGCCCATCGCGAGGATGACCAGGATGACCGTTCCGATCATCACCTCGAGCAGTGTGTAGCCCAAATCCCGTCCGTGAGTACCCATTCCCTGCGACCTCGAAGACGGACCGTCGTGTCCGCCGGACACCGCCAACAAAAACGCCCGTTCCCTGGCTGTCGAAGGAACGGGCTTGTCGTACGAAGTCCGTACATAAACCATGTCCCTTCGGCAGCCAGGCTGTCCCGACGTCGTCGGGACCCTCAGCTTTGCGCCCCCCGGTTACCCGGGGTTTGCCTGTATCGAGGACACCATAAACACCTTATCGGATTGTCACGTCGCTACGTTAAGCCAACCCTCCAAAGAATCCTGCCCTCTTCACAATCTCTTCATACCTCACGACGGACGACTTGTCAAGGAATCGGGGGCGGTTTCACGGTGCAGATTTTTTGTACCGTGCGTGTCGACGCCGTATCGGGGATTCCGGGGGTGCAAATCTTTTGTACCGTCTTCGGCGCCGTCTTCGGCACCGTCACCGGGAGTCGTCCGTGCGAACCGGCTCGTGGAGGAACATTCGAATTGTTTCCAAAAAGCTAAAGTGCCCCCGGGGGGCCGTCGATAGGGAAGCCAGCAGCACATATCCTCGACAAAGGCAAACCCCGGGCAACCGGGGGGCGCAAAGCCAGGGAATCCCGAGGGGATCCGCCCGGCTGCCGAAGGGATAAGGAAAGCTGGACGTGTGCACGGCCATTCCTTCGGTTCGAGGGAACGGCCGTTTTTTTGTGTCCGGACGGGATCCTCCGGACGCTTGGCAGATAGGGAACCATCGGCCGCGGCCGGGACATTCGCACCGGTCAGCCTCACCGGCAAGGGAGGATTCCAAAAGAGAGGACGCCGGTAGTCGGCCTCACCGGTGGGGCTGGCAGGGTGTTTTGCATGCGGGTGTCTTCGGGCCGGCAGGTATCGCGTGAGAGGGACGGCCATCGTTACGAGTCACCGGGCGACGTCGGCAGGACCGGCAACGCGCCCGGCTTCGGGGACGGTCGGATGGCCGGGAGTTGGCCCTGGAGAGGGCAAGGCAGCGGGCAGAGGGCGGAATCCGTCCCCTGTTTCGACTCCTCTGTCCGCAGCCGTTTGAAAGCGAAGAGCCGCTGCAATCGGGCAGACGCTCATTGACACTGAAGATTGCCTGGTCCATCGGCGGGAGCCTACCCACACCCCCCCGCTGCGCGAGAGCGCAGTTTATTCCGTTGGTGGGCCAGGCGGATATTTCAGTCGTTTCCATCCCCAGCGGGAACGACCGATATTCCGGGCCGGGAGAGGCGAGCCTACCCACACCCCCCCGCTGCGCGAGAGCGCAGTTTATCGTCTCTGCCGGCCCGGTTTTTTCTGTACCCACGTCGCGGGAATTCCTTGCACCTCTCACGCACGGGCGCATAATCTCCGGTGCGTCCGATCGGGGGAGGACCCATGATGATTCCCGTCAAGCTCGTCCGCAGGATCCGGGACACCGCACGCGCACGGATCGCCCGTGCACTCGACGACCTCGAGCCCGACGACAGGGAGAAAGTCATCGGGACGATCGCCCTCGCCCACCGGCTCGGACGACTCGACCTCGTCCTCCCCCGCCGCGAGCGGCTCATCCCGATCCTTCAGCAGGGACAGGACGGCGCAAGCGGGGGCTTCCCGCATGAGGAATGGCACGTCCCCCTGGTTCCGGTCCTTCTCACGGTGACGGGCCTGAGGGTGCTCGGCGCGGGACTCCTGCACCCGGTCCGTGAACTCGAACGCATCCTGTCCTCGGACGAAGCGCTCCGCGACTGGGTCGAGTCGCTCGACTGGTCACACCCGTGGGGCGGGCCCACCGGCGCCGGGCACAATCTCATCAGCTTCACCTACTCGGCCGACGATCTCGGACTCATCTCGCAGGCACAGCTCGAGATCATCCGGCAGGTGGTCGAGGCCGGCCGTGACGACGTCTACGGCGTGTGGCACCGTGACCACCTGAAGACGCCCGAGATGATGCACCTCGGGGGCGCCTTTGCGACGGGGATTGTCTACGCACGGTTCGGCTGGCCGCTCGATCGGCCCGAGGGGACCGTGAAGCTGCTCGAGGAGATTCAGCTCCCGACCGGGAGCTGGAACGAGAACTGGCCGGCGGGCTCGGCCGACATGGACGCCACCTGGCTCTTGGAGCGGTACACGCGACACGACGCCGCGCTCCGCCGGCGCGCCATGCCCATGCTCGAACGCTGCGCCGAGTACACCGTCAAGCGGTTGACCGACCCCGACGATTTCGCCAAGGCGGCGATCGACACGCACCTGAACCTGCTCTCGATTCTGAGGGCCCTTTTCCCCAACCCGAACGACGACCTGCCCCCGTGGCGGTTCGTCATGTTCGGGCAGGAGTTGTGAGCGTCTCTTGGTGTCATTCTGAGTCCCGATGAATCGGGACTCAGAATGACAGAATGGTTGTACTACGGCAAGGAGGTTGCCATGCAATTCGGGTTCTGTGCGAACTACGACGAGAAGCTGTTCCGGTTTGCGGCGGAGGCCGGGTTCGACGGCGTGGAACTGTTCGTCCCGAACACGCTCGTTCCGGATGCGAGCGGTCTCAACCGTCAGAACATCGCGCAGCAGAAAGCCGCGCTCGAGGCCGCGGGCATCCGCGCACTCACCGTCTTCCACTTCGCCAACTACGCCGATGCGAACGCCGCGAAGGCCCGGGCCGCCGTCTCGAGCATGAAGAAGGCCATGGACCTGGCCGAAGCGCTCGGGACGAAGATCGTCACCTGCAACGCGTGGGTTCCGGCGGGGGTGCCGTTCGCGGAGCAACTGAAGTTCTACACGAAGGTCTTCGGCCGCTTCGCGAAGATGTTCGAGGACCGTGGGATGCAGCTCGCCATCGAGAACTGCCCGCACGGCGGACGGAACATCGGCTACAGTCCGTGGACGTGGGAACGGATGTTCGACGCCGTCCCGTCGAAGGCCATCGGCCTCGAGTTCGACCCGAGCCATCTCGTCTTCCAGTTCATCGACGTGGAGCGGGCACTCTACGCGTTCGCCGACCGTGTCTACGCGTTTCATGCGAAGGACACGCAGATCTATCCGCACGTCCTCGAGCGCACCGGGGTGCTGGGCAAGGGCTGGTGGAAGTTCCGCATCCCGGGCTACGGCGACGTGGACTGGACGGCGATCTTCCGCGGACTCACCGAGATCGGCTTCGACGGGAACATGATCATCGAGCACGAGGACCCGATCTTCCACGGCGGCCGTCGCGAGGAGGGACTGCGCCTCGGCCTCAAGCACCTGAAGTCGTTCGTGGTGTGACCCTCTGCAAAAAAGGGACCAGGACCCTTTTTTTAGCCCTTTTCACTCCACCGGCAGGGCGGTCTCGCCGTAGGGATAGCCCTTGCGGATCTCCCACAGTCCCGGACGGTCGGTGTCCATGGGGCGACCCGAGGACCTGCCCGCGGCACGCCCGTACCGCAGGAGCAGGATCAGGTCGGAACTGACCGCCGGACTGTTCAGGAAGTAGGTGTGGGAGATGAAGTCGGTCCTGGGGATGGCGGAGCGGACGACGTCGATGCTGCCGAAGCGCGTGAGTCCCTGGATCTCCTCGGCGGTCATCTCCTTCGGGTCGAAGCGTCCGAGCCGACGGAACCCGGCGTGCAGCCATTCGGCCAGACGGATCGCACGGTCCTCGGGACACGCGTAGATGGTGATCCGCTCGGGCACCCGGTGCACCCCCTCGGCGAGGACCCGCTGCTCGATGACGAACAGGTCCATGTCGGGGGCGGCGACGACGAGTTCCCCGAGCTTGAGTTCCCGACGGGTGTCCCGGTCCTGTGCACGGAAGTGGATGTGCATCTCGCGCAGTGCCGTCGCGACCAGATCGGCCCCGGTGCTGTGGGCGATCACGTGCACCTTCTCCAGTCCGGGGGTGTGAGCCAGTGCGGTGAGGAACGTCTTGAAGTGTCCCACCGAGGCCCGGGCCGAGTCCCGGTCGGCGAAATATCCCAGGGTCCCCCAGCGCCCCGCCGGCCAGCTGTACACGATCGGCACCCCGTCCCGTCCCAGAAAGTGCCACAGCTCCGCCATGTCCATCACCGCGTCCTCGAACGTGTTGTTGTAGCCGTGGACGTAGACGTAGGCGTGAGGTCTGTGACACGCGCCGAGACGCCGCGCCACCACCGCACCCAAGTGGTCCGTGGACGGCAGCTCTTCGGTGCGCTCGACGGTCAACGGGAGTTTGTGTCTGCGTTTCCGGGCCCGGCTCTCCTGACGGAGCTGGTCCCACGACAGTCCCTCTCCGATGCTGACCCAGGCGGTGCCGACGGCGACGTGCCGGGAGCGTCCCGTCGAATACCGCACCCCACGGTCGTCCATGCCGGCGGCCGCACGGTCGGTGACGTAGAGAACGGGCACGTCGGGGGTGCGGCAGGCGGCCGGGACGTCGGCAAACGGGTCGTCCTTCATGTCGGCATAGAGGTTCGGGGCGGGCATCAACTGCCGGCCCCCGGCACACGCCCCCGTGAAGCACACCGCGGTCGCGACGAGGACGACCGCGACCGTCCGCTGCGCGAGACGTGTGCTCGACGTCATCTTCACCGGTGTGCTCTCCTCTTCGGGACGACGTGAACTCGCGTCCGCTCCAGTGTACCGTCGGGCGTGTCCGCTTCAAGGGCGAATCGCCGGTCGCGGGAGACCCTCGCGTCGAAAAAAAAAGAGGCCCCCTGCGGGGACCTCTTCGACGTGTGTGACCTGCGTTGCGCTCAGTCCTTCCCGGACGGCGTCGCTTCGGGTTCCACCGACATCACGACCGGCTCGTCAACCGCAGGCGGCCTGACCGCGAAGTCCCCCACCTGCGGAAGCAGTTCCGGGACCTGTCGCTCGAACACCCGACCGAAGAACGTCTCCTCGTCCACCTTGAGCACCTCGATCGCGTTGATCGTGTCGCCGCCTCGCGTCAAGAGCAGGATGTCGCCCTTGCACAATCCGTCCTTCCAGCCCAGGAGTGCCATCAACTCCCCGTTCTGAAACCGCCAGACGCGAAAGACCTCTCCCTCCATCCGCGGCGGCGGCAGTCGGTCGGTCCTCCCCGCCGCGACGGCCGACGCGTCCACCTGTGCGGGCCCCACGGCTTTCCGTCCGGCGGCCTCGCACCCGAGCAGACCGGCCAGCAGCAGTCCCGAGAGGACCGTGACTCCGGCGAACCTCATGCGCGACTCCTTTCAATCCCGTGTCGTCAACGTGCACCGAACGGCCACAGCATACCCGGCCGCCGCCCTGAGGTCAAGCACTCCTGCCGACCAACGCACACGACTTTTTCGCGGCCGCCCGGCGACCCGCCGGGATGCTCACACCGGGACGTCGCCCGGCGAGCGGCGGCGACGCGGAAATGCCCGGCTTTTTCGACGATGCCTCGGCGAAAAGTGTCGAGTTTTCGACACGTCACGGACCGAAAAACGTCTCCTCAGGACTCCTTCACCACGATTTCGGAATTCCCGACGACTTTCTCGGATGTCCTAAGTGATTTCGCCGTCGGGGGTAAGGGAGCGACGGCCCCTCTTTCCCGCCGAAAATCCCCGAACGGACGGACGATTGGCACGGGATTTGCAGTAGGAACGGTGAGAAGCCTGATTGCTTACTTGCGCAGGCAATCGGAAAAGAGCGGCGAATGGATGCACCCGCGGCGGACTGCCCCTGATCCGGGGCATCCATTCGTCGGCTCGCTTTGGACCTCGAAGGCAAAGCCGGCATGCAGTGGTTGCAGGCTCTGCTTTCGAGTTGGGTCGCGAAGGAGACTCCCAACTTGAGGCGGATGGGCCCCCGGGAGCTTCTTCGCGGCTGGTTCCCGCCGTGCTTTTCCTGAGCAGTCCCGCCCGGGCTTTTCGTACGTACCCGCCGTGCACGCACGAGCAACCCCCCACGGGCACGGACTACTTCTCGTGATAAGCCTGCCCCGACTCGTAAACCTTCAGTCTCTCCTCGAGCTGCGTCATGATGTGAGGGTAAGGCTTGGTGGGAGCGGTCTTCGCTTCCTCCAGGGCCTTCTTCATGGTGTTGGCGGCGTCGGCGGCTTTGCCGGCCTCGGCCTGTGCGGCGGCAAGAGCGTCGGTGTAGTGCCACACGTTGTCGGCCTTGGTCTCCTGTGCGAGCTGGACGGCTTCTTCAGCCAGAGCGAGGGCCCTGGCGCCGCTGCGGAACTTCTCATCCCGTGCCGTGGCCAGCTGCCACGCCATCTCACGGGCGACCGGGGCGATCAGCACACGGTTTCCGGTCTCCCGGGCGTCGTGAAGTGCCTTGGCGTAGCCTTTCATCGCCATCTCGTAGAGCTTCGCCCCGCGCTGAGCGTTGCCGACGGTCACGGCGGTCCCGATGGCCGGACCCGGCGCCTCCTTGGCGAGTTCACGATCGATATCGTCGCCGACCCACACCTGCTTGGTCAGACTGTTGATGCGACTGATCCGTCGACCGTCCCAGTAGAAGATGCACGTCCCGTGGGGACTCAGGGGGAACTGGTGGTTGATCAGCTTGATCTCGTGGTGTTCCCCGGCCTTGATGGCCAGATCGACCGGTGGGGGGTCATACGGTCCGCCCTGGAAATACCCCCATTTCTTCTCCCAGTGCTCCCACTTGAGCTGATGGATCTTGTAGGTGCCCGCCGGGATCTCCACCACGGCGATCACCCTGTGCGTGTCGAGGTCGAACGTGAACGTGGTGGTGAGGGTGAGGGTGTTGAGACGCCACGTCTCGCGGGTGGTTCCACGGATGTCCATGACCACCTTGCGGTGGACGACGAAGTCGATGCGTCCGTGACCGGCCTTGGGCTTGGCCGTGGGCTGGACCCTGAGTGCGGCGGCGGGCGCATCCCCCGCACGCACGACCGTCACCCGTGCCTGACCCGTCCCGGCAAGACCGCCGGCGACGGCCTCGGTGCCGCCCGTCGCGTCGATGACGAGATACTTGGCCGTCGCCTTGCTGGCGATCATCTGACTGACCACCCACTCGACCGGGACCGTGTTGTCCTCGTCGCCGTGCTCGGGCACCAGCTGCGGCTTCCCGTTCACCATGATGCCGCGTCCGGAGAAGAAAACGAGCAGTGTGTCGCCCGGCTCGGCCAGCTGTGCCAGCTGCGTGACCTGCTCACGGATGTTCGCCAGGGCCGCGCGGTCCTCCCAGTGTTCGGCACCGTCCAGGAGCACCTTGACGGTCCGGTAGCCCGCGGCCTCCAGTTTCCGTCCCACCGCCTGGGCGTGACCCCGTCCGTCGGCGACATCCCCAAGCAGCGGGTACTTGTCCACCCCGACGCAGACGGCAAGTCCCCTGTTCCCCGTATCTTTCACCACGTCCTGTGCCGCGACGACGACACAGAAAGCCGCGATCAGAACCCCTGCGCAGGCCATGCGACGGACCATGTGTGCCCTCCTGTTTCACAATGCGCCGTGTTCCCCGGTACTGCGGTCCGGGTCCCGACACCCGGCCCGCCCGACAGCCCATACCACGGATGGTAGCGTTCGTTCCGCTGCGATACAAGGCATAAATTGGCTTCGTGGGGGCGAAATCGTCCCGGCCGCCAATCCACAGACGAGACGCCCGGGCGCCCCATTCACCCCGTCCTCCCCTGTCCCGGTCGCGTCGGGTCGATAGTTGTTGCCCGGCCCGCTCGGGCCCGGTAGACTGGACAGGTCCCCTTCGCAGGAGGGCCGCCCGGTGACGCTGATGCTGCTGATCAGCTCGACCTTTGCCCTGGCGCTGCTCGTGGTGCACTCGTGGCGGACGCGCGGCCGAACCGTCACACTCGTCTTCTTCATCGCCGCAGCCCTCTTCGGACTCCTCCGCGGCAACGCCATCTGGCTCCTCGTCAGGTGTCTCGGAGAGACCGCCTACGAACTCAAGCCCTATGTCCCCCAGGGAGGACTCCTGCCCGAGGTGGGACACGCCTCCATCCAGGTCGCCCTCGGATGGGTCTTCGCCCTCTACCTGGCGTGGACGGTCTCCGAGAGGATCCTCCGTCGTCTGCCGCGCTTCACCGGACGTGTCTTCATGGTCTCCGGACTCGCATCCGTCTTCATGCTCGCCATGTGCTACGGCATGGAGACGACGGCGGTGAGTGTGGGGTGGTGGTACTGGACGCTTCCCACGCGCTCGGCGCTGTTCGGCAGCGTCAACGTGTGGGCGATGGAGGGGTGGTTCTCGGTCGTCCCGGACTTTCTGATTCCGTTTCTGGTGATCGTGTGTGCGGACACGCGTCGTCGACGACTCAAGTGGCTGTGGGTGCTCGTTTTTCCGCTGCACCTCTCGGGCCACCTGATGTACCGGTGGTTCACACACGCCTACCTCGTTTACAACGTGATGGAACTGGCGGTGGTGGTGCTGATGATGTTCGGCGGGCTGCGGATGGGACGGGGGGAGATCCGCCCGGGCGAACGCGGCGGCGGAAAGGTGACGGACGTGCTGCCGGGCGTCGCACTGGCGATCTTCTTCCTGGTGCTCATGACGGCGACCCTCGTCGGGAAGGGCGGGGTGTCGGGCGTGCTGACGCTGGTTCCGATGCTGATGCTGTGTCTTCTGGCGTGGCGTCGTGTGCCGGTCACATGGGTGACGGTGCTTTCGCTGGCAGGTGCGGCCGGATGGTGGTGGATCGGTGCACGTGCATTCTGGGTGCTGGTCCCGGTGGGGGTCTACGGGTTCCTCAGACTGCACGAGCGTCTGGGTGAGTCGCTTCTGATGAAGCTGGTGCCGCCGGCGGTGCAGGTGGCGCTCACCCTCTGGGTGGTTGTGCTTTTCCAGCGGGACACCGCACGGATCGACGGCTATGTGAGGGCGTGGCTCGAGGGCGACCGGAGGACGCTTGCCGGAGAGAGCGCGGAGGCGGTCGAGGCGTACCGTCGGGCGGATCAACTGCGACCCGAAAGCACGCTGCGCTTCCACCAGGTCCTCCAGCGGATGACCCGGATGGACGGGAAAGACCCACGGGAGACGGCCGTCCTCTTCCAGCACCGCACGGGTCGTCTGGTGCGGGAACTCGAGGAACTGACCCGACGCGACCCCGAATGGGTCGAGCCCCGCATGGCACTCGCCCGCTTCCATCTCCTGCTCGGGGACCTCCATGCCGCCGCCGACCAGTACCGTCAGATGCTCCGCCTCCGCCCCAGGGACGCCAACGTCATGTCCATGCTCGGATACCTCCTCCTGCGTGAAGGCAAGGTCGCCGAGGCCGAGGAGCTCTGCACACGTGTCCTTCGTCTGAGGAAGCCGCCGGCCGCCGCCGCCGTCAACCTCGGCGTCATCCGATTCCACCAGAACCGCACCGCCGAGGCCCGCACACTCTGGCAGCTCGCGCTCTCCCTCTCACCCGAACACCCCGTCGCTCGACTCAACCTCCAGAGACCGACGGGTGCTCCTCCCGACGCCGCGATCGACACGAGATACCTCGCACGACCGACGGCCACGACCAGTCGTGAGGTGGCCGGGTGGACCAACACCCTCGCGGCCTACGGCAGGGGGTACTCCGAGCACGAGCGGGTAAGACTGCTCCTCGAGGCGACACAGTTCGATCCCGACTGTCTCCTGGCGCACATGAACCTGGTGAACGTCTACCTGGGACGGGGAAGTCCGCTGCGGGATGTGGACCGTGCCCTGTGGCACGCCCGGCGGGCGGTGACGATTGCCGGGCAATCGCACGGCGAGGACCGGCAGGCGGAGAGTCTGCTGCTCCTGGGACAGGCCCTGAAGGCCGACGGGAAGCCGGAGGCGGCGCGGGAGGTCCTGGAGAAGGGCCGGACGAAAGCGCCGGCGGCGAGACGTCCGGTGTTCGATCGGCTGCTGGGGGAGCTAGGGGCCGCACCGCCGTAATCCGAGTCGCGGCAAAGCCTTACGGCATGACCGAACGCCCCGCGGCACCAGAAAAAAAAGCCGTCCCGACGGTGTCGGGACGGCTTTCGGTCATCCTTCGTCTTCGTCTCGCGGGCCGACTCACCTCAGCCGTCGACGACGCAGATACCCGAGGACACCCAGCACGCCCGTGCCCACAAGCAGCAGCGTCGCGGGCTCCGGGACCTGCGGGTAGCCGCTTCCCAGCCAGTCGAACTCCATCTCCGTGACGCTCGGCAGACCTGTGATTACCGTCACGTAGTCGTTCGGGTCGGCCTGTCCGTACCCGGCGAACTCACCGTTGTCGGCGAGCTCAACCACGATCACCTTGGTGGCATCCAGGATCAGGAGAAACATCGTGTTGTCGGCGTTCTTCACGAGTTCGAAGTCATCCGGATACCCC
>Ga0307379_10011370_pt1 | contig 11682 bp, 6 predicted proteins | sample UN2MG_FD_202237 | JGI IMG/M metagenome (GOLD analysis project Ga0307379, IMG submission 202237) | Soil microbial communities from Risofladan, Vaasa, Finland - UN-2 | ecosystem: Environmental > Terrestrial > Soil > Coastal area > Acid sulfate soil | place: Finland: Risofladan, Vaasa | collected... | reverse complement strand
TCTCCGGCGGATGCGCGGTCGGCCACCTCGCCAAGCAGATGCTGGGCCGAACGCCCGAATCGATCTCGGTGGTTCGGCCCCTCTCGGCCGGGGTGATCGCCGACTTCGAGCTCTGCGAGGCCATGCTGGGCTACTTCTTCCGCAAGGCGCAGCGTCCCGGATGGCGGCTCAAGCCCCGCGTGTTGGTGGCCGTGCCGGGGAGCATCACGCCGGTGGAGAAGCGGGCGGTGTTCAACAGCACGCATCGCGCCGGCGCCCGACAGGTCTTTCTCCTTCCCGAGGCCAAAGCCGCGGCCGTCGGCGTGGGCCTGCCGATCACCGAGCCCGTGGCCAGCATGATCTGCGACGTCGGGGGGGGCACCACGGAAGTGGCCGTCCTCAGCCTCGGCGACGTGGTCGCAAGCCGGTCGATCCGCACCGGCGGCGACGAGATGGACCAGGCCGTCGTCCACTACCTCCGCCGACGCCACAACCTCAGGATCGGCTCGGCCGCCGCCGAGCGCCTGCGCATCGAGATCGGCAGTGCGTGCCCGTTGGACGAGGAACGGACCGAAGAGGTCCGCGGGCTGGATACCGTGAGCGGGCTTCCGCGCAAGGCGACGGTCACCAGCGAGGAGGTCCGCAAGGCCCTGAGCGGTCCCCTGGAGACGATCCTCGACGCGATCAAGGAGACGCTCGACCACCTGACGCCCGACCTGGCCGAGGACCTGATGGATAACGGCCTTCTGCTCTGCGGCGGCGGCTCGCTTACGCGGGGCATCGACCGCTTCCTGGCCGACGAGACGGGGCTGCCGGTCCGCGTGGCGCCCGAGCCGCTCTCGGCCGTGGCCGCCGGGGCCTTGGTCTGCCTGGAGCACCTCGACCGATGGCGATCGGCCCTGGAGTCGAGCGATGACGACGTGTGAAGAAATGATGAACGATGAATGCTGAATGATGAATCAGGAACGGGACGCCGCCTTACGCTTCGACCACGCCAAGCTGAGGAGGCTGCTGGGCTCTCCGGCGGGGACGCTGGGCATGGGGCTCGTGCTGGCGGTCGTCTTGATGCTGTTGCCGGCTCCGTGGACCGTCGCGATCCAAGGACACGCGGCGGCCCTGCTGCGTCCGAGCCAACTGGGCGTGCTGAGCCTGCGAGAGCATGGCCGCCGAATCGTCGAGCGAGCCCAAAGCCACTTCGGCACCGCTCGGAAGCTGGCCGAAGCGGCGCAGGAGCGAGACCGGCTTGCCGAGGAGAACCGCCGGCTGGCCGCCGAGCTGGCCGCCCGTCAGAGTCAACCATCCCGCCGGGAGCAAGACTCGAACGAGAGTGACTCACACCGGCTATTGAACGCCCGATGTGTGAAGGCCCGGGTGTTGGGCCAGCTCGCTCGGGCCTTTCTTGGCCGGCAGCATCTGGTGGACGTAGGCTCCGAGTCGGGCGTGCCGCCGGACGCCGTGGTGATCGAGGCTCCCCCGGGGCTGATCGACCAGGGGGGCGACGCCGGCGTCGGGGCCGGGCAACTCGTGCTCGACGAGGGGCGGGTCTGGGGAAAGGTCGTCCGGGTGGGGCGTTTGACCAGCGTGGTCCGCACCGTGACCGAGCCCGGCTATCGTGACCTCGTGTGCCTGGGAGAATCGGGGCCGCAAGGGATCTTGGAGGGCACCGGCGAGCCGCTCGCCCGGGTCCGGCTGGTCGAGGTCACCGAGCCGGTGGCCGTGGGCGATGCCGTCTATTCGACCGCCGGCAAGGGCTTTCTTGCCGAGCCGCTCCTGTGCGGCCGGATCGTTCGGGTGGAGCGGCCCGTGGGCACGGCCCACTGGGAGATCTGGATGGAGCCGGCCGTGGATCCCCACCGGACGGACGAGGTCGCCGTGCTGAAGATCGAGGTCGATCCGTTGCGCGTCGCGGCGGTGGGGAAAGAGTGGTGAGATAGCGAGATAGTCGAAGCCCACGCGCCTGCGGCCCGTGGGATCCAACCTGCAAGCCGGCCATGCAACGATTGTCAATCCTGCCGTTGGTCTACGCCGCAGCCGTCCTCCAGACGTCGCTGGCCGACGTAATCAGCGTGGGTTACGTGACGCCGGACCTGATGGCGCTATTGGCCGTGATCTGGATCCTCGTGACCACGGGGCGGCGGACCTTTCTCGTGGCTGGGGCGATCGGACTGGCCGCCGACTTGATCTCCCCCGGCCAGCTCGGAGTGGGCATGGCCTCGTTCCTGCTGGTCGGCTACGCCCTCACGCGCCTCCGCACGAAGCTCGATATCGAGCACCTCGTCTGGCAGGTGTTTTGGGTCGGCGTGGCGACGACGGTCCCGGCCACCAGCCAGGCGATCGGAAGCTGGCTGTTGGGCGAGACGGCGGTCCCGCTGGCAACGCTCCTGGTCCGCGCCCTCGGGGTCGGCCTCTACACGGCCGGCGTGAGCGTGCCGCTCGTGATGCTGATCGGCTGGATCCGTGAGCCGTTTCGCGCGCGTCGGAAGAATTTGGCCGGGTTCTGATCGCTGTGGTCGGGAGAGTGAGGGGGTGACAAGGTGACAAGGTGACGGGGTGACAAGTGGCAAGTGGCGAGTGAGACTCGTTTAACCGCAAGCCGAAGGCGTGCGCGTTCACCCAGTCACCCAGTCACCCACTCATCCCACCTCCTCCCGATTTGACCAAGAAGGCCGATATGCTGAACACGGAACCCCGAACGCCGAATCCTCTCGCCGCCGACGAGCATGCCTCGGGTGCGGTCGTCGACTCCCGGCGACGGATGCGGATCTGTCTGGTCGGGGTCGTCGTGCTGATGATTGGGGTGTTCGGCCGGGCGGTGCAGCTCGAGGTCACCGAGGGGGCGGCGTTCCGATCCGAGGCGGCCAAGCCCTTGGTGCGCCGCCACAGTCTGCCCGGCGTCCGCGGCCGCATCCTCGCCCGAAACGGCACGGTGCTGGCGTGCGACAAACAGGTCCTGGCCTTGGCGGTCCACTACCGCTGGCTGGAAGAGCCGGCCAATCCGCGGTGGCTCCGCTGGACCGCCCGAGCGCGGCTTTCGACGACCGAGCGCAAAAGGTGCGAGCGCGTGGCGGCGGAAGAGGCCCGGGTGCTGGCCGAGCGGGCCGAGCTTGGGCAACGGCTTGCGCGGCTCTCGGAGCTGACCGACGAAGAGTGGGACCGGCGCGCGCGGCGGATTCAAGCCCGGGTTGAGCGAATCGCCGAGAGTGTCAACCGCCGAAAAAGGGGACGCAGCTCTTTTTCGTCTCGAGCGACGAAAAAGAGCTGCGTCCCCTTTTCCTTCTTGGTCGACGTGTTGGGGGCCTCGATGGACCAGCCGCCGCAACGGATCACGGTGGCCGAGGAGATCGACTACCACGTGATCGTCGAAGACGTGCCGCTCGGCCTGGTCGCCGAGGTCGAAGCCGATCCCCAGCGGTATCCGTGCGTCAAGGTCGTCCAGCGCCCGCGCAGGGCCTATCCGGCCGGACGGCTGGCCGCCCACGTGCTCGGGCATCTCGGACCCGTGGGGCGAAAGGAGTTGACCGAAGACGAGGGCCCCGACGCCTACCACCCGGAAGACCGCGTGGGCCGGATGGGAATCGAGCTTGGGTACGAGCCTCTGCTCCGCGGTCGACGGGGCTTGGCCGAAGAGCTGACCGACCGCAGCGGGCGCGTGCTCTCCGCGTATCGCCGGCGCGAGCCCGAGGTGGGACGCGACCTCATCGTCACGCTCGATCCGCCGTTGCAGCAGGCCGCCGAGCGCCTCCTGGAGAGCGCGTTGGACCGCCGCACGATCTTGAGCCCCGACGCGGTGCCGGCCGGCGGGGCGATCGTGGTGATGGACGTTCACACGGGCGAGATCCTCGCGGCCGCTTCCGCGCCCGGCTTCGATCCCAATCTGTTTGCCGTTGCTCGCCCGAAGCGAGTGAGCGACGTGCTCGGCGACCCGGCCCATCCGCTCTTCGACCGCGTGGCGAAGATGGCGATCCCGCCCGGCTCGGTCTTCAAGACCGTGGGGGCGGCGGCCCTGTTGGAGTCCGCGGCGGTCGATCCCGACGAGCGGTTCTTCTGCCGGGGGTACTTGCACGACCCCGACCGCTGGCGTTGTGCGATCTTCGTGCGGCACGGGGTGGGCCACGGCGAGATGACGCTGGCCGACGCGCTCTGCGAAAGCTGCAACGTCTACTTCCTCCACCACCTCGGCCGCCTGGGCCCGGAGCCGCTGGTGAAGTGGGCCTCGCGTTTCGGGTTCGGCAGTGCCACGGGCGTGGACCTGCCCGGGGAATCATCGGGCACGCTGCCTGCCCCGGCGAACATTCGCGACCTGGAGGGCCACGCGTGGCGGGCCGCCGACACGCAGCTCCTGGCGATCGGCCAGGGCTCGCTTCGGGCGACGCCGCTCCAGGTCGTCCGGATGATGGCGGCCGTGGCCAACGGGGGGCTTCTGGTCACGCCCCACGTGGTCCGCGCACTCGGCCTCCCCGCGCTGGACGACGGCCCGTCGGCAACCGAGCTTGACGACCTGGCGGACGATCCGATCCGCACTCGCCCGCCGCGTCCGATCCCCGGGCTCTCCGAGGCGACGCTCTCCGCGATCCGCAAGGGGCTCGATCGCGTCGTCTCCGACCCCCGCGGCACGGCGCACGAAACCGTGCGCCTCGACTCGATCCGCATCGCCGGCAAGACGGGCACCGCCGAGACCGGCCCGGGCCGCGCCGAGCACGCCTGGTTCGCCGGCTACGTGCCTGCCGAGAAGCCCAAGCTGGCGCTGGTCGTCGTCCTCGAGCACGCCGGCGACGCGGCAGAGACAGCCGGCCCCGTCACCCAGCGGCTGGTTCGTCAAATGCAGGAGCTGGGCTACTTCGACAAGCCTCAGCCGTCTCGCGTTGCCGGCGGCCCTACATCAAGTGCCACTGGCCGCTGAAGACCACGTAGATCCCCAATACCAGATTCGTCACCGCGTGGGCAGCGACGCAGTCCCAGAGGTTTTTGGTTTTCACCATCAGCCAGGTGACCAGCGAAAACCAGACGGCGGCGGCCAATAGCTCGGCCGGGTGCATGAGCATGGGAACCAGCGTGCCGACCACCACGGCCGTGGCACTGACCCGACCGAACGGCACTTCCCACCAGTTGGCCTGGATCACGAACCGCATCGCGAAGCCACGGAGGAACAGCTCCTCGGCCACGGCGATCACCACGACGAGCCCGAAGAAGCGGACGGCCAGCAGCGCCCAGGCGCAAGCGGCCGGGTAGTCCTGCAACTCGTCAAACGGGTTGAACGCGCTGCGGGTGCCGAGCCCCAAGAGCCCATCCAGGCCAACGGGCGCCAGCAGCTTCTGCTCCAACCCGAGCCGGCAGAGCCCGACCCATGCCACGCCCCCCACCAGCCCGACCAGCACCGCCAGCGGACTCACGACGCGCTCGGCGCAGGTCTCCTGACCTCGCTGGCGTGAGTGCGGGGTCGGGAGACCCGCGCACAGCGCCAGGCCGGGCAATACGAAGAGGATGGCCGCCACGGTCAGGGCGATCTTGGCCGTGTAGACGATCGGGTAGTAGCCGTAGGGGATCGCCAGCCAGCCGTCGGCGACGCCCGACTCCGGCGGCTTGGGCTCCAGCGACCCGGCGAGCATGAAGACCGCAAGCGGCAGGACGAACGTCACCCAGCGGTGCCGCTCCAGGAGCGCACGACGCCAGCCGCGGCCTGCGGGGCGCGGAGGCGGTTCGGCGTTCGCTTCGTTGGTTGGGTCCGTCCCGCTCACTTGGCCGCCAGCACGCGGAGGAACACGGGCATGAAGTGGGGCAGGTCGGGCCAACCGCGGGAGGTGACCAACGGGCCGTCGACCACGACCGGCTCGTCGACGAACTGGGCCCCCGCCAGCTCCAGGTCGGGCCGGATGCCGTAGTAGCAAGTCATGCGACGCCCCTTGACCGGCCGGGTTGCCCAGACCACCGCCGGCCCGTGGCACATCGCCCCCAAGGGGAGCTTCTTGTCGACGAAGTAGCCGACCAGGTCGAGCACCTCCTTGTACTGCCGCATCTCCTCCGGTCCACGGCCGCCGGGGATCAACAGGCCGTCGTATTCGGCCGGCTTGACGTCCCTGTAGGCCACTTCGGTCTCGATCTGGTAGCCGCGCATCTCCGTGTAGTTGGAGTACTTGGGGTCGAAGTCGTGCACGACCAACTGGAGCCGCTTGACGTCGGCGGCCGCCACCACCGGCACGATGCCCTCTTCCATCAGCCGGTAGATCATGTAGTAGGTTTCCATCCCCTCGCTGAACTCGCCGATCGCCACCAGCACCCGCTTCCCCTTGAGGGGCTTCTGTCGCGGGCTGGCGGCCGACGCCTGCGCGCCGCCGACCGCGGCGATCCCGAGTGCCCCCAGAGAAGCCGCCAGTGCGCCGCGGCGCGATACCTGGTTCTCGTCACGTTTGCTCATCGTATGCTCCTGGTTGTCCGGTCGCCGTTGGTTGCACCGGGGACCCTGCCAACCGCTCGCCGATCCCGTCCCGTGCGTCAGGCCCGCAGCCCACGCTTCCGGGCGGTGCGCCGGCAACCCCGGGAAGATGCCTGTGCCACGGGATTCGAGGCTATCGGGTCGCCCCATCCTGCCCACCAACGTACTCCAGCTCAAGCCCCGGGGCAACCGTTTCGCCGGCAGTCCCGCCGACCGTCAAGCCTTCTCAAGGGGCGGACCGTTTCGACCTTGGCCGCCACGCCGAGACTTGTTGCCCCCCGAAAGAATGATTATAATCGGACGAGTCAATCCACGGAGCTGGAGATCGCAGTGATGGCGGTTCTTCTCGACCAGTTCGTCGAAACGCTCTCCGAAAGCGGCCTGATGACCGCCGACGAGGTCCAGGCCTTTCTCGATGGACTCGGGGCCGACGAGAGGCCCGAGACCAGTGAGGAGCTGGCCAAGCTGCTCTTTCGGCACGGCAAGCTGACCAAGTTCCAGGCCCAGTGCATCTACCAGGGCAAGACGAAGGGGCTGGTCTTCGACGAGTACACCGTGCTGGACAAAATCGGTCAGGGCGGGATGGGCATCGTGCTGAAGGCGCAACACCGACGAATGAAGCGTTTGGTGGCCGTCAAGATGCTGCCTGCCGCCGCCTTAAAGAACAAGGAGGCGGTGAGCCGGTTCTACCGCGAGGTGGAAGCGGCCGCGCGGCTCACCCATCCCAACATCGTCACGGCCTATGACGCACGAGAACACGCCGGCACACACTACTTGGTGATGGAGTACGTCGAAGGCAAGGATCTGGCCGAACTTGTTGCCGAGCGAGGACCATTGCCGGTTGGGCAGGCGGTGAACTGCGTCATCCAGGCCGCGCAGGGTTTGGAATACGCCCACAAGCAGGGCATCATTCATCGAGATATTAAACCCAGCAACTTGCTGCTCGACCGGGAGGGCACGGTCAAGATCCTCGATATGGGGCTCGCCCGGATATTCGAGGGCGATGGCGCCACCGGTTCCGACCGTCTGACGGGTAGCGGACAGGTCATGGGAACTTGCGACTACATGGCCCCCGAGCAGGCGGAAGACACCCACGGCGCCGACCATCGGGCCGACGTCTATTCGCTGGGCTGCACGCTCTACCGCCTGCTGACCGGCGAAAAGCCCTACCAGGGCGACACGATGATCCAAATCCTGATGGCCCATCGTGCAGCGGAAATTCCTTCCGCTCGTGACGTTCGCTCTGACGTTCCCGAAGCGGTTGACGGCGTTTGCCGGAAGATGATGGCGAAGAAGCCCGAAGACCGCTACCAGTCGATGACCGAAGTGCTCGCGGCCTTGGAAACATGCGTGGCGGTGAAAACGCCCGTCCCACCACCCGTGGCCGACGAATCTTCCAGCGATGGTGCGCTCACGTCATTTCTCCAAAACCTCCCCAAAGGAGGTGTGGCCACAAAGAAAAAAGCTGCACGGGTCGCCGAAGACACGTTCGAGTCTCATGTGGAGCAAAACACTTCGAGCAACATTTGGACAAAACTGGTTCCTGCCCACCGTGGTCAGATGTGGACATACGCGGGCATTGCCGGTGGCGCGGCTTTTCTCGTGGTGCTTCTGGGCGTGGTTTTCATGCTGAAGACGCCCGAGGGCACGCTGGTGGTGGAGGTTAACCAACCGGGCGCCGAAATCGTGGTGGATGACGGCAAGGTCACCCTCACCACGCCCGACGACAAGGAACCTGTGGAAATCCAGGTTGAGGGAGGCCAACACACGCTCTCAGTGACCAAGGGCGGGTTTGAGACGCACACCGACACGTTCAGGATCGAGTCGGGCGGCCGGGAAGTGTTCAACGTCCAACTGGTGCCGTTGGCGGCGCCCAAAGCGGAAGGCCGAAAGGCGAAAGCGGCCCCCTCGGAGCCCAAACCGGAGATTGCGGCAGTCAAACCGCTTCCCCCGCCCGATCCGGCGGCGTGGAAGGCCATTCTGCCGGCCGACGCTCCGGCTCCCGCCATCGCTCCTTTCAATGCCGCTCAACCCAAGAAACACCAAGAGGTGTGGGCGGGCTACCTGGGCATGCCGGTCGAGCAAGACGTGGACCTGGGAGACGGCGTGAAGGTGACCGTGGTGCTGATCCCGCCCGGGGAGTTCGTGATGGGCTCGACCGCAGAGGAGCAGGCACGCTTCCTGGAAGAGGCGAGGGCGGCAGCCGACCAATGGGCCATCGAACGGATTCCCACCGAAGGGCCGCAGCATCGGGTGCGGATCACCCGGCCGTTCTATCTGGGCAAATACGAGGTGACGCAGGCCCAGTGGGAAGCGGTGATGGGGAGCAACCCGTCCCGCTTCACGGACGACCCATCCCATCCGGTGGAACAAGTGAGCTGGGATGACGTTCAGCCGTTTCTGGCCAAGCTGAACGAGTCTCGCAAGAGCCAGGGGATGAAGTTCGCGTTGCCGACTGAGGCGCAGTGGGAATACGCCTGCCGTGCGGGCACGACGACGGCGTGGCACTGTGGGAACGACGAGGCCAAGTTGCAGGAATATGCGTGGTTCAATATGAATTCGGGTGGCAAGACGCATCCGGTCGGCGAGTTGCTGGCGAACGGGTTTGGCCTTTACGATATGCTCGGGAACGCTTGGGAATGGTGTGCCGATTGGTATGGGGCGGAGTACTACGCGCAGTCGCCGGCGGACGATCCGAGCGGACCCTCCGCGGGCTCGCACCGCGTGCATCGCGGCGGCGGGTGGCTTTACCACGCGAGGCGCTGCCGGTCGGCGAATCGGGACTACAACTCGCCGGACTACCGCAGAGACTACCTCGGCTTCCGGCTGGCCTGCGAGACTCAGCTTCCTTGGCCGCAAGCGGCCGACATCACTTCAGCACCCGAGGGCGAATCCCGTCCTCCACAGTCTCCGCAAGGGAGTTCCGATCCCACTGAGGCCGAGCGTGACGCGGGCGCAGATATCTTCATGCAAGATTTTGACCGCAACAAAGACGGAAAGGTAAGCCTCGACGAGAAGCGGAATATGCCCCCGAAAACCTTCAAACGTTACGACAGGAACAGCGATGGCATGATCGACCGGGAGGAGGCGCGAGAGATAGATTTGGCGAGAAGGAGAGCAGCCAAAATGAACGCCCCTGATAAGCCTGAGGCTCAGTAAGCGGCTCAGAAAAGACTGGACGACTACGAAACCTCGCGGCAACGCATGCCCGCTTTCTGGAAGAGGCGACAGGCGACCAATGGACGATCGATCGGATTCCCACCGAAAGGCCGCAGCATCGGGTGCGGATCACCCGTCCGTTTCGTTTGAGCCGTAACGAGGTCACCCGGGGCCAGTTTCGCCAGTTTGTGGCGGAGACGGGCTACCAGACGGAGCCCGAGCGGGACGGCCAAGTGACGTAGGGTGCGTGAAACGCACCATTTCTGCTGAAGACAGGGAATGCCACGACGCTGAGAGACCGCGGCAGCACGACTGACGTGACATTTGGCTGTATCATGGATGGTGCGTTTCACGCACCCTACGGCTACTCATTCTTGGACGCCGTCACTTCGGCGGTCGCCGTGGTTTTGCCACCTAGGAGGGGTGCTACCCCCTTCAGATACCGGCAGCGCACGTGCGCTGGGGCCCGAGGGGTAGTGCGCTGGGGTCACACGGTGAATGCGCTGGGGTTCCAGCGCACGTGCTACCGGGTCACAGGCCACCTGCGCGCACGGTAGGTACTGGGCGAAACGCCCTTTTTGGACGAGGTCACTCGCGCAAGCCCCGGGTACGAAAGCACTTCGACGTTTCGGCCGAACCAACAAAAACCGTCCAACAAATGTTTTCGACGCAAGGCGTTCTCAGATAGGGACTTAGGGCTTGTCATGCACGGACTTGTTGGACACTTGGAGGGCCGTTTTCGGGGGCTTGCGGCCGTGCTGTTTTTCGCCTAACACGGTCGAGCATACCATGTTAGCGCCGAGCCGCAAGACGTTTTTTGGGCACCCCGGGGTGCTTCCAGTTTTTCGCGGCCCAGCCGGCCCGACGGGACGATTCGCCGCGTGGCCGGCGAGCGCGACGCCCCGGCCTTCGGGAAGGGCCGATCCAAGAAAAGGCGGGGCGCGCAAAACGCAGCATGCGCCGCGCAGGAACGGCGGGGTGCCGAGAAAGAAATGGGGGGCGTTGCCCGCCACGCACCGCCGCAGGCCGCGGTCCGCTCAACTGCCCATCCACGTGGGCAGCTCGTTGGCGGGCGGGAGCTTGACGACCCGGGCGTGCCGGATCGGCTCCATGGCCAGGACGTCGGCGAGGGCTTCGGCCGAGGGGCGGCCGTCGAGCGAGAGCACCGCGATCTGCTCGCCGCCCGGCTCGTCGGTGCTGCGGCCGACCGACATCTGCGCGATGTTGATCTGGTGCTTGCCGAACGCCGAGCCGATCTTGCCGATCACGCCGGGCACGTCGCGGAACGTGATCAGCATGAGGATGCCGTGCAGGCAGCTTTCCAGCCGGCAGTCGTCTTTCCGGACCAGACGCGGCATGTTCTTGCCAAAGAGCGTGCCGGAGGCGATCACCGTCTGCTCCTCGCTGACCACTTCGGCGGTGATCAGGGAGCTGAACTCGCCCACGTCGCTGGACCGCTCCTCGACCAGCTCGATGCCTCGCTCGCGGAGGAGGACCTCGGCGTTGACGATGTTGACCTCCGACTCCATCGCGTGCTGAAGCAGGCCCGCGGCGAAGGCCGCGGAAAGCAATCGGGTGTCCCTCGCGGCCGCTTCGCCCGTATAGCGCATCCGGCAACACTTCGGCCGGGAGGGACCGAGCTGGGCCAGGAGCAGTCCCAGGCGGTAGGCCGTGTCCAGGTATCCGCGGAGGGCATCGAGCGTTTTGGGGTCCAAGGGCGACATGTTCACCGACTGCTTGATGGCCCCGGTGGTGAAGAAATCGATCAGGAGCTCGGCCGCCTCGACCGCCACGTTGGCCTGGGCCTCTTCGGTGCTGGCGCCGAGGTGCGGCGTACAGAGCACGCCCGGCATCCCGAACAGCGGGCTCTCGGTGCACGGCTCCGACGCGTACACGTCGAGCGCGACGCCGCCGACGTGTCCGCTCTTGAGCCCTTCGACCAGCGCGTCGACGTCGTAGATGCCGCCGCGGGCGCAATTGATCAGCCGGGCGCCGGGCCGGAGGAGCTTGACTTGTTCGTGGCTGATGAGGTTTCGGGTGGCGTCGTTCAGGGGCGTGTGGACGGTGAGGTAGTCGACGTCGGGGAGCATCTCCCCGACGGAATCGCAGGCCTT
>Ga0307379_10011369_pt1 | contig 11682 bp, 14 predicted proteins | sample UN2MG_FD_202237 | JGI IMG/M metagenome (GOLD analysis project Ga0307379, IMG submission 202237) | Soil microbial communities from Risofladan, Vaasa, Finland - UN-2 | ecosystem: Environmental > Terrestrial > Soil > Coastal area > Acid sulfate soil | place: Finland: Risofladan, Vaasa | collected... | reverse complement strand
ATTATTTTCTTTTCTTCTTTGAGTTTGTCGTTAGCTCTGACTTTTTTCATCTTCTTAACTTGTAGTTTAGCTTTTTCTCCTCGGCTTGTTTGTGGCATTTTAGTATTTGCTCCTTTGTCTAAATTTATTTACAGCGTTCTTCTTAAAATAGAAGTTGTATATCTCATCTTCTTCGCCTATGTGGTAATAGATTAATTTACTGAATTGTTCCCAAGTTTTTTTAAGATACTTTTCAAACTCATTTCGGTCTGTAAGCATCTGTGTTTGTTTCCAAGGCTTATTCTTTAGAGTGTTACACATTAATCCCATATTATAGATAGTAGACCAAGGCTCTGTATCTTCGTCAGCTAAAACAGTTCCTTCAATGGGTGGCACAATAGATTCATCGTAACCAGCTATTATTGTCAGTTCAACTAAGAAGTGTAAAGCGTCTGCTAGTTCTTCTTTAAAGTGAAGTTGATATTGGTCGTCTGGTTCTTCAATCATATCATAGGCTTCCCATGCTTCAGCTATTTCTTCTGTCACTCGCCAAGCAAAGTCTTTCAGCCATTTTTGACCTTTAGCAGTGTTTATATTATTCTTCTTCGTTTGAAGTAAATCTCCCATGCCTTCAATATCGCTATATTTTTCAGCCAATTCATTTTGTTTAATAAATATGGCTTCCCAGATATCATCTGGTATATCTTTCGGGTCTTCAACATCGTTAATATTCAATTTTTATCCACCTCAATATATTTTCTAACCAATCGTCTTTTTGTGTATTTATTGCTATTTTGGTCATTTTAGTTTTAGCAAAGAAGTTATCGTATCTCTCTTTTATCTGAGCCAAGTCTGTGATATCAATATGCTCGTCTCCTCTTTCTAGATATCGTAGTCTTAATATTTCAATATCTGTTTCTACATAAATGAAGAGATAGCTATGTCTAAAAGCATGTATATCTAATTGATTAATTTTATCAGAATCAAATTCGTCTTCTCCTCTTAAATAAGAGTATACTGCTTGTGATGGAAAGAATCTGTCTAAAATGATGATTTCATCAGGGTTCGTACCACTATGGTGATCGATTAAATCAATAATTTCCCAATAATGCTTATATAATTTTTCTGAATCATCTTTGAATTTAGGTTTAAAAGTGTTTTTTAGAATGAACCCAGAGTTGAGACGTTTAGCAATCCTTTCAATTGCATAAGTCTTCCCGCTTAAGTCGCATCCTTCGATTATTATTATTGTCATGTTTTTACCAATTATTTTATTGCAAAAAAAAGAAAAAAATAAAAAAATGCGAAACTATTTACTCTTCAGTTGTTTCGGCTTCTGCTTTAACTTTCTTAGGAACTTCTACTCCTGCAGCCTTGCAATATCGTTGTATGGCTTTAGGGTTTGGTCCTAATTGTCTAGCGATTTCTGCAAGAGATGTTCCTGCTTTAACCATTTCGACACAATTTGCTTTTACTTCATCGTCGTATTTGCTCATGTTTTCTTACCTCCGTATATTAATAATATATGTAATATTTAGATATTTATATATTTTTCTATTATATAAGCACCATGATTATTCATCTGTGTCTCTGTTTAGTTTATTTATTTCACTTTGAGTCATGTGTAGTTCCCAAGTGATGACCATATCTGGTTTATATACGTATGCAACCTTTAGTAATGGCTTCATAACTCTTAGCCAATAATATTTAGCAGCATAGCCACCCTCCCAATCATATTGATAAATACCAGTTTTCTTATTCTTATGTTGGAAAGAACCTTCTCCTTTTTCGTATTCTTCTGGAGATAATGCTAATATTGGTTTATCAGCTATAACAATAAATTGAATTTTAGTCCCTGGATATAGTTCTTTTCCCTGACCTATTAGTCTTTCTGCCAATTTTACATGCGCTGGTATGGCTTTTTCTTGGATAGTACCATCTGCTTTTATCTTAGGTTGACTAGTTTTCTTATCAATAACAGAACCTTCATAATCTTTAGGCATTTTCGTTAATGCTTTAACTAATGAGAGTTCAGCGGTTGTCATTTCTTGATTAAAAACCTTATTATATTGGAATTCAACCTTGTTTCGCCAAGCCTCTTCATCGACTGCTTCATTTAATACGTCATGAATAAACTCTTTTTGCATTTTAGCAGCTAATACATTAGTATCACTCTTAATAGATTCCATACCTTTAATAGTTAATGAATCTCCTATTTTAAATGCATAGTGTTTCTTCTTTACGAATAGCATAGTATCGAAAGTTTTTTCATATTCAAACTCTAGTTTATTGACTTTAGCCCCGTATTTATTTCCCCAACCTTCTAAGAAGATTCTGAAGTTCTCATCGATTTGTTCTATTGTTAAGTCAGGAATATCAAACTTAACGAAAGTAGAATCTGTATCTCCACCAATTACTGTACAATGCCATTTCTTTAATTCTTCATTGCAAGCTTTTAAAGTAGCTCTTGCACAAGTTGTGACTGAATCACCAAGTTCCCAAGAATAATAACGAGACATTGGAAATGCTAAAATACCATAAATAGAGTTACCATCTGTTTTAAGTGCGTATTGCTCTAAATATTGTTGCTTATATTTGTCAGGATCAGTATCTTTATACTGTTTCATTGTATATTTGATTTTATCTCTTTCTTCAACGATAGTTCTGACAACTCTTGGAATTACGCCTTCTTCCTTCTTATAAATCCTAGTAGGGTGATAAACTCCTTCGAAATCATGTGGAGTAACAATGAATTGCTCTCTGTCAATGGCAGCAGCAGCTTTTTCATCGTTTATAGTTTCAACATAGGTTTCTGGTGATATATTCCAAGTTTGAATTACAGAAGGATACTCTGATTTAAAGTCCCAGATATGAACATCTTTATGAAAACCTGGATTAAAACAAGTGGTATAACCTCCACCAATTTTACCTTCAAGTTTTCTTTGTTCGACTTCTTCTCTAGTTGGCTTGCTTGGCATAATTATACCAGATTTCTTATATTCTCGCATTAATAGAAAGTCTCCACTATCAGAGTTGTTCATTGTATTTCTTACATGACAACCAGCATTATCAGCACGTTTCATCGATACTTCAATGAATAACATAGCAAGATTAATCTTATAAACTAAGTTGCTGTCTTCTAGATTATATCTTCTGAGTTGGTCTTTGTCATTTAGCCAAGTATTATAGATAGCTCCATTACCTTTATCTTGGTCAATTTTACTTTCGTGTAATACTTCGTTTGAAATGTTATTAAGTGAATATGACTTTCTGGATTTCTTATCGTATTTTTTGAATAAGTCCATGTAATCTATATGATTAACGTATTCTAGTATATGATATTTAACACCAAGAGCATCACATCTTCCTTTGATATATGGCATATCGAACTTCTCACTATTCCACCCAGAGATAACCCCGTAATTAGAGAAGTAGTTGATTATCATAGTTAGCATAGCATATTCATCTTCGTCTGTATATGAATTTAACTCGTAATAAACTTGTTTACCCTCATGATCAGTTGCAGCAAAAGCTAATATTCTTGCGTTTCCGGGTATTACATTGCCACGCTCATCTTTCTGCAACGGAAGTCTATCATCAGTTTCTATGTCATATAGAGTGTATGGAATTTGTGTGTTATTAAGCGTAATATTATTATCTAGTAAAAACCTTTTATCAGCTTTAATATCAGCTTCATAAGTGTTGGCAAATTCTTCCCAGTATTTTCTGACTCTTACTCGCATCCAATTACTTGATAAATATATCTTGGTAAATTGACCAACAGCTTTTGCGTCTTTTATACAATAGTTAAACTTGTTTAGAAATTCTGATTCATTTGAAAGATAATCTTTAGTCTTGACATAAAAATAATTAGAGAACTTCTTATTAAGAAATATATATTTACCGTCCTTTAAAACTCTAAAGCATACACCCTCTTTGGTCTCTAAAGATTTTATTACTGCTTCATTCATTTTGCAATCTCCTCAATATGGCCACACCAACCACATAAAATATAAATTTTGGTACTTTCACATTCATATTGGCTGATTGATCCGAAATGGCCTGTATGTTTGCAATTACTACAATTATTAGCACAACCACTAAAACTCTTAAATCTAAGTTTATCTAAAGAAGGTTGCATTTCTTTTAAGTCTTTTTTATTCATTTCGACCTCATTATCTTATAGCCTGCACGACATATACCTTTTATTTCTGATTCAGTGAAATCTTTCTTTAGGAAATTAATTACTAGTTGAGCACATTTTCTTTTTAAGTCGCCATCTGTGCTAACTATATGCTTAACCTCTTTTATTTCAGCTCTTAGTTTAGTTTCGCATTCAAGTAAAGCTTCTTGTAGATTCTCTGCTATCGCTTTTTCAAGAGCAGGTATCTCTTTGTCGTAGTCTTCTTGAGTCATGTTGCCACGGTCTAAAGCCCTAGTTATAAAATGTTTTCTTTCCATCAGTTCCGTGTTTTTCTTGACAATCATTTTTTATATATTATAATAGTATTTCAGTTATTTATAAATATTTTCACGTATCTCAACGTTGTAGTCCTCGTTCTTTAAAGCCTGTATTCTAGACAGACTATGTTTCATAAGGTATTCTCCAGCATCCATGAAATCTATATAATGAGCCTCTGTTTTACCGGGATTCTTTCTTAAAACTCTTCCTATTGTCTGAACAGTAAGAACATCACCAGCATTACCTGCTGCATTGATTAAGACATCTAGATTCTTAATATTGATCCCTTTGTTGAATATTTTTAGATTCCCTATTAATATATTGAACTCTCCTGCTTTGAACTTATCGAGAATATCAACCCGTAATTCATCGTCTGTTTTACCGTATATTAATTCGCTACCTTCGATGTTCTTATTGAACCATTCTCCGTGTCTTATCATCTTGGTAAGGATCATCACCTGCTTACCTTTTTTGATATAGTGTTCAGCTATGTTCTTGACAGTTTGGTTTCTTAAGTCACTATCTACGATACCATCAGCGTATTCATTTTGCCAATTATCGCTAACTTGTATCGTCGATCCGTACTTATAAAAGACAGCTTGTGGGTCAACTAAAACGCCGTCTGTAATGAGGTCTTGTGCCCTTCTTCGGTATACGACTGTGCCTGTGTGTGCGTATATAATATTGTCATTTCCGTCATCTCTTTTAGCTGTAGCTGAGAAGCCAAATCTGTACTTAGTATTGCAAAGATATTTACTAACAGTCTCAAAAGATTTGCTTGCTATGATATGTGTTTCGTCATAGATAACAAGTGGGAACTGTTCTAATTTTGAGGCGAAGCTTGCACAATGTTTAGCTAGTGTTTGTATAGTTGCTAGAACAATTGGTTTGTCCCAGTCTCTGTGGCCCATACCAACGATACCACATTTGACTCCAAGCATTTCTTCGTATTCCCGTTTTGTTTGCATTAACAAGTCTTTGTTATCGATTATAAAAAGAGTCTTGAGTCCTAGCTGACGTATCGCTTCTGCTGCGATAACAGTCTTACCGCCACCAGTTCCGACTTCAATGATACCCCATCTGTTCTTAATAAGTTCTTCCACACTGACTTTCTGGAAGCCATAGAGATCAAATGGAACATTAAGTTTATCCGGCATATCTACTTTATTTTTATAGACTTCTGTGTCTCTATAGTCTTTAATAGTAACACGTATGACCATACCCTTGGAATGCGCGAATTCTTTTAGCTCTTTATAAACGACATTCATATATCCGATATTAGTTTCAGCACCGTAAGCTCTACGTCTCCATAACCTTTTAATACCATCGTAGTGGATACCTTTTGCAAGCATTGCTTTCTTTATGAAGTGAGCATTCTTTACTTCGAAGTTTAAATTCTTTTCGATTCTTCTGTGAATGATATCTTCCATTGATCCTTCAACTTGTAATTTATTCTTTTTAAGATGGAATGTGATTTCATATTTCTCCGACTCTTTATCTCTTAATAAATTAGTAGAACAAACTCCTTTGTAAGGACAGAAGTAACAATTGTTTCTAGAAGGCCTTCTTTCGAAATCTAATGTCTTGAATCTTTCTTCAGCCTCCTTCATAACTTTTCGTATTTCAATTTCTACATTCTTAAGTGTTTCTTCTGGGAACTTGAATTTGAATATCTTATTCGCTTTGTTAAAATAGACCCAAGTAGTTGGTATTCTCCCGAACTCTCTCCAATAAGCCCAAGCATAATGTTTTAGTTGGTCTTTGTACATATCGACTTTGGCATGTTTATAAGTAGAAGTTTTCCAGTCTCCAATCCAGTCATCTGCAGTGCTCATAATGTCAGCATAGCCAATAAAGTTTAGTCCGTCTCTTTGGTCCCTAAACTCGTATTCTAAATCAGTTGGTTTTATTTTTAATTTAATACCGTTGATTACACAAAGCCAGTAAACATCTTTCTTGATTACAGGATTAGTTAGATTACAATCAGTCCAAAGATTATCGAAATAAGTTTTCAATTCATTAAGAGCAAACTCTTGTTCTATGTCTCTTAGATTTTGATAATAATATTCTAAAGTAGAATGCACAACATTACCTGCAAGTCCGTATGATAAATCTGTATCAGTATCTTTTTTCTGGTCAGTTACTTTACAAAAAAATCTAAATTTACAAGTCTTGTAGACTTTAAGTAATGAAGATGAGTATCTTATATCCATAGGTTACCTCGGTAAGAGTGCAGTTATATCGTCAGCACTCATGACGTGATCCTTAGTTTAGTCAGGACTATTTAACAAACGAAATTATATCGTTCCTAAACCAATTCTTTCCTAAATAGGTTCCTTTGTCAACTTTAATTTTGACTTTCTTTCCTACCAAGAACTCAAAGATTTGTTCATCCGATACTTCGTCTTCCGGTTTACCAAGTTCTTTAATTACTAACTTAAAGATTTTAGAAACTGCATTTGCTCCGCCTCTGTTAATCTTAGCGTAAGTACTAACACTTCCTTCATCACTTAAAAAGTAATGAAAGTTAGGATAGTATTCAACTAAGTTGTCTTCTTCGAAACGAATACCTAATTTTCCAGGATAGTATTCTTTTTTACCATCTTGTGTTTTCTTTGGTGCAATAGCTGTTCCATCTGGTTGCTTTGTCTTTGGTTTAGTAAAGAAATATTCTTTGACGGTTAATACTTTCCCGTCCATTTCTTTCTTTTCGCCAAGTCTTTCTTTTTTATCCTTGGGGCTTTCTTTAGAAATAGTGGGAGCCCATTCTTCATCACCTGAAGGGTCTTCCTCTAATGCTGGTGCTTCCGTTGGCATTTCCTCGCTGATTTCAGCGTCTTCAAATATGTTGTCTTCTGTCATTTGCGCATCCTCCGGCCATTCGGCCTAATTTGCGAATATCATAGGGGATTAGCGATCATATAGCTATCTATAGCTTCTTCGATCAGCTTACTCATAGTATCAGCTTCAATACCTAAAAGCTTGGATTTTGTTACATACATTGTAGCTCTGTCTTTTACATCACTATCAATTTTAGCGTAAACTGGTATTTTTATGTTTTCCATAATATATTAAATATTTTGATATTTATATATTTTTCTATTTTAATAATTCCTTTGCATCGATAATGAATATCCCGTCAATTTTTGGTTTCTTCTTCTCAGCTTTTAGTTTATCCTCTTTTTGTTTATCGACAAGCATGTGCAGTTCTTTAGCTAAGAGATCGATATTATGTAGGATAACTTCTGTATGACCTTCTATTACCACATTAACTCTTCTTCGATCGCATTCTATTTTGTTAAAGCAACCATTGCTTAATCTTTCAAAAAATTCAGTTATGTCCATCTTCTTCTATTTCTCCGAAGTACCCGTGGAACTTCTGTATCATCTCGTACACACCATGTTCTAACGCACTTATAACTGCTTCATCGTCCTTCTGGTAACCACTACGGTCAATTATTACGTGTAGCCACTCGTGAACTATGGTGAGTTGCTTTCTGTGCGGGTGCAAGGTGCTGTCAATGTAAATTATTTGGTGTTCTAAATCAGCGTAACCAAGACATTCACCATCAGCTTTTTTTGCGATGGTTTTGGGAGTGACTTCTCGTAATTCCCATGAAGCGTTACAAATCTCCATTAATGTTTTTTTCATCTTTCACCCTCCTTATATTTGCTCTAAGGGTTTTGTCATTAATAACAACACAAAAATTCGTGACACCACCCGAAGAGAAATCTCTTAATCTTCCTCCTTTAAATAGTTCGTCCATAAGTTCTTTAATTATCGCCATGTCTTTGCCTAGTTTTATTCATTATCTGTTGTATTATTTTATTTGAGTACAAATATTCCCAATCGTCTTTTAGTAAATATTTTAAAGTAAAGAAAACAGTAGATCGTTCATGTTTGTCTATTAAATTTCTGATTAAAGATTTTAATGAGAAATATGAACCATCGAAGCCTTCTGGTGTAAAAAACCCAGCAGCTACCATTTTCGCGACTGTTGTGTCACTGTAGGTATTAAGTGAATTGAAATGCTTCTCGGTAATAAAGCCGTCAGTAATTGCTTGTGTGTCTTCCATAATGGGGTATACGAATTCAATCTTGCAAGCATAGCAATAAGTATTGATTGTCTCTGGGTTGAATATATCTTCACCGTCTAAATAATCAGGATCAACTTGCACATTCTTCATTTGAACTATGTCTATAGTACTTATTAATTCGTTTATTTCATTGAGTGAAATATCATTGTCTCTGAGCAATCTAGCGAAGCTTTGTTCTAAGTAGTGATTCCTAGATAGAGTAGAAGGTAATAGCCGTGAAACCATTAACTTATATAACGGACTTTCCTGTATAGTTAGAGCATTAAACCGATTATTAGAAGACTTGGCTTTGACTTTCCTGAATACCTGAGATTCCTTATCCAACAGGGGTTTGGCGGCCAAAAAAGATTTGTTAATACCCTTATTAATTAGAACTAATTTGACAACCGTACCTACGGCTCTAGCTGTCTTTCCAGCCTTAACATTCCAAGAACCAACTGGCCTTGCTATCCGAGAGATATCTTTAGCTCCGTCATCAACTTTTAGTTTGGGATTATACTCTTTAATCATTTTGTCTAGCTTTTCGATAAACCTATTATATGTTTTTATCCAAGAATAAATCTCTGGCTCTTTTAAATTATACTTAACTTTGTCCGCAAACTCAGTAAACTTAGGCAACGGTAGCTCTATTGGTTCTTCCAGATCGAACCATAGATGAACACCATTACCAGAAATATTGATGAAGAAACTTTCAAGCTTTAATGTTTTGACTAAGTACTTAGCGCCTTGTATACATTCTTCCAACATTTCTTCTGTAGCATTGCCAGCTCTTTCTCCGATATGTTCTATATCACATAATATTGTTTGTATATGAGAAGTGCCTGCTATACCACCGTAATATGATTTACGCAGAATGCCAGACTTTGTTTTAACCATTATTTTTCTCTTAGGATTAACAGAGATGAAAATATTATAAAGTCTAGTTAGAGGGTATTTACCGATTTTAAACAATAGAATGTTTTTCAATTCTTCATAAGTAGTTATGAATAATGAATTGTATCGGTATTCTAAAGAAAGATTCTCTCCAAGTGTTCTGATTAAATTCCAGTTGTTAAATTTCTCACCTTTATAGTTAGACAGGAAACGTATTTCCATAACCCTGCCTTTGGCTAACCATAAGAAAAATTCTTCCGGAGAGTTTTCTTTATATTTATTTCGAAACCTTTTTATTTCCATCCTGTGTCATCTTATCCAAAACTTCAGCGAATGTTCTAGTAACTTGTTCTAGTGCTTTTATCCTTGCATTAGTAAGAACTAGTTCTTCAGCTACTTCATTGATACTATTTGTGTTATATATAATCTTTTCAGTCATCGGTGTTCTAGATTGTGCTTTCCAATTTAAAGCGTCTTCGATTACTGAAATTTTCATTTCATTAGTAGCAATAAGTTCGCTAAAATCTTTTTTTGTTAATTTTAATTTATGTGTTAATTTTGCGTTTATTTCTAATCTACCTATTTTCATATTGATTTCCTCCGGAACTAAGTTCCTCAAATCGTTTTGTTGTGTCTAATTCGTAATGAGTGTCATTTATCTTTTTAATTTTATGATCGTTTTGTAACTCAACCAGAATTTTCTTTACATTTGGATTGTCAAAGTCTAAGTGATTAATAAGATGTGATTTACCAAAACGTCGAACCATTTCCAAAACAGTCGTTTTTGTTTCTCCTAAATATTTGAAATTCTCAAAGTCAGGTTTGTGAAAATCTTCCATCTCTATTGGATTGTGTAATAATGAGATAACTCTTTCAAAAATTCGACGAGTTTCAAATGATAGTTTCGTTTCATTATTAATCAATGATAGTGAATATAATATAAAGACGTGTACTTGATTAATTCTATGGAACATAGAAAAGAACTCAACGTATCTGTGACTCATAAGAGACAAGAATTCTCTTGCTTGCTCATTCCAAGCCTTCTCTACGTATTCGTTTTCGAATTTTGCTTCCGTTTCTTTGGTTTTTTCTTTTATTATCTTTACTAGGTTTGGGATAAATAATTGTGAAATTAATTCTCTTTGTGAATATTGCGACTTCCTACTCCTCATGTGGCCAGCTACGTCTATAGTCTTGTGTTTTGTATAGGCTTTATCATATTTTGGATGAACTAAAATACTCCAATAGAATCTTTCCATCAGCGGTTTAGGAAAATTAGTTAAATAATTCTTGCTTTCATCTCGAACTCTTAATATTACAGTCTTTAATTCTCGACTAACTTCTATCCCGTACTTCTTTAATGGTGCATAGAAGTCAAAGTCCATTGGTATAGAATCTTTGCTATCTTCTGGTCTCATTAAGAAAGTGCTTTGGTCTAATGGCATTTCTGACGACTTAACTTCTCCTGAATACGCTTTACGAATTTTATTCTCATAATGTTTGAGGTGATCAATATCATAGTTAGCTGTAGCAGAGATTAATGAAATTCTTGGGAATTCTTTACCGCCTACTGTTGTAGATGTTCCTGATGAAGCTAGTGCTACACTCTTGAATAAGTTAGTAGCTTTATCATCTGACAAAAATTGTGCGTTATTAATTTCGTCAAAAACAAAAGCTTGGTTTGAAAATAAGCCGGGGACGTTTTTCTTCTTGGACATATCTTGATAATATATCTCTTTCTGGCCACCCGTTAACCCCGGCAGTGTAAATCTGGGGCCAGAAATAAACCCAGAATTGGAATAGAACATGTGGTGCAATAAGGTCAGTGCGTATGTCTTTCCAATTCCGGGTGCCCCAAAGTAGAGACTGTGATCCATATTAATTTCTTTATTAGCTGTTACAGCAAGTTTCTTAAGTGTTTCAACTATTACTGGTAATCTAGCTTTATCAATATCTATAATAAAACCCACTTTTTGAATATGATTATGTACACTATCTATTAAATTAAAAAATTCGTGTTTATTCTCTGGTCTATTTATTAATTCGAATTCGTGTTTAGCCTTTTCTTCTTTAGCAGTTAGGCATGTAAAATAGAATGAGTTTGTCTTCTGTTCAGTTCTACCGAAACACATGCCAGTAAAGAAACCAGGTGATAATTCAACGAATGATTCTAAAAAGAATTCTTTAAATTCAGTGCCGTCTTTACCTTTTACTTCAACACCTATCTCATAGATGAAACTAGGAATCATCTTTCTTGCTGGAAATTTCTT
>Ga0307379_10011367_pt1 | contig 11685 bp, 2 predicted proteins | sample UN2MG_FD_202237 | JGI IMG/M metagenome (GOLD analysis project Ga0307379, IMG submission 202237) | Soil microbial communities from Risofladan, Vaasa, Finland - UN-2 | ecosystem: Environmental > Terrestrial > Soil > Coastal area > Acid sulfate soil | place: Finland: Risofladan, Vaasa | collected... | reverse complement strand
TAGAGCTTTGTACGCCGGATTCGTTTTATCATCACAGAACATGAAAGGCTCTATCAGTATCAACCGGCAATTATATTTTTCTTTTACGAGCGAAAGTAACCGTTTGTATGTTAGTTGATATTCATCGAGCAGCACGGCCGCATCCGGAGTGCCGGTATATTGACGAAAGACATCGTTAATTCCGATAAGAACGCTCAGGACGTCCGGCTTGTGATTGAGGCAGTCTCTTTCCCATCGATTGTTCAAGTCGCGAATCGTATGACCGCTGATACCAGTATTGATAATGCTGAGATTGTATTCGGGATATCTGGCTAACAGCCGGTATGCAACGAAATGAACATAACCATATCCGAAAGGCCTGTAAGCCGGCTCAAGCCTCCCGGCGTCCGTGATGCTGTTTCCTATAAAAACGATCGATACATTCGGTTTCAGCTCAATCATAGTTTGCATCCTTCATCCTCAGTTAATACGCTTAATTTTTGCAGGAACGTAGATTTTATCGGCAGGTAATCAATGGGCAAGTTTTTTATCCGCAACCGTCAGCAAAAGAGAATGCTTGAATCATACAGGCAGGCTTTTAGATGCACGATTCACAAAACACTAATCACGAACCATAAGTTCTATCGTCGACAAGGATTTACTTACTTTGGCGGTTCCAACGTAGACGGTAATTGCTGATGGTATGGCTTAATAATCACGTACTATAACCATATCCTTTCCAACCATATATCGGTCTGAGCCTGCAACTTTGAGATTATAGACCTTGCCGATATAAGGATCAGGTCTTTTCTTAACGCTTATTATCCCAACGATACCTTTCGATGTTTTCAATCTTGTCCCAGCTTTTAGCTCATGCAGTGCAAGCCAGTGCCCTGATTCTGCCATGAAGAAATGATTCTCTGCTACAGTGATACAATTGCCGCTCTCAAGCAATACATCGTAACAAACAAATATACCCTCATGCTCCTGAATCTCTTCTATCATGTTCTGACCGCCAATGTCGCTGTTTAATTGCTCTTTGGTCACATTTGAGAATGGAACAAGTTCACCGTTGATGTAAACGGGAGTTTCGCTTATGAAACATAGCCTGCCTTTGTACTCTGTGACAGTGAATCTCCATGTATCACCGGTTATTGTATTGCCCTGACTATCAATTTCGTCGATGCGCCAATAATAATCTTGTTGTGAACCCAACCGGCCGAGATCGAATTCTGTTTCAGTTTGATTGCGTACAAACTTTGGCGGATAAGTGTTTCCGAAGTACACATCATGAGCAACCGCAATCTTACCCGGGAACCAGCTTAATATAACATCAGGGAAAACGCCAGTAGCTCCATCCGGCGGATTCGGATTTGACGCCTGACCAATTAAAGGCAATGGTTGTTGAAGTGAGAGGCTGGCTTCCGTCGTGCCGGCGTAGGCGCCCATATTAATAATACCGCCGTTAGGGAATGGTTCGTGGCCGATGGGACTATTCGGGTCGCCGGCATCGATGCAGGGGCTCGTTACATCATCCTGAACCCAGCTTTGGCTGTTCGGATCCCATCTACCGGCCTGAGATTTCAAATGATAATCGCCATCAATCCAGAAATCGTCAATTGGATCATCCGCTGTGCCGTTTGGGTTCCAATAGCCGGGATGAACAAAAAGTGGATTCTCATTGATATTGCTCGTGCCCCAAATCACGGCATTGCATGGATCATCAATTGAACTGGCGCCACCCAATAAATCAGTATAATTGATTATAATTTGCGAGCCATCAGGATTGTGTATTTCGTTGCCTTCATTATCGATGATACAATTCGATATGATAGTAGTATCCAGGTCTGCACTATCGTGCGAAATGCAGTGAAGTGTTCGCCCGAAGGGAGCAGAATTACCTCTTAAGGTACAGTTGTTCAACGTAAGAATGAAATCAAGAAGCAGCGGGTCACCCCGAAAACTTGATACTTCGCCACCAACAGCATATATAGAGGCTCCACTGTCAAAAGCCGAATTGCCTGAGAAAATGCAGTGGTCAAAATTCGTGATGCTTAACGAAGTCCATATAACCCCACCTCTGCCATATACAGCTTGATTCTTATGAAATATGCAATGCTCGATATCGAGTGTCGAAAGTCGCTGGTGTAATGCTCCGCCAGATGAAGCTCGATTGCGGAGAAAAACGCACCCAGTCAAAAGGATTCTTTCGTCTTTTCTTGATATCGGTGGCATCATACCTGTAAGTCCGAAGTGTGCAGCACCTCCGGAACTCGCGACATTGTCGATGAATATGCAGCTAATGATTTTCGAACCAGGCTCGTATGAGTAATCACAGCAAAGACCTCCTCCGAATCCAGCATCAGCAACACGTAGTCCACTTGCCACATTTCGTGCAAAAGTGCAGTTCTCCAGATAAAGACGGCCACTTCTGCAGTACAATCCGCCACCATCTTCAGCCCAATTGTCTTCAAAGGTGCATCGGACAATTCTTGGGCTGCCGTTATCAATGTACATTCCGCCTTTAAGGCTGCTCTTAAAAACACAATCCACCACGCAGGGATCAGATGCAAAGCAGTATATCCCCCTTGCAGCATTAGAGATAAACGTGCATTTGCTCACGGTGATATTGGCATTGCCACTGGCGTATAATCCTGCACCTATGAAATCATGATCTTCCGGATAGTAAAAGTATGCTCCAGTGATAACGACTCCTTCAAGTATTGTATTTGGACTCGCATTTGTAGCAGTTACAACACGAATACAGTTATCAGTTCTACTTGGGTCATCGAAGAGGAAATTGGGATCGTCTATAGGCACATCATTATCTGCCAAATCACCATTAAGTATCGTCTTATACAATTCAAAGTCACGAGCATTGGGATCTGTTTCACTAAAGCCTGCGTACCCGCCTTTGAGTTTTACGCTATTGATAAGTTGGAAAGTGGCCTTGCGGTTTCCGTGTGTTTGATTGGCTCCCTGATCAGGATTATATATACCCTGAGCCACACGAATCTCTGCCGGCTTTTCGGCAGTCTCGGCATCGGCCAGAGCATCCTGGAGAAAGGTGTAAGCGTTCTGCCATGATGATCCGTCATTTAGACCTATGGCATCGTCATCGACGTAAATAACATAGCTCTCATCGAAATTGGCTTGGAGTGTATAGTCTTTATTCATAATTACAACAGTATCGGCCGAATTGGAATCAACCACATCTCCGGCATAGGCTGCTGTACCCGTCCATTCGACAAAATAATACCCAGGATCAGCCACGGCATGAACGTTCACAATTGCACTATTCGTATACTGAAAATCTCCTTCGCCCGGTTCGACAACTGAACCTCCATCTGTCGAATTAATTGTCAAAGTTCGCCATACGGGCGGATCATAATATACAATCGTCCCATAACTCTGTAACAGTGGGATATAAATATTATAAGCATCAATATTGAGCGGATTTTCTTGTAACCACAATCTCTGTAAATCAGTGATCACGGAAAGAGGCGAGATATCGCTGACTTGGTTGGTACTGAGCTTAAGTTCTTGTAGATTAGTGAGTCCGGAGAGCGGTAGGATATTGTTAATCAGATTTAAACGCAGGTCCAATATTTGCAGGTTTGTGAGGCCGGATAGTAGTGATATGTCACTTATCTGATTGTCGGCCAGTTGCAATTCCTGTAGGCTTGTTAGGCTGGAAAGCGGTGATATGTCGCTGATCTGGTTTTTGCCATTTTGAAGCTCCAGCGAGTCCGTGAGTCTGGAACCATACGAGGAGTAGCTCATAATCGGGAAGAATCTGATCCTATTACCCAGATGTAAAAGTTCCAGGTTAGTGAGACCGGAAAGCGGCAAGATATCACTAAGCTGATTATTTTCCAGGTATAATATCTGCAAGCTTGTAAGATCAGAAAGAGGTGATAGGTCGCTAATCTGATTGTAGTCTAGATTCAGTTCTTGCAGACTTGTAAGTTCGGAAAGTGGCGAGATATCATTAATTTGATTGTTATTTAGAGACAGCTCTTGAAGGTCTAAAAGGCCGGAAAGGGGGGAGATATCGATTACTTGATTTTCCGATAGACGAAGATATTCTAGGCTTGTTAGTCCGGTGAGTGATGATACGTTGTCGATCTGATTGTCGCTAAGAGAAAGCGAATGCATTTTGGTGAGTCCAGAAAGCGGCGAGATGTCGTTAATTGAATTTCCCCTTAAATCCAGGCACTCCAGGCTTGTAAGTCCAGAAAGTGGAGATACGTTGTCGATCTGATTGTCTTTAAGATAGAGCACTCGCAGTTTCGGAAGTTCTGAAAGTGGAGATATGTCGATAATTTGATTGCCCAATAGATCCAGTAAATCCAGGTTCGTAAGTCTTGAAAGTGGTGAAATATCACTGATCTGATTGTTTTCAGACCAAAGCTCCTTGAGCCTTGTGAGTCCGGAGAGTGGTGATATGTCACTGATCGGATTCCAATTAAGATACAGTTTCTTAAGATTCGTGAGTCCGGAAAGCGGCGAGATATCACTGATCGGATTGTAGCCAATATACAGCCAATTCAAGCTCGTAAGCCCAGAAAGCGGCGAGATATCACTTATTTGATTGTTGTAGAGATCGAGTAGATCAAGATTTGTTGCGTATTCCAGGCCGGTCAGATCGGTTATATCCAAACGATCTGCATGAAGACCCGTGAGCCTTAGCATGTCTGTTGGAGTTGGATTGGTCACACCAAGAGCTTCCTCTACGGCTTGCTTTAGATTAGCATCGGCGAAATAGACCAACTCTTCAGGAGAATTTGCGTCGTTATCGACGTAGATGATTTTGCCGGTTGCGGCCGGGCAGACTGCTGTAGGCAGTAAGAACAGCAGACCCCAGAGAGTTTTAGTGAGCATTGATTTGCTTTTCATTTTCTTATCCTCTTACAAGAATCAATCAGTATATGATTTGCTGGCTTCCGGCGTGCCGCCGTAAGCTCCCATGTTGATTCTGCCGCCGTTCGGCATCGGTTCATCACCGACCGGCATATTTGGATCGCCGGCATCAATACAAAGGCTCGTTACATCATCCTGAATCCAGCTTTCACTGGCCGGATCCCATCTACCTGCCTGAGATTTCAAATGGTAATCACCATCTACCCAAATGTCATCGTAAGGATCATCCAGGGTGTTATTTAAGTCCCAATAGCCAGGATTCGTAAATAATGGGTCAACATCAATATTGCCTGATTCCCAGGCTAATGTACAATCTGTTTCGATAGGAATTTTTTCCTCTCCCCCCCAAACGTTGCTATAGCTGATAGCCATTACCGAAGGTGTTCTCTCTGTCGTTCCACCCCTGCCTGCCGGGAGGATACGTAAGCCTAAATATATTTCATCTCCAATTAGGGCGTTATTACTGTGAACAATACTGTTAACAAGTGTTGTAATGCCTTGTGTGCAAATACCTCCGCCATTTCTACCTGCTTTATTACCAATAACCGTACAGTTGATAACTTCACCCCAGCCGTATATCGCCCCACCATTATGAACTGCAGTGTTACCGCTCATTATGCAATTGTAAATCGAATTATTCCCAGCAAGCCCACCGCCATATCTATTCGAAGAGTTGTCGATAAAAATACAGTCTGTCAGCGTGGAATTACTACCAGCCACCCCGCCACCTTCTTCTTGCGCATAATTTCCAATGAATTGGCAATTAGTCAAATTCAGAACACCCGTGTTATTATAAAGCCCCCCCCCTTTCGAAGCTGAATTGCCAATAAATATGCAATTCGTTAGGACAACTTCATCATCGTAAATTATTAGTCCACCGCCTGATCTTTCAGCATTGTTATCTTCAAATATACAATCGATAAGCTTAGTACCTATCGCTTGTGTTGGTTCCCAGATGGACCAGATAGAGCTGCTCATCCCGGCCCCGTCATCAGCGTAATTATTTGTGAAAGTACAGTTAATGAAAGTCGGATTACTATTAGAATTGGAGACACCTCCGCCGCGACCACCATAATTTTTAATGAACTTACAATTTGTAATAATCGGACTACTACCATCATCATTCAACATTCCGCCCCCACTTCCTTCAGCAGAGTTGCCGGTAAAGGTGCAGTTATTTATTGTGGGGCTACCGGATTCATTCTTCATCCCTCCAGCCCTGCCGGTTGGGGAATCAATTACTGCCGGATGTACTCTGACACGACCGCCGGTAATTATGAATCCGTCCAGAACAGCCGTTCGATTGGTGCCACTTCCAATTACTATTGAAGAGCAGTTATCTGATCGAGTTGGCTCATGGAGTAAATCACGGGGATTGATTACATCAATATCATCACCATTAAGGTCGCCGCTCAGAATTGTTTCGCACTTTTCAAAATCCCTTGTATCCGGGTCCGGCTCTGTTAATCCGGCATAACCTCCTAAAAGAGTAACGCCGTTTATGAGTTGGAACCTCAATAAGTAACTCCCGGTGATGTTTGTCCCGGGTATGCGATACCCGGTTTCCAGTTTCGGTTTATAGACTCCCTGAGCAACACGAATTTCAACCAGTTTGATGGCGGACTCGGCATCAGCCAGTGCATCCTGGAGGAAGGTATAAGCGTTCTCCCAGTTTGTGCCGTCATTATCGCCGGCAGCATCGTCATCGACGTAGATTATTTTCGACAAGATATACGATTTGCTGGCTTCCGGCGTACCGCCATAGATGCCGATATTAATAATACCCCCGTTCGGCATCGGTTCATCGCCAACCGGTATATTCGGATCGCCGGCATCGATGCAGGGGCTCGTTACATCATCCTGAATCCAGCTTTCACTAAGCGGATCCCATCTTCCGGCCTGAGATTTCAAATGGTAATCGCCATCTATCCACACGGCGTTGGGATCATCTGCATCAGCCCAATAGCCCGGATCGACGAAACACGGGTCGGCATCGATATTACCCTCACCGGGCCAGCCGCCCTGAACATCTGAGTAAGTAATTGCGATTGTTGAACCATCTGGATTTGGATCGAATAAAGTGTTTTCGCCATTCCACAGGATACAATTAGTCAGCTCGATTCTTCCCGGGAGAGTCGTAAAACTTGGATCGCTTGACAGAGCGTTGCCGTTAGATGCTATATTGCCAATGAAAGTACAGTTAGCCATTCTCAGTTGCGAAGCCCAATGGTTAAAAATACCTCCACCCCATTCTGCGTAGTTCCCGCCAAAGGTACAGTTGGTAATAGTAAGATCCGGCATGTTGTCGTAGTTGTACATTCCTCCGCCACAGTTTTCTGCTGAGTTACCAGTAAAAGCGCATCCGGTCACCGTCAAGAACCCTTGGAAGTAATAAATGCCGCCACCCTCTTTAGACCAATTATTACGAAATGTACAGTTTATTATTTCAGTATTACCGAACACATATAATCCACCGCCTTTGTTGGTGTAGAGCGATTCTCCGTATGCCTCGTTTTCATCGAAAACGCAATTAATCAACATTAACTTGTTATGATTGCTTCCCAAACCACCGCCACTCCGATTGGCTGAGTTGCCACTAAATATGCAGTTGGTTAGAAATACGTCATTAGCATCTGAATTACACATCCCACCACCTAATACTCTCTCAGCCACATTATTTCCGAAAGTACAGTTCGTCAATATTAGGCGACTGTTATCTTCGCTGTACATCCCACCACCGCCACCTGCTGTGTTTTCACTGAATGTGCAGTCAGTTAACTCTAGGTTGCTCATCCTGTTGTAAATCCCACCACCCGATAAAAGGCTAAAGTTACAACTGAAAGTACAGTTGTTCAGATTTGGGTTGCTTTGATAGTTATACATCCCGCCGCCGTCGCCACTGGCATAGTTACCATCAAACGTGCAATCGATAAGTTTCGGATTGCTACCCTCCGATGATTGACAATTGGATATTCCCCCACCGCCTCCAGCATAGTTCCTTGTAAATGTACAGTTAATAATGGTTGGATAACTGCCTGCTATGTTGATCATCCCACCACCATACCCATTAGTCGCATTGCCGGTGAAGATGCAATTGACCACAGTCGGACTACCGGAAGAAATATACATACCAGCACCGCCAGAAGGATTGCCACTGCCCATGGACGGAAATAATATTAAATGTCCAGCAGAGACAGTGAAACCGTCAAGAACAGCGGTTGCGTCTGTATTGCTGCCTGTAACTACATGTGAACTGTTATCGTATCGATTGAGTTCGTTGCGCAAATCACAAGGATCGTTTACCTCGACGTCATCGCCGTTAAGGTCACCGCTCAGGATGGTTAGATAGACGTTGATATCGCGTGCGTTAGGATCTGGTTCACTGAAGCCGGCATAGCCGCCCTTGATAGTTACATTTTTTATTAGCTGAAACGTGGCTTTCCGATCGCCGGTGCCTTCGGGCGAAATGGAATTCTCATCGGGTGTATAGATACCCTGAGCAACACGGATTTCTACTGGCTTTTCGGCGATCTCGGCATCGAATAGTGCATCTTGGAGAAAGGTGTAAGCATTTTGCCATGATGAGCCGTTGTTTAGACCGACGGCATCTTCATCGACGTAGATGGTTGTTGCTATTATATATGTTTTACTTGCTTCCGGCGTGCCGCCATAGGCGCCCATATTGACTCTGTCGCCGTTCGGCATCGGTTCATCGCCAACCGGAATATTTGGATCACCGGCATCGATGCAGGGGCTGGTTATATAATCGAAAATCCAGCTTCCACTGTCCGGATTCCATCTGCCGGCCTGAGATTTCAAATAGTAATCGCCTTTAATCGGATCCGCAAATAGCGGGTCAACATCTATATTTCCTTCTCCGGGCCAACTGCCCTGGATATTACAGTTGGATAGCAACAGATTAGCACTAACGTTACGCCCAAATAATTGTAGGTCATGAGAGGCTATGTTTTCCCAGACAATGCAGTTTGTTGCCTTTAGAGTGCTTGAGTTTTCGCAACAAATCCCTCCTCCACCTCTACCAGCAAAATTGTTGGCAATTGTACAACTTGTGACTGTGGGAGAACTCTGGCCATAGCTATTTGAAGAGCAGTGGATCCCACCGCCGTCGACAGCAGACTCGTTCGCTGTAATGAGACTGTTCATGATGCTGGGACTACTCCGACCACAGAAGATGCCACCACCATGGTATCGTATGGATTTGTTGTAGCTAATTATACAGTTGGTTATCACGGGATTACTAACGAGACAGTCGATGCCTCCGCCGCCAATGTCAGCAACGTTTCCTGTTATTAAACAGTTGGAAATTATTGGTTCCAAATACTCACAAAAAATCCCGCCCCCATAAGACCAGGCCCGGTTTTCACTAATTGTGCAGTCGATTATTATCACATTGCTATCGATAAGAAATATCCCACCACCTTTTGTCATACTTGTGTTGCTATTTATCAAGCAATTGTTAATTATTGGACTGCTATTACGGTTGCAGCCAATCCCACCACCACCCCGTGCAGCCAAATTTTCATTTATAGTACAATTGGTAATTTCGGGATTACTGAACTCCCCACAGGCTATACCTCCGCCGAATGTAGCGAAATTTTTTCTTAATATACAATTAGCCAAAGTAGGGCTACCCATATAATTAAAAATCCCACCACCATATGAATAAGTTGGTGAACCATTGGCATTTCCAGCGGTGATAATAAAACCATCCAATATGGCTGTCTCGTTAGTATTACTACCTGTAACGACGTGGTAGCAGTTCTCAGCTTGTGTAGGTTCATCAAGCAAATCACCCGGCGTATTCACATCAACATCGTTGCCATCTAAATCTCCGGAAAGGATTGTCTGATACAGCTCGATATCTCTGGCATTTGGATCAAATTGTCCCAGGCCTGCATAGCCGCCGGCAAGATTAACATCATTTATAAGCTGGAATGTAGCCTCTCTATCTCCCGGCGTTTGTCCGGCTCCCATGTCCGGCTTATAAATACCCTGCGCGACTCGGATCTCGACCGGTTTTTCAGCAGAATTTGCATCGGCCAGAGCATCCTGGAGAAAGGTGTAAGCGTTCTGCCATGATGAGCCGTCATTAAAACCTACAGCATCGTCATCGACGTAGATGATTTTCTCTTGGTAGAGGGTGATTTCAACTTTGTTGGTCTCATATCTTGCTCTGCTGATAACGGCGCTCGGTTGTATCCACAGTTTATGTTCTTGATCTTCCCGTGTTATAATGGAATCAACCTCGTGTATAACTTCCTGTTCTCTCGGTGTTAAATAATATGTTCCAGGCTGCAATTGGTCATGGTATAGGTCGAGAGCATCTTGTATTGCCAATTTTGTCGTCTGCCCCGGTTCTATCTTGACTACCGGTTCTGTATATATTTTTTTCCCATCAATTGTTATCCAAAAATATCGTGGAGGGGGTGGTGGTGAGTAAACATAGATAGGATATATTCTTGAGCTGTTGGCATCTTCGACAATGACATTTGTTCGGAGAAAACCGAATTCGTCCACTTTAATATAAGCAGGTTCCTGGCCATGGTTTGTAAATACTATCTCAATTGGAACCGGCTGCCCTATAGTATAAGAACTCTTAAGCAGATTTGCAGTAGCAGTTATTGCACTGTCAGCATCTGTGCTGTTTGCATCGGCATCAGTGTAAATGCCCTGGGCTGTCGGTGCAAAGGATGCTATCGGCAGTAAGAACAGCAGGCACCACAGAGATTTAGTAAGTATTGATTTGCGTCTCATTTTCCTATCCCTCGAAATTTTATGATAAATATAATGCCGGAACGGGTATTGGCCCGGTCCTGATACAAAACGCTGGAAAGACTTCTTTCGCTCAAGGCGGGATTGGGATAAATGACAAATCTATATAAATAAGTGCGGCAAGAATTATAATATTATTACAAAATCATTATCCGCCTATATATTACTATACTAACACAGAACAGCCTTTGTTTGCAAGAAAATTCCTGAATTTTATCGTCATTTTATTCGTTCAAGGATAAACGAGGGAACACTGCACTACTTTTTTGTCATCTCGAGCGCAGGCCTCTTAAGGCTGAAGTCGAGAGATCTGATTTTTAGTAGATTTCTCCACTACGGTCTGCTTTAAGCAGCCCTTCGGTCGAAATGACGGAGTCCAGTTTAGGCCGACAGATGCGGCTTGCTATCCGGCTGGCTACGGCTAAAATAGGGCAATGGCCAAAGAAAAAGACAAATACTCGATGATTCGGGAGAAGATCAGGGATTTTCCCGCCGGGCCGGGCTTGTATTTTATGAAAGGCGCCGGCGATAAGGTCCTGTACATCGGCAAGGCCAAGAATCTGCGTTCGCGTGCTGGCAGCTATTTTCAGCCGGGCAGCGACCTTTTCGCTTCGCGCGGGCCGAAAATTGTTGAAATGATCGGCAAGGTTACAACCGTTGATTTTATCGAGAGCCCGAACGAAGTTGACGCCGTCTTACAGGAAGCCCGCCTGATTAAAGATATTCGTCCGCCCTATAATACAGAGCTTATCGACGATAAAACGTTTCCTTATCTGGAAATCACAACCGGCGAAGATTTCCCCGGCGTCTATATCACCCGGAAACCCAGGCATCGCGGCATCAGATTGTTCGGGCCTTTTACCAGCGCAAAGGACCTTCGGGCGGTTCTGGTTGTGCTGCAGAAGATATTCAAATTTCGCACATGCAAGCTGAGTTTGGATGAAAAAGACAGCAAACGTAAATTCTTCAGGCCATGTCTTCTCTACAGCA
>Ga0307379_10011366_pt1 | contig 11686 bp, 12 predicted proteins | sample UN2MG_FD_202237 | JGI IMG/M metagenome (GOLD analysis project Ga0307379, IMG submission 202237) | Soil microbial communities from Risofladan, Vaasa, Finland - UN-2 | ecosystem: Environmental > Terrestrial > Soil > Coastal area > Acid sulfate soil | place: Finland: Risofladan, Vaasa | collected... | reverse complement strand
CCTGTGTACAATGATGGTGTGAGTCTTTCCCAGGTCCATCATCATCCGGATGAGGGGCTCCACCTGCCTGAAGGAGTGGGGGCTGAGTCTGATCACGTTGGGCCAGATCCCCGCCCAGAAGTAGACGTCCACGGTGGGTGTGATCAAGGTCATGTTGTACTTGAGGATGTTTCTCATGGAGCCGTGAATCTGGGAGCCCCACGAGTAACCTATGACCAGATCGATGCCATTCTCATTGTACCACTCGGTCAGTCGAATGGCCTCTGTCGCATGGGAATCTGCGCAGCTGTAGACGAACTCGAATCAGTAGTCCAAACCCGCGTTCTCGCAGTGATCGTTGATCTCCTCCCTCGCCAGTTCCGCCAAGAAGACGTACTGGGAGTGCGAGCTGTTCGTTGGGCTCATGACACTTATCCTTATGACTCTGGTCTCATCCCCCTGTAGCTCTGGTGGCGGCGTCCCTATTCCTAGCAGGACCAGCCCTATTACGATGACAGAGACTAGGGAGGCGTAGGCCACTGATTTCACATTGAGCCTCATCGCCTAGCCTCCTCCGAGCGCGACAAGGGTCGTTACCCATTCGACCGCGTCAGCCTCACTGCGGTAGATACCGCACCTCAGGCACTCGCATGAGCCGTCGACATCGAAGTAACCCCAGAGAGCGCAGTCTACGGCTGTCCTGTCACCATACTCGTCCAGAAGGCAGGGACCGCTGGCTCCCGTGTAGTTGCAGGCGACGTCGTGGATGACCTCCCTGACCAGGGTCCCGTTGTCCGAGTCGACCTCCAGCGCCGAGAGGGCGAGGACCCAGCAGCCGTCGTAGATGTTGGCGTCATAAAAGCCCAGGGGCTCATGAAATGCTGCCTGCCATGCCTCGTTCACCCTCGCATAGATCTCCGTCTCGGAGACATCCACGTAGGGAGATATCAGTACCACCTTCGAAGCAACGGTTCCGTTACTCGTTACATAATTCGATTTGGCGGTGGCATCCGTCCCGAACCAGATGACGTCCGTCAGCGGGGCGATCTCATCGGCCTGAACCAAGAGGTCCCCGGCCTCTTCGAATCCGAGGAGCAGGACCGCAGCGGAGCCGGACCCGTTGACCTCCATAATCTGGCTGAGGGCGAAGGCAGCCCTCTCCAGGTGCTCTGTGTAGTCGACTCCATTCCTCTCGCCTAGGTACTCGACCGCGGCGTGTATCCGGCCCCCCTCCTGCTCGTAATGGGGCTTGAAACCCTCGAATATGTATCTCGCCCAGGCGTCACTGCGCATGAGGACCACTATATCGGTCTTCTCGAGGGACAATATCGCCCTAGTGATAACATTCTGCTGGTAGCCATCGTGGGGGCACAGCCTGAAGACGTTATCAACCAGTTCAAAGTGGGGGGATGTTGAGGAGGGGCTGAGGAGCACCATCCCGTTCTCGTCGGCGTAGTTCCTGGCCCCGCTGCAGATGAAGGAGGACCAACCGTATCCGAGAACGAGGTCAACGCCATCCTCATGGTACTCCTTGGTTAAATCGATCGCTTTCTGAGCCTGGCCGTCAGCACAGCTATAGACGAACTCGAACCTGCGATCGATACCGGACTCGTTACAGTATGCGTTGATCTCCGCCAAAGCCATCTCGGCGAGGAACCTCCACATCTCATCGGTCTCCCTCTTGGAGCTCATGACTCCTATCCGGAAAACGCCTTCCTCGCTCTCAACCTCAGGTGAGCTATCGGAGGGCCACCTCGCGTAATAGGCATACACCCCGAGAACAGTCAGGACTGTGATCACCGCCAGCGCGTACCTCAGTTTGTTCCCCATATCTAAATGAGTGATTCTCGGCTTGTTAGTAAGCTTTTTTGAAAAGAAAAGTTTACAAAGCGATTTTCTGCCCTTCCCAGATCAGACCTCGGAGGTTAAGCAGGATACGGTGAAGTTCGCGGATGAGGTATCTTTTCTCCAGCGTCTGACCCAGGTAGCTGGAGTCATCTTCCTTGAGGACCTCGGCGAACTCCGTTACTAACCGCGCCATAGACTCCAGATCGTCCTCATAAGCGTACCCGCACCCTGAAGTCATCGCGCCCAGCTCGACGAGTTTGGCCTTGATCTGAAGGGTCATCATCAGGAGCTCGGTGAGGCGACCCCTGTCGATGTCAATGCCCTCGAAGATGGAGTAGACGATGTCGAGGGAGTCCTCTACCATCAGGTACGCCTCAAAACGGATCTCCCGCTCAGTCCTCATATGGGAAGCCTCAGCCCCGATCAGGCTGGAGAAGAGGTAGGCGTTGGCGACGACACTGAGAACGAGGACTACGATGAAGATGGTCTTGGATAACCTCCCCAGGTCCAATTCGGGTTTAGCAGGCCCCATCGTCTGCTCCCCCTTCAACAGGTCGACGGCGGCCTCCCCCATGCCCGAGAGGGTGTACAGCCCCCGACCGTCTTTCTCTAGGAGCTCCTCCATGTTCCTGAGGTGGTAGGCGAGCATCCCCGAGTCCACGTCAAGGAAGCGGAGGAGCTGTGTGTATGAAGCAGGGCTATCTGAGAGAATCTCAATTATCCTCCGCCTAAGCTCGTGCTTCAGGATGTGGAAGACCCTGGGACGACTATAATCTGTGGGACTCACTCTCAATCCCCTTGATGTAAAATGCGGAGAAAGGTAAAAGGGTGTTGAGGGATGAACGTTGGCGTCAGTCGTACTTCTTGAGGACGACGGTCTGCGACAGGCTGTTGAAAAGCCTCTGATCCCTGGAGGGGTAGAGTATCCAGCCCAGGATGCAGTCGAGGGGGAGCAGGAACGCCTTCCCGAGACTCTGGATGGCCGACTTCCCCATGTTGATGGCCCCACCGCCTAGGCGCGCCACCTGAATTTTCATCACCATCTTGCCTACCGACTGCCCGTAGACGCCCTCCATGATCGTCCAGTACAGGAAGTGAAGGACGTTATTGCCCCCGAAGTTTGCGAAGGGGATCATCCGTGGCATCATTCCCCAGGTTCTGGGCATCCAGTAAACTCCCGGCAGCGTGAGCCAGGAGAGGGCGATGCTCAGTATGATAATGTCTATCAACCAGGCTATGAACCTGTCACCCCAGGGCGCCAAGACGAAACCCTCAGCGGACCCCATTTTAGCCCCGCACTCGGGGCAGAAGGCAGCGTCCTCGGGTACCTCCTTGCCACAGTTCTTGCAGAACGGCATGTACGGTCACCTTACATGGGTTTAGAATGAATGGCGTAAGTTATCTCTTACTGAGGGAGTCAAACCTCTTCCTTGGTGCACTGTATTCTTCCTAGAAGCTCATCGGCCTCGGATGAGGGAAGCTTGATGGTGTAGAGGTACCTCTTCGACTTGACCTTGAGCTTTGTGACGTCGTTCAGCCGCTTCACTGTGCACTTTTGAGCCCCCGCCGTCAATGCGAGGAACTCGTCAGCGTCAAATATCTCCTTCGGCAAATCATCCACCTCAACGATGCACTCAGATTGAACGGGAGACCCGATAATAGGCTTTTCGGATCAGACCTCTGCCCTCTCGGGCTCACGGACGAACAAGTAGGCAAGGACCGCACACAATGCGAGGATACCGGCCTGTATGACCCAGGGTAGCGAGGGGCTGTACTCGTAGATATATCCGCCGAGCAGAGAGCCTATCGTAGCCGGTATGAACAGCAGGAAGCCCCTGGCGTAGCCGCCCCCTCCGACGCCGACCCCTATGCCCTGGCCAAGGGTCGCCATGACGCGTCCCCGTGTGTTCCTCGGGATCGTGTCGGCCAGGAGGACGTTGGTGGATATCCAGATGAAGGCGTTGCTCATAACTAGCATCACGTAAAGCAATGTGGTCATTATGAAGCCCTGGGACACCGTATATGCAAGGACGAGGGGAACAGCCGTTGAGAAGCCGACGAACATGCACCTCCTCGCCCCCCACTTGTCCACAAGGTTCCCGATGCTCATGCTGAGAGCGGTCTTCGTCAGACCCGCTGTCAGGAGGAGGCTCCCCCAAGTGTAGGCTGAGAGACCGATGTTCTCCTTGGCGTAGACGATCCAGAACGGCTGCACGATAGAGTTGATGAACGTGAGGAGTATAGCTATCAGTGTGTAGCCATGGAGGTTGTCATAGACCCAGCGTATGGACCGGAAGATGTCGCTGTAAGAGTCCCTCATTATCTGGACAACGTCCCACCCTATGCCGGTCCCGTTGTCGATGGTCTCCTTCAGGTAGCGGAGCCTGATGTAAGCGACGATGAAGGCCAGCATGAAGCTCAGTCCATAGCCGATTCGCATGGCTGGTTGCAACGTGTAGGTGACAATAAGCCATCCACCTATGAAGGGGATGAAGATCCGGACCGCCTCAGGTATCACCATGGTGAGGGAGAGAATCCTACCGCGCGCCCCCACCGGTATCGAGTCGGCCATGATGGCGTTGAGGGCCGGCATATAGAAGAGAACCAGCTGCTGATACGCCATGCCGACTGCAAGCCACTGCCAACTGGGTGCCAGAACGAAGAGAAGGAAGCTCGAGGCGTAGAGGAACGTCGAAACGCCTACGAGCCTAGCTCTCCCAGACTTGTCGGCGATATAACCCCCTAGGGGGTATAGGAACATGCCTGCGAGCCCGGCGATGGCGTTCACCTGCCCGATCTGGGGCTTGCTGCCGCCCAACTCCAGTATGTAAAGGGAGAGATATGGGTAGACGATAGAGCCTGAGACACTCCAGATGACGCGGCTGACCGTTAGAACTAGTATGTTACCCTTCATCAATGAACGAATTGAATCCTGCTCAGTCATAGAATAAACCCCTATGAAATCCTGATAAGGCTATTTAGGTCAGATTTAAACATTCCCCGATACCAGGGAGGGGTTAGATCTTGAACTCGTCGCCCTCTTGTGGGGCGGCGGCATTCAGGTCAAGCTCGTCCCTTGCGAACTGGGCGAGTAACTCGCAGTTTTCGGACTCGCCGTGGATGACGTACACGTCTGGCTTGCCCTTGAGGCCTCTGAGAAACGCCTGGAGCTGCGTCTTCCCGCTGTGGGAGGAGAAGTCAAAGTGGCGTATCTGGGCCTTGACCTCCTGTTCCACATTCTTGATGGTGAACACCCCAGACTCCAGCAGCTTCGCTCCGCCCGTCCCGGGCACCTGGAAGCTGACCAGGAAGATGGCGTTCTTCTCGCCGAGGTACAGTTTCTCTATATAGTGCATCGCCGTGCCCCCCTGGAGCATTCCCGAGGGGGCCACCATGACGTCAGCGTTCCTTATGGCCTGCCGACGGTCCCTCCAGCCCTGTATCTCCCGGGTGCTGTTGACGACTTTCATAAAGGTCTTCGGAGTCTTGATGTAATCGGGGTTGTCGACGCTTATTTGGTTTACCGCCCGGGCCATCCCGTCGACGACAACTCTTGCCTTGAGCTTGTGGGCGTGCATAACAGCGAGCATCTCTTGGCTCCTGCCCACGGCGAATGCCGGGACCAGCACCTTGCCCTCGTTCCTCAGCACCTCCTTGATGGCGGCCACGAAGGCGCTCTCGATCTTCCTCCTGTCCTCGTGATCCGTGTTGGCGTATGTACTCTCGATGACGACGGCGTCGTACCTCTTACCGGGCACCTTCGCGCTGTGGACAAGCCTCGTCTTATCGGTGTTGAGATCCCCGGTGTAGAGGATGTTCTTGCCGCCCGTAGTCAAGTCAACCATCGAACTCCCCTGGATGTGACCGGCGTCCAACAGATTGAAGTCGATGTCCCCCATCTTCACCTTCTGCCCGTACGCGAGATCATTACGGTTCTTGATCATCGCCTCGAACTCGAGGTACTCGAACGGGAGCCAGTACCCACTCAGCTTAATCATGTCCTTTATCAGGATGCGGGTTATCTCGGTCGTAGCCGGCGTCGCGAAGAAGGGCTTCGGCTCCGAGAGATAAAACAACGGGACGCCGCCCGAGTGGTCCAAGTGAGCGTGGGAGATGACGATACCGTCGACATCCTTCGCCCTGATGTGACCAGGGAAGTTCGGCTTGTCCCCTATCTTAACACCGTAGTCGAGGAGCAGCTTCTTCTGAGCGGACTCCAAGAGAACCGCGTTTCTACCTACCTCATGGGTTCCACCCATGAACCTAAGATTGACCATGTATTTCCTAACCTAGGGTTGCACGACACGAGCCTACCTCAGAAGGCCCCACTGCGTGAGGCCGGCGGACTCGGATCCTTTCCCCGGCGAGATCGTCGCCTGGGGGGACGGTTGGTATTTACGTCGGTGACACTTATTTGTTTCCTCGGGTTAAGGAGGACACACACATTCTCCCTCATCTTAAAAATGGATAAATGGTAGTTACTCAGATGACATTTGAGACTAGATGAGCTACCGCGAGGGGGCGGAGAGGTTCTATGACCTCTTCGACACCAAGACCGACGCACACTTCTACCTCGAACTCGCCCGCGAGCAGGGGGGGAAGGCCCTTGAACTCGGAGTCGGTACGGCCCGAGTCGCCATCCAGCTCGCGAGGGAGGGGATTGAGACCTGGGGGATTGACAGGTCCCCCTACATGCTGAATGCAGCCAGGGCGAACATCGGAATGGAGCCGAGAGAGGTCCAAGAGCGCCTCCACATTGAGCTCGCGGACGTGAGGGACTTCCACCTGGAAGAAGCCTTCGGGCTCATCTACTTCCCCAGCTATAGCTTCGACCACATAATGGAGAGGGAGGAACAGGCAGCCGCTCTCCGCAACATAAGGAGGCACCTTGCACCGGGCGGAGTCTACACCTTCGACCTTGCCCACGTCCCTGAGCTGAAGCCCGACAGCGGTTGGTTCGTCGAGAGGAAGACCCTGGACGAGCACAGGCTCGTGGTCCGCACGGGGTATCATAAGACGTATCCCGAGAGGAGCATCATGTCCGTCAACCTTTGGTACGATCTCACCGAGGACGGCAGGATAACTGAGAGGTACTTCGACGGCACCGATGTCTACATTCACTCCCCGGAGGGAATAAAGACGCTGCTCGAGATGGCCGGCTTCAAGATACTGAACTGTTATGGCGATCACGAGAGACATGAGTTCGACGAGTCCAGCAAATCGATGGTGGTAGTCGCTCGTCCGGTTTAGAGGCGCAGGTACTCCCTCTTGGAGATCAGGTAGTCCTCGACGATGGCGTCCCCCAGCTCCCCGGGGCGTACGAAAAAGACTCTGCCGAGGTTCTCCTGGGCCAGCTTCTGGGCCATCTCGGTGCGTCTGGGGTCGTCGTCGAGCATCACTATGTTCAGGGTTATTCCGGAGGCCCTGTAGCGTCTCGCCTCGTCCAGGAGCCCGGCGAAGGCCCTCTCGAAGCCGATGTACTCGTCTTCCTCGAAGTTTGGGGCTGAGTCGGTGATGAGGTTGGCCTGCTTGTTCCCCGACTCGTGGGTCACCGAGCGCCTGAACGCCATGAGGGCGGCCCTGATGTCAGTGTACCCCATGGGGACGGCGATCCCCGGCAGTTCCCAGGGCTCCACCTCTCGGACCTCCTCGGAGAAGGCGTAGAGCCTCAGGCGGTCCTCCGGGAACTGAGTCTTCATGAGCTCCGACATCGCCAGCGCCGTCTCTACTGCGGCCTCCAGCTTGCTCCCCCGGTTCATCGAGGCGCTCTGGTCGACGAGGACGCCGAACTGGACCTCCGTGCTGTGGATCGCCTCGAAGACCCGGAAGTCGTCGATCCCTATCTCGCTGAACCTGCCGCCCCTCTCAAGGGCCGCCAGAAGGCTGTGGATGATACTTAGCCTCTCGTAGGGGTCCCCGACCTCGTAGGGGCGCAGCGACGACGCAACCCAGGGGCCGTGGCCGATGTCCTGGATCCTGTGGGGACCGACGCCCTTCCTGGAGAGCCTCTGCAGCACCCGGCTAAGGAAGCCCTGGCCGAGGAGCTGCGCCCCTTTGGAGGTGAGGGTCACCCTAGGCTTCTTGGCGTAGGTGAGCCCCCTCCTGTCGAACTCGGACAGGACGTCGTCGAAGTCCTCCTTCGTCAGCCCCTGGGACTCCTGGTTGAGCTGGGTGATCCTGGCGCTCAGCCTCCTCCGCCCCTCGTCAGACTCCAAGGACTCTAGCAGCTCGTCGGTGTCCGCTCCCTGCTTGAGAAGCTGCTGGATCGCCTGCTGCATCTGCTCCGCCTCGAGATGCTCCAGCTCGGACTCAAGCTCTTCCTTGTCCCTCTGGGCGCCCTCGAAGCGTTTCTGGGATCTCCTCCTCGCCCTGTCCATGATCTTGGAGTCGTAGTCGAGACCCTGGCCCATCTGCATCTTGGCGATCTCACGGAGCAGGTCCAGCTGGCTGCTCCCGAGGTCGCTGCAGGGCGTGGGCCTGGCTACGGTCTGCATCAGACTTCCATCCGTCTCGGTATAAACACTCGGCTGAACGTGGAGGGATCAGCGGCCTTCTGGATGACCAGGGCGTTCGCCAGCATCTCAAGGCCTGAAAGGAGGTACTCCTCCTGCGCCTCGGGGTCGGTGCCCTGAAAGGCGGTCTTCAGCTGCTCCTCGAGGCCGTTGACCGGGCTGGAGCCCGACGGAGGCGCGGACTCCGACATCCATCTCAGGGCCTCGGCGACGGCTGGGTGGCCCTCAAGCCTCTCCCTGACGCCCCCCTCGGCGGAGAGGAATTCGCTCAGCTCCCTGGCTAGGGCGCTCTTCCCGACGTCGAGACCTGCTAGGATCCTCTCCCCGACGTCCCTGACGGCGTACCATATCACGTCCTCGACGACCTCGTTATTCTTGTTCATGACGTCACCGGGGCTGTCGGCGAATCCGATGAGGTCCGCCCTGATGCGCACCCGACCCCTGAGGGCGAGGTAGAGGCCGCTGGAGGCGTCGCTGAGGCTCGAGACCCTCCCTCCCCGCATCTCCGTCGTCGAGTAGGTGTGGTCGAGGGATTTGATGCTGCCCCTGATGCTGGCCCCCCTGTCGATGTTGGGGCAGTCCCTCGTGTACCTTGACGCCTTCACTATGACGTCGATGATCCACCAAGGCGCCGCCACCCTCCTCCTCAAGGCGACGGGTTTGATGTAGAGGGGCTTGAGGACCGGTGCCTCCTCGCCCTCCCGGTAGAAGTCGTCGTAGACTCTGAACCGTTCTCTTTTCATGATCTCCCTCTCCACCAACTCGGCTGGGAGGCCCATGGGGATGAGCTCGAGTCGGTCGAGGAGGGGCTCAGGGATCCTGTTAACGTGGGCAAATCCCGTAGGGTTGCCCGTCGCGATGAAGAAGAGGTCGATGGGGCGCTCCCAGGCGTACTCCTCTAAGATGATCTTGTTTTCCTGGAGCATCGGGTGGAAGAGCACCTGAACCTTCGTGGGGATGGCGGGGAGCTCGTCGACGACGACGATGCCCCTGTTCCCCCTTAGCACCCCGGTGCCGATAAAGGCCCGGGGGTCGGTGGGGCTGTCCCCCTGGACGATAGCCTGGATGTCCTTGACCCCAAGGATCTTAGCCTCGTTGGTGTACTCGTTGCCCTGGATGCGGCTGTACCTCTGCCTCCCCGAGATTAACTCGATCTCATGGTCCTCCTCGTCACGGCAGCTGGGGCACATCCACTCCAGGGGCCACTTGGGGTCGCAGTTATAGGGGCAGCCCTTGACCTTGGGAACGGGGGGCAGGAGCTTGGCGAGGGACTCGGCGAGGCGGGTCTTCCCAGTCCCCTCCCTGGAGACAAGATAGGGGTGGCTGTTGCTCAGCACGGCCCTGATCAGGTCCCGCTTGGTCTCCTCTCTCCCCTGGATGTCGGGCAGGGGGTCCTCCCCCTCCTCGAGCTTCTTAAGCATGACGTACCTGAGCTCATATCGCACCGGAAGCGGCTGATAGCTCTCGAGATCGAACTCCATCGGGCGGTCTCCCTTCTCCTAAATATACTATTATCTCCATCATACCTGAAAAGGTGTTCTCCCGACCGGTACAAAATCATTGAAATAAGAAGGGTTGGAGGGCTATCTTCTGCCCTCGAAGGTTCGAGTGGCGTTCTTCAGCAGGTTCCTTATGGGCAGGTTCTGGGGGCAGAGCTCCTCGCATGCGCCGCACCTGACGCACTTGGACGCCCTAGCATCCTCAGGTATCTCCTCGGCGTACCTGGCCTTGACGGCGTCGTCCCTGTCGCTCGCGTAGAACTCGTTGACGAGGGAAAATATCTCGGGGATGACGACTCCCTCGGGGCAAGGCTGGCAGTACCTGCACTCGGTGCAGCCGATGAAGCCCAACTCACCGTACTTCTCCTGTACACGGGCCACCAGTTCCAGCTCCTTCTCGGTGAGCGTCCCAACTCCCGACCTGCCTGCGCTCTCGACGTTCTCGACTACGTGCTGCATAGCGGTCATGCCACTGAGGACGACGGAGACCTCGGGCTGGTTCCAGACCCACTGGAGCGCCCACTCTGCAGGCGTCCTCTTCACGTCCGCCTCCTCCCAGATGGACTGGATGTCCAACGGCGGGGGGACAGCGAGCCTGCCTCCGGCGATGGGCTCCATGATGACGAAGGCGAGACCCTTGGCTGCCGCGTACCTCAGCCCCTCCGTGCCGGCCTGGTACTCGGTGTCCATGTAGTTGTACTGTATCTGGCAGAACGTCCAGTCGTAGTAGTCGACGATCTTCTTGAACGTCTCCAGGTCGTCGTGGAAGCTGAAGCCGATGTGCCCTATCCTGCCGTCCGCTATTGCGGTCTCCGCCCAGCCGGTCACGTCGAGGGGCTCGAGGACTGGCCACCTCTGCTTATTTAGGCCGTGGAGCAGGTAAAAGTCGATGCGGTCCGTCTGCAGCTTTTCCAGCTGCTCGTTAAGGTACCTGTCGAAGTCATCGTAGCTCTTGGTGAGCCAAGTCGGCATCTTGGTGGCGAGCTTTACCTTCTCCCGGTATCCGTCCTTGAGGGCCTTCCCTACGATGCGCTCGCTGTTCCCACCGTGATAGCCGTAGGCCGAGTCGACGTAGTTGACGCCATGGTCTATGGCGTACCTGATCATCTCGATTGCGAGAGGCTCGTCGATATTGCTCGAGTCGTCGCCGACGATGGGCAGCCTCATGGCGCCGAATCCCAGCGCCGAGGGCTCCCAGTCCAACCTCCCGAACTTTCTGTACTTCATCAAACTCCTCAGAATTTGAGTAATAAAGTGTGAGGGTATTTATAGACCTTACTGGGGAAGCCCGACGAGGGGTCGTATAGCTATAAATGAGTACCGTTCAGACATTTTGCGCATGTGAGAGCCATGAGGGAGAAGGTCGTCGCCTACGTGACCTAGTGGGAGAGGCTCCTGGTTTTCAGGCACACGGAGCACCCCGAGGCGGGCATCCAGGTCCCCGGTGGTTCGGTCAATAAGGGGGAAAAGCCTGAGGCAGCCACCCTTAGGGAGGCCCACGAGGAGTCCGGCCTGGACGGGCTCACCTTGAATGCGTTCTTGGGCTCGAGGGAGTACGATTTCACCGAGATGGGTCACGGGCTCGAGAGGAGGCACTACTACCATCTGGTTTACAAAGGTGCGGCCCCCGAGAGGTGGATCCACGACGAACTCACTCCCTCCGACGGTACCCCTGGACCCATCGAGTTCGAGCTCTATTGGATCAGGTTCCCGGATGATATCCCCGAGCTCTATGGGCGTCTGGGGGATCTCATCTCGGAGGTCAACCTCGATTAGGTTTGATCGGAGACTCGGGACCTGTGACGACCTGTTTTTATCATCAGTTAAATTTATCATACATTAATTGTA
>Ga0307379_10011362_pt1 | contig 11687 bp, 15 predicted proteins | sample UN2MG_FD_202237 | JGI IMG/M metagenome (GOLD analysis project Ga0307379, IMG submission 202237) | Soil microbial communities from Risofladan, Vaasa, Finland - UN-2 | ecosystem: Environmental > Terrestrial > Soil > Coastal area > Acid sulfate soil | place: Finland: Risofladan, Vaasa | collected... | reverse complement strand
GTTCAGGGGGATAGGCACGTGCCCAGAGTGGTCCCATTGGTGCTTGACAGGCACAGGGGATCTCGCCGTTCACCTATCTTGTCATGCCGCGCGTACTGGCTGCGGCCGTGTCCACGTTTTGCCTGACGATCGTCTTTATTCTGGTCGCTTTTGCGAGCGGGTATTTGTTCGGGGCAATGGTGGGGACAGGCAGCCGCGATTTGCTATTATTTGCGGACACCATCTCGCACGCCGTTCGTCCCAAAGACATGCTCGCCATCCTCAGCAAAAGCATACTGCCTGCCCTGTTTGCTAGCGCATCGTGTTGCATCGGCGGGTTGGACGTCGGCGAGTCGCTGACCGAGGTCCCACAGGCTACGCAATACGCGCTCGTGCGCTCCATTGTTGGATTGTTTGTGATCTGCACAGCGGTGTCATTCTTGACGTATCTCTGATGATGAAACAGCGCTTCAAATTTCGGCACGTGAACGAGATCACCGGCGTATTCGTCATCCTCGTCGGGGTGGTACTGATCGCCGCCACCGTGTGGACAGCCCGCAGCCAGGGCTGGTTCCGAGGTACTGTCGCGCTGCGGATCGTTCTGCCCGAGGCGGGCGCAGCGGGCATCCGGCAGGGCTCGGAGGTGTACTTCCTGGGCACGCTCGTGGGAACGGTCTTCGATGTCATCGTCGATGCGGACGGTCGCATGGAAGCCCGGACGAGCATCCGCAGCGACTTCTTCCGATTCGTGCGAGTGGATTCGTCCGCGGTCGTCAAAAAGAAATTCGGCGTGGCGGGCGATGCGTACTTTGAGATCACGCGCGGGATGGGCCAGCCGTTGCCCAAGAAGGATGCCTCCATCGTCTGCAGGGAGTTGCCAGGCACGATGGAGACTGCGATTGAAGAAGTCCGCAGTGCGGTTTTGCCTGTTGTGGAGAAACTAAGCGTGGGCCTGGGCACATGGACAACGCTCGGTGAGAAACTGAGCGCCGGCGCGGACGCGTGGACGAGGCTGGGCACGAATCTGGGCGAGTCCCGGCAGCACTTGGATCAACTCATCGGGCGCCTCGATCGCATTGTCGCCAGCGTCGAGCAGGGCAAAGGCACAGCCGGCAAGCTCCTGACCGATCCCGCCCTCGCGGATGATTTGAAGACCATCCTCGATAAAAGCAATGTGTCCATGGATCAACTCGAAAACATTCTGAAAGACGTGCAGCTCGCCAGCACCGATCTGTCTGTAGTTAGCGAAACCCTTGCCACAGAGGCCGAAGATCTCCCTGGGCTGGTTTTGCAGACACAGCAGACGTTATACGAGTTGGAGAGACTGATCGAAGGGATCCAAAGGCATTGGTTAGTCCGCAAGTACATCGAGCAACCCCATCCGAACACACGCATCCCACCTAGCGAGGTCGTGCCATGAGAAGGTTATTCATCGCCTTGACTCTTCTGACACTGGTCGGCTGCTCTACCTCGCCGACTTCGACCGTACCACCCAAAGACAAGGAACTTTTGCGGACCAGCAACCTCGCCCGCGCCGCATTCGAAGAGGGTGCGACTGCCAAGGCCATTGATCTTTACAGCAAAGCACTGAACCGGGCGCACGCCATGGACGACGCGACGGAGATAGGCAACATCGCCTACAACCTCGCCCTCTGCCACATCATCCTGGGACAACTCGATCAGGCGAGTGCCTCTCTGGCCGAGGCCAAGGTGGCGTTCAAACGGAGCGGAAGCAATCCCGCCGACGTGCTGTTGTTGGAGGCGACAGTCGCTCAACGGCAAGGCAGACTGGAGCAGGCGCTGTCTCTGGCCGATGAGGTGCTGTCGGCATCACCCGACGAAAGCTATCGCTTTCAGGTCGCGTTGCTGAAGGGGACGGTTGCCTGTGGGCAGGACGACCCGGCGCACGCCAGGACCGCACTGGTCGAGGCGGACAAGCATCACGTCACCAATGCCCCACTGCTGGCCGCCAGGGAGCGACTCGCCGGGAACATCCTCTTACTGGAGAAGAATCCGGCGGAGGCCGCAGCAGCGTTTGATCGCGCTGCAGCCTTGTTTCAAGAGGCGAAACACTATCGCGACATGGCGCTTACTTTGCGGCGCGCGGGCGAAGCGTATCGCGAGGCAGGCGACAGGCAACGTGCGGAGGACCGGCTGTCTCGTGCCGCGCGCAGCCTGGCCGCTCAAGGGGAGAAAATGGAATGAACTCAGCGCGAGCCTTCCCTCCTCGTACCCGACGATAACGCAACCAGCCGCCAAGTGCTGAATCTCCGCCTCGCGCGGCAGGGCCACAGCGTCACGGCCTTTCGATCTCTCCCGGCGACCGGGTCCCTTCGCGGGGAGCGCGTCCAACAATCCCAGGTAGGGTTACACCCCATAAACAAGAGCTAGCGCGTATCGTATATTATATACAAATGAAGAACAGAACATAACACAAAGAAAAGGAGGCTATATGCCACTTGTTACTATCATAGTTGTACTGGTCGTGGCTGGTGCCGCACTTTGGGCGATCAACAGCTACATCCCGATGGCGAAACCAGTAAAAACCATCCTCAATGTTGTTGTGGTGGGCGTTCTCTGCGTGTGGTTGCTTCAGGTGTTTGGCGTCATAGGCAGCATCAACAGCATCAGAGTGAGGTAGATCGCACGCCGTCTGAGTTTCAGCCCGGATACGACATGCCATTCCGCACCTCTCCGCAGGACCGCTGGGCTTGTCCGCCCTGTCGGACTCTCCCGGCGACGGGATCCCTTTTCGGGGAATGCGTCCAACGATCCCAGGTAGGGTTATACCCCATAGAAAAGGGCCTACCCATGCCATACTATGGTAATATAGGTAAATGGATAAAGATAGATTAAATGGCAAGGTGAAACCTAATGAATCGAGCGTGGGCAATTCTGCAGTGGCTTGCTGTGCTCGTGCTTGAGAGGAGAAAAAGTCACGAAAAAAGTAATATTTATAGTAGTTCTATCGGCGTTTCTGTGTATAGATGCGCCACCGGCAATGGCGGAACTGTTTGACCTGACGAGTACGCTTGCGGATACGCAGGAGATCAATAACGCGTGGGGGCCTCAGCGCCATAGGTGCTGGCCTTTACAGCATAGACATCCCTAAAGATAGCGTGCTGAAATATGAGACGGCGATCAAGGCAGGAAAATATGTTATAGTTGCACATGGTACAGCCGATGAGGTGGCTAATGCCAAGAAAATCATCGAAGACACAGAAGCCATTGAATCCGATGTGCACCACACAGAGTCTGTTAGAGTTTAGCATAGCGTCTCACCCCAGAAGGATACGGAACGGGGCGTAATTTTGAACAGCTTGGGCTCGCACGGCCGAGCCATCCCGTTAAGTGATTCCATTCCCGGATCGGTGGCGATTCGCGAGTACGGATTCACGAGGGGAACGTTTGCGAATAAGAGATGACTTTGTTGGAAGGAAAGACCAATGGCTGCCCCCCTGACAATAATGCCAGGGACACCAAAACGCATCGGAGTCGCCGCCGACCATGGAGGGTTTGAGTTAAAGCAATATCTGGTCGAGAGGTTGCGCGAGGCCGGCTGCAAAGTGACCGAATTTGGTAACCGCCAGCCGAAGCCGGATGACGATTATCCGGATTTTGTTATACCCCTAGCCGGTGCAGTCGCTCGCGGGGAGGTGAATCGCGGCATAGCCATCTGCGGCAGCGGCGTGGGGGCGTGCGTTGTCGCCAACAAAGTGGCAGGTGTACGTGCGAGCTTGATTCATGAAACTTTTTCGGCTCATCAGGGGGTTGAGGACGATGACATGAACATGATCTGCCTTGGCGGCCTCGTGGTCGGCCATTCGCTCGCCTGGGAATTGGTCAAAACATTTCTTGCGGCGCGATTCAGCGGTGTCGAGCGCCACCAACGCCGCCTGGCTAAAGTTGCGGAGCTGGAACACAAGGAGGCAAGATCATGAAAGACAATCCTTTGAAGAAATTGGGAATGCTCGGTCAATCCATCTGGCTGGACTACATTCGGCGAGATCTGATCGCCAGCGGCGGGCTCCGACGTCTGATCGAGGAGGATGGACTGCGGGGGATGACCTCGAACCCATCCATCTTTGAGAAGGCGATAGCGGAAAGCCATATTTACGACCAGGACATTCGGGGCATAGCCCTTAAAAAAAAAGACGTCAAAGCAATCTATGAAGCTCTCAGCCAGCGCGACGTACAGAGCGCCGCTGACGAATTCAGGTCTGTGTATGAGAAGACTGACGGCAAGGATGGATATGTCAGCCTGGAGGTCAATCCTCATCTGGCGCATGACACCACAGGTACAATTGAGGAAGCCCGCCGGTTGTGGGCTGCGCTGGATCGGCCCAATGTCTTCATAAAGGTCCCGGCGACGTCCGATGGTCTGCCTGCTATCCAGCAACTCATCAGCGAAGGAATCAATGTTAACGTGACGTTGCTCTTTGGATTGCCTCGTTATCGGCAGGTGGCGGACGCTTACATCGCCGGCATCGAAGCGCGCGCAGCCCAAGGGAAGCCCGTGAAGCATGTAGCCTCGGTGGCCAGCTTCTTTGTAAGCCGCATTGACGCGCTGGTGGATCCGCTGCTGGAACAACTCATTGCACAAGGCGGCAATAAAGCGGACCTCGCCAGGCAAGTGCTCGGGCAGGTGGCTGTCGCCAGTGCGAAGATTGCCTATCAGGTCTACAAGGATATCTTCGGCAGCGCTCGGTTTAAGAAACTGGCTGATAAGGGTGCTCGCGTCCAGCAGCTGCTGTGGGCCAGTACCGGCACCAAGAACCCGGACTACAGTGATGTGAAATACGTCGAGGCCCTCATTGGACCGGACACGGTCAACACGGCCCCGCTGGAAACCCTTGATGCCTACCGCGACCATGGAGAGCCGAAAGCCCGGCTCGAACAAGATGTCAAGGAAGCCCGTTGGGTGTTGGAGCGACTGCCGGAACTATGTATCAGCATCGACATCATGACGCAGCAGCTTGAGGGCGAAGGCGTCGAGAAATTCAACAAGCCGTTTGATATTCTGATGGAGAGCTTAACAAAAGAGTCATCAGAGTAATTAAAGAGAGAACGATGGAAGTAAGCCCTTATGCAGGAAAGCCGGCCGAAGCAGCGATGCTTGTTAAAGTTTGACTCGTAAATTTCTCAGCAAGATCAATACGATACGGCAAAGGCATAAATGGAAATTTCGGAAAGGTAACATTATGACGAATACAAACGATAGACAGCACCGCTCTATCCTGCAAAGAATTGCCCATCGAGTGATGCTTGAAAGAGGGCTCTTCCCCGATTTTCCACCCCAGGCGCTTGCCGAGCTCGACGGAATAAAAGGACCAGCGACGCGAACTGAGGAATCGACGCGTGATCTCAGAGATCTTCTCTGGTGTTCTATTGATAACGATGATTCGCGTGATCTGGATCAGCTTACCGTTGCCGTGGCTCTGCCCGACGGGGCCACAAAGGTCCTTGTCGCCATTGCCGACGTTGACGCTGTCGTTAAGAAGCGATCGGCCATTGATGATCATGCGCGGCAAAATACCACTTCGGTTTACACGACTGCCGAGGTCTTTTCGATGCTTCCAGAGAAACTCTCCACGGATTTTACCTCGCTCAACCATGAAACAGACCGTCTGGCCATCGTCATTGAAATGGTTCTCGCCGAGAAGGGATCGCTTCAGAGCTCGAACCTTTATCGAGCGACGGTGCGTAATCACGCGAAGCTTGCTTACAACAGCGTTGCCGCTTGGCTCGAGGGTAATGGCCCGATGCCGCAAGTTATCGGCAGGGCCAGCGGTCTTGACGAGAACATTCTACTTCAGGACCGCGCGGCACAGAAACTCAAAGCGATCCGGCACCTGCACGGCGCGCTTGACCTCGAAACAATCGAAGCCCGTCCGGTATTTGACGGAGATGAGCTCAAGGACTTGGAAGCTGAAAAAAAGAACAGGGCCAAAGATATTATTGAAGACTTTATGATTGCGGCCAACGGCGTTACCGCAGGATATCTTACGTCCAAAAAGTATCCGTCTCTGCGGCGTGTCGTCCGCGTACCCAAACGATGGGATCGGATCATCGAGCTTGCCGCAGAGCGAGGCTCGACGTTGCCTAATGAACCCGACTCAAAAGCTCTGGACCAATTTTTAGTATCTGAAAAACAGGCTGACCCTCTTCGTTTTCCCGATCTTTCACTTAGTGTTATCAAACTTATGGGCGCGGGGGAATATGTGGTCGAACTGCCGGGAGGAAATGTCACCGGGCACTTTGGTCTTGCGGTTAAGGATTATACTCATTCCACCGCCCCGAACCGTCGATACCCCGATTTGATTACACAGCGGTTGCTGAAAGCAGCCTTGGCGGGACGTTCACTGCCCTACGAGAACGACGAATTGGAATCGCTCGCAAAACACTGCACCGAAGAAGAAGACGCAGCGAAAAAAGTTGAAAGGCATGTCAAGAAATCCGCAGCAGCAATGCTGCTGGAATCGAGAATCGGGGATCAGTTCGATGCCATTGTCACCGGCGCATCTGAGAAAGGCACGTGGGTTCGTCTTCTGCATCCGCCGATTGAAGGAAGACTAGAGAGCGGTTTTGAAGGCATGGATGTCGGCCACGGGCTTCGCGTGCAGCTAGTCAGCACGAATGTGGAGCGCGGATATATCGACTTTAAGAGAGTGGTGTAAGGAGAGCGGTTTCACCACATGACAACCAATTACACAAAACCAAAACCCCATATTGAACATACTTCAGGTGACACGATTGTGCGGAAGGAAGCTGAATGAGAAAGAGTAGTTCAATTACGGCACTGTTCCTGGATAACCCGCGCATCCTGACGATCAATGGCGGCTCGTCGAGCATCAGGTTCGCGCTGTTCGAGGCCGGTGACTCGCTCCGACGGATTCTGGAGGGCGGGATTGAGATGACCGTTCGCCAGATCGCAGCGGAAGTCCACGAGAACCTTCATAATAAACGGAGTCCGGCCATCGGATGGAAATCGAACCACCCAACACCGTGCGGCAGCACATTTCTGTAGGTGATATCATCATGAACTCGAAGAAGAAAAGAGACTTTCGAGTAGAATGCTACGACGAGCCAATGATCAATCCCGAACCTCCAAACTCGGTGACCGATACGCAGAATCCGCCCGCTTCAGTCGCTGATGCTGCGTCGGCTGGCCCAGCCATACTCCAGAAGGAGTTGGCCGCACAGAAGGACGATTACCTGCGTCTCGCCGCCGACTTTGACAATTTCCAAAAGCGCACCCGGCGAGATTCCGCCCAACAAGCCGCGGCGGAAAAGGAAGCATTCATCCGCGAGTTTCTGCCCATTCTCGACGATCTCGAACGCACCCTGGCTTTCGAGCAATCCATTTCCTCCAAGCCATTGCATCAAGGTGTGACGATGATGCTGCAACAGGTGGGCCAGTTGCTCCACCGCCACGGCATCGAGGCCGTCGAGGACATGGGGCGCCCCTTCGATCCCCGCCGGCACGAGGCTGTTTTCGTGCGGCGCGATCCATGCCAGCCCAATCAGACCATCCTCGAAGTGACTCGGCGTGGCTACTGCCGCGGCGATACGGTCTTTCGTCCAGCCAAGGTCGTTGTGAATGACCTCAGCCATTCCCCCGGAGTCAGCCATGCCCGTTGAATTCAAGAACTACTATGACGTCCTCGGCGTGGCTCGAGATGCAAGCGACGAGGAGATCAAGAAGGCATTCCGCAAGCTCGCCCGCAAGTATCACCCTGACGTTGCCAAGGACAAAACTACGGGCGAAGAAAGGTTCAAGGAAATCAACGAGGCCAACGAAGTCCTCAGCGACCCGCAGAAACGGCGCAAGTATGATCAGTTGGGAGTAAACTGGAACCATCCGGAACGGCAGCCGGCACCGCCGCAGGGCGGATTCGGTGGCGGTTACGAAGAGGCTTCGGAATTCCATTTCGACGGCACGGGCTTCAGTGATTTCTTCGAGCAGTTCTTCGGCAGTCGCGGCCGTCCATCCGGTGGTTTCGGCCGAACACGGGCAAATGGCATGGGAGGCGAGACAGTCACCCAGCGCGGCCAGGATATTGAGGGCGACATCCTGGTGACGCTGGATGAAGTCTTGCACGGTTCGACGCGCACGATCCATCTGCAGCGTGCCGATCCGCGCACCGGGCAATCGGTCAAGCAGACTTTGCGGGTGAAAATCCCACCTGGCGTTCGGGAAGCGCAGCTCATCCGTCTCGCGGGCAAAGGACAGGCAAGCATCGGCGGGGCCGACCCGGGAAACCTGTATTTGAGGGTAAAATTCGCTCAGCCCCTCGACTTCCGCGTGCGCGGCGCCGACCTGTATTACGATTTGGATCTGGCCCCGTGGGAAGCGGTGCTGGGTACTACTGTCGACATCCCAACTGTGGATGGAACGGTGTCCTTGAAAATCCCGGCGGGCACCACGGCTGAACAGCAATTACGTTTACGCGGGAAAGGTTTACCCACGAGCGACGGAACGCGGGGCGACCTGTATGCCGTCGTGTCTATCCAGGTCCCGGCGCATCCGACGCCGGAACAAAAAGGCCTGTGGGAACAGTTGGCCACAAAATCGACGTTTAACCCGAGGCAACCCTCATGAGCAAACATTTTGTTCCGGACAGCCCCCCACCCCGAGCGTTGGAGTTATTTCAGCCGAAGCCAAACGTTTTGTACAGCCTCGATGCGACTGCACATCTCGCGGGTATCCCCCGCCGTTCCATTCTGATCTATTGTCGCGCCGGCCTTGTACGACCTGTCGTTCAACCACCGTATGGGGTGATGAAATTCACGGAAGAGGCGATTTATACCATGCGGCAAATCGAGTACTTGCGAACCGTTCACGGTCTCGATTTAGTCTGGATCAAAACCATGTTCGATCTGCTCGATGAGGTGGAGCGCCTGCGCGCCGAGTTGCGCTTTTTGCGTAACCATTGAGAAAGCGAACATACACGAGGCTTATACCCTATGGCGAAGAAACTCACTCAAGCCTGTGTCTTGGCGATCAACGGCGGCTCGTCGAGCATCAAGTTCGCTCTGTACCAGATTGGCGAAGCGCTGGAGCATAGGCTTAATGGGAAGGTTGACCGCATCGGCCTGAGCGGGACAAATCTAACGTTTCACGACCGGGATGGAAAGCCACAGGCCAGTCGCAGCCTCGCCGCCGCCGATCACAAATCGGCCGCGAGTTTCCTGATTGATTGGTTCGAAGCGCAGAATGCCTTCGCGTCGGTCAAGGCCGTTGGACACCGAGTGGTGCATGGCATGACGCATTCCGAGCCGGAACAGGTTACGCCGGAGTTGATTGATGAATTGCATCGTATCACGCCGTATGACCCCGATCATTTGCCTCGCGAGATTGAACTGATCGAGGCGTTCCGTCAGCGTCATCCGAAACTGCCCCAGGTGGCCTGTTTTGACACGGCGTTTCATCACACCATGCCGCGTGTCGCCAAGTTGCTGCCGATTCCGCGACGCTTCGACGCAAAAGGAGTTCAGCGCTACGGTTTCCACGGCTTGTCCTATGCTTATCTGACGGAAGAACTTGCGCGCCTCGGCGACCCGGCGGTAACGACTGGCCGCGTGATCCTCGCGCATCTCGGCAATGGCGCCAGCCTGGCCGCCGTGCGAAACGGCAAAAGCATCGATACCAGCATGGGCTTCACGCCCACAGCAGGATTGGTGATGAGCACCCGCTCTGGCGATTTGGATCCTGGCCTGGCACCGTATCTGGCGCGAACCGAGCAGATAACCACAGAGCAGTTTTACGAAATGGTGAACCACGAGTCTGGGCTGCTCGGCGTTTCCGAGATCAACTCCGACATGCGGGACCTGCTCGCGCGGGAAGCCGATGACGTGCGGGCGGCGGAAGCCGTGGCGCTGTTTTGTTATCAGGCGAAAAAGTGGATCGGCTCCTTCGCCGCTGCGCTCGGTGGACTGGACACGCTGGTGTTCGCTGGTGGCATCGGAGAGAATGCGCCCACCGTTCGCGCCTGGATTTGCGATGGGCTGGGATTTCTTGGAATCGAACTCGAAGAAAAGCGAAACGCGGCAAATGAGGGCGTGATTTCCTCGCCAGCGAGTCGGGCCACGGTTCGCGTCATCCGCACGGATGAAGAACTGATGATAGCCAAAACGGTTTGCCGCATTCTCGACCTTGGCATGGCCAATGAAGAAACGAAAAAAAAGAAAGCGATAGAACGTGAATAACAACGAAAGGAACTATATGATGAACCATACATACGAATGGATGGGCGGAGGGATATGGCTTTGGACGGTGATCGGCGTCCTGGTGGTGGTCCTGCTGGTCATCGTGATTGTCAAGCTGTCCAAGAAATAATCGTGCGTTCACGACCGCCTATGAAGTGAACGGTCAACCATGAAGGAAAAATCATGCTGATCAAATTAACTACTGATAAAACCCTGAGTGAAGCTGCGGCTGCGTTGCAGACTGTCGTCCAGGCCAATCACTTTGGCGTCATGCAGGTTCACAACCTCAAAGAGACCATGGCGAAGAAAGGTGTAGCGTTGGCCCGCGAATGCCTAATCTTCGAGGTCTGTCAGCCACAACAGGCGAAGAAGGTACTCGATGAAAACATGAGCGTCTCCACCGCACTGCCATGCCGGATCTCCATTTACGAGGAGGGCGGCAGAACCATTCTGGCTGCCTTGAAGCCAACCACTCTTCTGTCACTGTTTAAGACGCCGCAACTGGAAGGGGTGGCGCAGGAAGTGGAAGACACGATTGTTAAAATCATGAAGGAAGCGGCGTCAGGTTGATTGGCTGGCATTTGAACTCCCCGATGGTCCGGTTCATAGTCATTCTCGCGCCCGGCTGTCTGGGTCGCAGTAACGACACATGAACGAGCCAAATGAAAGTTAATTGATATGGCTAAAGACCCTATTTGCGGAATGACGGTGGATGAAGCGTCCGCGCTGCGTGCCGAACGTGACGGACAGACATTCTACTTTTGCGGTGATCATTGCCGACAGAAGTTTCTTTCAACGCCCGCCACCGCGAAGCACGAAGAGAAGCCACAGAGCAAAGCCATCTACACGTGCCCGATGCACCCCGAAGTGCAGCAGGAACATCCCGGCGATTGCCCCAAGTGCGGTATGGCGCTGGAACCGAAGACGGTGACCGCGGGCACGGGTGACGAGGAGAACACCGAACTGCGCGACATGACGCGGCGTTTCTGGATCGGTGCCGCGCTGACGTTACCGGTGTTTGTCCTGGCGATGGCGCACTTGATCCCGGCGCTGGGCAGACAGCCCTGGGTGAATGGCGACGCCTCACGCTGGCTGCAATTTGCGCTCACCACGCCCGTGGTCTGCTGGGCGGGCTGGCCGTTCTTCAAACGCGGCTGGCGCTCCGTCGTGACGCTTCACTTGAACATGTTTACGTTGATCGCCATCGGGGTAGGCGCGGCCTTCGTCTTTAGCGCCGTGGCGATGCTCATGCCCGGCCTGTTCCCACCCACGATGCAACACGAGAGCAAGGTGCCCATCTACTTTGAGGCCGCAGCGGTGATCGTTGTGCTGGTGCTCCTCGGTCAGGTGCTCGAACTCCGTGCCCGCAGCCGCACGGGCAGCGCCATCAAAGCGTTGCTCAACCTCGCACCGCCCACGGCGCGACAAGTCGCCCCGGGCGGCGATACTGTTGTCCCGCTCGACCAAGTGAAAGTCGGCGACTGGTTGCGCGTGGTTCC
>Ga0307379_10011360_pt1 | contig 11689 bp, 13 predicted proteins | sample UN2MG_FD_202237 | JGI IMG/M metagenome (GOLD analysis project Ga0307379, IMG submission 202237) | Soil microbial communities from Risofladan, Vaasa, Finland - UN-2 | ecosystem: Environmental > Terrestrial > Soil > Coastal area > Acid sulfate soil | place: Finland: Risofladan, Vaasa | collected... | reverse complement strand
AATTGCGGAACACTTTCCCGGAAGCCATGATTTAATATCCTCATATTCGTCAAGCATATTTGCAATAAAGGATTGTTTTACGTTTTCCTTGCGCAAAAAAGATTCCAGCTTTACAGCACTATTGTAAAATAATCCCGGCCTCAATTTGTTTAAAATTCTGAAAAGTTTAGTCTTTGGAAACACAAGATAGTTTGTTCGCTGAAAAAGTATGTATTTAACAGCATCGTCTGGAACATCTATTGATGGTGACGTAACAAGACCATTTTTGTTCGTTTTTGCTGTTTGAGTATGGCTCGGTTTTTCCATTTACCCTTATCCCTGTTGTCCAGCGGCTTCCCCAGTTTCTTTATTCATACCCAATTTTTCCCTTTAACATTTACAGTCAACTATTCCATGGAGCATTATATTTTCCATTTTCTATTGTGTCAAATGTATATTTTGCAATTTTTATGCAGTTAAATTCCTTTTGCACGTACTCCATTCCCACATCAGCAATTTTTAAACTTACACGCGGCATAACTACTTTCCTGTATTTACATTTTATAATTCAGCATTCCATTTTTATTTTTTGAAACACCCTCATATTTTTAAGCCTTAACATATCTTTTAAATGCGTGCTTTCGTCAAAATACTCCTTTGTGGCCCTAACAACGCCTGGAAAATATTTCGTGTCATGTACACAAATAATCCCATTTTGTGCTACAAGCGGTTCCCACAACTGGAAATCTTTAAGGACATCCTCATGACGGTGTGAGCCATCTACAAAAAGAAGTCTCACCGGATCAGTCCAATTTTCTGCTGCAGCTTCTGATGTCATTTTTAAAGTTTCGACCCAGGAAGTTAGTTGCATCTTAAGTAAATTCTCCTTAAAAACCGCAAAACTACTCGTTTCTTCATAATCAGGAACAACTTCGAAATCGTACGTGTTTATATGGGGATCAATTGCAACGACACGATCGTTCAATTTTTTGTCTCTCAAAGCCGTTGCTATCCAGGAGGTTGATTTGCCCTTAAAAGAGCCTATTTCAACCACTCGGCCCTCGCAAAATGGAGTGAAAGAAAAATAATACAAAACAGCCCCTTCTCTCAACGTTAAATGTCCCTCAATATTGTGAATTTTTTCCACTTCTGATGTGTTTAAATGTGAATTTACTAAGATATTGATCTTGCATGACAAAAACCAACCTTTCCTAAAAGGTGTCCATAACCAGTGTGGATGTCGAGGTCTGACAGAATGGATTCCTCTGACTTTTCGAGCCATATTTAATTTCTCCTTGTGCCCTTTGAATAAATTTATCCGGTCAACTGTTCCAGGGAGCTTTGTGTTTTCCATTTTCTATTGTGTCAAATGAATCCTTAACAAATCTTTTTCCGGTGTTTTCTTGATAATCTTCCCCCTTCCCTGTAGGCATCAGTTGCCTGAAAGTAATACTCAGACCGCTCTTTTAACTTTCTTTTCTGGTCTATTGCATCGATGCCTACTTTTTTAAGAATATTTTCAAGCCACAAATCCACTATTTCTTTTGGTATCCAGTTGCTGCAACCTTTTGCGAAATAACCTGTTTCAAACATCAATACTTCCAAACTTGGAACGTCATAAAACCTGGCATGCTGAAAGTCCAGCAAAAAGACTTCGTCATTCGCAGCGTTGTCAGACATCATTACGCTCCCTAAGTTGACATCTATATGATTACATCCGGCATTGTAAAGGTCAACAAATAAGGATTCGGTTTTATAAAATATTTTGTTCCATTGATTTTCATTACTTATCTCAAACAATTTTCCTATAGTGGAAAAGCCCATAAGGTCCTCAAGAAGTATTATGCTGATTTTCTCCATCCCCAAAATATCGCATATCTTACCATAGCCGTAAACCTCCGGAGTATTCACCCCCTTGTCTCGAGCAATCAACAAATTAACTGCTTCATCTAATCCATATTTATGATATTTCAATCTGCGAATAAAGGTGTCTATATAAAATACTTTTACTATAACCGAAGGAAGGCATTCGTCGGGTGTGGTATATCGAAAAACAATCTTATTTCTATTTTTTTTTAAAACCTCGACATTGGGCAGGTCTTGACCTTTACTGATTTTTTCTATGATGCTGGTTATAGATGTTCCAATCTTAGAATAGTCACTTTTACAAAGCCACCATTTTGTGCCTGGCGATATAGAGCTATAGTATTTTAGATAATTATTTAAAATTTTCGTTTTCTGAGAAAACATAGTAATATTGCTGCCTTAAATGACATACGATTCAATTTTTCCCAATTTTCATTCGTTCCTTGCGAGTTAGTTTTGCTCCGAGATAATAATTGAAGGTTTCGGTCATGTGTTTTTCAAAGGAGCTTTCTTTAACATTTACGGCATTTAATAATTCATGGAGCCATTCATTTCGGGTTTCGTCAGATATCCACGGCCTGCAGTAATTGGCAAGTGTGGCGGCTTCATACATTACAAGTTCGAGACTTGGTTTAGTATTAAACCGGGCATATTCGAAATCAATGATAAAGTCTTTTTCCAGATCGCCTTGGTTATTCAGCATAAGTGCTCCTGAGTTCACACTAATATGATTACAACTTGCTTCATAGAGTTTGACAAAAAAAGGGATGGAGCGATTGAGAATACACAGACAATTGCCCTGGTCTTCGCTATTATCCTTTAATAACTCCCCCATCGTCTTGTGGTCAGACAAGTCTTCAAGAATTAAAACACTTTTTTCTATAAGAAAGTATGGGCTGCGTATATATCCATAACCGTAAACATCAGGGACGTTTAATCCTTTTCTTGATGCAATCAGCAGACTAACAGCTTCGCCGTAAGCAAATCTACTGTATCGGCGTGTCATCCAATAGTATTTCAATCTGTGTCTTAAGCATTGGAGCGGGAAGACCTTAAAAATATAAGATTTCATAGTATTTTTGGAGTTCATTCGAAAGACTTGACGATTGGCTTCCTCTTTGATGAGTTCAAAACTGTAGTTTCGGTCGAGAAGGGGTTTTTGCTCTATTACTGATATGGCCGATTTAACTACAGGAACCATATTCTCATCCTTAAGCCTCCAGCCAACTCTTATTGAGTCGTTGTATTTAAATCCCAGAGCTTCTTCCAGTATGTTTTCTCTGTTTATGAACATCCTTAAATACTGCTCCCAACTTTTTTAAACAAAACCAAACATTGCTGTTCCAACAAATTAATTTTAGGTTTCTTTTGAATTAACTCAAGGCCTACCTCTTTAGCCAACTTGTTTATAAGGTCAAAGCTATAGTAGTACCCTGTTATTTTTCTGCCTCGCATTTTTCTTGAATAGTATCTCCAGCAATTTTGATTATAAAAGCTGAACGCTACATATTTCCTTGAAACCCGAGTTAACTCTTTTAATACGTTCAAAACTATATCCTGGCTGTCAATGTGATGAAGCAAACGAATACAGAAGCATAGGTCCGCGGTATTATCCTCTAATGGCAGTGATGTAATGTCCCCCTCTGCCAGTTGAACATTCTCCGCTAGAACGTACCTTTCGCTTAAAACCTTTAACATATTGGGGTCACGGTCAATCATTATTAATTTTTTTGCTTTTGAAAAGACATTATAGAATCGGCCTGTCCCGCATGGAACATCTACAATACAACTTTCCAGCCCAACCATATCGAGCATTCTTTGAGCAAAAGCTTTGTCTATCTTATCAAGTTTTCTACCTCTTGGCCGTTTTGCAAACCTGTTTTGTTCATAGCTTTGTGCCTGGTCAACAGTTCTCTTGCCTATTTTTCCAGAAACTTTTATTCCACTCTGGAGTTGTTCCGTTTTTTCTTCTAACATTCGCATACCTCTGGATTAATTTGCTACCTGTTGCTGTACATATCGTCGTAATATTTTTTATAGTCTCCGGTGACTATATTGTTGAGCCATTTTTTATTTTTCAGATACCAGTCGATAGTTTTTTCAAGTCCCTGTTCAAAATCGACCGAAGGCTGCCATCCGAGTTCTTCGATTATCTTAGCAGAATCAATTGCGTATCTTCTGTCGTGTCCGGGCCTGTCTTTAACGTGCTTAATCAAAGATGCAGGTTTTTTGAGATAATTTAAGATAAATTCTATTACTTCAAGATTAGTTTTTTCGTTGCAGCCGCCTATATTGTAAATTTTTCCGGGTTCAGCCTTTGTCAAAACATCCCAGATAGCTGTGCAGTGGTCATAAACATAAATCCAATCACGCACATATAAGCCGTCGCCGTAAACGGGCAGGTCTTTGTCGTTAAGCGAATTGTTAATCATCAGCGGTATCATCTTTTCGGGGAACTGATATGGCCCGTAATTGTTCGAGCATCTTGTAATGTTATATTTTAGGCCCCAGGTGTGTCCGAATGCTTTTACGAGATGGTCGGCAGCGGCTTTACTGGCAGAATATGGCGAATTAGGACTCAGGGGTGTTGTCTCGGTGAATTTTCCTTCGGGTCCGAGTGAGCCGTAAACTTCATCAGTCGAAATCTGAATGAACCGCTGAAGATTTTTGTCACGTGCAGCCTCGAGCAGCGTTAGTGTCCCCGTAACATTGGTTTCAATAAAAATTTTAGGCCCTGTAATCGAGCGGTCAACGTGGCTTTCAGCAGCAAAATTGATAATCACTTCTATTTTGTGTTCGTCGATTATTTTTTCAATCAGCGCACCGTCGCAGATATCGCCTCGGAGGAATTTATGATTGGGATGGCTGATAAAACCCTCGAGGTTTTCCAGATTGCCGGCATAGGTGAGTTTGTCGAGATTGACCACGAAGCAATCTTCGTACTCTGCCAATACCATCCGAACAAAATTACTGCCGACAAAACCGGCACCGCCTGTAATCAGAATTCTTTTCATAATTTTCTCAAAAAATCTTCTAACGGCCCCTGCCAATAATCAATTGGTTCATTTAGAAGAGCCTTGATTTTATCACAACAGAACCTGCTGTTTAATGGCCTTTGGGCCTTACAGAGATAATCACTGCTTTTGCAACGGTTCAAGTCCACAATCATTCCGAGCTTATCAAAAATAAACTTCGCCATATCAAATCGGCTTACATATCCTTCAGCGGCAAAATGAAATACGCCGACAGGCCTTTTACTCAGCAGTTCACAAATAGCTTTTGCCGCCTGCGGTGTTGCAGTTGGTGAGCCGACCTGGTCATCAACAACGTCTAATTCCTGTTTTTTCTTTGCGAACTCAATGAGCTTTTTGACGAAATTATTTCCGCTGAGACCATAAGTCCATTCGAGCCGCATTATACAGTATTGACAGCCGCTTTCAACTAAAAGTTTCTCCCCTGCCAACTTACTTTTTCCGTAAATGTTAATCGGATTTGGCGTGTCGGTTTCGGTATAGGGCCTCTCGGAATTACCGTCAAAAACGAAATCGGTGCTTATATGAAGTACCCAAACGCCTGCCTGTTGAACCAACGAGCCGAGAGTGCCAACTGCCTCTGCGTTTACTTTGTAGGCCTGCTCTGGTTCGCTTTCAGCCTTTTCGACATTGGTATAAGCGGCGCAATTTATTACTGCGGCAGCACCATCCATAGCTTCACGGAGGTGTTGTTCGTTTGTGATATTGAAATCAGGCAGGTCGAAAACCTCGAACCCGATGCCGCGTCGGGAACATTCGCTCGCTAAATCAGTGCCGAGCATTCCGCCGCCGCCCAAAATCGCAATCTTTTGTTCAGCCATCCTTTCGTGTCCAATCGTACGGAATATGATTGTCGTGCGGGTGTGTCCGATATTCGTCAGGATTTTCGTAGTTGTACATTTCCGTGACGATATTGACTATATAAGCCTCGGTGTCGCCGATACACATCCAGCCGTGCTGAACTCCGGGCGGTATGCGGACCAGACCGGGACAATGCTCGCCAAGGTAAAGTTCGTTTACGGTTCCATAAGTCGGCGAATCTTTTCGGTCGTCGTAAAGAACCACTTTTAATATTCCTTTGATAGCATAAAAATGGTCGGTCTGAATTTTGTGGTAGTGCCAGGCCTTTACTACTCCGGGATATGTTGTTGTGAAATAGACCTGTCCGAATTTCTCGAACCATGGGTCGTCAGCACGCATGATTTCCCCAAGCCTGCCTCTTTCATCGGGAAGAACTTTTGCCAGGCGAACACCAACGCCGTCAATCAATACACCTGAACCGCGGACAATTAAACCATCTTGCGCAAAAACAGTTTTTAAGGGAAGTATTTCTTTGCTCATAATGGCGGCTCCTTTACTACCAGTTCATTTGCCTTTTTCAGTGATTCAAAAGTCCCCGCATCACTCCACCAGCCTTCGAGAATATCATATTCCAGCTGACCTTTTTCGATATATGCATTGTTGACGTCGGATATTTCCAACTCGCCACGAGCGGATGGTTTGAGTGTTCGTATAATATCGAAAATCTTCTCATCGTAAAAATATACTCCGACAACAGCGTAATTCGACTTTGGTTTTTCAGGTTTTTCTTCGATGCTGACTACTTTGTTGCCGGCTATTTCTGCAACTCCGAAACGCTGTGGATATTCTACTTCTTTAAGCAGTACTCTTGCTCCGTTTTTCTGAGCAATGAATCTCTCAGCATAGACTTTTAAATCTGTCTGGAAAATATTGTCACCGAGGATAACGAGCAGTTTTTGGCCTTTAGCAAAATCGCCGGCCAGCGAAAGTGCCTGAGCTATTCCGCCTGCCTGGTCCTGAACTTTGTAGGTAAATTCACAGCCGAATTCGCTGCCTGAGCCAAGCAGGCTGACAACATCGCCCATATATTCGACGCCGGTTACTATCAATATCTGCTTAATACCGACCGAGGTGAGTTTTTCGATTGGATAGTAAATCATTGGTTTATGTCCGACCGGCAGCAGATGCTTATTTGTAACTTTCGTCAAAGGCTTCAGCCTCGAGCCGGTTCCGCCGGCAAGCACAACACCTTTTAAGTCCATAATTTTCTCCATACGGTTTTGTCTTAATCAGGAAATTCTAAATGCCATAAGCCGTTATGTCAACGATAGTTTGTGAAATAATCTTATCCCAGATTTCCCAGGTAATTCGTTACAAACGAACTGAATTTTGATAGTATAAAGCTTATGAAAGCTGTTCAATCCATTTTTGACTGTTCAGATTCGGATAACCTAATGGTTGAAAGCCGCAAGGATGCTCTGCGAATCAATCCCGTCGTACGTGGATTGAAGGTCGAATTTCATGGAACCAAGGTCACTTGCAATGCAGGTGTATCCGCCTAACTGAAAGTATTTTTTGCTGGAGCTTACTATGAAAAAGAATTTACTTTATGTATTCACGGCTTTTTTGCTGTGCTTTGTAATCTTATTCTGGGACGCTTTAGCCTGGTGCTCAGGGATGGGCGTTGTCACCAAAAAGAGTGTCATTGCGAGTCAGAACACATATATCGTTGAAACCTTCACGGGGCCTCAGTTCGATCTGCCCAACTGGATAGACTCTGGCGCTGATACGGACGGCTTCAACGGCCGCGGACAATATACAATTGCTTCGCCATACCGAGGACTGAGAAGGCTCGTCGGAAAAGGCACATTCGAGTCACTCTTCGAACTCACAAACATCGATATCATAAGCGAAACCTCTTCAATAAATCTCGGCTTTATCCCGCGTGACCCGAAGTCCAAGGTCATCATCCAGATCAAACCAAAAAACATGACCCTTATTTTCAGGGACCTCGAATCCGAGCCCGCTATCAATGAGAAATATACAAACCAGGCCGTTTTCGAAAAACCTCCGAAGTCACTCAAGGTCAAAATAAATTGGCAGGAAAACAAAAAGAAATGGCATATCCTTTACGGTGTTGACGGCGATGAGCCGACCATAGAGATCCCGCAGAGTGAAAAAGGTCTTTATTTCACAAAAGACATAGATCCCACCACCGAAGCTCTTATTTTTATACGGAACGGCTTGGCCGATATCGATCATTTCGAGTTCGGTATGCATGTCAAAGGCTCGGAGTATTATGAAACAATAAAACCAGACCAATTTAAAAGGAAACTGATTAAGTCACCGCATTCGTTCGGAAGATATTTTGATTGCAGGATTCCTGCAGATACTCAAAGAAATTTTTTCGGCGCAGAATTTCAGATATGGCTCCCGAATAATGTCCCCACCCTTGAGGGTATAATAGTTCGTCAGCACGGCGCTGGGGGAAACGGCAAAAGATTAGCGCACGACCTTCAGTTTCAGGCACTGGCAGCAAAACATCATTTCGCACTGATGGGGTCATTCATGAAGGCACAGGAAGAATTCCAGCAGTGGAACGACCCGCAAAAAGGTTCCGGTGACGCCTTTATAAAGGCCCTGGACTTGTTCGCCCAAAGTACCGAACATACCGAACTCAATACCGTCCCCTGGATTTTCTGGGGACATTCCGCCGGCGGCCATTGGGTTAATAAAATGGCCAGGGCACATCAGGAAAGAGTCATAGCCTTAATTAGCAGGAGCGGGCACGGTAGCGAATATATAGGCAGCGATCTCAAAATCCCGAATCTTCAGATCGCCGGCGAAAAGGAAATCGAACCATCGAAGCCCTGGTATCGAAACCTCATAAGCACAGGCGAATTGCGTGCCGTTGCCATTGAACCCGGCGTGGGTCACGCCTGCTCCAACTCGAGATTTCTTACGGTTGCTTTTATCGAAGAGGTACTGGCCGAGCTGAAGAAAAACGAACAAAAACCGCTAACAAGAACCGCAGGCTGGCTCGGTGACATCAATACTTTCGAAATAGCACCTTACGACTCCTTCAGCAGTGACAAAAATAATTTATATTGGCTTGTAAATGAAAACTTCGCTCGACAATGGAAGGCATTCGTTACAACAGGCAATGTCCCCGATACAACAGCTCCTAAAGCACCGATAGAGGTGACAGCAAAAGCTGAACTTGCAGGCCGAATCACGATAAGTTGGAAGTTCGAAGCCGATATTCAAAGCGGTATAAGAACATTTAACATCTACCGCAACGATAAGAAAATTGCTTCCGTCCCAGGCCAAGGCTGGAACCGAGGCGATGAACCTGATCCGATCGACTGTACGACAACATATGTCGATCAGCTCAATTGGAATAATCTTAAAAGAATTGATTCGCCTGTTCTGTGTTACTCTGTTACAGCGGTCAATTATTCCGATATCGAATCGCGAAAAAAAAGCTGTGAAGTATCATTAATAAACGCGCTACAAACCAAAGGAGAAAGGAAGATTACAATTGACAGTAACGATCTCGAATAGGCAGTCCCTGGCAGGCGGGTGCTTGTGCAGGAACTGGTTGCGACGCTGTTGCCGGTATTGACATTCTATTATTATAATGCGGATTGGCATTGATTTAACGTCTCTTTGAAAATATTAAAATCAGGGAAATTATTTTGAGCTTTTTAAAGGCGTATTTCAAGAGTTTGGATGTGAATTATGAATACGAATTTGATTCTGATTCTCGGTGTAACCGCTTCGGGTAAAAGCAGGCTTGCTTTCGACCTCGCGAAGTCCATTGATGGGGAAATTATTTCCATCGATTCAATGAAGGTGTATCGAAGAATGGATGTCGGCACGGCAAAGCCTTCTGCAGAGGCGCGTGCTCGAATTCTTTATCATCTGCTCGATGTTGTCGAGCCGAGCGAGTCCTTCAGCGTTGCGAGCTTTATTGATTTGGCCAATCATGCGGTCGAACAGATAAAAAACCGAAATAAGCCGGTCGTTGCCGTTGGCGGGACAGCACTTTACATAAAGGCCCTTCTGTACGGTCTGTTCGAAGGGCCTGGAAACAACGAAAAAATAAGGGCTGAACTAAAACAGCTTGCTGAAAAAAAAGGGTTCCAAAACCTTTATCATCAATTGCAGCAAATCGACCCCGCCGCTGCGGAAAGAATCCACCCAAACGATTCGAAGCGAATCATCCGTGCTCTTGAAGTCTTCCATCTCACAGGGAAACCAATCTCGACGTTTCAAAAACAATGGGAGCAAAACTCCAGTGAAAAGCATAAGCCGCAATGCTCTACAACCGGCAAGATAGATGAATGGACCATAATCGGATTGCGAAGAGAAAAAGAACTTGAAAGCAAAAGAATAAACAGCCGAGTAAAAAAAATGCTCGACGATGGACTTGTCGATGAGGTCAAATCACTCTTGTCTGAAGAGAAACCTTTAAGCGAGCAGGCACGCTGCGCAATCGGCTACGCTGAAATAATAAACTACATAAATGGAAAAACAAAACTTGACGAGGCAATCGAACTGATAAAAAAGAACACCAGAAGATTAGCAAAAGGACAAAGAACCTGGTTCAAAACGTTCAAAAACGTAAACTGGCTCGATATCGAACCAGAAGAATCCCCCGAACAAATCCTTGCAAAGGTAAAGGAACTGACAGACAGCAGCAAATAAAAAGCTACACGGTTTGCAGTTGTCTTTCCGCCTGGAGCATCGCAGCGGCATCGCCTAAGACCAGTTGTTTTACGAGGCTACCTGAAACCGAAGTCAAACCAATATTGAAAATCTTCTCCTCAACCATCGAGGCGATCGCCCGAGCGGTCTGATAACCGACATCGTATTGCTGAACAAGGTCGTTGACTATTATGGATTTGTCCCACCGGGTTCGGTCTCTCAACTGCTCAGCTCCCAAAAGCAGCTCTGCGTCGGCAAGCTCCTGAACATCAACCGGTATAAACTCGACTCGGCTGCGTTTGAGCTTACGCTCGAAATAATGCTCACTCAGTGCGATAGCAGCATCCTCATGGCCCGTAGCGGAAAGAATAACTTTAATCATCGAAAAAATTTCACTGCTGGTCACGCGGTTACGTTTCTGTTTGTGATACAGAAAATATGTTACCACCTCCGCAAGGTGCTCAGCTATAGTAATGTCTGCTTCAGCGACACAACTCATACCGTTACTGATTGTACCGATAACCTTAGTATGCAGATATTCCTCAATAGTCCCGTTTGTCTTGACAACTTTAAGCCTACCTTTTGTTGCCGCCATTTTGCCTCCATGCAAATCCCTGATATTGCTTCATTTTTTTCACCCTATAACCGACGAGTCTTTTTTATCCTTCGAAAAGCTTCTGCTGACCGCTTGGCTCTGTCTGACTTATGACCTGGCTCACTTCATCGATCAGTTCTCCCGCGTCCTTGAAGTTACGATAGACGCTGGCAAACCGAATATATGCAACCTTGTCAACAACCTGAAGATGTCTCATAACACTCTCACCGACAAACACTGAAGAAACTTCCTTATCAAATTTCTGAAATATATCTTCTTCCACCTTATCCGCAACTTGGCGAATCTGCTCAACAGATACAGGTCTTTTGTAACAGGCTTTCTGCAAACCTATAATAATCTTGTCCCTGTCGTAGGGGACACGTGAATCGTCTTTCTTCACCACACACAGCTTGAAGCTTTCACCTATTTTTTCATAGGTCGTGAATCTCCTTTCGCAAGTCAGGCACTGTCGCCTGCGCCTAATTACTCTCCCGGAGTCACTCGAACGAGAATCAACTACCCTGTCATTATCTTCCTTGCAAAATGGACATCTCACAAGCTGTGCCCGCCTCATTTTAACAAAACAAACTTACTAACACCAGACAAAGCAGCACAATATCTGGCAACAAGAACATTCTAAGCACAATATGTGGTATGTCAAAAGAAAAATAAAGTTTTTTTAAAGTAACGCGATTTGCAGTTGTTA
>Ga0307379_10011358_pt1 | contig 11689 bp, 7 predicted proteins | sample UN2MG_FD_202237 | JGI IMG/M metagenome (GOLD analysis project Ga0307379, IMG submission 202237) | Soil microbial communities from Risofladan, Vaasa, Finland - UN-2 | ecosystem: Environmental > Terrestrial > Soil > Coastal area > Acid sulfate soil | place: Finland: Risofladan, Vaasa | collected... | reverse complement strand
CCATTCAGCCGGCGAGTTTGCTCGGCGCGCCGAAGCCGCCCATCTCGCCTGCCGCGCGCAACGTGCAAAGGCTACGGCCGCGAGGCGCCGGCGTGGTTGCCCTCGCCGGCGCGGAAGGCTACGGCGGTTTCCCCGTCCCCGGGTTTCCCAGGTTTCCGGAGGAGGCGCATTGCTCCACCCTTTAACTCGCCGCTGCGTGACAAAGTTTTCTAGAGGGCGCACGCACCTGGCGTTTACAATGGGGATCGGAAGCGTGAACCCGGCCGGAGGCGGGGGCGTTGGACAGGTGGAACGGTTCCCGGAGGCGGACGTGAAGAAGGCGATTGTGACTCTGGGCGTGCTGGGGCTCGCGGGGCTGGCTGCGTACTTCCTCTGGTGGCGACCGCAGACGGAAACGGACGCCGCGCCGCCGCCCGTCACGGGGAAGGTGTATCGCGGCACGCTCCGGCTGACGGTGCCCTCGACGGGTCGCGTGGTCTCGAACCTGGACGTGGACATCAAGTGCAAGGCCAGCGGCGAGATCATGCGTTTGCCCTTCGACGTGAGCGACACGGTCAAGAAGAACGACCTGCTCGTCGAACTCGACCCGGTTGACGAGCAGCGCGTCCTGAAGCAGGCCGAGGTGGCGCTGGAGGCCTCGCAGGCGCAGCTGGCCATGGCCCGCCAGAACCTGACCGTGGCCCAGCGCACGCTGGAGACCGACCGCCTGCGAGCCCAGGCCGCGCTCACGTCCGCACAGGCCTGCACCCGCGACGCCCGCGCCAAGGCCGACCGCGTCAAGGAACTCCTCGCCGGCTCGCTGGCCAGCCAGGAGGAATACGACACCGCCGAGACCTTCGCCGCACAGTGCGCCGCCGACCTGGAGGCCGCCAAGGCCCGCATCGCGGAACTGGCGACGCAGGAACTCGCGCTGGAACTCCGCCGCCAGGACGTGAAACTGGCCGAGGTCGCCGTCGAGGGCAACCAAGTGGGTCTGGCCATCGCCCAGGACCGGCTGCACGACACGACGGTCGTGGCGCCCATCGACGGCGTCGTGGCCGTCCGCAACGTCCAGATCGGCCAGATCATCTCCTCCGGCATCAGCAACGTGGGCGGCGGAACGACGATGCTGACGCTCTCGGACCTGTCGCGGCTGTTCGTGCTGGCCTCGGTGGATGAGAGCAACATTGGCACCGTGCGCCTGGGCCAGGAGGTGACGATCACGGCCGACGCCTTTTCCGGCAAGACGTTCTCCGGACGGGTCGTGCGCATCGCCACGCGCGGCGTGAACCTCTCGAACGTGGTCACGTTCGAGGTCAAGATCGAGATCCTGGGCGACGAGAAATCGCTGCTGAAACCCGAGATGACCGCCAACGTGGAGATCGTGACCGCCGTCAAGGAAGGCGTCCTCCTGGCGCCGGCGGAGGCGATCGTCCGACAGGCCGGCGGCCGGCGCGTGGTCACGGTCCTGGCCCCCGACGCAAGCCGCGAGGAAGTCGTCGTGGAACAGGGCCTGAGCGACGGCACGGTCACAGAAATCCTGAGCGGCCTGACCGAAGGGCAGACCGTGGTGGAGCAGCCGGGGGCTTCGGAGAGCAAGTGGCGGGCCGAGGAGAAAGGCCCGCTGCGTCCTCCGCCCCCGCCGCCGGGCGGCAAGAAGGGCCAGGGGTCGTGATCCGAACCACCGGACTCGTCAAGACCTACCACCTGGGCGGCGCCACCATCCGGGCGCTGGACGGCGTGGACCTGACGGTCGAGGCCGGCGAAATGCTGGCCATCACGGGCTCCTCCGGCAGCGGCAAGAGCACCCTCATGCACATCCTGGGCTGCCTGGACCGCCCGGACGCCGGCGCGTACGTGCTGGCGGGCGAGGACGTGTCGCGCCTGTCGAAGAACCGGCTGGCCGAGATCCGCAACCGCCGCTTCGGCTTCGTCTTCCAGACGTTCAACCTCCTGCCGCGCCTCAGCGCCCTGGAGAACGTGGAACTGCCCCTGCTCTACGCCGGGGCGCGCCGCGCCAAGAACCGCGCGGCGGAGGTGCTCGAGACGGTGGGCCTGGCGGACCGCATGCGGCACTCGCCCAGCCAGTTGTCCGGCGGGCAGCGCCAGCGTGTGGCCATCGCGCGGGCCCTGGCGTGCGACCCGGCCATCCTGCTGGCCGACGAGCCCACGGGCAACCTGGACTCGCGCACGGGCGACGAAATCATGGCCCTTTTCGGCGTGCTCAACGACGCCGGCCGCACCGTGCTCGTCGTGACCCACGAGCCCCACATTGCCGCACGCTGCCGCCGGCAGATCCACATGCGCGACGGGCGCATCGACGGCACGGCCTCCTGACGCGGAAACGAACGCATGGCCTTCTGGACAATCATCAAGGTGGGCCTGAAGAGCCTCATCGGCAACGCCCTGCGCTCGTTCCTGGCGATGCTCGGCATCATCATCGGCGTGGGCGCGGTCATCGCCATGCTGGCCCTGGGCCAGGGCGCCCGCGAACAGGTCATGCAGCGCGTCTCCGTCATGGGCACGAACCTTCTGATCGTGCGGCCCGGGCAGAGCATTTTCCACGGCGTGTTCTCCGGCATCCAGCAGACCCTGACGGAGGACGACGCGCTGGCCCTCGTGACCGAGGTCCCCGGCGTGCGCCAAGTGGCCCCGGCCGTGGGCGGCAGCGTGCAGATCAAGTACCTGGGGCGCAACTGGCGCACCCGTGTCACCGGCACGACGGCCACGTATCTGCCCATCCGAGACTTCGCCGTGGCCGAGGGCCGCACCTTCACCGAGAATGAGGTGGAGAACTCGGCCCGCGTGGTCCTGCTGGGCCCCGTGACGGTGGACAACCTCTTCGGCGCGGACGACGCCGTCGGCCAGATCGTCAAGGTCAACGGCATCAACTTCACCGTCATCGGCGTCCTGAAGTCCAAGGGCGACCAGGGCTGGTTCAACCCCGACGACCAGGCCATGATCCCCTACACCACCGCCATGAGTCAGTTGCTGGGACTGGACTACCTGGCCGAGATCGACGTCCACGCCGAAGACGGGGCCGACACGACCCGCATGATCGCCGGCATCACGCGCCTCCTGCGCAAGCGGCACCGGCTGCCGGAGGGCACGGCCGACGACTTCAACATCCGCAACCAGGCCGACATGATCGAGACCGCCAACCAGTTCACCCGCACGTTCACGATCCTGCTGGGCGGCATCGCCAGCATTTCGCTTCTCGTGGGCGGCATCGGCATCATGAACATCATGCTCGTGACCGTGACCGAACGCACCCGCGAGATCGGCATCCGCAAGGCCATCGGAGCCAAGGAGCGCAGCATCCTCATGCAGTTCCTCATCGAGGCCGTCATCGTCAGCGGCCTGGGCGGTGCCCTGGGCATCGTGCTGGGCGTCGTGGCGGCCCTGCTGGTGGAACGCTTCACCGAGTTCACCACCGTCATCGCGCCCGCCAACATCGTGATGGCCCTGTCGTTCTCGGCCATGGTCGGCATCTTCTTCGGATGGTACCCGGCGCTGCGGGCCGCGCGGCTGGACCCCGTGGACGCCCTGCGCTACGAGTGAAAGGACCCCGCATGCAGGGAGGCCGTACGTTCGCCATCCGGTTCCGGCTGATCTGCCTCGCGGCGGCGTGCGCGCTGCCGGCGTCGTGCACCGCGCTCTCGTGGGACGGGTCCCGGCCCGCCAACGACTACGTCGGCCCCGCCCGCCCTGCCGACGCGCCTTCCCGTGTTCCGCGTGAGGCGCCTCCCGGCCCGGCGCCAAGCCGCCGGAACGCCGCAAGGCCGGCCGAGGCGCCGCCGCCGCCGGGTCCGTCCGCACCGTCACCGGCTGAACCGGCACCGGCCACGCCCGAGGCCGTCAGCGTCGGCATCACCCAGGCCGTCCTCACGGCCCTGGAGAACAACCCCGCCCTCATCGTTCAGCGCTACGCCCCGCGGATCAACCAGACGCTCGAGGAGCAGCAGCGAGCCGTCTTCGACCCGGACGTGACGCTGGACGTGACCCGCCAGCGCAGCCGCACGCTTCAGCCGGGGTTCGGCGGCCTGACGGCCACGACGGCGCAGGCCGACGAGGTCGCTCTGGGCGCCACGCAGTTCCTGCCGACGGGCACGACCGTGGGCCTGGACGCCGCCACGCGCGTGACACACGGCTCGTTCGCCGGCGACGACTTCTTCGCCTCGCGCCTCGGCGTGTCCGTCACGCAGGCCCTGCTGCGCGGCTTCGGCACGGAGGTCAACCTGGCCAGCCTGCGTCAGGCCCGGCTGGACACCCTGGCCTCGGAGTACGAACTGCGGGGCTTTGCCGAGGCACTCATCGCCCAAGTGGAACAGGCCTACTGGAACTATGCCCTGGCCCGGCGGCAGATCGAGATCGTCCACCAGTCGCTGAGGTTGGCCGAGCAGCAACTCCTGGAGACCAATGAGCGTATCCGCGTGGGCAAACTCGCCCCGACGGAGCGGGCGGCCGCCGACGCCGAGGTGGCCCTGCGCCGCCAGGACCTCATTGCCGCCCAGACCGCCGAGGAGCAGGGGCGCCTGCTCCTCTTGCGGCTCATGAACCCGCGCGTGACGGGGTTCTGGGCTCGCGACGTGGTCCTCCTGACGCCGCCCGCCGAGACCGACCCCGCCCTCGAGGACGTGGAGCAGCACGTGCAGGTCGCCCTCCGGATGCGGCCGGACCTGAATGAGGCACGCCTGCGGGTTAGCCGCGGCGACCTGGAGATCGTCCGGACGAAGAACGGCCTGCTGCCCCGACTGGATCTCTTCGCGGCGCTCGGCAAGACCGGCTACGCCGACACGTTCGGCCGGTCCGTCGATGCTCTGGACGATCGCGGCTACGACCTGCTGGTGGGCGTCAGCGCCGAGTACCCCCCCGCCAACCGCGACGCCCGCGCGCGGCACCAGCAGGCCGCGCTCTCACGCGACCAGGCCGCCGAGGCCGTGACGAACCTCGTGCAACTCGTCCAGGCGGACGTCCGCGGGGCCTACGTCGATGTGGTCCAGAGCAAGGCGCAGGTGGCCGCCTCGGCCGTCACGCGCAGGCTTCAGGAAGAGAAGATGCGGACGGAGGCGGCGAAACTCCGCGTCGGCAAGTCCACCTCCATTCTCGTGGCCCAGGCCCAGCGCGACCTCCTCGCCGCCCGCATCGCCGAGGTCCAGGCCCTCGTCGCCCACCTGCAGTCGCAAGTGGAGTTCTACCGCCTCGAGGGCTCGCTGCTGGAGCGGCGCGGCATCGCCTGCCCCGGCCGCGAACCCGTCGCCGATCCCGGCCCGCGCCTGCCGTAGAAGGCCTGCCGCATGTCTGCACGACCATGTAGGCCGGGGCGCGCCCCGGCAACCATGCTCATCCATCATCGACCACGCGATTCGAGCCGGGAGCGGAAGCTCCCGGTCACGTTCCCCACCGCGGCCCCTGAATAGCCGTGTGCCGGGTGCCATGCCGAGGTCGCCTCAGGCGGCTGTAGCATCTCGCGGTGGGTCGTTCGGTTCGGCGTTCCTTGTTCAACAGTCGCCGTTGCGGTCCCCCCGGCCGTCCCGCACCTGATTCATCTTGACCGACATGACATCTCCCAGTACTCTACACCCATGACAGGCAGGGACAGATCTGCCGGCACGGGATTTGGCCGAGTGCGGTATCTCGCCCCGGAACTAAGACAGATTGCGTCCCTGGAATACTCGGAATACGTCGTCTGGAGGCGCTGAGCGTCCGATGGCTTACCCCGCGACCGGGCGGCCGCCCACGCAAGAGTCCGCCACCTTGAGCACCGAGCGAAAACATGGGAAGCGTCCCCAATGGCACTGCGGCCAGGCTACGGTCTTGTCGATATCATGCACGGCGGGCCTCCTTGTTCCACGAGACAGGTTGTGTCACCCATCTCATCGACAAGGCAGGCCCTCTTTTATCAGCCCCTTGGCCTTATCCTAGTGTCATTGGGTACCGTCCCCAGGTTTTCCAGGTTTTCGCGATGCTCAACAGGCTTATTGCGGCTTGACGATGTTCGAACACGCGATACAATCAGTGAAAAGGCCCGCGACGGTCCCGGGCAGGAATCCATATAGGAAACCCCGGAGAAAGGCAGTACGATGGCAAGACAAGAGATGACGCGGCGGCGGCTCATGCGGCAGGCGGGCGCTGCGGGGGCGGCCCTTGCCCTCGCCGGGCGGGGTGAGCGAAAGGCTCTCGCTGCGGCAACGCTGGCGGCCAGGACGCCCGACCGCAAGCCCAACGTCCTCTTCATCATGTCCGACGACCATACCACGCAGGCCATCGGCGTGTACGGCAGTCGGCTGGCCAAGCTCAACCCCACGCCGAACATCGACGCCCTGGCCAAGGAGGGCATGCGGCTGGACCGGGTGTTCTGCACCAACTCCATCTGCGTCCCCAGCCGGGCGAGCATCATCACGGGCCAATACCCGCAGACCAACGGCATCACCGTGCTGGCCGGCGCGATCCCGCCGGCGCGACAGTACCTGGCGATCGAGATGAAGAAGGCGGGATACTCCACGGCGATGGTGGGCAAGTGGCACCTTTCCGCCGAGCCGGCCGCCTTCGACTACTACTGCGTGCTGCCGGGGCAGGGAAGCTACTTCAATCCTCAATTCAGGGTTCGAGGAGAGAAGCCGTGGCCCCAGTCAACGATTCGCAAGATGAATCAGCACTCAAGTGATGCAATTACCGATATAGGCCTTGAGTGGCTCAAGAACGGCCGCGACAAGGCCAAGCCCTTCTTCCTGATGCACCACTTCAAGGCGCCGCACGACATGTTTCAGAACGCCAAACGGTACGATAAGTATCTGGAAGATGTGGAGATTCCTGAGCCAGACAACCTTTTCAACCCGCCGGCCGGCTCCCAAGGGTCACGTGGCCTGGGATCAGGCGTGGGCAGAACCCACTCCCCGTGGAGACTGGCAGGAAGACTCGGGATCCCCAACGATCTCGATGACCGGGAATACGCGAAGGCCGGCTACCAGGAGTACCTCAAGCGATACCTTCGCTGTGTCAAAGGCGTGGATGACAACGTCAAGCGCCTGATCGACCACCTGAAGGAAGCCGGCGAACTCGACAACACGATTATCATGTACACCGGCGACCAGGGCTTCTTCCTCGGCGAGCACGACCTGATGGACAAGCGGTGGATGTACGAGGAGGCCTTCCGCATGCCCTTCATCGTCCGCTACCCCAAGATGGTCAAGCCCGGCTCGACCAACGGCTGGTTGATCAACAACACCGACTTCGCCCCGACCATCCTGGACCTCGCCGGCGTCAAGACGCCCGACTACATGCAGGGCCGCTCATTCGCAGCCGCACTGAAGGGCCGGGCCAAGCCCGAGAATTGGCGAACCGTCACCTACTACCGCTACTGGATGCACATGGCCCACTCCCTGAAGGTCCCCGCCCACTTCGGCGTCCGCAGCGAGCGATACAAACTGATCTTCTTCTACGGCTGCAGCCAGAACGGAGGAGGCGAGCCCACGCCCGCCGCCTGGGAATTCTACGACCTCGAAAAAGACCCCTTCGAGATGAAGAACCAGTACTCAAACCCCGAATACGCCAAGATCATCGCCGACATGAAAGTCCAGTTGAAGCAGACCCGCAAAGACCTCAACGAAACCGACGAGAAATACCCCGCCATCCAGAGAATCATCGACGAGAATTGGTAGAGGGTGACTGAGAACTGAGAAGCAGATCCGCCCACTGAACCTCTCAGGGGCGTCGCGGACTGCGTAAGATGCTGTCAGGTCCTGAGGAGCAGACCAGTGGAGATGGACAGACTCCGTTTCGCTCTGCTGAACGCTATGGCAGATGGCTCAGGACCCTTCTCGCTCATCCATGCTGATATCAATGGTGATACAGGTTCAGGGAGAGTGCCGTGAGTTGGAACCGTCCTCGGGAACCGCAATGGCGGTGGTTGGTCCTGGCGTTAAGCATTGCATTGGTTGCCTTTGCCCGAGTGGGCCGCGCGCAGGAAATCACGTCCTCTGTCGGCAGCATTTGTGAAAAGTGTGGTGTGACGGGCGGCTTGTGCGTGCAGGTCGGCTCGGATGATTTGGCGGTTGCCCTGGAATTGGCTCGGACCGGCCGGGTTCTCGTAGAGATCCTCGACACCGACGCCGCCAAAGTGGAGCGTGCTCGCAAGCAGATCCACTCGGAAGGTCTCTACGGGTTGATTTCAGTGAATCGATGGGCGTCGGGCAAGCCGCTGCCCTATGCCGAAAACCTGGTCAACCTCGTGCTGATCGAAGAGGGCCGGGAAGTGCCTTTGGCCGAAGCCGTTCGCGTCTTGCGTCCCGCCGGGGTCGTTCTTGCAAAGGGGGGCGGGGCGCCGGGGTCCGCGCTCAGGGAGGCGGGGCTGGAGGATGTGCAAACGGTTCGAGCGGGCGGCGATTGGACCCTGGGCCGCAAGCCGTGGCCGGCGGAGATGGATCAGTGGTCGCACTCGCGCCACGGGCCGGATGGCAATGCGGTTTCGGCCGATCAATTGGTCGGCCCGCCGCAACGCATCCGCTGGCTCGCGGGGCCGATGGTGCACGCCTCGAATATCGTCACGGCCGGCGGGCGGTTCTTCACTCACGGCGTCATCGCCCGCGATGCGTTTAACGGCCTGCTCTTGTGGAACCGCAGACTCGACCCGCCGCCTTCGCGCATAGATAGCTCGTGGCATGGTGTCAAGGGGAGCGCCCTGCCGGTCGCGTCGGCCGACCGGTTCTACGCGGTCAACGAGGGCAAACTCCAGGCCCTCGACGCCGCCACGGGCGAAACCCTCAAGGTCTACACCAAGGCCGGCACGCCGATTGATATCCTGAACATCGGCGGCACGCTGGTGGCGTGCGATGCCGAGACGCCGACCGTCCGGGCCCTCAGTGCCGAGAGCGGCAAACTGCTGTGGTCGCACGAAGCGTGCCTTCCGGTTACCAGCATGGTGGCGGGCGACGGCGGCGTGTACTTCTACGAGGGGGGGCAAGACTTCAAGGCGGGCAACCACCTAAGTTTGCGCCGCAAAGCCGGAGGCCCGCGGGCCATCGTCAAACTCGACCTCGCCACTGGAAAGCCCGCCTGGCGCCTGGCCGAGGCCGATTACCCGTGGGCCCAGAAGGGCCGGCGCCTCTCGTACCACCGCGGGTTCCTCGTGTGCGAGCTCTCGAGATTCACGGACAACCCGACCGGCGGCAACGCGATTCAATGCATTGCCGCCGACACGGGCAAGGTGCTTTGGGGTCGCGAGTTCGTTCCCCACATGAACCACCGCTCCCAGGCCAGGGCCCTCCATATTGATTCGCTCCTGTGGATCAGTAACGTTTCGAGTGAAAATGGAAAAAAGACTTCCCAGTGGTTAGGGCTCGACCCCGCCACCGGCAAAACGGTGGTCACTCACAATACAGGGTCGTTTAGCAATTGTACCCCGCCCGTGGCCACGGTGCGGTTCTTCGTGCGCGGTCTTAGGCTGACCGACATAGCCACTGGCCAGACGACCAGCTCCCGGATTACCAAGCAATCCTGCAGCCTGGATGCGGGGGCCATCCCGGCCAACGGCCTCATCTACATCGCGCCGAAGCACTGCACGTGTTGGCCGATGATCAAGAGTTACTCGGCCCTGGCGCCGGCGAAGTCGCCGCCAGGCCCGGCGGCCAAGACGCCCGAACCGGCCGACTTTGCGGTCGAGCGCGGCCCGGCGTTCGGCCAGGCCGCGCGGGCGGCGGCGGGCGCCGCGGCCGAGTGGCCCTCCTACCGGGCCGACCTCTGGCGAAGCGCTTCGACGGCGACGGCCGTCCCGGCGAACCTGGAGGTCCTCTGGACGGCCGACCTCGGCGACTGGCCCCAGGGCCCGCTGGCGGACGACTGGAAAGAGAACAACCCCGGCGTGCGCGGCCCGGTCACCCCGCCGGTTGCGGCTGGCGGGCTTGTCCTTGTGGCGCAGCCCGACAGGCTCCGTGTGGTCGCGCTGGATGCCGGGACCGGCCGGATGCGGTGGGACTTCACGGCTGACGGCCGCGTGGACACGCCGCCGACCCTTGCGGGGGGCCTGTGCCTGCTGGGCACGCGGAGCGGCACCGTGTACGCCCTGCGCGCGGAGGACGGCCAACTCGCGTGGCGCCTCCGCGTGGCGCCGGAGGACGAGCGCATCGTCGCCTTCGGCCATCTTGAGTCGCCGTGGCCCGCAGCGGGCAGCGTCCTGGTGGTCGGCGACACGGCGTACGTTGCGGCCGGGCGGGACCCGTTTGCCGACGGCGGCATCCGCATCCTGGCCCTCGACACGGCCACCGGGGCGGTCAAGTGGGTCAAGACCATCAACAGCGACACCTACGATCGTGCGAAGGAAGGACAGGGCTTGGAGGTCGACATCTTTGACCTTTTAGTGGGCGAGGCCCGTCGGCCGTCGGCCCCCGCGGCGGGCGGCCCGAGGCCCGCGGGCGTGGCGCCCGACTACATCACGATGGGGCGCTGGCAGATCGATCCGGCCTCCGGCGAGGTGGGCTGCGACTGGAAGAACGGCTTTGCCTTCTGCCGGACGGGCGGAGTGGGCGTTATGGTGCCGCGAGGCCTCTGGACCTACGGACAGCGGATGTTCAAGGGAAACAATGGCTACCTGACGGAGAAGCGGCCTCTGGCGGCCTTTCGCGACGGGGCCATATTCACAAGCACCGATGACCACAGCAGCCTCTGCCGCGTCGACTTCACGCCCGAAAGCATCGCGGCATTCCAAGGCGACTGGCACACCCACCGCCACGAAGTACCCCTTGTCATAGACAAGAAGACCGGCCGCCCCCAAAAGCTCGGCCGCACCGATTATTGGCTGCTCCGCCTCCACGAAACCCCAAACAATGCCAAGTGGATGGCCGCCGATGTCTTCGGCGCAGCCGACAGCGGGCCTCGCATCCGGGGGGGGGGCTGGGCGTGGACGCCCGCCGAGGTCTTCGGCGCAGGCCGCGGCTTGAACGGGCAGGGCATCGGGGCCGTGGTCCTGGCGGGCGATACGGTCTTCGTGGCCGGGACGCACGGGCGCCTGCTGGCCTACGCCGCCGACGACGGAAAGAAACGGGCCGAGCGCGACCTGCCGCCCCTCGTCTGGGACGGTATGGCCGCCGCGCACGGGTGCCTGTACGTCTCGACGGCCGACGGCAAGGTGCTGGCCCTGGGCCGCAAATAGCGCCGCCGTCAAGGGAGGAACTCGGTCATGAAGAAGAATCACAACCGCCCACTCGGCGCCATCGTTGCGGTGCTGTTGCTGGCAGGGAATCTCCCTTTAAAAGTTTGCCTGTCGCTGTTCGCCGTTACCCAGTCTCCGGCCGTCCTTGGCGTTCTTGGCGTCCTTGGCGGTTCCCCCCACGCCCCCGGATTTTGTTAGAACTCTAACAATCTCCGCCGCCATTTTCGAGACGTAAGTCCTTTTCGCGCAAGCGTTTACACGGATCGCCCGATTTCGGCCTGTCATATTCCATTCGGCCCATACGTCGAATCCCGTCCTGCGCGGCCCTTTGGCCGAAATCGGCCTTCTTGATAGCGCCAAGGCCGTTTTTCGCCTCCCCATTTTGTTAGAGTTCTAATAATCTCCGAGCCGTTCTCCACCCCTGTTCCCCGTCCCCTGGTCCCTGGTCCCCGCCTTTTGTATACTTTATAGCATATTGACCCCGCTCCACTTAGGTTAAAAAAGGGGTAAAAAGGAGCAAGAACGGACTAAGTTTGAGCAAAAAGCGATCAGAAACCGATCAAA
>Ga0307379_10011356_pt1 | contig 11692 bp, 12 predicted proteins | sample UN2MG_FD_202237 | JGI IMG/M metagenome (GOLD analysis project Ga0307379, IMG submission 202237) | Soil microbial communities from Risofladan, Vaasa, Finland - UN-2 | ecosystem: Environmental > Terrestrial > Soil > Coastal area > Acid sulfate soil | place: Finland: Risofladan, Vaasa | collected... | reverse complement strand
GCTTAAAAGGCGCCGTCGATGTTCTGACGTTGTTTCAGCAGGCCGGACACAGATACGTCAGCAGCCTGGCCTGGGGACCGGACTACTCTATGCCGGCACTGCTGAGAAAGCCCTTTAACTATAGTGCCGAAGGTTTTGCCGATATATGGGAGCTGCCCGCCCACGGCTGGCACGAAAACCTCCTCAAAGACAACAACCACTGGGGACCAAAACGCCTGACGCTCTGGCCGTCACCTATGCCCGAAGCCATTCCTGATGACTTTGTCAAAACGCCTGAAGATGAGTTTTCAATCAACAGAGTCTTTTTGGAAAAGGCCCGCGAGAAAAACAACCCGTTTGTTTCCCTTATATGGCATCCCTGGTCACTTCACTCGTTCGACCCGGAAATGAAAATGCTCGAACTGACGTTTACGCACGTTCGCAAACTCGGTCTTAAACCATGCACCTATGCCGACCTTTACAGAGAACTTTCCGCATCGAGTGGACTATTAACCAGGTCTGCTGAGCGGCAAGTTTCGCCGACAGGCCCGGCACTGTAAATATCACAATGCCCACTGTTACGCCGGACTTCGAGACGTTTTTAATCGATATTGACAGACAGCCTTGGCGGCCCTCAGGAAGTGTGATAAGATGGCAATTGCAGCCAGGCCGAAACCGCATTGAAATGCGCATCCGCAATCGCGCCGGTGTGCTCGGTAAAAAAAGCCGGCTCAAGCTCGACTATTCGCCTTGACGGTAATCGTTTTGATAATTAGGCTGATGCAGTCAAAACAGTTCGAGAGCAAAAGTGGACATGTTTGATTTTAGGAACAGAACAATGAAAAACAATTCACAAGTAACTTTTGTGGCCGTGCCGGTATTATTTATGCTGCTTATTGGGTTGTGTGCCTGCAGCAGTCAAAACCGCTGCAGCGTTGTTTCCACCTGTGAAAACCTTGCCGCTCTCAAGGCCGGTGATGCCGTAATCCTCGCCGGCAAAAAAGTTGTTGTAAAACAAATGGACATTCTACCGGTGGTCCGCAATGACTACAGCAGGCGTTTTGTGTTCGACAGTTACGAAAACCCAAAGCTGCAGAAACTGCGCCGGCAGGAACAATTGGACAAAGTTACAGCAGCGGGTAAAACCGAATTCGACAGGCAGGTGCTTTTGCTGGACTGGGTCTATCGGCGGATTAAGAAATTTGGCGCTCCGACGTCAGATGCCTATGGTGCACTGGACATATTAGAGGCCATTGACAAAGGTCACACCTTCAACTGTATTTATTATGGCAGGGTGATGGTCAGTGCCGCAGCAGCTATGGGCTGGATTGACCGGTCGATGGGTGTGTGTGTGGGTAAAAATCCCCACGGAAGCGGTGCACCCGAGCACACGATTACCGAAATCTGGTCGAACCAGTATGGTAAATGGGTCATGTTTGACCCGACCTTTGCGCTTTATGTGGAAAAGAACGGCGTTCCGCTCAACGCCTGGGAGATTCGCCAGGAATGGTTCTACGGCAATGCTAACAGTCTGGATTTTGTCATTGGGGCCGAACGCAGGAAGTATAAGAAAAAGGATATGCCGGTTTTTATGGCTCACCATCCGGGTTTTGGAGACCTGTCGTTGCAACCGCGAACTATCGACAAGCTGGCCTTCATAGGCTACGTCCCGAACACCAATCTGATGGACGCTGAAATCGACTATAAAAACTGGTTCATCAGCAAGGACAAACACCAGTGTGAGGGCATCAAATGGCACAGGCGGGACAACCCCGAAGACCCGGCCACTGAGCCATACTTTCCGTTAAACCAGGCCGCTTTGACATTAACTCCCGCCCACGGCCTGAAAATTGATGTCGGAATCGATACCTTCACTCCCAATTTTGCCGCCTACAGATACCGAATAGACCAGCAGAACTGGCGGCAGGGAAAACCTGACCAATGGCTGCTGCACCCCGGTAAAAACTCCCTGCAGGTTGTATCGGTGAACAAATTCGGCATCGAAGGCTCGCCGGCCAGGGCCGTGCTTGTACTCGAAAAGTCCAGGTAGTCTCTTGACGTATCTGTGGTTTTATGGGGGCGCAATGTGATTGTTTTTCCTCTTGCGCTTGTAATATATGGTATAATAAAGTATGAATAAAATTACAGGTTCAGGAGGTCACGATTATGAAAACAACAATTCTTACCGCCGCGAAACTATTGGCCTTTATTGTCGTGTTTGACTATTCTTTTTCAGCATCGTCTTTTTTCTGTCCGTCATCTGCGTATGCGCAGACTAAATCGGATGATGCTGCCGCCCTCACACAGGCACAGCCTTCGGAAAGACCCACCGGCCCCGCTGCCCGCCAGAGAATGGACTTTATAAAATATGTCAACTGTCACCTCAGGGACGGCCAGCTCGTGTTCGGCAGGTTAATCTCGGAAGACAAGAATAAAATCACCATAGAACAGCCGCAGGGCAGCAGAATTATTGTCTTCGATTACAGCAAAAGGGAAATTGACCTGCGCACTATGGATATAAAAAACATCCCCCACTTCCAGTACTACCTCGACCTTGCCGAGTATTTTTCGGGCAAAACATGGGACTTTACCGACGACCCCGACGATTTTATACAGGCCATACGCTGTTATGAGAATGCAAAGAGCCTGCTGGAAAGCCAAAGGCCCGGCGATGAAAAGCTTGCGGAAATCCAGGGCAAAATAGAACACCTGCTGGCCGACAGACAGGTCTGGATAAGAGAAATCGCCTCACGGGCCGAACTGAGGAAACTCGAGTTCGAGGCCGAGTTTGAAAAAAAGTTAAGCACTCTTGAGAAAAAAATCGACGCCTCCGACTCGAAACTGCAGGCCGGCCTGAACCGCATTAACGATATTGCCCGCGATATGGAAGACCGGTACGACGCCCTGGCAAAGACCCTTACCGAAAGAGACGAGGATTTTTCCCGAAGGTTGAATGTCCTGGCCGAACGCATACAAATAAACAGAGGCCTCATTGACCAGCTCTTTTGGCTCCGTCCTCCTCCCTGATTTGCGCCGGGCGGCAATGCTCGCTTCCTCTGGAACCCACCGGTTGCCGTGATGGCAGCATCCCGGTGAAAAACCAACGCTTTCAAATGCTGTCTTATGATTTTGGCCTTTTTGTTTTTGCTTTTCCCAGTGCGAGTTTAACTTGTTTTATAAAGCAGGCTGTTTCGGACAGGATCTTTTGTTTGTTGTCCAGGTTCTCTTCTATTATTTGCACTATCTTTGACCCGATAATTACCCCGTCGGCACCTGCTTGTGCGACCATTACAGCGTGCTCGGATTTACTGATTCCAAAGCCCACGCAGATGGGCACGCTTGTCAGCTTCTTGAGTCTGACCACAAGGTCTTCGACCGTATTCGACAGCGTCTCCCTGCTGCCGGTAACGCCCAGCACCGAAACCGTATAAATGAAACCCGTTGTCTGACGGGCAATGACCTTCATTCTCTCGCTACCGGTGTTTGGTGTTACCATAAACACCGTTTCCAGGCCCGCCGCCCGGGCCGGCCCTATAATCTCTGCAGCATCGTCGATGCTCAAATCCGCCACAAGCACACTCGTTGTCCCTGCCGCACGGAAATCGCTGAAAAACTTCTCGGTTCCGTACTGGTAAATAAGGTTGTAATACATCAAAAGGCCGATTGGTATATCCCTGTACCCGGCCACCTTGCCTATAAACTCAAGTGCCTTCTGAACGTTCATTCCGCCGGCCATTGCGCGGATATCCGCCTTTTGTATTGTCGGACCGTCCGCTATCGGGTCGGAAAAGGGTATCCCAAGCTCCAGGATGTCGGCACCGGCGTCGATAGCGGCCTTTACTATCTCCAGGCTTGTGTCGAAGTCCGGGTCCCCGATTACAAAAAAGGGTATAAGTGCCGCCCTGTCCAATCCTGCGAAAACCTCGCTATATGTCCTCATATTTCCTGTCCCGCTTTACCTGAATGAAATACGCAATAGACAATAATCAATTTCCCACCGGCCTGTGTTTTTCCACGATTGAGACATCCTTATCACCTCTGCCCGAAAGGTTTACTACTGCTATTTGTTTGTCCTTTACCTTTGATTTCAGACCGCACAGATATGCAAGCGCGTGCGCGCTCTCAAGTGCCGGCAATATACCTTCTGTTCTGGTCAGAAGCTCGAACGCATCGAGTACCTCTTCATCTGTTGCAGCTACGTATTCCGCCCTGCCTGTATCCTTCAGCAGGCAGTGTTCGGGTCCCACCGCCGGGTAATCCAGCCCTGCACTGACGGATTCCGTATCGCATACCTGCCCCTGTTCGTCCTGTAAAAGATATACCTTGGCCCCATGCAGAATCCCCACCCGTCCTGCCACCAGTGTAGCCGCGTGTTTGCCGGTGCTTATACCTTTGCCGCCCGCTTCCACACCGATAAGTCTTACTTCCTTGTCCTTCATAAATCCTGAGAATATGCCTATGGCGTTGCTGCCCCCGCCCACACACGCCACCACCATATCCGGCAGTCTGCCTATCTGCTGGAGACTCTGCTGCCTGGCCTCTTTGCCTATACAGCACTGGAAGTGTTTTACTATCGTAGGGTACGGATGCGGCCCGCAGGCCGAGCCGAAAAGGTAGAATGTGTCGGATACATGCGCCGTCCAGTATCGCAGTGCGTCGTTAATGGCGTCTTTGAGTGTGCCGGTTCCGCCTTCGACCGCGATAACCTCGGCGCCGCAAAGCTTCATCTTATGCACGTTGACACTTTGTCGCTCGATGTCCGTGGTGCCCATGAATATCTTTGTTTCCATCCCGAACAGCGCACCCGTCATTGCCGTAGCAAGCCCGTGCTGGCCCGCGCCGGTCTCAGCGATAAGCTTTGTCTTTCCCATGTACTTTGCCAGCAGCCCCTGCCCCAGCGTATTATTGACCTTGTGGGCCCCCCCGTGCAGGAGGTCCTCGCGCTTCAGATATACCTCGAACCCCACATGTTCGCTGAATCTCTTGGCGTGATAAAGCGGTGTGGGTCTGCCGGCGTAGTTCCGCGATAAATCCGCAAGCTCACGCACGAACTGCTCGTTCTCGTAAAGCCGGTAAAAGCCTTCCTCCAGTTCCTCCAATACCGGTATCAGCACTTCCGGCACGTAGAAACCGCCGTAATCTCCGAATCTGCCTTTGTATTTCATATTGATTTCTCTGACTTCTGAATAAGGTTGATTTTACATTTTCCTGCCTTTTGACCTTTAAGCCGCCTACAGTCCCCGCAGATGCCTTATGTTATCAAAAAGCTTTTTCATTTTCTTATGGTCTTTTTTGCCGGGCTCCGATTCTATCCCGCTGCAGACATCTATGCCGTAAAAGCCAAGTTTGACTGCCTCACCGGCGTTGTCCGGCGTTATCCCCCCCGCAATAAAAACATCCTTGCTGATATGACCAATCATGCCCCAGTCGAAACCCAAACCCGTTCCGCCGTATTTTTCGCTGCTGAAGGCGTCAAGCAGTATCGCATCGACAGGAAAATCCTCTGTCTTTTTGATGTCGTTATGGTCTCGTACCCTGACGGCCTTTATCGTTTTTACGTCAAGCGAAAGCAAAGACCGGCAGAACTGGGCGTCTTCATCTCCATGCAGTTGTACGAAATCCAGCGTGCACAGAACTACCGTATTATGTATAAAATCGTATGAAGAATTTACAAACACGCCTGCAATATCGATAAATGCGGGCAGCTTGTTTATTATTTCTGCTGCCTTTTCGGGCTGTACAAAACGCGGACTTTTGTCGTAAAAATTAAAACCCAGCAAATCAGCCCCCATATCCATCGCAGCCCGTGCGTCCCGGTAGTTGGTAATCCCGCAGATTTTGACCTTTGCTGTCAACATAGACTTTCCCGGTTTCTGCTCATCCTGCAGCGTTGGATATTATTATCAGCTTTTCCAGACACTTTAACGCCTTGCCTTTGCTTACCGACGCATCTGCCATACCGATTGCGGTTGCAAAATCATCTGCCAACCCGCCTGCAATTATCGCCGCAGCCGCATTCAAAAGCACAATGTCTTTTCGTGGTCCTGTGTCTTTGCCGGCGAGTATGTCTTTTATGGCCTTTGCGCTGCCTTGAACGTCACTTGCTTTAAGTTGTTCCATATCCGCTGCCGCTATACCGAAATCTTCAGCATTTAATTCCTTGTTAAAAATCCTGCCGTCTCTCAATTCCGTAATTTTAGTCGTCCAAGCTGTGCTTATCTCGTCCATCCCGTTGCTGTGCACTATCATCGCGTATTCTGCACCTAACAGCTTAAGCGCCTCAGCTATAAGCGGCATCAAACCCTCATCGGCTACCCCCATTACCTGTCTGCGAACCTTAGCCGGGTTCGCCAGCGGCCCCAGGATGTTGAACACCGTCCTGAAACCCAGCTTTTGCCTGACGCCCTGAACATACCTCATCGCCGGGTGAAACTTCGGCGCGAACATAAAACCGATATGGCATTGCCGGATGCACTCGGCCACAACAGCCGGCCCGGGGTCGATGTTTACCCCAAGCTCAGCCAGCACGTCCGCAGAACCGCATTTGCTTGTAATACCCCGGTTGCCGTGCTTTGCAATATATACGCCTGCACCAGCGGCAACCAGCGCAGCAGCCGTTGAGATATTAAACGTCTTAACACGTCCTGCCCCTGTTCCGCAGGTGTCCACTAAATTTTCAATACTGATGTTGACCGCCACTGCATGACTTCTAAGCGACCCGGCAAGACCAGCCAGCTCTGTAGCGCACGGCTTCTTAAAACGCATCGCCGTCAGAAAGGCTGCGATTTGAATCTCGTCAACCGCCCCTTCGAAAATCGTATCCAGCACCGCTTTTGACTGCTCGAAACTAAGGTCACGACCCTCCAGAACTATTTCAAGATATTCGGTTATTGCCGTCATAACTATCTGCTATCCGCTGCCCGCTGTTTTTTTGCCATTGACAGGACATTCTCGATTATTTTCCCGCCCGCAGGTGTTAGAATGCTTTCCGGGTGGAACTGTACTGCGTATATCGGAAGCTGTCTGTGCTGTACCGCCATAACGATTCCTTCGAATTCCGCTGTTTGTTCCAGGCAGTCCGGCAGTTCGCTTACGCACAGGCTGTGATACCTTCCCGCCTGCAGCGGATTTTCTATGTTCTCGAATATCCCTTTTTGATTATGAGTTATCCTTGACGGTTTCCCGTGCATCGGCTCGGGCGCATGGACGATTTTGCCGCCGAAATACTGAACAATCACCTGGTGTCCCAGGCACACGCCCAGTATCGGCAGCTTGTCCTTGAAATACCCCGCCGCCGACAGGGACACACCTGCCGTATCGGGTGTACCCGGTCCCGGCGAAATCACCAGTAAATCAGGCCCGTACTCTTCCGCCGCCGCTTTAAGCTCCTCCAGCGCCGTATCTGAACGATAAACTTTTGCCTGGCAGCCGCGCTTGCAGAAATCATCGACGAGATTGTATGTAAACGAATCGAAGTTATCGATGAACAACACTTTACTGCCGATGTTCTTCATATATGATTCTGCCCTTATTATTTCTGCCCGAGCACCGCACGCAGGCAGCTTCCTGCCTTGTGCTCGGTCTCTTCGAATTCCGTTTTAGGAACGCTGTCGTGAACGATCCCCGCCCCTACACGGATATACGCCGTATGGTCCCTGACCTGCAGGCTTCTGATTGTTATACAGCTGTCGAACTGCCCGTCCACCGTAAGGTAGCACACTGCCCCGCCGTAGTAGCCGCGCTTGGTCTTCTCGAAAAGACGTATCAGCTTCATCGCTTCAATCTTCGGCGCGCCGGTAAGCGTTCCCATATTCATTGTTGCAAGGTACGCGCTTAGCGCATCGAGGTCCGCCCGCAGCGTCCCTTTGACGTTGCTGACCATATGCTGTACGGATTCGTATTTTTCCACCGTCAAAAGTTCCGTAACCACCCTGCTGCCCGGCTCTGCCACACGGGCTATGTCGTTCCGCGCCAAATCCACCAGCATCATGTGCTCAGCTAATTCCTTACGGTCGATTTTCAGTTCAGCTTCATACCGAAAATCCGTATCGGCGTCGATTTGGCCGTCTATCCGGCCTCTCGGTTTTGTGCCCGCTATCGGCCTTATTTCCACCTGCCGTTTTTGAGTGCCGCTGACACGAAGATTCAGCTCAGGGCTTGACCCCATCAGCACCGTATTGGGAGTATGAATATAAAACATATACGGCGAAGGATTTAACGCCCTTAGTCGTTTGTACACCGTAAGCGGCTCTGCGGGACAGGGCACGACCTTTGTTCTGCTCAGAACAACCTGAAAAATATCGCCGTCAAGTATATGTTTCTTGGCGCTTCGCACCATTTGCTCGTATTCGGCCTGCGTGGTATCCGTTGAAGGTTCCGCAAGTGTACCCGTGAACGTTTGTTCCTGAGGTCCATCAAACCGCGCCATGTTCTCGTAGTAGTCAAAGCAATCCTGTGCATCTTTGATTGCCGCCTGCCGGTCACCGTCGGTTATCACCACATTAACAACCACATAGCCTTTTTCGTGTTCGTGGTCCATCAGAAATATATTGTCGGCAAAGTAAAGCTCGTAGTCCGGATTGCCTAACGTGTCTTCTTTGCTGGCCGGCAGCTTCTCGAACTGGTCTATAAAATCATAGCTTATGGCCCCCAATAGACCGCACGTTACCCGAAACGGTTTGCTGGCAAGCCTGAACGCAAACGCCACCGCTCGCAGAACGTCCATTTGATTGGTGGTTGTCAGGCGTGTCTCTTCATCGACCGTTTCCTCGCTATGTTTGATGCGTCCCGTAATCGTCTCCGCACCCAAATCAACTTCTTCACAGAACCCAAACCTGTCTTTGCCCGTCGTCCAGAGGTATGCGAGCATCCGCCTGCCCGTATTGCTCAGCGCCTTTATCGTAAACTCATTGCCTGTTCCGGTAAGATAAAGTGCAGGCCTTGCCGTCCCGAAACTCAATGCACTGCTGCCGGCAAGGTATTCCCGTGACTCCAGCAGACAGCAGTTTTCCGCACGCCCATAGTCGCTTAGCTTGGCGAAAAACTCTACTGGCTGGCACATATCGATTTGTTTTACCACCGGTATGATTTGTCCCGGCTGCGCTCGAAGTATTATTTGTTTGTAGTCTTCCATCCTTTTACGTCTGTTAAAATCTAATTTTTATCCGCCAACAGGCCCAAATACAAACAAAAAAAGCAGCCTGTTTTCTCGACAGGCTGTCTTGGTACTTTATCGGCTGGTTTTTTTCCGGCAAATCACCGCATACCTGTCGGCTCACTTATCCGAAGGCCGCCACCAGTTACCTCTATTTTTGCGGTTACTTTGCCTCATAAAACATCATTAAACCATATTACGCTGATTAAGTCAAGTAAAAATTTAATATTGAACGGCTTACAAATACCGCCCTCACTGTTCAATCGAACCACTCATCCTCGGGGTCGAAGGCCGGAACGGGCATATTGACTATCCGCATTTTGCCCACCGCGCGATGCCGGCAGCCCGGCTTTATGAAAACCGCCGTCATCGGCCTTACCGGCACCTGTTCACCATCCAGCTCCATATGGCCGTGACCTTCAAGAACAAGGTAAATCTCTGTAAGCTTCTTGTGGTAGTGGCTGCGCGCCTCCTGCGATATATCCACTATATGTAAAGTCGCAACCTTGTTATCGGCGCAGACAAAGGCCCGTCTCGAAAGCCCGCACGAGCATTTAACCGGTTCGACCTGGTCCAATTGTTCAATCATATAATTTGCCATATTTGACCGCCTCTTGATTTATGCCCGTTTATTTGTCTTTTTTATTTCTGCAGGCGAAGTGTCTGTATAGAGCGTATGTTATAATAATCGAGCCTGCGGCCATTACCGCAGGCACAACAAGGCTCCAGAACACGTTGAATTGCCCCTGCATTATTCTTGTTCTCCCTGTTTTGTATCCTCGTGTTTTGCTTTGACCCCGCGCCGGCGCTTCCTGTAATTATAATAAGCCAGAAGAAGGCCTAAAAAACTTACAAAATATGCCATCAGCATACCGATTATCTTGCCGCCTGTTTCTGCGTCTATTTTCATCGTTACTGCTCCCAGCGCGTGGTTTTATCAATGTGTTCGAGGAACTCCTGCTGTCTGTCTGCAAAGCCGCGCGACTCAACTTTGAGCTTGGGGTCGATAATCAAAAACATCAGAACCATACTTACCACCCCTGCTGCCAGTGCTATGAATCCCCACACCTTCAGCAACAGCGCTCCGGCAACACCTACTGCTACCAGCAGGTATGAGGCCACCGACAGAACGCTGGCTAATAAATCATGTATGGTCCACTCGTCCGCATCTGCCGGTTTCCAGTCTTTACGAAATAAACTCATCTTAATCCTCCACTGTCGTTTTTATTTGCTCAAGCTGACCGACTAATGGTTCAAAATCTGCATAACTGTTTATTTGGCAATATGTCCTGTAATACAAAAAACCTGATTAAAACCATCTAACAAAAAGAATGTCATTGCCAGTCCCCCGCAGGCGGGCGCGGCAATCTCAGGCTTTCAAAAATAAGAAAGCTCATTTTGTTAGAAATTCTAAATCAGCCATCCGCCGCAGGCGGATTCCACAGTTTTGATTTTTGCATTTTCATTTTTGCATTCTCAAACTGACCTTCGGTCCGTTTGATTTATTTAGTTCGATAAGCCCGCGCTCAATGGCCTGCCTTCGCACCGGCCCCCAGAAACCGCACGGCCTGGCCATTACGTAGTACTTTACCAGGTGGTCCATATCGTCAGGCCTGGTTAAAAACATTATCGGAAGATATACCACACCCACAAGTACCACCAGAAGCCAGAACTGCTGATAATCCGGCAGTTCCGGGATAACACCTAACGCAGGCAGAACCCATACCACAAGCCAGCTCATAACAAGGTTTGCCACCCAGGCACTGAGATACGCCCAGCTGTTGAACCGCCACCAGATTACCTGCAGAATCGATGGTATCCAGATGCCCGCTGCCTGCAGCCACAACGCAAATATCAGCCACTCGGTTATCTTTCTCATCGTCAGACCCAGAATAAAACAGCCTATCAACAGCAGCACCGTGTTAATCCGCCCGACCTGTACCAGCTTTTTTTCAGAGGCATTTGGATTAATATAATGGTGATAAAGGTCGTGGGTGGCGTACAGTGCACCCAGATTCAGGCACGTTGATATTGTGCTTAAGTGAATGGCCAGAACCGCGGCAAAAACTACCCCAATCATTCCGACAGGCATATATTCGAACGCCAGCCTGTACCAGCCCATCTCGTATTCTTTTGCATCGGTTATATTCGGATACATCACATAAAAGGCCAGTATTGCCACTGCCCAGAACGAGTTGCGGAAAATCGCCGCAAGTCCGCCCGCCCAGATGCTGTAACTGGCGTCACGCAGCGACCGGGCCGACTGAATCCGCTGGGCCTCCGTGTACCAGTCAATGAAATTACCCATCCCGATTCCACCGAAAGTTGACATTATCAGAAGTGTTATAAACCACGCCAGCGGAAATTCCTCGTCGAAATGAAAGGGATTGATTCGCCAGCCTTCGCCCAATAGTTGCAGCTTATTGATGATTTCTGCCGGCCCGCCGGCCTCATAAATACCCCAGCAGCAAACAATCGTGATTATCACAAATGCTATGATTCCCTGCTGAAAATCCGCCATAATCACCCCCCAGTAACCGGCGCTGAGCACGTAGATTG
>Ga0307379_10011353_pt1 | contig 11693 bp, 15 predicted proteins | sample UN2MG_FD_202237 | JGI IMG/M metagenome (GOLD analysis project Ga0307379, IMG submission 202237) | Soil microbial communities from Risofladan, Vaasa, Finland - UN-2 | ecosystem: Environmental > Terrestrial > Soil > Coastal area > Acid sulfate soil | place: Finland: Risofladan, Vaasa | collected... | reverse complement strand
TGGACCTGATCTCGTCGGCGAGACGTCATGAAGCCGTGGTGAAAAGTGCACTCACAGAGCTCGTGGAGCTCTCGAATGCCGGGAATCTGTCACCACAAGCGGAGACGCGTTTGCGTGATCAGATCGTGCATGAGGCGGCAGACGCTGCCAACTATATTATGATGGCAGCGGACAACGCGGCTATGGGCCGATCGCTATGGACGGATAGACGTGAGGAGATTCCGGGATGATGAAACGGGTAAAAGCAAGATTGCTCTAATCAGCTGTCTCTTCGTCTAACGGTAGGACACGAGATTCTGAATCTTGGAGTCGAGGTTCGAATCCTCGGGGGGCAACCAGAAGAAAAGGAGCAGAAAGTGCCAAGAGCCAACGCGACAGAGATCATCTGCATCGTAGATCGTTCGGGGTCTATGGATAGTATTCGGGACGACGTCATCGGTGGTTTTAACGCGTTCCTGACGGAGCAGAAGAAGGTTCCGGGCGACGCAACGCTAACTCTAATGCTGTTCGATGACCAGTTCCTGGTCGTTCACAATGGCATAGACATCCAGCAGGTGACTCCGCTGGATGAGACAACGTACGTGCCACGCGGCAGGACGGCGCTGTACGACGCGATCGGACGGACGATCAACGAGACCGAGGCGCGGTTGGGCAAGCTGCCTGACGCTGATCGTCCTGGCAAGGCGCTGGTCCTGATCCTGACGGACGGCCATGAGAACTCCAGTCAGGAGTTTGACAAGGGGCGCATCCAGAAGGTCATTAAGGACCACGAGGCCAAGGGTTGGGAGTTCATTTACCTGAAGGCCGGACTGGATACGTTCGAAGAGGCGCGTGACATCGGGATCAGCAAGAGTCACTACGCGAACGTTGGGGCAACGCGTGTAGGCACGCTTAGTGCCTTTGCCGGCTCAAATCTAATGGCCACGGCGTATCGTGGTGGCAGGGGCATTCGCGCCATGTCTGTGCAGTCACACGTGGATCAGACGCAGATGCTCGGTGACAAAGCATTTGGGATTGATCCAGCAGAGATCGTCATTTCAGGCACGCAGGCACCGGACGATTCAGATGACGCGTCTGGGTAACTGGCTGTCGGAGTATTGGTACCACTTATGTCGATGGATTGATCTTGTGGGAATCCTTTCAAGGCAAGCCTTCTGCCTAATGTCACCGGACACGGTGACGAAAGGGACCACTGGTGTGGTCCGTCCACGCGTAACCACAAGATCTTGGTGTCGAGCCCACGCACGTGTGGACAAGGTGGCTCCGGCGTCCTCGTTCCACGCGACAGGGCCGTCGAGCCCACGCACGTGTGGACAAGGTGATGCGTGCGATCGATCCGCCATACGTGGAGTCGAGCCCACGCACGTGTGGACAAGGTGGTGCTAGGGGTGTAATTGAACAGTCGTGGGGATGTAGCTTAGTTGGGAAAGCGCCAGCTTTGCAAGCTGGAGACCGAGAGTTCGAATCTCTCCATCTCCACCAAATACGAAGGGGCGAGCACTGGACGAGCAGATGGAGGAGAAATCTCTGATGACTAACTGCAAGCCGCTGCATCCCTGGGTTGCGGGTCATCCTGCTTGGTGACGGCTCGACCGTCACTCGCCCCACTCTTTCAATGTTGTAAGTTGATACTTTGATCTTGTGGGCATTCTTTCAAGGCAAGCCTTCTGCCTAATGCCGCTATCATGGTGGCGAAAGGGACCACTGGTGTGGTCCGTCCCCGCAACAACCACAAGATCTTGGTGTCGAGCCCACGTATGCGGGGGTAAGGTGCGGAGATGTCTAGTGCGAGGAGGTTGGGTCGTGTCGAGCCCACGTATGCGGGGGCAAGGTGATCCGGCCGCCGTCCTCCAGGTCAACGACAACGTCGAGCCCACGTATGCGGGGGCAAGGTGGCTCTGGACTCGCGGCAGGGCATGGTGGAAGAGTCGAGCCCACGCATGTGTGGACAAGGTGGTGGTGGAAAGGACGCTCTGTAGATTAATGGATAAGTCAGCGGATTTTAGCTTCGCCGATCCAGGTTCAAGTCTTGGCGGGGCAACCAGCAGCGAGCGGGTTGAGATCAACACCGATCCGGAAGTGGTCAAGACTCAACCTGAACTGTACTTGACGCTGATGCAGGCTATGGAGGATGCATCGAATCGCATGCGGCGTTACCTGGAGACAGGTGACATCAACGACGCATGCCGAGCCGTAAATGCTTGGTTGGTAGTGTGTACCATACAGACACGCTACCAGTGTAACCTGATGTGGGGCGCGGTCATATCAGGCGGTCGTCCTATCTCGGAGGAAGTACGGAAAAAGGCGGATGCGTGGCTGCAGGAAAGCTCCGCGGAGTGCAGATAGGGTTGGGTGGCCCCGTAGCACACTGGATTAGCCGGAGTGGTGGAACTGGGAGACGCGCATGTCTCAAAAACATGTGGTAGCAATACCGTGGAGGTTCAAATCCTCCCTTCGGCACCACAGAAGAAAAGGCATGAGATGCTGTATTCGCTGCTGCCTTCACAACAGTAGTGATCGTTGCACGTTGCAGCGGTCACGTCGTCTAGGCGCACCGCCATGCCATCAGTTTGAGCAGGCGCACGGTGTAACGTATAGCACGTGCGTTGCCTGCACGGGTGGTTGCGTATGTGCCCGCGTGGTGGAATTGGCAGACACGACGGTTTTAGGAACCGTTGGATAACTCCGTGCAGGTTCAAATCCTGCCGTGGGCACCAAGGGATTGACTGGGCGCGCAACGAACGAGGCTTTGGCCCGTGAGGACGAGAAGCCCAGAAGGAGAGCGGTAGCTCGATAGACTTCTGGTTCCGACCAATCCGGGGTGGGTGGCGAGCGGTTGACCAGCGCCCAGTTCATATACAGGTTGCGGGTGTAGCTTAATGGTAGAGCTTCTGGCTTCCAACCAGATGACTGGAGTTCGATTCTCCGCACCCGCTTGCAGCCAGAAAGGAGCGAGACGATGATACCGGCGATCGGCCTGATGCTTAGTGCATACATAATCACCAGAATGGTGTCCTTCTTGTGTCGAGAAGGAGACAGAAAGGAAGCCGTAGTTGTGATAATTCTGGCTGGCGCTACTATACTTGTCACGCTTCTCTGTATGGTGGACTTACTGACGCGCGGACTACCAACTCCGTAGGACACAACGCTCAGAAAGGAGCGAGACGATGGACGTACCAGAAGGCGTACAGGTAATTCACTTTCGTTGTAGGCGCATGGCCAACAGTGACGGGATGTCACAGGTGCTCGTGAACGGTGGCGTCACGGTGGCTGTTCGCAAGATCGAGGAAGATTACGACCAGGAGGAGGACATGAAGGCTGCTTACATGATATGCAGCGTCCGTGACTCCTTCAACCCGATAAGCGGAGCGAAGCGGGCGATCTCTCGTCTGCTGAGCAAGCCTCGTGCAGGCAAGTCGAACACGAAGGTGGAATGGCGTAGTGCAGCGCACTTCGAGTCGATACCGGAGGCAGCTGATATGTATCCGCTCAGGCTGGGCTTCGATTATATCGCCATGTTGGTTGACGCTGGCTGTGTTGACGGTTGCGTAGCCTTCGCATGGGCGGTTGCTGTGCGCGCTGTTCTGGCGATGCGGGGCGGTAACCTGGTTGACCGCGAGACTCTACGCCATACACTGTCGGCTGTGCCGCGTGGCGTGAAGGTGAAGCCGTTCCCGAAGAAGAAGGAAGAAACGCCCGCGTAGCTCAAGTGGCAGAGCGGCGGTTTTGTAAATCGCTGACGGGGGTTCGATGCCTCCCGCGGGCTCCACGAAAGGAACAGACAAGTGTCTGAGACGTTGGATGTAACCACCAAGCCGGTCAACATTGTCAGCTGGTTGACGTACTCATACCAGCGCGAAAAGGGAATCCTGGGACTCTCCAAATTCCTGGCTGTGAAGTACAGCACCAAGCATGAGCGAGGCATACAGAAGTTCGACCTACTGGAAGTCAAGAACGACACTGAGTACCTCTACGAGATTGAGCTGAAGGTGATGGACGCTGCCAAGCTCGCTGAGATACTGGAGCGTGGGAATCTGGAGGAATGGTACCTCCGTGCGCTGATGTGCGACGCTTGTGCCAAGGGTTTTATCCAGGCAGGCACGTGGATCGTTAAGGTCTCGTGGTGATGGTAATCGTAGGTCAGAGGTGGGCGTGTAGCTCAAATGGCCGAGCGCCTGCCCTACTAGCAGGAGATATGGTGGTTCGACTCCACTCATGCCCACCAACTAACGCCGCGGCGTAGAGAGGTATCATGAAGAAGACCGTTGCTGTTGACGTTGACGGTGTGCTTGCGCAATATGACGGCTGGAAGGGCATCGATCACATAGGCGATCCGATACTTGGTGCCGTGGAGTTCACGCGTGATCTATCGGCATATGTTGATGTGCTGATCTTCACATCGCGTTGCTGTGAGGAGCTGAACAAGCCAGAGAAGGCGCATCTCCTGCGCGACCGCCTGGTCAAGTGGCTCGACCAGCATGGCTTCACCTATGCCGATGTCTATGTCGGGCAAGGCAAGCCGCCTGCATCGGCGTACATCGACGATAGAGCTGTTGTATGTAGGCCGCAGGAGAATGGCAGACTGGCGTTCGATCTTGCGTTTCGTGCTGCCATAAGGCTGGCGAAGTGAACGCATCATCGCGCCCCGATGGCCAAATGGATAAGGCGGCCGGCTTCTATCCGGCTAATTGGGGGTTCGCGCCCTTAGCTGTTTGGAGGTATAAATGACTGCGCCCTTACACGCTAGCTTGCTTGAGTGGGGCATAGGTTTCATGATTCGGCAGCAAGCTCAAAAACACGCGAAGGCTTGTGGGCTTTGCGTCAACTGCGAACGTAACAGTAGAGCAGACGGTGACACGGTACTTTCCAAGCGAGCGCGTAGTAACAATTTGTGCGAACGTTGCTATCGCCAGCTTGGCCTTGAACTCCCAAAGAGGGCGTGACGTATGGCTGATCCACATACAGAGAAGGACGAAGTCGACGAGCTGCTGTGTCGCATCCGTGCAGCTCGCGCGATCAATAGTAGGCGCATCAACAATGCTGCCATGAAGCTTGTGGATGCGGCGTGTTTCTCTGATACTCACGGCGTGATTGAGATGGCATGTCAGATCGTGGAGGACTCGAAAGTGCATGGTGCATTGATCAAGTGGGCAGAAGCGCTCAGGCTTGCCCATAGGAAGTTCCTGGCGGAGCATGACGCCATGATACGGCTGCCACAGGAGATGTCAGTATTGGCAGCGTTAGAAGGGGGGGTGGTTCGTGAAGCCGATTCTCAATAGGGTCACAATCACAGGGGCTGATGATAGTGTTGACCCGAAGGATCTGAAGCGACTCCAGGACGAGTTCCCATTCGTTGAGTGGGGTATTCTGGTTTCGGAGCACAGGACGCTCGACGGCGGTTGTGCGCGGTTCCCCTCGTCTAGCTTCCTCGCGCGGCTGGATCCGGCGCTGCAGCTGAACCTGTCGGTCCACCTCTGCGGTCGCTGGGTACGCCAGGTCTGCAAGGCAGACTGGTCGTGGCTCGACAAGTCGTTCGACGTGGGGATGCTGTTGGGCCAGGCACAGCGGGTGCAGCTCAACTTCCACTCGTACATCCACAAGGTCGACCGCGAGCAGTTGGCGAAGGATCTCCAGAATTACTTGGCGCCGCGGCAGGTGATCTGTCAGGTCGACGGCGTGAACGACGACATCGTCAGCCACCTGTACGATGACGGCTGCGACGTGGCGGCACTCTACGACAGCTCAAGTGGAGCAGGCAAGCTGCCGAGCACGTGGTTGGTCCCGCTGGTTGGCATCCCATGTGGATATGCCGGCGGGCTTTCGCCGGAGAATGTCGAAGAGCAGTTGGAGCTGCTGAGCGCGTTCGTGAAAGAAGCAATTTGGATCGATGTTGAGACTCGTGTACGTTCCGACGACGATCAGCAGTTCGATTTCGATCGCGTACACGCCTTCTTGGAGAAGACGGCGCCATGGGTCGTCAAGCAGGGTACTACGGATGCTGTGAAGATCCTGCATGACCGGTACGTTGGTGACGATCCGGTGCGTCAGATGGCGCTGGAAGCGGAACGCCGGCTTGCAGATGAAGAGCAGCGTCGGTACGATGCCGGTGAGCTGACGGACGAAGACTTCTAGTCGGGCGGTCTAGGTTAGATGGTTGGATGGAGTATCTTCAGGCACAACGGGACTAGGTCGGGATGTAGGGTAGTGGCTAACCCGCCACGTTTGGGGCGTGGATATCGCCAGTTCGAATCTGGCCATCCCGACCATTGAAGGGAACCACCATGGGTGGTGGTGATGAGGCATACTGGCGAGAGCTCACGCACGATAAGTACGATTGCATGGACGTATACGACCAGCGGATGCTTCGCTGGCTCTTCGAGAATCCGCGGAGCCATAGGCAGCTAGCCGGCTTAGCCAAGTTTATGGGGGTGAGCTACGAAACCACGTACAACAGGCTAATGCACTTGGCGTTGGCAGGTGTCATCAAGCTGAACTATCCAACGAAGCAGACTCTGGAGACATCAATAGTTCAGCTTCATGGGGCTGTCTCAGGTTACATTAAGATCGAGGTGTCAGCACGCTTATGGGAGCAGCTGGTAGGCATCTTCGGCCAGGAGGTTGTGGTATGAAGCGCTACGGCCAGCGGGTGATCACGCTGAAGGACATGCTTGTTGAGTACCTGATGGCACATATGGAGGGCACGTCGTTCAAGCAGCTTAAGGAAGAGCTGGGTGCGTCGGAAATTGGGTTGCGCCGCGTGCTTGCTGAGATGGAGGGGGCAGGTGAGCTGCTTAGGATTACCCAAGGGCTACTTGATCTTGAGCATTTTGAGCCGCCCGGCTGGTCTGTGGCGCACAGCATAGTCTTCAAGCTGTCACCGCGTATGTGGATCGAAGAGGCGGCCGGGATTTGAAGCCCGGAGAATTTCGTGTACCGGATGTCGTTCTCGACGTGGGTTGAGCTGTCAGTTCAAGCTGCGCGGACTGAAGCAGCTGGCTGCTCAGCCAGAGCATAGCTGCCAGCACGCCGGTCGTGCAACTCAGCATGCTTTGACCGATTCCAGTTGTGGACTTGGCTGAAATAGCCTACGATACGCGATAGGTACGTCAGCACGCGGGCTGGTCGGCGTTCGAGCAGGACGGCTTCGAGCTCGTCCCATTCGTGTTGAAGGATGGCGGGGATGGTGATGGCAAACTTGTGGTCCGTCTTGAGATGGCAGATAAAGACCTTGTCATCGTCAGGTGTGGCGCCTGCCTTGGCGCCTAGCCATTCGAGGTGTTTGTGAGTGATGATTTTGTCGTAGAAGCTGCGGCCGTCCATGTGGCCTCCTCTACCCCCCACATGGGCAACGCGACCAGCCAATGTACACGGAAATTGCTGTGCTGTCAAGTCGGGCTATAGCTGCGCCAGAGTGGAGTGGTTGATTCTTTCAAGGCAAGCCTTCTGCCTAATGCCATTATCATGATGGCGAAAGGGACTACCGGTGTGGTCCGTCCCCGCAACAACCACAAGATATTGGTGTCGAGCCCACGTATGCGGGGGTAAGGTGAGAGCGTGTCGAGGCAGCCAGCGGTGGCGGTGGTCGAGCCCACGTATGCGGGGGTAAGGTGGACGTGTCGCGCGGCCGACGCAGGTCTCGGTTGTCGAGCCCACGTATGCGGGGGTAAGGTGAGAACCAAGGCGAAGCGAAAGGGGTAGTCCTGGTCGAGCCCACGTATGCGGGGGTAAGGCAGTGGAAACAGTTGGAGTGGCATAATGGCATCAGCACGCTAGCGTGGCGGAACTGAAATACGCGTCCGATTTAAGATCGGATGCCCTTGGGCATGCGGGTTTGAATCCCGCCGCTAGTACCAAACAAAAGTTTTTCTGGCCGTAGCGAGGTAGTTGCTTGATCTTCTCGTATGTTCGTGGCATGATTGGGCGTCGAGGAGGAGGGAACGTGGCTGAAGTTACTGCAGTCATCCAGTTCACACGTCCATGCCTTGGAAACGTTCGCCGTCCAGATTTTGATCGTATGCAGCGCGATCAGGATGACGTCGTTATCTTCATGGCGACATGGTGGCGATCGGCCTTCCTGAAAGCTGCCAAGGCAATCAACAGCCACTACGATCATGTGGACAAGATACATCCGGCACTGCAAGTACGTGGCAAGATCTCGCAGATTAACCGCCGGTATGGTAAAGACGTCAGCCAGATCAAGATTCATGAGGGCTTCGACACTGGCACTTCTGTAGAGGTTAGCTTTCTGATACCTACCAGCATGCCTATCGCTGCCTTCGCCGATCTGCTTGAAGCTACAGGAGTATACATTGGCGTCAGTCCGTATGGTTGGCAGCACGGCGAGTATGGACGTTTCAAGCTATTGGAGGTGAGAAAAGGTGGTCCCCGTAGCGATAAGGAAAGCAGGCAACTTGCTCCAGATCACCCCAGCGATAGCGGATGTGTTGGGGCCAGCACTTGAGTTCACTCGGCGAACACAGGTTGGGGCAAAGGCTAGTAACGTAGACTATGAGCGCATTTCGCTCTGTGAAGTACGCGGTGATCATTCGTTCCTGGCAGTTCCGGCCGGTCTATTATCACGTGTCATCAAGACGCTCAAGTCCTACAACATAGCGTACACCTATGAGGATTTACGTCCAGTCATGCTCGGTCCGCCACAGTGGACAGCGATTGACGAGCCACGTGATGGCCAGGAAGTCATTCTGGCCAAAGTTGCTACATGTGATATGGGACAGATCGAAGCGCCGACTGGTGAGGGCAAGACGTGGATCATCGTACAGGTTTGCAAGATGTATCCTGACGCCCCCATAGTGATAGTCGTACCTGGCATAGACATTGCCAAGACCGTGCGCGATCGACTACTGCTAGCGCTGCCTTCAACTGATGTGGGACAGCTAGGAGGTGCTCGGCGTGAGCGCGGTCGGCGTGTGACTATCTGTGTCAAGAACTCGCTGCTTAAGGCCGATCTCGACGCGTGCAAGATCCTCTTCTACGACGAATGCCATACGGCCGCGGGAGACAAGATCAGCCGTGCGCTGACGCACGCGTTCAGCTGTAAGATGTTTGGCTTCAGTGCGTCGACCGAGATGCGTACCGACAAGGCCGACATGTTGGTTGAGGCGCTCTTTGGTCCTGTTATTCATGTAACGACGTACCAGCAATCACAGCGATTGGGCAATATTGCCCCTATCAGAGTAATCATGCGGTCTATCACAACTGGACCAACGATCGCGTCGAGCTATACTTCTGCTCTGAACAGGCACGGACTTTGGCGTAACCGTTACCGAAACCAGTGCATCGCTGAGGATGCGAAGAAGCACTCAGCTCGTGGTGAACAGGTGCTCATTTTGGTGGCTACCGTTGAGCACGGGCTGGAGCTGATGCGCTTCCTAGGTGACGCGTTCACACTCGTCTATGCGCAGATGGATGCCAAGCTCAGGCTTCGTTACGAGAAGGAAGGTGTCATTCAGCCAGGCGCCCATCCGATCACGCAGCATGATCGTTTTCGGCTGCAGGAGGAGTTTGAGTCGGGGCGACTGCGAAGGGTTATCTCTACGTGCTGGACTCAGGGCGTGAGCTTTGACAATCTGCAGGTGCTGATCAGAGCCGACGGGCTTGGCAGTGATATCCGTAGTGTGCAGTTGCCAGGTCGGCTCTCTCGAATGGCAGACGGTAAGGAGCACGGGCTGCTGCTTGACTATATGGATGAGTTTCATCCTACGCTTCATCGTCGAGCGCAGAAACGGCTTTGCATTTACCGGAAGAAGGGTTGGAGTGTACAGATACCAAAGCGTACAGGGGCTGGCGAGTGAATGACTCAACGCTAGTTGAGCAGACTGTGCGGGAGCTGCGCGATCAGTATGCACTGTTGCGCAAGCGTACTGCGCCAAGATTCAGGCATCGTGAGGAGCATGAGCTCAAGTGGACAGTGCTGGCAGGGCAGCTTATCGCCGCTGGCCTGGATGCCAGACGATATGTTTGCTGGGCGTATGACTTCCACAGGGTTAACCGTCCTGACGTTTTCGTGCCGATGATTACGTCGCCTAAGACGCTCGCAATCTATCGTGACCGGGTAACTGAACCAAAAGAGGAAAAGTTACTTGAGATCAGATTGCAACTTGACACACTTCAGACTCAGTTGGCGCTGGGCCGTGAAGCGCGGGAGATTGTTGAAGACAGGTTTCTTGAACTTGGTCCTGTTTTCCGCTTCGCACTGGCCCAACGGGCGGAGATGCCTGATTTGGTAGCGCGGTTTCAGAATGCCGCTGAATTCGAGATGGCCAGCGAACCTCTCTACCGTGATGTCCTATCAGGTTTTCTCAAGTAGCGCGGGAACAATAAAATATGCCAGAACTGTCTGACTCGCTCAGCGAGATTAACAGTCGCGCACTTTTGGTGCGCTTACTTACGTATGCGATTCGGTGTCCAGAGGTGGCTCGTGTCGCAACCGAGAAGCTTAGTCCGATTCACTTCAACGAATCTACGCAGCTGGAGTTTCTCATCGTGTGGCGTGTTGCCTCAGCGCTCTGGGAAGAGTACGAGCAAGTGCCTGAGGCGCAGCACGTGGCGGACTTGGCAGTCAACACGATGATGCTGCAGGGCTATGCCGAACCTGTGTTTCATGAATCTGCTCGACGTCTGGTGGTAGAGATCTACGCCTTCACAGAGACGCCGTGGAATGCTGACTATGGCTTGCGGTTGCTGAACGCCTTCTTCAATGGTGTCTTCATTCGAGATCTGGCGAAGTTGGCTGAACGTTTTGGCGGTAAGGAGCGTGGTGATGCTGCAGAAGCTGTAATGCAGGCTCACCAGAGTCTCCAGCTGGGGGTAAACCCACCGCTGGATCCATTTGATCTGGTCGTCAATGTGCCAACGTTTAAGTCACGGCAACCTACCGGTGTAGGCTTCTGGGATATGCTTACCGGCGGAGGCACGTCGGAGAATGAGTGCTACGGTATCTTAGGACCGACAGGCGGTGGCAAGACGCTACTGGCAGTCCAGCTAGCCTGTAGTATGGCTGAGCGCGGTCAAGATGTTGAGTACTTCACGTACGAGCAGTCAGCCAAGGAGCTGCAGCCCCGTATTTTGTCCTGCGCCGCAAAGATTAGCAGTATACGGATCAGTGGCAAGTGCTGGGCAGATATAGATGAGGCCGCTAAGAAGAAGATCACTATTGCGGCCGATATCTGCAAGAACCGACTTCACGTTCACGATCGTTCATCAGAGGGCTCATCCATCTCTGATATCGTGAATACGGTACGGCAACGTATCGACGAAGGTCGCACACCTCGGATGGTGATCGTTGATTGGATCTGGCCATTGATTCTTCGCATAACCGCTACCAGCCAGCGCCGTAACGAGCAGGAGCGTATGGTACTACAGAAAGCCACTGACGACTTCAAGGCGGCTGCGTCTAAATACGGCGTGACCTTCTTGCTGCTTCACCAGATCTCGACTGAGATGGCTAAGAAGTCACCATCGAAGAAGCCCGAGTGGTTCAACTCTGCTGAGGCAGGCTCGTTTGCATGGCTACTTCATTACTGTATTGCCATTGGCCGAGCTGACACGCAGGGTTACTGCTGGATGGTTGGTTCGAAGGCACGGAACGCAAAGAAACAGTCTGCACTCGTGTTGTTGAATGGTGAGTTCAACCGGTTCGAATCGACCAAGCAGTCGATGATCTACGATGAGCG
>Ga0307379_10011352_pt1 | contig 11694 bp, 9 predicted proteins | sample UN2MG_FD_202237 | JGI IMG/M metagenome (GOLD analysis project Ga0307379, IMG submission 202237) | Soil microbial communities from Risofladan, Vaasa, Finland - UN-2 | ecosystem: Environmental > Terrestrial > Soil > Coastal area > Acid sulfate soil | place: Finland: Risofladan, Vaasa | collected... | reverse complement strand
CTCAGCAGCGAGTTCCATGGTCTTTCCCTAAGATCAGCTTTAATTCCAACTATAGCGATGGCATCGTAGGTATTTCCGTTGGGCGCTGGTTCACCAATAACCATGCCAACATGAAAATCAAAACTCGACAGATAATCTCGAACTGTCTTTACGGTGAACTGTCCTGATAGCCCCTGGGATCGCACTGCAAATGTTCTTCCGTTGTTTGTCACCAAGGCTGGCCCCATACCCAATCCGATACCTCTCGAAATCTCCCTGCGAAGGAACTCAATATCTTCATTGCGAATTTTATCAGTTGACCAAATTATAACAACCAATTTCCTTTTCTTAGTTCTTGCATCCCGGGCAATAGAACCAGCTAGCGATGTGAACACTCTTTGAGATATTACCCTCCCAGAGCCGGGTAGTTTAGCCTTGCATTGGACTGGTATATCAACTCCACGCCATCGCAATGTGATTTCCTCAGGATTTGCTTCCTTCAAGAAATGTGGTTGTACTTCTGCACCTTGACGAACAAAAAAGGCAAATGTCTGTATTTCGTGGAGGGCTCCCCAGAGATTCTCACTATGCTGTAGACGCTTTCGCAGGTAATTGCGAGCTTGTTGGTCTAACAACTGTCCTGCCTTTAGTTCGAGGACTGCCAAACTGCAGGCAATATTTACCAGCCATTTCGAGCCAGTAGGGATTCTGAAAGACGGATCATCTTTGTATATTCTTTCCCAATCTCGTGCAGCCCATATAGAGGCCGCGAGCATATTGAATCCAGGTGGAGTATGAAGGAGCGCACGTTGCAGAGAAGGATCTGAGTTCTTTAATGCCCAAGTCTCATATTTCTTCAGTTCCGTGTTAAGCCAAGTTGCATCAAGGAAGCTCTCAACATAGGGGCGAAGTTTAAGCAACGCCAATTCATGGACGCCAGATTTGGGTTTTAAGCAGTGTTCAGCGATAGACCGAATTTCCTCGTTCATCAGTTATCATTATATCAGGTACGAATTCAACCTATTGACAACTTCGGTTGGTTCTCTTGAAGCTAAATGGAGCTGAGGCATCAATAGACAGTACTAGCTAGGACTTCGACTTGACCTTCAGCCTTAGCATCTAACTGGGAACCGAGTAAAGGTTCCAGTCCCGTAAAGTGGGCCATTTGGAACAGTTCCCGAATGGCCCACTTTACAAGACTTAAACGAAAGTTCGAAATGTATCCAAAGCGAGCTTCAGTAAATTGCGAAGCAGACAGGATTCTGCCGGCAAGGCTCTACTAGTTTTGAGGTATTTCCCGAGTGTTGCTTCGTAGCGTGTCCCCGATGCAATTGCGGACATTCTTTGCAGCCATCTCCATGAGCGACCCATAGTGTGGATTCATCCTGGCATTAAGTGGCCACTGTTTAGCATGAACTATAGGGACAACAGGTATGTTGTCATTTCTATGGTGGAACTTAAGCCCACATACCGCCAGGAATGGGCTCTTGGCAGTTGGCACGTATGCCTTTTTATTCATTGCTGCAAAACTAGGCCGAGCATTTCTATAGAACGGAATTACCCTGTCGTCCGAATTATTCACAAATCCTGTTCTAGCTAGGTGGTAAAATACCTGTGGTGTCATAGCAAGAATCACCTTAAATGAGCCCCTGTTCAGCGTGTCTTCAATAGCTCGAATTCCCGTATCTGCAAAATCATCCGGGATAAGTACCGTTCCGCTATATATTGGGCCGTTTATGAACTCATTGCAAAGATTCGTGAAGTACTGGTCAGTTATCGGAATTGAGAATCCAGCCAAGAATCTCACATACCGAACTACGGCAGACGCGAACTCATACTTCCGCCTTTCAGATCTTATTAAAGGGATTGGCCTTTCTAGGTAATCAAGAAAAAAGGCATATTTAGCCTCAGCCTTACCTAGATGGAGTCGTGGGTCATGGCCGATCACCATCAATCTAGCCGTTGCTGTGTCACCGTATGGCTTGCAAGCACTCATTATTCCTTCCAATTTCATATTCAACTACAGTAGTCTTTTTAGTGGCTTCCTAATCAGGATAAAGCCTGTAGTGATGATTCGAGAAACGACGGTCTGCGGGTACCGCTACACTACCAGTGATCATGTCTTCGATGACACTAGCTATCCTATCTTGCTGCACGCCCAACAAATCATCTGTAGTTATGAGGCTGTCGCCCAGCCCAGTTGCTTCATAGCCCTTGCGTCTCTTTTCCCAATCCAGGTAATACTCTCGTGTATCAAGCATGCCCAGGTGCTCCCAGAAGTAGGTCTTGCTACCGACACGCACCGTAAAGTCAGGCTTAATAGGACATACCCAATCCTTGAGATTGAGCTCTTCTTCATAGCTGAATTGAATTTGGCTTTTGTCTCGATAATCCATTAAAGAGCGGTAGAGTATATATTCAATCTTAGACTTGACCTTTACACCCGGCTCAGGCTCAATCTGCCGGCTCGCTTCCCACGGTTCGCAAAAGAGAGACGTGTTTCTAAGGAGTATGGATGTTCTGCCGTGAGCAATCTCAATCGGGCTTATCGGCTCGCTTCGCTGGAGAAACAGCGTAACAGTATGTGTCGACCTCGTCATGGCAGTATATATCAGTTCGCGAGAGAGAAGTGAGCGCCGCTCAGGGACTATGATGAACGTGTGTTCGAATTCACTACCCTGAGCCTTGTGAACTGTTATAGCATATGCAGGTTCGAATTTTTCCTCCTCTTCTCCGCTGATTTGCCATATGGGATTGGTCACCTCGGGGAAGTACCAGCCACGACGTCCTCGATGGTTGCAGACGACGCCAATTGAGCCATTGGAAAGAACGAGGTTTTTCGTCCGTAGTATGAAATCCCACCTGTACCAGTTCTCCATTCTGATTACTTTTTCAGAATGCGCGAAAAGTCGCTGGGGCGGTACCGTGTCCGGCCAGGAGTCTGCCTTGTATTCATCTCTAACCATCTGGTTGAGTCCCAAGGTGCCGTAGAATCCGGCCTTGTATGGGCCAATGATTTGTAACCTTTCAAGTTTCAAGCTAGCTGCGGATTTATTTGGTACGAACCCCGACTCGTACAGTCCTAGGTATACATTCAGACTAGCCTCTTTGCTGATTCCTTTTTTCAGGCAGCCTGCTCCTGTCAGTACTTCGCGTATCTTTTTGTCGACCGCTTTAACCAGAGTGTCCTCATCATCCCACAATATAACCTCCAACCCTTTCCCTATTGGGCCGCCCCTCTTCATCTCTTCAATCGGTTCCTCATAATACTTATTCCTGCCGATAAAGATATCAGCGACACGCAGGATTTTGTCATCAAACTGCTGGCGGCAATTCGTCTGTAGTCTTATGCTTTTCTCTGAAGTCTCCTTGTTCGACCTGAAGAACTCTATCAGGTCATAGAACGGCCGACCACACCCTATCGGCGGCAATTGATTTTCGTCCCCCACGAGAATCACGCGCTTCACAGATTTGGGTCCGCTTAGACTCAACATCGCAAACAGTGTTGCTAGTTCATCGAGGTCTACCATCGAACATTCATCTACAATAAGGTTGTCAATCTTCGGCTTGGCGGGAGTCTTCTCAAGGCCAGGGAGCAGCCGCAAGTCATCTAGGAACCTTGAGAAACCATTGCTGTAGATAAACCGCTCTATGGTTTCAGCTTCCTGAAACTCGGTAGCTTCCTTAGCCCTGAGGACGGCCTTGCCGGTCGGTGCAAGCATGACTACATTCTCACCGCTCGCCTTCATCCTCTTTATACATTCGCACAAGGCTTTCGTTTTGCCCGAGCCTGGTTTACCGCTAATAACGTACAAGGAGTTCGTCAAAACCCCTTCAATAAGTATCTTCCTCTCGCGCTGGAACCCAGCTTCATCAAAGTTAGGAATAGTCTTTGCAAGTTCCTTTGCCTCTGCCTTCAAGAAGGTGTCAACCCAAGTAAGGTCAGGGTTATGTGTCCTTTCCTTTTTAATCAGCTCTCCAACAACTCCGCGGACTAGTTCTTCAGCATACTTGACCTCGCTGAGATAGAAATAGGTCTGCCCTTCGCTATCGGACAAGTACAACCTGCCCGAGAAGTAATCCCTATGCCCCCCGGTTATCAATTCTTCTTTATTGATTCCAACCGATTCCTTGTAGAATATAGGGTAATGAATGATGCTCTCAAAGACGGAATCTAAGGACTGGAAGCAGTGCCCGTCTCTCTTAGTGCTAAGCAGGTGCTTCACCGTCAAAGCTCGGAGCCGCTCGGGGCTTGCCGGCGAGAGGTCTTGGAGTTGCGGATTTCTGGCTTGGTATCTCTTGTCCGGGAACATCCCGACGTCGATGTCGAACACATCGATTGGTCCATCTTCAATCTCAACGGTATCACGCTCCTGCTCAGTGGCTGCGTATTCCTCGCAGAGTATGTAGGGGTTCGCGACAATCTGCGCAACACTTATCTTTCGTCCTTGGAAAACGTCATAGGTAGAACCCGGGAAAACGATCCGGGATAGCTGAAACTTGGTGAGAGAAAACAGGCTAAGCTTGCGCAGGACGCTTTCAAGGCTCTTATGGGCCTTGAAGCCTATCTCCGCCTCGTGAATCGTGTCAGCAAATGTGGCTAGGTAACCTGGTATAGGGCTTTGCTTACCCAATATCGAAAAGGTAACATCCAGCAAATCTTGCCCTTCCTTGAGTTTCTCCTTCAGAGCATCGACTATTTCTTCTCCTACCCCGGTTGGGGCAGCCTCGTGGTCAACCATCAACTCAATGATATTACCCAATGAAGGGTACATACCACGACCACTCCAAGCCTTTGAAAGCAACCGCTCGATGATTTCCTGCTCCCTGTCGACATTGAAGATGGTGTGTTCCTTTATGATAGAAAGCGACTTTCTCAGCTTGTATAGAAGATAGATACACTTGTCATCGTCGAGTGATTCGGCGACATACCTGAAGCGGGCCACTAGTGCATCTTCCTCTATCAAGGCTCTTATCTCGCGGAGCTTATCCTCCTCTTCAGGATGGCTCTCGACATATTCAACGTACTCTTGGTATGGCAGGACGACCCCCCAATCTTCGAAATCATGTGAAACCTGGAGAGCCCAATTGATTGTTGGGAAGTTCTGCATGTCCTCTTTCTCTTTCCACGACTCCAGCTCACCTTTGGTAAAGTCGTAATGCGGGGGCATCACAATTGGGTTGGATAGAAGCGAGCAGCCTACTAAAGCTCGCCTGTAGTCATCTGCGGACACGGGATTATCGTAGTTCAGATAAAAGAAGATAACTGACTCACTTGGTCGAAACTGGCTTATGAACGCCTGTATCCTGCTCTCCAAGTCCTTCGGGTAGCTGCCTTCGAGCGTATGCTTCTCTTTCGAATGGTTGAATGAGATTCTGAACGGCCAAGTGAACGCTGAGTAGCGGCCAAGTTCTTCGCTTATTGTTTTATCGTTCAGGCTTCTGAATGGGTGGACATGTGTCACATGTGCGGGTTCTGGCGAAAAAGCGTTTGCAGACCAGAAGCAGGGCGGGAGATACTCTTTTATTTTGTCAATCTTCTCCCCGTGTTTTTGCTTTTCGATATCATTCTTCTTGTTCCTGGCAAGGCGTTCGGAGAGTAGGGAATGTGTACCAATACAGTAGACGTTGCTTTCTGGGTCTTTGCATACCCTTCCATTCCATTTGTTATCATGCCAGGCCATTCTCACGGACAAATGCTTCGGCATCAAGCACCCCTTGGTCTATCGTTCAGACGCAAGTGACTAATAAGCCCAATCTAGTCCACCCGAACAAGTTTGTCAACACCACTCGATTGGCCTAACGCCACCCAGGAGTCGGTTCAGCCAGTAGAGAAATCCCCCTTCTCTTGTTGATGACCAATAATTGGTGTATAATCGCTATACTACAAGGCTCGGTTTTGATGCTATCTTCAGACGAGCAGAGGAGAAGTGATAGTGCCAGTCCCCATCGTATTGAAATGAATAAGATAGTTCGACTCTTTCACCTTTAATACGTCTAGGAAATCAGGGGTAGTAAAGGAATAATATGCCCAAAAGTCGCAAGAGTGAAATACCTGTCGGCACCCAGTTCTCCCCTAACCTGATCAATCTGCCGGAATTCCTAAAAGCTATCGTACAGCATTCGGGAGATAAAAAGGCGATGCAGAAAGCGATCTTTCAGGCGCCCATTCATCGCACACGAACTAGCGTTCCATCATCTACAAGAACTACATCTCTGCCACTTGAGGCAGCAGTTCAATATGGTCTCTTATCACCTCACACCTATCAAGCGACCGATTTGGCTAGACAACTGGCTCTACTCCAGGATAAAGATATATATGAACGATTCGCTAAGCACATCCTTCTAAACCTTAACGGTCTACGCATCCTAGAAGCTATTCAACAAATGCAATCAGATCTAACTGCAGGCCTGTCCGCAACGGAAGTTACTGGAGATACACTAGCTCGCTATCTATCAGAAAATGGCTTAGCTGTCACCGAGCACAATACTGCTATTAACACTATTCGTTTATGGATGGCGAAGGCGGGTATTTTCAAGGATGTAGGATCACGCTCGTCAGCTTGGGACATCGACGAGGATAAGCGCCGAGAAATCTTGAGTATCACGGATGAGACTTTGGTTGCTCTTGATACGCTTGATGAGTCACAGAGGGCCTTCCTCAGGGCGTTATGCAAGATAAATCCAACCGGGTGGGTTAAGGCTTCTGAGATCCGAGACCTTGCGGAGTCTACGGATGAGTCGAAGGTGACATTCTCTAGGGCATCTTTACCCAAACAGATATTGGAACCTTTAAAGGTTGCCGGTCTGATCACATGGCGGTCAGGGGGCACTAAAGGCGGCAAGGCTGCCGAGCTTCAGACAACGAACAAATTCAGAGCCGAAGCCTTGGAGCCCTTTCTGCAAAGGGCTACCGCATCGCTTGATCCCGTGGTGACGCGTTATTACAAGATGCGACCCGAAGATATATATGCAGCTCTCGATTCCACAGACACCTATCAAAAGGGTGAAGCCCTCGAGGCATTCGCTATCCACATAATGAGGATACTCGGATTGCGCCTGATTGCATGGCGGAAGAGAGCAAAGGATGCCACTGGCCGTGCGGAGATCGATGTACTTATGGGAGGGGTAATCGGAGGTATCGCCACGATGTGGCAGGTCCAATGCAAGAATATGCCCAGTTCCCGGGTTGATCTTGAGGATATCGCCAAAGAAGTGGGGATTACCTCTATCACTAAGGCGACCCACGTTCTTTTTGTAACCAACGGCAACTACACCAAAGACGCCCGAGATTTCGCTATCAAGGCTATGTCTTCATCGAGTCTCAGCATCTACTTGCTCGATGGGCTTGACTTTGCAATCATGCGGGTAAGCCCTGCTTCCCTCGCACAGGTAATAGCAGGACAAAGCCGGAAAATAATCCTCGACCGACTGCAACACCCCACCTGGTCCTAATGAATCCTAGAATAAGTGACGACTAGTATTCTGGGAATGCCGAAGACCGGGTATTGACTTTCATCACAATGCAGCATATAATTGCATTATGCAGAAAGGTGATGCACGAATAACTGTGTCTATCCCGTCATCGTCTCATCAACGCCTTATCACTCTTGCCGATCAAAGCGGGGTCTCAATCAGCTGGGTCGTTAGGTACGCTATCGACGAGTTTTTACGCCGAAATGGTGATAACCAACAGATTGCACTGCCTTTAGCGAAACAACGCCAGGGTGGGCAGTAGTATGGCGCCAATAGCTTCTAAGAAAGCAGGGAATGACAGAATCAGCCCGGCTCACGTTGCAAAGCTAGGGGATTACCCAAGCAGAGGCGGTCCAGATAAAGCTGAGATCTTAATCAAAACCCAACTTGGTGCCGCCTATTGGGCTGACTCTATCCATTTGATGGCAGAAACCATAGAGCCTCAATCGTTAGACCTTATTGTTACAAGTCCACCATTCGGGTTAGTACGAAAGAAGCAATACGGCAATGTAGATGCTGACGAATATATTGAATGGTTTAGACCCTTTGCGAAAGAATTTAAAAGAATAATGAAACCACAAGCTTCTCTTGTTATAGACATCGGTGGTGCATGGAAACCCGGTCTACCAACAAAAAGCCTGTATCACTACGAACTCCTAATTACACTTTGCAAAGAGTTTGAGTTCCATCTTGCGCAAGAATTCTTTTGGTGGAATCCCTCGCGCCTCCCGACACCAGCAGAATGGGTGAATATAAGACGAATAAGAGTTAAAGATGCGATAAACTCAATCTTCTGGTTATCTCCAACACCTTGGCCGAGAGCAAGTAATCGGAGGGTGCTAACACCATACAGTAATGCTATGCATGAATTACTGGCTAATGGTTACAAGGCAAAACTTCGGCCTAGCGGTCATGATATCAGCGACAAGTTCTCTCGCGACAACGGAGCGGCCATACCTCCAAACCTACTAGCTGTAGCTAATACGGAGAGCAACTCTCGCTATCTTCGTTACTGTGGAGAGAATAAGCTACCTCCCCACCCAGCAAGATACCCTGCCACTATCCCTGAATTCTTTATAAGGTTTCTCACCGACCCTGGAGATATAGTGTTCGACCCATTCGCAGGAAGCTGCGTGACTGGTGAGGTCGCTGAGATGCTTGCTCGACGTTGGATTTGCAGTGAAATTGAGAGGGTATATCTCGAAGGTGCACGTGGTCGTTTTGAGATGGATCCTGCACCAAAATCCCAAGGGCCACACGAACCAACAGTATATAAGATTCAGCGTCCTGGTCTACTTTGGAATGGTGCCAATGATCATTTACCCCTGGCAGCAGACGGCGGTAAAAAGCGACCAGTAGCTTAACACCATTACCCCTGGAATTGATAGCTTCCATTTTATTATACTCCACGCTCATTCCATAGCTGATTTTGCTGACGTTATTATGGCGCTAAATCGTGCGGTGAGGAAGTGGCTCAGATCGGAGGCAAAGAGAGGGAGGCTTGACACCTCCCTTTTCAAATTTTAACGCTTAACTACTCGCTTACCGTGAGTGTTAGTGGTTGTGGTTAGATGTAATTTACTGTGGTGTTGGCCAGTCGGGTCTCATCTCGGCAGGATGGAAATTCCACGCCAGTCTCAGCCTCCGAAGACCGGTGCTCTTTGCATTAAACAATTCTGACTTTTGTGTGGAAGAACGATGTTGACTGCACCCGCTAGTTGACTTACTATGGATATCATCAGGCGCTTATGAAAGCAACGTTTTTGATTTGCTGTATTCTTGGCCACAGTAGAGCTAAAAGGTGACAGAAGTGCAGTGGCTAATCCTTTTGATTGCTGTGGTAGTGACACTAGCTGCATTGGTAACGTCTGATGCTGACACTTTCCTTGCTGATAGCAACATTCCTAATAATGAGATAAATACCGGCCGAATAGAAGCGAGCAATTCCTCGACAAGTGCTTGGATAACGATTACGATGTATACTACACCTCATGAATAACTTGGTCGGCAGATTTGGGAAAGGCATTCGTCTATTCTCTAATGCTGTTTTATCCACTGGATAATATCTTCCTTTAAAAATACCCTCTTTTTGCCTATCTTATGTGAAGGCAATCCCACATTCATAAGTTTATACAGCGTCTGATGACTCACACCTAGAAAGTCTTGTGCTTCGGCAAAGGTGAAGAATATCCGCTCTACATTCTCCTTTGGCTTCTTTCTGACCATCTTACTCTCCTATCCTATATTTGAATTTATGGTACATGGATAGGAGTGATTAGGCACAAATGGACACTAATTGATGATGATTGACACTGTCACGTTGGATCTTTATAATAGGCTCAATTGAAGTTTCAACAGTTAGGTTGTGAGATAAGACAGCCGGACAGGTTTTAGGCATCTGAAAGGAGGACAAAACGAATACGAAAAAGCTGGCAGGAATCATCGTAGCCTGTACTGTAGCTATCATCCTGGTGATAGTCATAGTTATACTCCCATTAATGCAGACACCAACAACACCAGATCAGCCGCCTGCTCCGCCTCCGGCTATTACCAAGCTTGTGGACGAAACCCTCATTGTCCCAGTTGGAGTAGAAGGCTCCTATAGGTACTACTTCAGTTTAGATAGGGCTGGAGTCCTAAAGGGAACCGTCGAAGTTGTCAGGGGGGAGAGTATTGACTACTTTTTATACAAAGAACCTGCTGAAGCTGGGTGGACTGAGGCGAAGGGAATACGAGTCGTGAAGTCCAGCTTCGAGGTTCAGCTTGATCAAGGACAGTATTACCTAATCATTTCTGCTAGCCGCTGGCACCCAGATGATGCTGAGGAAGAGCGGACTGTGAGTGTCTACCTCGAGTTTGAGAGTTGACCACAGATAATGTTACGAAGCAACCTGGCAGACAGCTAACCGACCTTGAAATCTTAGCCTCGGTTAAGGAATATGGTGAATCGAAGTAGAAGTCGGAGAGCAGTCAATCTGCACCTAGTTCTCGTCGTCCTCACCTAGCCGAGGAAGATAGCGCTAACCACTCCGTGGGAACTTTGGTAATGTCTTTTGATGACAATACGGACAAGGTATCTCATATTGCTGAGTAGCAACAGAAGGAACGGCAACAAGAGAGACTCAGATAATGAGTATTCCAAGACCAAGTGGTGCCCACCAAATTGAACAACTCTCGGAAATGTGCATTGAAACACGGGACACAGAGTACTACGGCTCTTTCAGGTCCTGTTTGAACTCAACCCTTCCAAGGCTGACGAATATAATGGCGAGTACGCCGAAAATCCACCATGGACCAATGAGTGCACCCATAGATCCAGCTAGCGCCAGTCCCCATAACCTTCTTCTCAAGGCACAGACACCACCTATTATGGCGATTGACGCCGATACGATCAAGGGAATAGCAAAGGTACTCCACTCCCATGTTACTCCAAATCCAAAGAACTCGCCTATGGTGCTGCCGAACAGAACAACCACCATACAGAAGGTCAGAGTGAGAGTTCCTCCAATGATACAGAGTATGCCTGCCACAGTGGGCATCCACTTTCTGTCCATTTGCTACCCATCCTATTCCTTTGTCTAGATAAGGATATGACGAGAGGCTCGCACTGTCAATACCCGTCAAGGCAATAGCTTGGCCTCCCAGGATCCTCTGCGCCGAGACTGCTTATGATGCTGCGACCCATCTCAAGCCACAACCAGCACCTCTTACCTCGATAGCAGTAGTAAGTTGTCATGACGCTCTGCATAACCCGGTGAGCCGATTTCCTTTGTTCATTAGTCAGTTCTAGGAGCCTAACAGACAATAACAGCTTTCTCGGTTGCGCTCCGCTGCGGAGGAACTTTCAACATTAACTCATTTTGTTAAGTCCCGCCGCACTGTGGGCAAAGCTACATGCTCTTTATGCCTATCCTGAGGTATGGTAGGCTTAGGTCAGGAGAAATGAATAAAGAAAACGAGTCAAAGGCTTCACGCATACTTCCGGTCACCAGAACCAAAGAAGAAGCTAAGCGATCCTACGACAGGATTAGCAGGTATTATGACTACCTGACGGGGGCGTTCGAGCGAAAGTATGCGGAAATGGCCTTGGAACGCCTGTCTGTTTCAGAAGGTGAAACTGTATTGGAGATTGGTTTTGGCACGGGGCACTGCCTAAAGCGGATAGCAGAATCCGTAGGCCCAAAGGGGAAAGTCTATGGCATTGATATTTCCACAGGCATGATGGAAATATCGAAGGAA
>Ga0307379_10011349_pt1 | contig 11695 bp, 24 predicted proteins | sample UN2MG_FD_202237 | JGI IMG/M metagenome (GOLD analysis project Ga0307379, IMG submission 202237) | Soil microbial communities from Risofladan, Vaasa, Finland - UN-2 | ecosystem: Environmental > Terrestrial > Soil > Coastal area > Acid sulfate soil | place: Finland: Risofladan, Vaasa | collected... | reverse complement strand
AAGTCGATTGGTGTAAGAGGTTCAAATCCTCTCGGTGGACTTTTGGAGCCTTGGTGTAATGGTCGCACATGACACTGAAGATGTCAGAGTCCTGGTTCGATTCCAGGAGGCTCCATATTAAAAGTTCCCCCTATGGTAGCCGCCGTGCGTGGTGGAGGGCCTAGACGGGAGCATAGGCGTATAGCTCAATCTGGTAGAGCGCCGGTCCAGATGGCCGGGGGTTGCGGGTTCAAATCCCGTTGCGCCGCAAGGTTTAATGTTCTGCAGCTGCGCGCATGCACTGTATAACATTAGAACTTATGCTTCAGTGGTGGGCAGTCTAGGGATAGGGGGCTATTGCGTACGATCCTTGCGGCAAGGGGGCGGTCTGCAAAACCGTCTATTGTGGGTTCGACTCCCACCGTGCGCTTATCACAGGTACTACAATATTAATAAGGAGAATGCAGTATGACAACTGAACTGGATTCTGATCAAAAGGCTGAACTTCTTTTTTATGGGCAAGAAGCCTAAAGCAGGGGCTGCACAATGAAGACTTGGAACGAAATTAAAAATTCGCGGCATGCAACGGCAGCGGCAAGCACATTGCCCCCTTACACCCCCCCAAGCATTGCGTCACAAAAAGTATTTGATAAAGCTGACGACAGCTATAATCTAGACATTCTATTTGCAGAATACATTTGGCCAAAGCTAGTTTGTCATCGAGCAAATTCACCGGGGTTCCCTGGCGATACCACGCAGGAAAAGTGGCACGCCATTTTGGATAAAATGATTTATTCTTTTGGGCCGGGAGCAGATGATCTTTGGAGTGGTAGAAGAGCAGTTAGTTATTCTAGAGTGAAAGAGGGGCTGTATTTGTTTGCGGAGTGGTTTTTTGGGCTTTGGAATTAGTGCCGGTGTAGCTGAGATGGGTTAGCAGCGTCCTCGTAAGGCGCAGACGCAGGTTCGAGTCCTGTCGCCGGCTTGGTCTTTTGTGCGGGCATAGCATAATGGTAATGTAATAGGCTTCCACCCTATTGATCGGAGTTCGATCCTCCGTGTCCGCTTTTTTAAGGAGAAAATATGAAATTCGAAAAGATAGTTAAAAAAATTCTTGGTGAGCAGGCGCATTTCAATTGGCAAAATCTTAATGATACGCCATATGGAGCAAAAGGATCTGGTATCGTTCATGGAAGGGCGTGGCTATACTTAAATGATACTTGGGCAGTAAACACCTCTTGGAAGTTTGGTGGGTGGAATTTGCTGCTTCAAGTAGATGCTGCCGTAGATGAGCCGCATGTGGGCGTGGGTGCTGGAATTGGTCCAGTATTCTTACATCTTAGGATTGACGTTCCGTACAAGCTAATGCGAAAACTACCTGGGGATAGGCACGTCAGAATTGACATATCTAACAATACTCTGTATGCTGACCTTTGGACATCTCCGTGGAAGTGGGGCAACGCAATCCCATGGTGGAAACAGCGCCAATTCAGTGTTGACTTTGCAAATCTTGTACTTGGAAAGAAAGAGTATACAGAGATTCCCATTAAAACTGAAGCTGCAGTTATTCCAATGCCAGAAGGCGAGTACCCGTGTATGATTAAGTTAGTTAGTGCACGCTGGAATCGGCCAAGATCATTAATAAAAACAGAAATAAAACGGGCACATATAGAGTTTCCAAAGGGTGTTGGCATTCCATTTCCTGGAAAGGGGTCAATGTCGTATAACTGTGGGATGGACGGTCTATATGGTATGACGACTGGTCCAGTTGGGAGCGTCCGAAATGCAATTAAACAAGTGGTAGATTCTGTCACTGCCAGTAGAACTAGGTACGGCCGGCTTGGGTGGCTTCCAGAAGAAAAGGACATCCCGAAAGAGTGCATTAGGAGAGGGGCATGAAGACAAAAAAGCTGATTGAGCTATTGAACGCCGCTGATCCCTCAGGCGAGCGTGAATGTGTGATCGGAAATGCAGATATACATGGCGTGTACGCACAAGAGAGCTACTGGGACGGCTGTGCACGAGTAATGATCAGAGATCCAAAGTTAGACGGGTATTATGACATCATTGGTGCAAAAGTTCAAGCGAAAGGGACTAAAGTTAGTATTCACACAATGGACATTGACGATATGCTACTAGATGACCCTGATGCTCCGGTTGCGTACGATTGTGAGTACGCAGAAAAGCATTACAAAGATCGTGTTGAAAAATGGCGAGCAGAAAATGTTGCTATCAGAGACGCTATTTGGAAGGGATCGGTAGAAAAACAGCTTCCAGAAATTCTAGAAAAGATAAATTCGGGGTGGAAGATTGTGCAACCATTAGACAGCACACTTGGATATTGTAATTCCATGTGGTTTTTGTTTGGCGGTTGGGCAGCAAGGCACTGGAAGGACTATAATGGTGTCAGATCATCAGACAGCCATTTTAAAATTCTCAATCAGGGGCAGTGCAAGCTAGTTTTAGGTTGCTGGGATTTTTACCCCGTAAAAAGTGAGCACTATTATGAGTGGAAATACTGGAGCTAGAGAAAAAACATTTAAAGTAGTTCAGTGTTCGCTGTGCGGAGGGGAAATGCGCGTAGAGACAACGTATATTCCTGTAGGCCAAGAGCCAGACTTTGACAAAGAAATGATTTACTCTGGAGCCATAAATTGGTTTTGCATTGGGTACGGGTCTGACTTCGACGGAGAACAGTGGCTACTTGCAGTCTGTGATAACTGTTTACACAAAGCAACCCCGCTAAAGAAGTATAACTATATGTTTCCAACAGCAAACGAAGACGATGAACAAGACGCAGCGGCTTGGGAAGACGCAATAGATAAGGTTTTTCAATCTGTGTCGAATTGGCAAACTTGCGGATTCACGCACCCGCTCACTTGTGCCACTGAAGGCTGTAGGGAGCCTCTGGCTGTAAAACGAGACGCACACCGTCGTCCCTACCTAGTCTGCGAGAAATGCGGCTATGAGCAACGCCACATACCTAGCTGCTGTACAAGGTTCAATCCAGCTGGCTTAGACATAGTTTCTGTGGAGTAATAAATGGCGAGAACATTAAAAGACTGGTTTGTGTATCTTGTCGAGTGCTCAGACGAAACGTTATACTGTGGCGTAACAACTAACATACTACGTAGACTTCGGCAACATAATGGGAATATTCCAAATGGTGCACGATATTGTGCTGGTAGGCGACCTGTTAAATTGAGATACTTTTCTCAATTTGGATCACGGAGTGAAGCACAACGTGAAGAAGCGCGTATTAAAAAGCTTTCTAGGGAGCACAAGTGGGAACTGATAAGTACGTTTCTTGACGTGATCTTTCCACACTTTACTGGAGAATAGACTATGCGCGGAAGTTTTCGCAGAGTTGATAAAGATTGGTACTTTGTTCCTGATTACCTGCTCTCACAGTTTGCCGAAGAATTGGTTAAGGCGTATCACATTAGTGCACTAGATACATTTCTTGAAACGTTCAGCAAATATAGAATTGATAAACTTGTTTTTGATTTGCCTATACGATCTGTATTGTAGGGCCGTAGAGGAGTCTGGCTTATCTCGTCGCGTTGTCAGCGCGAAGTACGCGGGTTCGAATCCCGTCGGTCCTGTTTGTCCCTGTAGTTCAATGGAGTCCTGGGTTGTAGATCTAGATCAGCTTCCACAAGGACTAGAACACCGTGAGCCGGCCTTGAGTAATCAGGAAATCCGGGTTCAATTCCCGGCAGGGGCTTTTTAATTTGTAAAGTAACACTTTAAATTTTGGTTGTAACCTCCCATGGTGTAATGGAAGCACGGGTCTCTGATAAGGATTCGGCGGTAGTTCGACTCTACCTGGGAGGATATTGCACGAGTAGTCCAAATGGCAGGAGACGTATGCCCTAGGAGCATAACAGTGTGGGTTCGAATCCCACCTCGTGTATTTCGCGCAAGTATCCCAATTGGAAGAGGATATCGACTCAGACTCGATATGTTGAGAGTTCAAATCTCTCCTTGCGCATTTTCTCTTGACAATCTCCACCCAATGGCGTATAAGAAGATTAGCTACTGAGAGGAGGCTCTGAGCATGCCAGGCGGCTTTGTAAATACCGATGACCTTAGGGACTTCAGAGCAAACTATATAGCTTGTTCTAATGTTAAGCGGGAGGTTGCTAACAAATTGATCGTCCCGTTGCGGCATTTTAGTCCAGCGTCTTTCTTGGTAATGCTAAATGCATATCCGCTGACAGCTGCAAAGGAAAAGCTTGTCCTGCAGGCTGGACACCCCAGAATTATTACCGGCATCATGGTGGAGCACTTAATGCGCTGCGCAAGGAAAATCGGTGTTCCTCCTGTGTTCATCTCTGATCTCGCAGAGTATAAAAAGGTTGGAAAGGGCGCCGTAGATAGAGTACAACTCGCAAAGAAAACTAGACTTCTGGCAGTGGCCACTGCCGGAATGATCCGCGAGCGCGAGCGGAAGTACGCAGCACTAGTGCATTGGGAACGTGAATTGAATCTTGATAGCTAAAAGAGGAAAGGAGAACGAAATATGACTTAGGTGCGTATAATACACGTATACAATGTGTGTGATTGAATTAATTGGAAAGTTAAGTATTGAATAGGCGAATAACCACTATTGATGTGGCTGGTTGGATTCCAGTCTAAAACATCCACCCCTTATATTATTCGGGCGGTTCCCGGCCTAATATGTTTTAAGTACAAATTGGAGTAATGTGACAAACTTATGGTGTCCGTTGGCTAATCGGCTAAGCCCCCGCACTGTGAATGCGGCCATGCGAGTTCAAATCTCGTCGGACACCCTTTTTAGAACAAAAGAGCCAAAATGAGTAAACTAGATAATCTGCGCTGGTACATAGGAAAGATTGTTCTAGACCTCGCTAAGCACCATTGGAACATGGTGCTTAGCAAGGCGCAATATGTCTATAGTGGAAACGGTGAAGTTTGTTTGACAAACCGCTCTGGCGGGTTTGTAGACGACTCTGGCCTGGAGCTTCAAATTGCAACTGGCAGAAAGCTTAATGTGTGGGCGGGTAATTTAGTTCATGAGTATCAACACTTTAAGCAGTGGGAAGAGTACACCCCAAATCAGCGCTTCAAGAATGCACAAGAGTACGACCCTTCTATAGAAATGCTGGAAGCGTGGACAAATAAATCGTTGTTTTCAAAGAGCGCTTTGTGGACATCTGCTCATCGAGTTGTTAAATGGGAATCAGACGCAGAGCTTAGGGCAATTAGGGACATAAAAAAATATGACTTACCCCTAGATATGAGTTTATACATCAAGCAGGCGACAGCCTACATGCTGTCCTACGGATTTGTTGTGGAAGCGCGTAGATGGCCAAACCCTAGGGTGTCTGATATTCCAGAGCTATATGAGGAGATTCCAAATACGTTGGATATACTTATCGATCTGAACGCGCATAGAGGCGTAAAAAAGCACTACGCTAAATACCGAAAACTGTTTTTTGAGTACGCTTGCAGGCCATGGAACGCTGAGGAAGACAAATGATCTGGTTCACGGCCGATACCCATTTTGGGCACAAAAACATAATTAGGTACTGCAACAGACCATTTGGGCCACTTTCTATTAAAGAGCATGATGAAACGTTGGCTGCTAATTGGAATAGCGTTGTGCGCAAGAATGACGTAGTATACCATCTTGGAGATATTGCCTTTCTTCGTGGTGGCTCTGCTCGTGCCTATCGGCTGGCAGATTTAGTTAATAGCTTAAATGGTAAAAAATATCTGATCCTAGGTAATCATGATAGAGAGAAGTACATACGTAAGTACAGGCTCGATGTAGAAATACTAGGTGATTACTACAATTTGACGATCCAGGATCCAGAAATAGGAAAAGTTCTACTAGTTCTCTGCCATTACCCGTTTGAGCGTTGGAACAAAAAGCACTTTGGGAGCACACATCTGCACGGGCATTGTCACGGAACACTTCTATCACAAGGAATTGCCCGTATGGACGTTGGTGTAGACTGCCACAATTATGCACCGGTCTCATATGATACTATTAAGGTAGCATTTACAAAAGATTTGATGGCTAGCGGAATGTAATTTTGCCCTCGTACCGGCCCTGACTTCTAATCAGGTAGCCGTAATTGGACGATGCGCGTTCGAGTCGCGTCGGGGGTGTATCGGAGGACATAGTGGAAGATAATGTACACAAAGACGTACAAAATACTATACAATACCGTAAAATTGTCGTATAATGTATGTGCGGGTTGTGGGCAGTATAAAAAAGAAGACGCTTGTAGTCCCGTCGTCCAAATGGAAGGACGCCAGACTCTGAATCTGTGAATCGCGGTTCGAACCCGTGCGGGACTATTTTTAAATCGAAAGGAGACTTAAATGCAATTAGAACGCCCGAAAACATATGTCAAGCCGAAGCCGAGTGGGCCAGATGAGATTTGGTGCATTGTGCTATCAACTGCTACTGGGCGCGAAATCACAAAGGCCAAGGGTAGAAAGACGCACAAGTACAGAGCAGATGCAGCTGCAAAAGTAAACGTGCTGCGTCGCGTAAAAAAGACGCTGGGAAGACGGTGGAACGCGAACGAGTTTAGACTGGTGTACAAGGAGTTGCCAAAATGGTAAGAGATACGCCGATCATATGCCAGCACTGTAGGAAGCCCTCTGGCTATACTAACGAAGAGTTAATGCATCTTGTGATCACTACAGACTTAAGGTGTAAAAACTGTGGGGGTATTGTCATACGGGCACAAAATTTTGTATGGGGAAACTCCAGCGCGTCTAGCCGTAAGGTCTCTTGGGATTGCAAGGAAAAAAGGCGAGAATTCTGGTGGGGAGTAAACCCATGAGCAAACGCGTAACGTTGAATGTTAGTACCAAATTGGATCAGAAAGTAAGCCTCCTGGCTGCAGAGCTAGAAATAAATAAGTCTGAGGCTATCCGTCGTCTGGTGGGCATGGGGCTGGCTATCCTTAGGGAAGTCCAACTTGGCAACACTATAACGACTGTTGATGCTAACGGAAAAGCTATGCAAATTATTTTTTCAGACATGTGAGGGCACCATGCTTTACGACGACATTTCTGTGTATGACGACAAGTTTACGCGGATATTAGATGCTGCTCTCAGTCAGGCAAACAATATAGACTGCCCGTTGGAGGAGTACGTCATACAACTGCGTACGTGGAAAGACGAAATAGATGCTGCAATACAGGCTGCAAATGAAAGTAAACGTATTCGGGATGAAGAGAATGGAAGGGTACGCTAACTGGTAAGCGGCTGGCCTGGAAAGCCGGTGGTCGGCCTAATACGTCGGCTTGCGAGTTCGAGCCTCGCCTCTTCCGTTATGGAGAGTAATCTCAGCTGGGCTGAGCGTCGGCTGCTACCCGATTGGCTCCCTCGTGGGGTGCGGTTCGATCCCGCTGCTCTCCTTTTACTATAGGAGGACGTATGCTGTATAGACCCGGAGAAAATTTAGACGCTAATGTAGAAGATATTGCTAAGGCTATCTTGGAAGGTACTATAATTTTAATTCCTACTCAAGCTGTAGCAACGCAGCAATTTCTTACCACGTATATGCAGGTGCATAATCTGAAGTCTGCAGCGTTAGCGTACTATGCGTTTACTGAGAGCGAGTTGGATTCAAGATTCAGCACGTACGCAAATGTAAAGCAGTATAAAGATTTCATTGCGTTAGATCTTAAAGAAACAAAAGCTGTACTAGCAGCCGTTGTAGACCTGGAGGAACCGGAGAGTGATTCTGGCTGGCTGTCAGACGCTGCCTCGAAAGCAGATGGATCAGGTGAGTAGCCTGGTTGGGGTTCGATTCCTCTGCTCTCCTTATAAGAAATGAAGCTTAAAAAAATTTTAACGGGAAAAACGGTATTTGGTATTCTGTCAGATTCGATAGGAAAGCGTATTAAGGTTGTGACGTGTCGAGGGGTGTCGATTGTTGGCGTATTAGCGGAGGATACGAGAGAGCAGTTAGCTACAGCAGATTACGGCATAATAAGCATCAGGCATGAAGATGGCCCAAACAAAGGACTTACATCATTTATAGTAACAACTGCTATTGTAGATGTACGTGTGTATAATAATAGGCCATGAAATTTTGGATGTGCTTTCGATGCAAACGTATTCTAGAAGCAGAATACTACGAGATAGTTCCTCGGATGTCAGAGGGCTGGGCATACGGGCTCACTCCGCATGGGCACATGGTAATTTTATGTCCAGTTTGCCGTGTTGTCATAAAAGATAGGAAGACTGATGACTAGAGATGCGATGTACCCCCGTAGCCTAATGGATAGGGCTCTCGGCTACGAACCGAGCAGTGGGAGTTCAAATCTCTCCGGGGGTGTTTTTGGGGCTATGGCTCAATGGACAGAGCGCCGCGCTCCGAACGCGGAGATTGCAGATTCGATTTCTGCTAGTCCCGTTTTGGAAATAACATGAAAAGGAATTTCCTAGTTCAACCACACGAAACGCTAAAAGGTCTTTGGTATATTTTCTTTGGAATTGGGTTCTGGGAACCAAGAAACAAAGACGAATTCTATCAATTATCGTTTGTTTCTACCCCAGCAGATCGGTGCGGAATGCTAAAAAGTAGAACTATCTCCCTGTGATCTAGAGGACAAGATACTCGCCTCCTAAGCGAGATACCCCGGTTCAAATCCGGGCAGGGAGTTATCCAACAATAACGTTCGCGTGAGGGCATAAAACATGAAATTAAAATTTGGAGATACAGATTCTATAAAGGCAGCAAAGCATTCTATAGAGGATGCAGAGCGTGCTGAACGTCTACAATCTGATGGAAAGAATTTTTATTGTACAGTGTACTACACAGAACGCACAGAGTGCCAAGAGGATGTTGTGGTCGTCGGGATTGAGGACGAGGATGACATAGAGTACTTAGCGGCAGAAATAATAGAGGAGCAGGGCGGCGACATTGAAGTAGATAAGGTAACAGTCAACACATCAACTCCGGTTTCGTCTGCTACTGCCCGCCCTGTGACGCTGCCGTTGTTCCCAGAGTCTAAAGATGGTTAAAGGGCAATACAGTGTTGGAGCACTCTTTAGATGTATTACCGGAGTTTGTGATGTTAAAGACTACTATGAAAGTGCGCATTTAATTCAAGAGGGCGATCTGTTGCACATTGTTGGTCTAGACCACCTTAGAAGTAATAGACAAATTGCCAAAATAAAATTGATACGGAAAGGAAAAATACATAAAGATGAACTATTTGTAGATACAGCAGCGCTAGATCCGCATGTAGCGACTGGGAGCATTGCACTCATCCAGCTGTCCCTAGACCCAGAAAATGCACTTTTGACAGAGACTGCCATAAATTCAAGGGACAATTCAGGTCGTGAGATTTGCTTTTGGTGTGGGAGAGCAACTGAAAAGATACGTATTCTAACGTTTTTTAGCGACTACTGCCATTCTTGTAAGAAATAAACCTTGACAAATAGTTTCCTATAATGTATAAGGAACTCATGAAGCGAACAATTCTACGCGAGTGTATTCGCTTGGCTTGGGAGAAGGATGCCAATCACCCGTATGCCAAGATGAACAAGCACAAGAAGCATTACAGCTTTATTGTGCGAAAGAATAAGATCATTGCAGTCGGAATGAACCGCGTCAAGGACAGCTATCTGCCCATTTTTTCTGGGTACTACGAGGATCTTGAGATGGGCGGGCGTCATAGTGAGCCAGACGCCTTCAATAAGGCAAAGGGACTTTTGTGCGGAGATCCCTTCGAGGTGGTAAACGTACGAATTTCCAACCAGAAAATCGCAATTAGCAAGCCGTGCCCAGGCTGTACAGAGTTTCTAAATGCCACCGGGTGCAGTGCCGTGTGGTTTACCACGGATGCTGGCTTTGCTAGGATGGGGCTGTGATATGAATGGTGCTGTCAAACAGAATGGGGGTTACGTGTGGTTGCCTATCAAGTAAAATGTGAAATTTATGCTGCTTGCTTTGACGAGGGGCATTGCTACGGATTTTCTCGTGGAATTTTTAGTTCTGAGGAAAACGCGTACAAAGCTATTGAGTACCTAAAAAACCTGGATAAGAATCTCCCAATATGGTACAAAGTTGTAGACTACTGGGTTGATTCAGTAGATATTGACACCGTGCTTACAATCATTCCTAGAGATGGGTGCATAGGTGGCTTCGATAAAAAGCACATCCCTATTGAGGAACTGTGACAAGGAGAATTTGTGATCTTCATCCAACGATTCTTTGTCGTATACACCTCGCTGGGGAGTAGCTAGAGATTCTAAAAGATAAGCCGTGCGAATGTCATCTACGCTGTATTTAGGAGCATTATAGTGCTATTCAATCTAACCCACAAGCTCCCTGACCACTGCTTTGTGGCGGTCTCTGGTGGTGTAGACAGCATGTCGGCACTTCACTGGTTGGCTAGCGGGAATAAGAATAGGGTTGCGGGGGTTGTTTATATCAGTCACGGAACTGCATATTCTTGGGAGGCGTCTAGCGCAGTTCGTAAGTACTTCTCCCAGCTAAGAGAAGAAAATAAATTGCACCTGACTACAATCTTGAAGGGGCACTCTATCGATGACCTTCCTGGCCCAGGTGAATCTGTCGAAAATTTTTGGCGGGATAAACGGTATGAGTACTTCAGGATTGCGTCCCTTCCGGTGGTGCTAGCGCACAACTTTGACGACTGCGTAGAAGAATACATCATGTGCACCATGGTTCGTGGGCGAGAAGGGACTATTCCTTACCAGCATGGGAACTGTATCCGCCCATTTCGTTTGTGGAAAAAGGCATCGATCTGTGCGTATGCGAAACGTCACAAGATTCCATACGTCGAAGACCCAAGTAACGTAGACGTGTCTTTCAAACGAAATTTTATTCGGCATCTCATTGCTCCCAAAGTCGTCGAACTCAATCCAGGAATCTATAAGATCGTAGGGAAAATGATCGAAAAGCAAGACAAATTTGATAAAAATGAGGGAATTCTATAAGATCGTATGGAGGAAGAAAAAGCTATACAAAAAGAAGCAAACCTAGTATACTGTAATTAGGTTACAGGATCTTTGAAAACTAAGTCTAGCTCTGGATGATGTAGTTCTAAGTGGCAGTTTGCACATAACAACCTGCATTTACGTGCTTCTCTTAGTATTTTTGTCCAATTGTTGTTGGATAAATGTCTAAGATCTAACTTGAATTCTTTTGTATCTGGATCAACATGGTGAAAACTAAGCACTGCCAGGTTTTTTCTGTATCCGCATACTTCACATTTTCCGCCGAATTGGGCAATTAGTTCTTTTTTATTTTCAATACCTTTAAGGCGCTGTTTTATGTATGTTTGATGGTATCTATTTTTGCATAAAACAGAACAAAATTTTGTTTGTTGCCTAACAAGGGATTTTTGGCAGACAATGCATAGTTTCATTAGTTTCCCCGTGTAATAGTTATGTTTATGATCATAACACATAATGTAGTAAAATGTTTAACTTTTGTTATGGACCGCTCGCCAAATTGGTTAAGGCACCTGCCTCATAAGCAGGAGATCTCTCGGTTCAAATCCGAGGCGGCCCATTTTTAGTCCTTGCGGGACCATTTTAGGAGATATAATATGTGCCTACAGCGTATGACCAAAGCTGAAATTTTTGCAAACGGCCCCGAAAATTATGAAGTGCTTCCCGGTTACATTCTGTTGCGCGCTACAAAAGACGCCTATGAAAAGGATGATCCTGAGTGGGCAAAGGGCGAAT
>Ga0307379_10011347_pt1 | contig 11696 bp, 14 predicted proteins | sample UN2MG_FD_202237 | JGI IMG/M metagenome (GOLD analysis project Ga0307379, IMG submission 202237) | Soil microbial communities from Risofladan, Vaasa, Finland - UN-2 | ecosystem: Environmental > Terrestrial > Soil > Coastal area > Acid sulfate soil | place: Finland: Risofladan, Vaasa | collected... | reverse complement strand
ATCAGGGTTTAGATTTCTTCTTAAAGTCTCTTTCCTCACGCCTACAAACTTTGCGAGGTCTTCTAACCGGATGTATCCTGATTCTGGTAATAGCTCTAAGCTTTCTTGTGGTTCTACCATTCTTCTTTCCCCCTTTTAACTTTATTAAAGGTCTTTGGTTTAATTGGTCTAATGGTATATAATCTTTGCCAAATAACTCTTTAAAGTATTCTTCATTTAATTTTATATATTCATCATCTTCAATTCCTTCGGCTTCCATATAGCGGAGGCATTCTGTATAAAAGAAATGGCAGTAAAACTTTGTATCTTCACTTGCCGAAATCCATTGTCCTTGTCCAGTAGCTCTACAAATAGCATTAAGGCTGTTAACTGGTCTTTCATAATAAGGACAGGTAGGATAGCGTTTAAGTTCTGAAACTTCCTCATAATTTATTCCTTTTCTGTATTCGGAATCATTAATTTTTGGTTTAGACAAAGTCAATATACCCCTTTCTCATTCCCTCCTTGTCGATTATTCTTTTCCTTTCCTATCATTTGAATTTTTCTACTCTGGATATCAAAACCTAACTCTGTCCAAAATTTCTTTCCCTGTGAATACTGCTATTTTCTTATTTTTTTTCCTCCACTATTAATTATATCGCGGTTTTCTACTCCCACCAACCAAAATGTAAAATATTCTTTCGCTCAGTGTTAAAATATGCATTTTTATCGTCGAGAAATTGTTTTAGGAAAAATTTGGGACATTAATACTCGAAAAATGAATGTCCAAAAAAAGGTGTGTGAAATTGGAGGGATATGCCAGTTTATCTCAAGCCTGTTAAACCGTGCGGCGGATTTTGCCTGGGAGCACCTTTCTCAAATAGTTGAGGGGTATTGATTCACAATCCTTGAAGACATCCCAATAGGCCACTGATAGGGTGAAATTCGTTAGTGAGGACCTTCCTTCTGCAACTTCTCTGAATAGTGTTACCGGTAAATTATGTTTCATCGCAAGTTCCTGAGACTTTTGGTAAGGGGATGAGCAATTCATAAGCTCATTACATATTTTCCTACAAGGCTGTTTCCAAATGCTGTATGCCTTATGTAAATGTTTTCTTACATCAGTAGTATATATTGGAGCCCCTTTGCCACGGATTTCCGTATAAACTCTACGGTTCTCCAACAGAGCATCCCAGAATTTGAAAAATAGTGTGCGGGTAGGTCTTGTTATACCTTGTCCAAGAGCAAATAAGTATAGGAATATCCCATCTGGTTTAAATGTGTGTCGAACACAATAGGTATAGAAGTCTGAATATTTCTTTAAAAAGGAAACATACTTACTACCTGCTGTTTCCATTAATTTTCTGTTTTTCTTCGTCAATGCAGTAATTTTTTGAAATGCCTCTTCACTAATTGTCTTTCCTTTGTTTTTCCTATAGGGTAGTAGCCCTACTCTTTTGTCGTACCTTTTGTATAATTCAGTTACAGCCCTAAGTTCCTCAATCATTTTTTGGAAGGGATTCTTTTGTAATTCAAAATGATTAAACAATATCCCATATTCGTCTATTATTGCATAAACATTAAGAACACCGGAAAGTGATTTAACGAAATATTTATTCTCATTTCTTTTTAGTCCTTGCGGAATCTTCTTCGTTTTCTTATACCCATGTTCACGGACCTTTGCTATTTGGGAATCTATATCTGCTTTATACGATACCTTTCCCACGAACTCCCCCATAAGGACAAAATAAGGTTTTAATGTTTTCAGATTCTCTGATATATTTATGGAGTCTTGAACCGTTTCAGGTGAGCATGGCGATGGTGAACACGCTGATAAGCAGAATTTAACAAACACATCGTTTATTATCAATCGAAAGTGAGTTCAAACTCTTCGTGCGGCAAATCCTTATCACCAAATAAAAGCTGAAGTTGTTCATTTACCTCAGTGTTAAGTCTTCGCCCAAGGTCTAAACAAGTCTCCCGGATTTCAGGAACCATCTCCATTGCCAAGGAACTATTTAAAATGCCAACACCCAAACTTGGCGACTTAATATCAGTCTTACGAATCCAGGCTCCTTTCGGGATTATGAAAACCTTGCGTATTTCCAAGTCACTGTGTGCGACAGCCTTGTTTCTGAGTTTCAGTAAGGCTTTATGTATTTCTTGAAATCTACTGTTGTCGAACCTATGCCATTTCTTAGGGAGAGGACCTAATGGTCTATTTTTAGAAAAAGGCCTTGAATAACAAACGATTATAGCGTTTAGTAATGGAATGTATAGACCGTTACCCAAATCCTTTACTCTCGATAAGAACAACTCGCATGCATTTAAGGCAGCTGTTATATCTGACCGTGCGACAACAATTTTATAAAGTTCTTTCTTTCTTTTACAAAAGTTATCTCTTTTGAAGAACATATAAGCCTCCTTATAAAACTACGGAGTATTCCTGACCTTTAATTTAATAGTAGCTTTCCCTCTCGGATGTTAAAACCAATCAAAGAGAAAAATTCTTTTTGTATAACACCAAAAACTATTATCCGGTGCGCATCGAAATACCAAAAGCGTTATATAATTAAAGAAGTCCACATTTTTTATTTTGTCGTAGATTTCCTCTGCTTTCCTGGGAAGAGCCTTTAGTCCTAACCAATCAGCTTTAATATACAGTGCTTTATCTGTGCAATGATATTTCTCGGAAGTTAATTTTAGTTGGCAACAAGCACTTTCATTCCATACCTCCTGAATCTTTCGGCTTAATTCTGTTAAGAAGTCGTCTATCTTAATTGCACCTAATTTCTTTCCCCCATACATTTTAATCCTTGCTTTTCTTTCACGTCCTTCTCCTATACCACTTACTTTATTGCATATTATTCTCTTAACTTCGACTGCATACCTTCGACCATTAAAGTAGCCAACTATATCTGCCCTCTTTTCACCTGCACTTCTACCACTAATAATGCGAAGTTTCGTAAAACCTATTTTATCCAAATCATATATCGCATATAGTTCCGATAAACGGTCACCCACGTATGTCTCGTGCAAACTTTCAACGCTTGATTTTAACAAAGTCGCACATCTTTTATAAATATTTTCTACTTGCATAATTAACTCTCTAAAATTACACCAGCAGTCCATTTTATTTATTTAATCCCTCTTTAAGACCATTAACTATTGTTCCTGAAAGAGGTGTAACAAGTTGACTCCCGGTTCTACGCTAAAAAATAGCTTTTTTATTCTTTATTTTCTTAATTTCTTCTAATAGTTCTTCTTCTGTAATTATACCTTTTCTAACCAAAAGCTTGATGAGAGCGTCTTGAGGATACATAATTGTAAACAAAAAGTTTTCAAACTCTATTCATAATATCTAGCAGTCTCCTGCGATAGCGTTTCTAATTAAGTCTAAAGTTTCCTCAAATCCATATTTTTTTCTGTAAGGATTTGCTGTTTTACTGAAATGTAATGTAGCTATCACCCGAACATTTTTGCCATCCACAGAACACCAGTTTGCATTATTGATAGTATCTTCAATAGCATCCTTGAGATTCTTGTCCAATAACCATCTTACTATTGAGCGCCCCATTAAGATCATAAGCTTGGGTTTCATTTCCGATATTTCTTGTTTCAAGAAAATTCGTGCACAGACATTATTTGGTGTTTTGTCACCACCTTGTGCTGGCCCGGGATAACATTTGGAAAAATGCGTCCAATAAATCTTCTTTTGAAACTCCTTTTCAGTAATTCCTATTTCTGATATCATGCGGCGGAAGAAGTCGTTTCCTTTCGTATTAAGTTTATATTCAAAATGCGCAAGTCTGGATGGGGCTTGCGAAATCAACAAAATCTTCCCAGTAGGTACATATTCCTGCAAAAGCGGCGGCAGCGTCGCTGGAAGTTCAGGAGAACGAGAGCAATTTACATTCCCGTAGTTTCTTCCCCGACAATTTCTTATGTCTTTTAGAACGTTCATAATAACCAATGATATTTCATTTATCTTGGAGTAATATGCGCCTTTATTCAGTTCAAGTTATCCAAACTTTGCGAAGTGCTTCGTTTACGCATCCAAAACAAAAAGCGGGAGAAACCCAATGCATTTTGAATAACTCCCGCTTTAAATATTTTACTGTTAGTCAGATTGGGTTTTACATTCGTTTCTATCTATAAAAGGTCTAATCGTATTTTTTCATATTTGGCTCTAATCACTACAGTAAAGTTAGCCCCTTCATCCACTTGGGCACCTCTCCGTTTCTTAAAAACCCTTATCTTTTCTATATCATTTTCAAACTGTCTATTTCACGCATTACTCAGATTCTTCTGCTCTTTGGGATAATACACTTGGGGAAAATTTTTCCCCTCTAAACTCAGATATTAACTCCAATTGGTCTCTTTGAAAGGATTCTCCATATTTTTTTTCCCAGTTTTTAAATACGTTCGAGGTTACAAATTCATTATGTAACTTGATAAGCCTATCTGTAATGCCTTTAAAAGTTTCTCTACTTGCTATTCGTCGATCATACGTTAAATCGTAGTGCCTTTTAATACGTTCGTCTAATTTTTCAATCTGAAAGTATAAGTATTGAAGGATTAGCATATCTTTAAATCTTATATTTTTTATGAATCCTGATTGCAAAAGGATCTGCCATGCTGTAAAGGAGTATTTATAAATCATTATATCAGTTCTGCGGGGATTCTCCAATATCTCCCAATTTGTCTCGCAAGTAAACTCCATAGCCATTGTATTAAAAAATACTTCATAGATTACATTTTTAAAAAACCTATTCTTAATTCGGACATTTTTTATTCCGTCTATTAACCATTTAATAAAAAATAACCATAAGCCACTTCCAAAAATAAATTGACTAATTCTTAAAATAGACTTCATTACAGATCCAATTAAGTTATATATTGCGTGAATATTTGATAAAGTAGCTTCCATTACAAACCCAATTAAATTGCATATTCGTGTAAATATTAACGAGACTATTTTGAACAGTTCCCACATTTTTTATTTTGCCTCTACAAGGTTAATTTTGCCTTTCTTATACTTTTGATTTTACACCAAAGAAACAGCCCTTTTTATTCCTTATTTTCCTAATTTCTTCCAATAATTCTTCTTCTGTTAGCAAACCCTTTCTAACCAGAAGTTTGATTAGAGCCTCTCGGGTACATTTCAAGATTTATTTTCATTTTCAACCTTCTTCTTTTCTACAGGCTTTGGCTTGTCTAGCTCGTCTTTTTTCTTTTTCGCATTTGTGAATCTTTTTTCTAAGTCCTCTACAACTTTACCCGGACATATTTTCCTGGCCTTATCAATAATAAGTGCCGTTTTCTCCACCGTCCTATCATACGCACCATAAAATAACACCAGTGCAGTTCTTTGGGCTCGGATGGCATCACTCATCCACAATTTCCTCTCCTTTGTCCCTTTGGCGAAACGGTCTCCTTGAGTAGCGAATCTGGCCACATTCTCAACATGACGCCTGATTTGGAAATACGTCGATTTCAACTCCATTATCGCAGTCACTACTTCGGGGTGAGGATTAACCGCGGCAAATCGGGAAACGATTGACGCATCTATAAAATCGAATATCACCGAAAATGATACCATCCCTTTTCCTGCCTGCTCATAATACATAACGCAACGCTCAAACGCCAGGGTCAACTCACAGGCAAATACCAGAATCAAGGACGATAACTCCCTTTTGGACCGCCTTTTGTTAAAGCAAATATTTATCCCCGTAGCTAACAGAACAGCTAGCAGAGCAGCAATCACCTGGTCAGAAAGGGAAGACCTGTTTGAGGGTTGATGCGCTGAAGTATCATATAGGTCCTTCATAAAAGCGACGCACTGGGTATCTGACTCAGAGAAAACAAGTCCAGAAACCGGTTCAGTTGAAGTCTGACAGGCACCAACGCTCACAAAAATCAAAAAAAATAAAAGCAATATGAAAATCCATCGCATGATTTTTCGGTACCTCTTGTTGACAAAACCGACCATATTTTCCCCCTTAATATGGTTTGAAGCGCCAAGTCTGGCTTATGTAATAATACTTACAATTTCCTCAAATACAACGTCGACATAAAACCCTAAACCAAAAAGAATTGTTCGATATACGTATAGTGGCGCTTCTCTCAAAAAATGGGTCCCCAAAATGTATATCAAACTAAGAATCAAGGGATAATTAACACAATAAGTCCACTTCATATCAGCTGGATCCTTTATCACTTGTTCTTGTGTTTTTCTTCCACTTTTGATATCCCGACAACCTTTATATAAAGACCTCGCTATAGCCATTCCAAACCCTGCCATTAGAAAAACGACTGACCCATTTATAATCCCTTTTATTAGAGGATAAATTGATACTTTCTCAATATCACTATGAAGGAGAATCATAAGAAACTGTAGAATAATCAAAATAAACAACGAAGATATAGCACCAAAAATCTTATTCCGAAGATATCTCCCCCACATTTTGCACTTAACAGCAGGATATTTTATCTTTGACATACACATTACTGCCCCTAATACGTCTTAAATCCCCATATTTCAATGTGCTTCGCCAATTTTTTACCCGAGAGAATTCTACAAACAAAAAGCGAGAAGGCTTGGCTGTAAGTATGAGATTATCCCTAAAATACTTTTCATCCAATGAGTAACTTTGGTTGCACTCCTTACAACAAGGTAGTCCAGGAATTAAATTTGATGGTTTTGGGTCTGGGAATAAAGTTCTGAGCGGAACGTGGTCCTTCGTATTAGCAAGATTCTTATTACAAAGGTAACATCTCTGTCCTATCTTCTGCATATTTTGTAATAAATCCGAGCAAATGTAGACTTCTGAGCGACTCCAAAAACGAGCTATTTTTCTTCTTTTTGTTCAGTTTTTAGAATTTCACCCACTTCTTGGCGTAATTTACGGGGCCCTTCTAAGATCTCAGTATCGAAATCTGCGACAATTCCTTCACAGATGCTCCTTAAGGCTCTATAGGAGCCTGTTCTTAGCCAGTGCTCATCTAGAATGTAAGAAGGCCTGTCTAACCCGAAGTCGCCGAGTTTTTCTCGGAATCCAGTCATGTTAGTTTCGCCGGGTAGAGTCCAACCGAAAAATTTCGCAATTGGTATAACATAAAGCAAGGGGTCAAGACAGTCCAAAATAACGACTGACAACGTAATTCCGACTATTTTCCCGCTTTCCAATTTGTCTTCAATAGCAACGACCGAAATTTCATAATCTGTTTCCTCCTCGACTATTGTTACATCAGCAAGAGAACGCAATTCACGCTTTATGTAACTTTCTATTTTACCTGAAATTTTTTCCTCCGCACTGACCACGACCTTTACACGAAAAGAGCGTTCAAGCAATCCTTGAGCAAACGGGTTTGTAGATAAGCTAAATATCCAAATTACAACGATTAGCACCCATATAGGCGTTTTGTTATTTTTCATATCTAACCTCCCATAAAGTTATGGACTTATTGGAAAGGAAGAATCATTTTGGGTAATTCAAAAAGATAAAAGCGGGGCGACTTCTGTTCTTTCCTAATGGCATAATTTCAGTTCCTTTCTTCTTTTTGGTTTAATATTTTTACTGCCCATATAATAAATCTTATACCCCAATATAGAGCATATAATATCCCAGCGAGAGGAATTATTTTTATCCCTGTGCTATCCCACAAAAAAAATAGCCCAATAATAGAATCAGTCCTTCTCTTGCTATAAATTTTTTTGTCTTCAGTTTCATAATAATTTATAATCTCCTTTCTGTTTTTCCCAAATAATAAAGCAGGAGCGGACTCAAGGTTTTGTTGAGAACTCCTGCTTTATTAAATTCCTGTTCGGCTGTTTACCTTGAGTCCTTTACTTCTTCAGTTACCTATGTGAGCTCGTTACCCCCTTCAAAAAGTGCCCACCAACCTCTCTGTTAGTGTGTACAAAAATAGCCCAAAAAAGAAAGACTCTCATCCCTGGACGTAATATTGAAATCTATAATTCGAGCGAAGAAAAAAAATTGCTCTCCGTATGTACAAAATAGTGTTTAAGAAGTGCCTAAAGGAAGTGTATTTTGTGGATTCTTGAAGTATCTATTAAAATATCTAAGCCATATTAAAATAACAAAAAATCACAAAGAGGTCAAGCAAATTTATAAGGTGTAACTGTCTTACTACAGCAAATCTTCCTTCGTTGAATCTAAATCAAAAAACAGAGCAGACCAAGCGTATCTCGAGAACCTCCCTTAGCTATCTATGGGGTCCCGGGTTTTACCCCAAAGGAACATACTTTTTGTTTTTTATTTTCTTAATTTCTTCTAATAATTCCTCTTCAGTGATTATACCCTTTCTAACCAAAAGTTTGATAAGAGCTTCTTGGGTATGCATGGTTGTAAGAAGGGCATCTTTAAAATTTATTACTTCTGTTTTAACGGCCATCATTACGCCTCCAAATAATAAAAAAGAGAATGCTGGAATTGTTAATCCGATAATTAGCAACCTTACATAATTGATGAAGCTGCTATTCTATTTTGATATTTCTTGTAATCCCCATATAATTGACTTCATCTATTAATTTTGTCAATGTTCGTCTTTTCCTTATCGGAATTTCTATCTCTTTTTCTTCCCAATTCGTTTTTAATGTAATAGCTATAGATTGCATCTTTTTCATAAATTCTATATATTGGTCAGCCGTGCCCCTTTCATATCCATATCCCCGTTTATCAGTACGTATGGCTTCGTCCCACATGATAAAGAGTCGTGGGTTTATTATGTGCATTATTTTTGAAGCTGCTGTTGGACCAATCTGCTTAACAGAGTCTATGTCTTTGTAAATTGTCAAAATAGTTTTTTTTATATCTTCATTTTCAAGCGGAACATCTTTTAAAGTGTAGCCCTTTAATTTTTTAAATTCATTATTTAGGCTCCTTAACGTTTTTTTCATATCCTCTAATTGCCTACTCATTTTCTGAATGTTCGGTGAACTACTACCAACCAAGCCCCTGCACTTCCACTCTACAAGAAAATCGATAATTTTGATAACTTCCTTATCCCCTATTTTACTTAAATCTTCTACTTTGTTTATGCAATTGACACAGTCCGTATAAACAATATCAGCTCCCGTATACTTCGTGAATAACTCAGTGGCTTTCAAAATTATGTTATCATTTATCTTTATCACTTTGACCTTTCTAAGTTGAATTTAAAATTTTCAGTATATTAAGTGCTAACTCCTCAAAATCAATAAAGTTCACTTTCAATAATAACGTAGGTACTCCATTTGCTCTTTCTCGAATAAGGAAAATATATTGATTTTTTCGCTCCACTCAAGTCTCTTGTTGGAATTAGTAAACGAAATAAGGCTTCCTCATAATTAGAATCAAAACCTACAAGATAGTAATAATCTATGTTTCCTCTCTTCCACAAGTTAAAGTTCCAATATTTTCGGAGATACCTTTTGCGCCCTTTCTTCCTATAATCCTGTAGCAAACTGCTACTTGATACTTCCACCCAACCAAGATATTTGTCCAGAAAATCTACCCTGTCATGATAGATAATATCCTCACGGTTATTTACTATCAAACATTTCCCACGCAATCTTACGAAATCCTTTTCTGCTTTCCGTCCCTTTCCGCTCGCGGTAGTAATTTCAAACTTTGGCCTATATCTTTCTGTTTTTCTTCTTTTATAAAAACTTTCTCTCAGTTGCTGTCTTACTTTATCTGGAAAATTCCTCCGGTAAGATTTAGAACGACAGACAGCAGAACAAAATCTTTGCTCTTTGTGCCTTTGAAAAACCTCAAATTTCTTGCCACATTCCAGACAATCTCTCACTTCAGGATAGAAACCGGCTAAATTAAGTGCTCTTTTCCAGCTGCCAAATTTATCTATTATGGTTCTGGAAGTAGGAAAAAATCCTCCGGGAATAGCAGCATCATATTTCTCTGCAGAAATTGGATCCCCTTCACCTATTGAAAGTATGGATTCGAGGCATTCTTGTTTTGCGTAGCGTATATGGTATTTATCTGTCATTGTATTTTATCCGACTACTCAATAGCAACATCTCATACATAGAAATTATATTCCATTTCATCATAGATAATCAGATAAAGGGGCCCTCCTCAGTAGTGTTCAAGAGGACAAGCCTCTTTAAGGAAAGGCCCCGGTGGCTTCTGAATTCTCAGGATAAATGTAGACTTAAAGGTTTCTTAAATTGCATCTCGGAAATAGGTTTAGAATTTTTGGCGAGGTCGCATTCAGGTGGGTGCCGTAAGGCACGAACCTTTTATGCTGCATTATACGCCGTCGCAATCTGAAATTCACGTTCTATAGTTCAAAATTAAGTCCTGTCTACTTTTATATCCTAAACAAAAATCATTGATAGGACATTGGAGACAGATTGGCTTGTCATGGTTCTTGCAGTAATTTGTTCCAATATAGATTAACCCATCATCTAAATCACCTATACCATATTCTGTGCCTAATAGAAGTATATTTGGAACTTGCTGAATTTCAATTGTTGAGGGTCTTCTCTTCCTTACTTTCAAATATTCAATACAAATAGATTTGTAAGAGTCCATCATCTCCTTTGATTTAGATAATTCATAAGATTTTTTCCCCCTAATATTTGTTACACGGATGTAGTGTTCTCCACCTTTCCCTTTTCCTTTTTGGATAACCTCCCACTTTTCATAATCAGATAACTCGGCACAGTCAAGTAGAAATCCACATCTGAATAAAACTCGTCCTACGTTACTATCGAATGGTAATTCATAAGAAAGTGGCCCAAACTCATTATCTTTTCTTTTTGCTATTCCAAAAGTATGAATATATAACTTTGCGAATAAATGACCTGCTTTATCTCCTACGGCTTTACCTAATCCATATCTTTCATTATCTTTTATTTGTTGAGTCATAATTTCAGACGAATCCCAACTTTCAATATATTCAATTAACGGTTCGCTTGACTCTTTTTTATTTTTGTGCAAGTCTTTTTCTAAAAGATGGGGAACACATAAAGGAACCCCCCATCTATAAATAGCATAACCTAAAGCCTGATTAGTTCTATCTGTAAACAAATTGTATTTGTTTGGGTTTGATTTATTTTCTTTTGCCCAATCATCTGCTCTAATCTTTTTAATACTGGCATGTTTCTCTAAAATTTCATCAATTGAAATACCTAATTCCTTGAAAAAATCTAATGGTTTGTGAAATATACGAATTTCTTTTTGATATAATGCATTTACTACATTTTTAAGAAGGAGTCCCACTCCTTCAAGGTCTGGACCTTGGTCTAAAACAGCACTAACGAGTAAATATCTTGTAAGAATTTCCCTCCTTGTCCAAAGGCCATCGATTTCATTAAGTTCATTTCTTTTTAGATTTATTTTATTATCACAATAATGTTTAAATGGAAATAAATCTTGCAATAAAGGCATAGTAGTATGTTTTCGCCCTATTTTTGAGACCTCAAGTATTAAGTCTTTACTTGTTCTTATTTTTTCTTCTGTATCCACTTTTTCTTCTCCTCTGTATCAAATAATATCAATAATGTTTGGTTTTTAGAATCCTCGTTTATCTCTTTAATTCTATATATATTTTCATCTAACCTTTTTTGAGCAAATTCATAATATTTTTTTACAATTTCAAATGCAATATACTGCCTTTTCATCATTTTACTAACAATGGCTACCTGTCCTGAACCCACGAATGGGTCTAAAACAATATTTCCTTCCTCG
>Ga0307379_10011346_pt1 | contig 11698 bp, 16 predicted proteins | sample UN2MG_FD_202237 | JGI IMG/M metagenome (GOLD analysis project Ga0307379, IMG submission 202237) | Soil microbial communities from Risofladan, Vaasa, Finland - UN-2 | ecosystem: Environmental > Terrestrial > Soil > Coastal area > Acid sulfate soil | place: Finland: Risofladan, Vaasa | collected... | reverse complement strand
AAATTTTTGGAGCGAGCCTTCTTAGCTGTCGAAAGTCTAGCCCTCAAGTGGGATGAGTGTCCTTATGAACTCCTATATATCGGTGAACGTCCTGCTATTGAGATGGGATTCAAGATAATCCTAAATGATTACGGAGATTATTTCTGTGGCTTCATGGATATAGGAGTCTGGAACAGAGTAAAAGCACAAGCCGGAGTAGTAGAAGTTAAGACTACTGGGATAAATAGAGAAGATATAACTCCCCTCTATAAGTATTCCCCTCAAGCATTAGGTTATTCCTGTATGCTTGACACAGCCCTTCCTTCTCAGGCTAATAACTTTGAAACAATCTACGCAGTATCACATCTGCATCGTGGCGAAATCTGGCCGGAGTCACGTATCATACCATTCCAAAAGACTAAGCTCGACAGGCTTAATTGGATTATGATGCTGACTATGGACCTAAATAAAGCTATCTGGTGCTACGAGAATAACTTCTGGCCACAGAGATGGCAAGAATGTTTAGCTTACAACAGAGTCTGTCAGTATTTTGATACCTGTAATATGGCCTCATGGAACCAGGAACAAGAGGACCTAAAAGAAGAATTTGGTATGCCTTATAACGAGGGCACAGACTGGGAATTTGAATTTACTTTATCCCAAGTTTATGAGGCAGCGGTATGATAATCAAGCTACGCGCCTGCGAGATAGACCTGTCCCGTAATATTATTACTGTAATAATAGAAAAGGATGGTCAAATCTACAAACAAGAACGTAGATGGATTGAAGAAGCAACAGGGAATAATCCCTATGTTGCAGTCTCTAATATCCGCTATATGTTATCTGATATCTTTGAGAGTATGTACTAATGAATCTATCCGAACTTAAACAAGCTATCAAAGACGAGCGTATCGCCCAGGCTGGTAGGTCTACGCTTATCTGGGGGCTACCACGTGTAGGTAAAACACGGTGGGCGGCTACGATAGCTAAGGCTCCACAGATTAAGCAAGTCTTTCTCTTCGACTACGAGAATGGGGCTGAGACTATTATCCACGCCAAGGATAAGTCTGGTGCTCCCTATTTTACTGAGGAAGAGCTAGCTAAGATACAGCTTATCCGTGTGATGGACTTGCCTGAGAAGCCTAGAGCCTATCAAACAACGGAACTGGTATTTAGAAGATTAGGGGTAGCGACCCACATAGACACAGCGACAGGAGATTTTCTTAAAACTCCTGCCTCTGACGGTTCTTCTATCACCATCCTGCCCTCTCATTGGGGGCCAGAGACTGCCTTTATCCTAGATACTATAGGACAGATAGGAACCTCTGCCTATAACGAAGCTGTTATGGAAGCTCCAGAAGCTAAAGACCCCAGACGCTGGTACGGGCGCGCCACAAATAATCTCAACAACATATTCACTATGATACAGGCTTGCCCAGCGTATGTGATAGCCTGTACTCATGTTCTAGATAACGAGATAGTCCTATCACGGGACAAATCTGGTAATCCTCTTAGTGTAAAACACGATTACTATCCCCTATGTTTATCAAAAAATTATTCGATGAACGTAGGAAAATTCTTTGGCTCTATCATCTATCGTTGGATAGAGCTTAACAAATTCGCCCATCTTAGTAGTCCCACTAAGAAGAGCGGAATACAGGCAGGGACTAGGACGGATGTGGATATAAGTGCCGACCTGGATGTAACCTTGCCTGAAGTGCTGAAGCTGATGCAAAAGCAAATTGAGGTAGCAGAAGCGAAAGCTAAACCCACTAGTAATAGTCTATTACGGAGTAAGTAATCATGACCGACGAAGATACCCTGCTAGACATAGCAGACCTGGACGCCCTTACGTTGGATGACGTGGACGAGGCTCCTGAGTTTATGGTCCCGCCAAGCGGGAAGTATAAGCTGGGAATCTCCGCTGCGGATATCCAAACAAGGGAAAAGGATGGAGAGACTAAGCAAGCTATGAGGCTTATCTACTTCACCCGCGAAACTCTAGAACTGAACAACCAGGAGGAAGATGAGGTTCCTGTTGGTACTCTGTTCTCGGAGAACTTCCAAGCTACCAAGCAAGGTCTGGAGTTCTTTAAGACCAGGATGAAGAAGCTCTTAGGAGACGATCTCTCCGGAGTTTCTATCAAGGATATGCTGGAGTTCCTTCCTAAGCAGTTCGGTAAGGAAGGGGATAAGGATATCCTAACCACCATGCGTAAAGTCTTGAGCAAGCCGGATGAGACTGGCAACCAGTTCGAGAATGTGCGCTTCCAAAAGATCGAGGTGGTTGATAGAGTCTAGAGATGTGTACAGGGCTTAGACCATAGCAGGATAGAAATATCCAAGGCTAGAACAGCCCGGGTGGGTTGGTGGGAAATATTTTTTATGCCGAGATTTAGAAATAGCAGGAGGGGAGTTACACTGACTTGCCAAGCCTGCGGTAATAAAATCCTCGGGCGTCATCATAGGATGATGTACCGAGGATATCTTATTCATAATCAGGATAAGTGTATAGGTAAGATAGATGAGCGAAAGAGCAGAAGCAAATCGGACTAATAAGTTTCGTCTATCTTGTGACGAGGTAGATATCTTGTTTGATATGTTAGGGGGCGCCGGAGACGGAGACTACCCCGACACCGAAGAAAAATTTGAGATTATAAGAGACTGTATCCATGAGCAAATTGCCGCCAAAGAAAGATAAAGCCAGAAGCGCCAGCATAATCCTAGACCTAAGCATAAAGAATGCACTAGAAGCTAAGGCAGCTATAGGAAAACATCACGACGTTATCCTTCCTTGGTGGTTTAAGCGTAAGGTTTCAGTAGCCTGGAGCAAGGAGAAGATGGACGCATGGAAGTGGGTTATGCTTTGGCTCCAGGAGAACGCCCCAGAAGAGGCAGAGAATGTCTATTGTGAGGCAGACAATACACAGAACATTGTAATTAATCCCATGTTCATCCTATCTCCTGAGGTCCAGAAAGCTTTTATTGATGCTGGATTCCGGGTAATGACAGAGGATGATATACCTGAACAGGAGAAGTCTGATGTCTGGGAAAGAATCACGCACGGGTCGAACTTCAACGAAGATAAAAAGTGGCATTGACCTAATAGCCAAGTATAGAAAACAGGCTAATGATAAAGGATTATCTATGTTTGTTGGGCACAGATGGAATGAGAATCACAGACAGGGGGTAGCTATATGGCTGCACGCCCCTGGTGAATCTAGAACTGATGCGGATATTGTCGCCTCTGCTGATAATCTGGACCAACTCTATGGACGTTAACACTCGCTATATCCTAACTGGGGGTATCCAGGAACTCCTATTCTTTGCTTCACAGGTAGAGAAAACTCCTGCATGGTTCTCCCCTATTATTACTAAAGAGGATGTTGCACGTATCCCTATTAACTCTATTGTTATCCTTTACGGAACCTATTATAGATCCCATATCTATCCTTTAATCCAACGTGCGTGGGACGAGAACTTAATATCTACCAAGGTAATCACTCCTGATGAAGTTACTATTAAACACTACGACAGAAGATAGACGCCACAAAGCTAGCCTAGCTGCTCTTGTTCGTGGCGACCATAATATCGTAGTTTCTTCTAAAACCTACGACCAGTCAGAACTTTTATCTATAGCTTCTAGACCAGAGGTTAAAGCTAATGCAATACTGTGTAACAATCCGGAAACTCTCCGGCAGCTTGTACCAGGTTCAGGTAATCCCTCAGACTGGCGTGGTAGTATCCTACGCTTTTCGATTCCGGTGCTTTGCATCGCTCCTTTACACCATATACACACAGTTTCACACGGGGAATGGCTACATCGTCATGACCTCAGAAAGCTCAGTGCCATCCATATACCTGCGCAGAAGCTGCAATGGAAACCATTACAGTCGTATGATGAGGTTAGGAATCTATTTGGCCTCCACGGAACGACAAGTCTGTTCCTTGTTATCGACATTGAAACTGATAAGCTAAATCAGATAGACACCATAGGCTTTACCTTCTTTGACGGGAGTTTCCATAATTATGTCATCCCCTTCTATCCAAGTGATTATAGAGATCCGGAGGATCTTCCTAAGGTTATTAGCTTCTTACGTGAATATCTGTCTAGCACAGATATGCCTAAGTGCTTCCATAATGGTGCTTATGATAATTATTATCTACTCCGCTATGGTATATCCTGTAGAAATTATATCCTGGATACCGAGTATCTGTGGTATTGTTGGTATAGTGAGCTTCCTAAATCTCTTGCTTTTGTTAGTAGCATGTTACTCTACGACACTTACTATTGGAAAGAAGAAGGCGCTGGGAGTAGATATGATAGATGGAAATACTGTGCCAAGGACTGCTGGTACACAGCAAGATGCCTGATACAAATCATCCAGAATGCACCGCCCTGGGTCTGGACTAACTACGGGATTAAATTCCCTGAAGTATTCTCTGCTATCAATGTAAAGTTCTTTGGGTTTAATGTAGACCAGGAGATACACAGTGGACTCAAGACAGAAGCTCAAGCTGAGGTGGATGCTGCTAAAGCTGCATTACTTACAATGGCAGACGAACCTGATTTTAATCCTGGCTCGTGGCAACAAGTATCTACCCTTCTATACGATATCCTGGGTGCAAGCAAGCCTAAACGCAGAAGTAAATCAGCTAGCAAGGCTGGCACTGATGAGACTACACTTAAGAAAATAGCCTTACAACATCCGCTAATAGAACGGTTCGTAGACTATATTCTTAAGTATAGGCAAGAACGCAAAGCAGTAGGCACTTATTATGATGCAGTTCAGTATCACGGTAGGCTCAAGTTCGCACAGAATATTGATGGAACTACGACGGGGCGCCATAGCAGCAACAAACTTCCCTTATATATTCCGAACCCAAGTGGTAAAAAAGGAGACGATGCAAACTACGGTACTCAGATACAGAATATTCCTCGTTACATGCGTAAGTGTCTACAATCTGATTCTGGCTATCTACTCGGAGAAGTCGATAAGGAACAATCCGAGGCCCGGTATACAGCCTATATGTCGCAAGATCTTGAGCTTATACGTGCTCTTGAATCCGGTGAAGATTTTTATATCTACTCCACCAAAAGATTCTTCGGAATAGAATTAGACCCTAATGATCCTACCCTGCACGATAAAGGTAGTCTACGACAGATTACTAAGAAGATTATCCACGGAACTAATTATATGATGGGGGCGGATACCTTTATAGACGCCTTCATTCAGGAGATAGGCTTCGCAGAATTACGCGCCGCCCAAGCTATGTTAGGCATGGAGCGAGTACCCATTAAAGAATTCGCAGCTTATCTACTTGGACTCTATCATAAAGCCTATCCCCTTGTACCTAAATGGTGGGATGGGACTAAGAGGCAGCTTATCAAAGGTTCTCGTATCATTACTCCTGATGGTTGGACTAGACTATTCTTTGGTGATGTACGCAAGGATCATAAAAGATTACGGGATGCTGTTGCCCACCAACCACAGCACCAATCTGTGGCGGGAATTAATCGAGCGCTGCCAGAGCTATTAGATATGCAGGTTAATTCTAATGGAGAATATATTCTCATGGCACAGATTCATGATAGTATTATTTTCCAGGCACAAGAAAAAGTATTCGATTCTTATATGTTACGGACTAGGGAGATATTAACCAGCATAGAGGCTATCAACGGGCGCTCTGTTAATATCCCACTAAAGACTACCTATGGTAAATACTGGAACCCAATGAAAGAATGGAAGGAGGCAGCATGAGTAGACTAGACCAGACTTTCTTTATGATTCATGTGGACGGAGCAAAGGCACCAACCGCTAGGCATAAGACTTATGAACGAGCTATCCTAGAGGCGGAGAGACTAGCCAAACAAGAAGGTAAGGCTGTCTTTGTTCTTCGGGCTCTTACTATGGTAACATCTGATACCTGCTTTGAGCATTATAGGCTCAAGTCAGACGATGACTTTGCTGACCTGATACAGAGAAGCCTGGATGAATCTCTTTAATTTCTTAGCTTTCTGGACTATAATCATCGGGCTATTCATAGCACTATTCTACGGGGGCGACCGCCCCTGGATAGTTCTAGCTAGAATAGCTTCGATGGTAGCTATCTGTATAATGATCCTATACTTCATGCTAGGATCACAACCGAGGATGTGGGGATGAGACCTAAATATAAAATAGCAAGAACAAGTTATACTACATTCGGAACCTGGGGCGTCCTGCATAAGCAGACAAGAGAGTTTGATACAGAGCCCACTATTACGGAGGACATACCAGTAGCTGTCACTCTGGAGAATCCCTGGATAGATAATCTTCCTAGGGTCTCTTGTATTCCTTGTGGCTTGTATCTATGTAAGCGGATAGACTCTCCTAAGTTCGGAGATACTTTTGAAATCTGCGATGTACCTGAGCGAACCCATATCTTATTTCATTCAGGTAACTTCGAAAGAGATACTCTAGGCTGTATTCTTGTAGCCTCGAAGTTCGGTGTGCTATCTAACACTCCTGCTGTTCTTGATTCTAAGATAGCCTTTCGTAACTTCCTAGACGGGCTGGAGGATATAGACGAGTTCGAGTTAGCTATTGTAGATTGTGACGGCCTGCCGTTCTAGTGAAGGATGACTTCTTTGACCTCTACTTTTCCTATGTAGGAAAGACAGAGTGTCCTAGGATATTCCACAGGTGGACTTCTATCTCCTGTGTGGCGGCTCTCGTAGGGCGGGATATCTTTATGCCCTTCGGTCACAACGAAATATATCCTAGCATCTATGTTATGTTAATGGGAGCGCCAGGAACAAGGAAGTCCACAGCTATTAAGATAGGCCAGAAGTTAGTCGCAACAATCGGCTATGACCATTTCTCTGCTGACCGAACCTCTAAAGAGGCTCTCTGGCTAGATATGCAATCCGAGCAAGAAAAGAATGTGGAGGCATATCTAGGAGATGCTGACTTAGAAGATTTAGAAATCAATATCCCAACGGAGCTATACATAGTTGCTGACGAGTTTAATGATTTCATGGGAGTTAGGAATGAAGAGTTCCAGACTGCACTCACTAAGATGTGGGATAGTCCGCCAGAATATAAAACACGAGCAAAGAATTCTGCTAGTACAAGTATTTATAAACCTACTGTTAATATCCTTGGCGGCAATACTCCTGGCGGTCTTAGTAAAGGATTCGGAGTGGAGGCTATTAATGGTGGGTTCTTTAGTCGGATACTCTTTGTCCATGCTGAAGCTACTAACGTTAAGATTGCATTCCCTGCATCGCCTCCAGGAGATATCAAGCTACAACTCTTATCAAGGCTACGAAAGATCTCAGACTTGGAGGGTGGAATAGAATTAAATAAGGAGGTTAGGTCTCTCCTTAGTGCTATCTATCATAAGTATCCAGGGATACCAGATAGAAGATTTAACTATTACCAGACTCGTAGGCATACTAACTTACTTAAACTTTGTATCGTTATGGCGGCGACTAGGACTACGCTGGCTCTATCAGTGGAGGATGTTATTAAGGCTAATACTCTTCTTCACGTTACAGAGCTTCAGATGCCACAGGCTTTCGGAGAGTTCGGGCTAGCTAAGAATGCAGAAGTTACTAACACAGTCATGGAGATTATACGGACCGCCACCAAGAAAGGTCGTCCTATATCCTCACATGATATCTGGAAGCAGGTCTATCAGGATCTACAAGACCAGAAAGATTTATCACAAATCCTATCCTCTCTAGTCAAGGCAGATAAAGTTCAACAGGCTAGAGCAGGGGTAGGTACAGGATTTTTATTAAAACAAAAATTTACGACTCAATGGGAGAACGGACTCATAGATTATTCAGTCTTAACAGAAGAGGAGAAGATAGGTGAGCACAGTAACGAGAGTGAAGATAGTAGAACTAATAAGGATGATTGAAGAGTGGCAGTTCAGTCAAGGCACGCCACCATCTCCAGGTTCTGCTATGTGGAGTAAAACATCTGAGTATGAACAGACTATCTTAACTGAGATAGTTGGGATACTTAAGGGCTACCTGCGTGTTCTTATTATGATAGGACAGTTCAGGGTTACGTTGATAGCCTTCTTTAGTCATTACCCTGAACTGTTTGGAGAGCAAGATGGGAAGGGGCCTTACGGATAAATCAGCAGTCTTAACTGGAATCTTTATCCATAAGACTGCCGCAGCTGTCAGATTACGACTAGAGGAATCAGCCGATCCTAAGGAAGATCTTTGGATTCCTATGTCACAGATTACACAGATAATCTATGAGAGCGGGAACTTCGCAGATTATAATAATATAGAAGTCGGAGAGACTTATCTGTGGCGAATCACAGGTTGGATAGCCTTAAAACTATTCGACTGTGAAGGTTGGGAAGAGCTAGTCGAACTAGATCTTTCCTTTTTAGATACCGAGGAATAAGCCTCGGACAACGAGTAGGAGACGCAAATGCGTAAGCTCGTATCTATAGTCCTGTTGCTATTTTCAGCAGGAGTCTATGCCTTTGGAGATGTAAACTGCAACGGCAACGGAAGCTGCGCGGAGAATGACAACTCTGTATCAGCTAGCGTAGGAGATGTTAAGCAGTACGGAGGGGATACTAACGTCGGAAACGGCATCGGTAATTTCTCTCCTAAGTCAGAGGCAGAAGCCTACGCCCTGGCTAAGCAGCTCCAATTGCAGGGTAACGTAGGCTTAGGTTCTGGTAACGATACCAGTATAAGCATCAGCGGAAAGAATGATGTGGATGCACAGCCTGCTATTGCCCCTGCTATTGCCCCGGGAGATCCTACTGCTCCGTGTTATGTTACCCTTGGCGGCTCTGTCGCTGGTGGCGGCGTAGCGGCGCTGGGATTCTCAGGCTATAAGTACGACACAATCTGCGGAGCTATGGAGCTTTATCGCGTGCTAAAGGGAGACCCGGCACACGCTAAGCAGGTTAAGAAGGCAGTAGACGTGGCCTACCATAACCTCATGAACAGGATGTGGAATGAGATGGGCGACACGGAGTACAACAAAGCAACAGGAGAGATCGTTGCGGAATCCGGTACTACTGCTAGCCACACATATCCTACCCAGGATGGCGGCTTCATGAAGGTTAGCTTCACCAAGCTAGGCGCCGTCGGTGTGGATGCCGAGGAAGTAGGGGATAGCAGGAACGTAGCCCAGTCTATCCGAGACTAAAGGAATACACAAGGAATAAGTGTATTTTGGGACAGGGATGTCCCAACCTTATTAGGAGATTATTATGGCAGGCAGACATACAAATTATCCTAGAGGAGAGAAGCATTGGAAGGCTAAACTAACTGAGGGGCGGGTAAGGAATATGCGTAGCCTACATTATAAACACGGATGGAGTATACGTAGGTTAGCTAAAGAATTTAATGTGGCCTATTCTACAGCTTGGCAAGTTATAAATTGGGAAACATGGATACACTTAACATGAAAATTTTTAGAATTTTTAGAGACATGCACGAAGGACAGAAAGTCCATAGAGGATTAGCTATTGGATATATCCGGCAGTGGGTAGGGGGTTTTCCACTGGAACATTACGCATCTATCAGATTCAGAATACATAAGTGGGAGCTAGTCACACTAGTGGCGATACCTACGAGAGTATGGAAAACTACAACCGTAGTCCCAGAAGCTATACCCAGGTTTCGCTGGTGGTATCAAGTTTGGGATATTACCAAAGATAACCTGAAAGGATCCCAGTAATCTCGTCTCGCTTGCTAAGGTCATCGACCAGTCTATTACCGTAGGGAGTGCTAGCCTGTAACAAGGCTTCATTCTCTACGCTGGTCCAACCTTCCATAGTACCCCCATTATCCATATACCTTTGCATGATACTACCGTAACGGCTAAGATCGTTCTGCGCTACGGCTGACCTAAAGGACTGGATACTCTCCCTTCTATTAGCCTGGTCTACGCTATCGTAGTATCTACCAGTAAAGTTTAGATTACGGAGGACTTGCTCCTTCAATGGTCTAGAGCCCATGACTCGTGCAAAGGTAGACCAGTTCATAGCTATCTCTGTGTTAGCGTCGATAATCTTTCCTGACCTATCAAAGCTCGCACCTGTGATAAGCTCCGAGATACGAGCGCCTGGGCGCCACACACTCTGCACACTTATCCCTTCAGCTATAGCCCTTGCTGCATCTAGGGGACTACCATCCTGTAAAGCCAAAGCCATCTGGCTTCCTGTATCCCAAGAGAAATCCCAAAGCTGTTTGATAGTATTAATTAACGGAGGACTAACCGTGACTGCGCCTTCTGTAAACGGAGCAGCAGGATCAATAGGCGGTCTAGGCTGTAGTTGGCCTCTAGTATAGAATGCTGTCTGAGTTAGTGCAGACGGTAATCCATAAAGTACATACTCAGCCATACTCCTAGAGTTATCAGAAGTATCCCCGAACATATCATATGTAACAGAAGTTATATCATTGTTATCATCTGATACATAAGCTCCGATAGCGCGATTAACAGGATCGAACATAGGTAAGCTAGCCATACCAAACATCCCAGACTGCGCACCTACCAGAGTCATAAATCCTCTCTTCTGCCCTTCTTCTAAGAACCTAAACATCTGCTGCCCCATCGACAGCATAAAGGTCTGATAAAGTCCGATAGTGGCGCCAAAAGAACCCTGGAAAAAGGTTGGACGTTGGCGACTAGTATAGTTACCCATTGTCCTATTAGTAAACTGATTAGCGAAAGTCTCTAACAGACTAACCTCCGCATCCCTACCATACTTCTGGATAGCCACTTCGTAGCCAGTAAGGTACGCCATTTCTCTAGCTGTATCCTCAGCAAAGTCCGAAGGCTTAGACAGATAATCTACCAGTTTACTTTCTTTAATCTTGGTTAGCCTAGAGGGTTCCTCTACTGCTGTTCGCATCAGCTTACTAACTTCCTCAGCGATACGACCAGAGGTATAACCTTTTTCTCTGCCTGTTCTTCTAATCAGGTCATCTTCCCGCTTGGTAGTCAGCATCTTTTTAGCTGCATTCATCATATACCGCATAGGCATATCTTTAGCAGCTAGCTCAGCAGCAATAACTACGGGGATAGTAAAGGTAGTAATAGCCGCATGGGACAATTCTAACAGTCTCAGGTTTAGGGTAACTAGCAAAGAGTTAGCACGAGCGATAAACTGCTGTGCGTTCGCCCCCTGATATTCTGGATTCTGCCTAACCATATCTTCCCAACCCCTATACGGATTAGGAATATTCTGTTCTGATAGACTGGCTGATATCCTCTCCCAGTCCCCTGGTCCTATGCTAGTCCCATTCTTTCTAATTGCTGCATCCCAAGTAGAGTTAAGTTTATCCAGACTCCACTCAATCATATGGCTATAGACATTATTAACTGAGTTAAGCACTTGACTATCGCCCAGCATACTCTGATGAAGTAGGGCTTTAGATACTACCTCACTAGTAGATATTTGTCTGCTAGCTTTTTGACTAAAGGTACCAGCATTACTAACCTGTGGAGCCTTGTGCCACTTAGAATATTCATCAAGCTGACTAAACAACTCGCTACCAGCCTGACGCATATATTGTCTTGAATGCTTCCAGATATCCCCACTGACAGCTTCGAGGATATCATTCATAATTCTGGTATCACTAGGTGTACCCTCTACTAGAATCCCTGATCTTTGTAACCCGGCATCAGCCCGCTCAAGATCATTAAGTTGCGAGTAACCAGTAATTCTATTCCACATCTCG
>Ga0307379_10011345_pt1 | contig 11698 bp, 8 predicted proteins | sample UN2MG_FD_202237 | JGI IMG/M metagenome (GOLD analysis project Ga0307379, IMG submission 202237) | Soil microbial communities from Risofladan, Vaasa, Finland - UN-2 | ecosystem: Environmental > Terrestrial > Soil > Coastal area > Acid sulfate soil | place: Finland: Risofladan, Vaasa | collected... | reverse complement strand
CGATTCAGGTTCGATTTTACACACTTTGCTCCTTTAAGCAACTCTGAATTGAAGCAAATTGAGCAGCTTGTCAATGAAAAAATAAGAGAAAGCATTGAAGTTAAAACCAAAATAACAACCATAGAAGAAGGACTAAAAGAAGGGGCGGTAGCCATTTTTGAAGAAAAATACGGTGAACGGGTGAGAATGGTCACTATTAACGATTTCAGCAAAGAACTCTGCGGTGGAGCTCATGTCCGCTCAACTGCCCAATTAGGGCTGTTTAAGATTATCTCAGAATCCAGTGTTGCTGCTGGCATGAGAAGAATTGAGGCCTTGACAGGAGAAGAAGCCTTAAAGCACGTCCAGGATACTGAAGAACTCCTGGATGAAGTCCAGAAAGCCTTAAACTCCCCAAAAAAAGAGGTGCTTGCCCAGATTGGTAAACTAAAGGAGTCTGAAAGAGAAAAAGAGAAGGAAAATAAGCAGCTTCGACAAAAATTTGCTCACCTAAAATATGGAAAGATAGAAAAAGAAAAGCAAAAAATAAAAGACGGAGATAAAATAAAAGCGCCAGGTAAAGCGGAAGCAAAAGTCCAAGAGGTCCGAAAAGTAAAAGGAATATCTGTCCTTGCTCGAAGGGCGGACGGATTGAATAGTTCCGAGCTTAGAGGGCTGGCTGATTCTTTAAAGCAGAAGATCGGCTCAGGAATTGTTATCTTGGGAACTGAATCAGGGAAAAAAGTTTTTCTAGTTGCTGCTGTTACCAAGGATTTAATCGACCGAGTTAAGGCAAATGAATTAATCAGAGAGATTGCCTCTATCATAGGCGGTGGAGGGGGAGGCCGCCCTGACTTTGCTCAGGCAGGAGGTGCAAAATCCAAGAAATTGGACCAGGCTTTAAAAAAGAGTTATTCTATCCTGGAAAAGATAATTAAATAAATGAAAAAGTAGTCTTCCCCCCTTTTAGCACGAAAAATCACCTCAAAAGAGGATTGAAATAATTTCAGGATTTTGACATCATAAATATTCATGCTGATAAAAAAAAGAACTATGAGACGGCCAAAACCCTTTAAATCGAAGATTTTTGCCTCCTTGGGAATTCTATTGCTTATTGTTTTGTTTCCTTTAGAAGCGGATGCTCAGGCAGAGCCTCGACAAAATAAAAACTTTGATAAAATCATCAAGGCGGTTGCTGAAAAATACAATTTGGAAGCCTCTCTAATTCATTCCATAATTCGCACCGAGTCAGATTATAACCCTCACTGCATCTCTTCCAAAGGAGCTTTGGGGCTTATGCAATTAATGCCTGAAACAGCAAAAATATATGGTGTAGGAAATCCGTTTGAACCTCGAGATAATATCGAAGGAGGAGTAAGATATCTCAAGGATTTGATTAACCTTTATGACAGAAGAACAAGGTTTGTCCTGGCAGCTTATAACGCCGGTCAAACAGCGGTAAAAAAGTATGGTGGAATTCCTCCTTATCCAGAAACGAGAAATTATATTGAAAAAGTAATGGCTTCATATCCAAAATCATTCATAAAAACAAGAACGAAAGTTTATAAATATCAAGACTCTTCAGGACGAGTAGTTTTTACAAACTGTCATTATCTTTACTCTTCAAACAAAACAACGGATAATTCTGATAAATAAAAGAGAATAAAAGGGGGGCAGGCTACTTTTTTGCAGAAAAGGTCGCAGATATATTTTTCCTTATCATTTGGATTTGATTTATAAAATACAGCTATTTATTTATTCCAAAATGTGGGCTTGATAAATCAAGCCCCTACAATAAAGAATAAAAAAGGGGATAGGTTACTTTATTTACAGATAGCCTTTAACCAGGATACTCTGCGGAATAATTTCAAACGTCGCCGGTAATATACCTACTTGTTCTCCGTCAATTTCTATAAGGACATCGCCCTTATCATCTTCAGCAAAAGCCTCTATTTTTCTACCGCGAATCAGCGATATCTTAGGATGAGACAGGTGGGTTCCTGTATAGATTTTCCAGGCATTCCTGAAAAACTCTAACATCTTCATCCCTTTCACCAGAACAACATCAAAAAACCCATCATCCAGCTCTGCATAGGGGGCTATTTTCATACCTTTGCCAAAAATTCTTCCGTTTGAAATTGCTCCGATCATATATTCATCAAGAGGCAGTTCCTCATCATCTATCTTTATGCTCACCATTTTGTTCTTGTAAGTGACGAATGTGGAGATTAAACATCTCAGGTAAGACGACGCTTTTCGTCTCATTCTGCTCTGGTTAACCTTTTTGACCACTTCGCCACCTATCCCAAAATCAGCAACATTAATAAAAAATCTTTCTTCCTCTTTTCCTGAATAACTCTTGAACTTCGCTCTTCCTATATCTATCAAGGAGGAGGGAGCTTGAGTTATAACTTTCAAAGCATTCTTAAACCCAAGAGGAATATTAAGACTTTTGGTAAAATCACAGCCGCTCCCTGAAGGCACGATTCCCAGAGATACTACTGGATTTATAATTTTTTGGTTTTCATAAAAGCCATTGGCGATTTCATTCATGGTGCCGTCGCCTCCGACTCCAACAATCAGTTCTGTACCTTCTTTAATGGCCACTCTTGATATTTCAGTTGCCTGTAAAGGCTTTTCCGTGAATTCGTATTTAAATTCTTTTAGAAAACTATTCAGACCTTCCTTGATATACTTCCAGCGTTTTCTTGTTTTGCCCTTATCAGATTCAGGGTTGACTATCACCTGTGTCTTTAGGAACATCAATGACTCCTTCAGTTTTACCTGGTAAGAATTTTTTCCCGAAAAGAGAGATCCCGATGATCCCGCCTAAAGCTCCCAGGGCAGAAAAAACGATAGCTGAGACCAAGATTCCGATTAAAAACAATGGAACGGATACTTGAGTGGATCCACCTTCAAGAAAATCTTCAAATCCAGGAGGCATTTCTTCTGCGTACTCGGCAAACCTTTCCATCATTCTTCGGAAAAATTCCATGTTAGCAGGACGAAACAGAAAGCTGAGAATTGCTTGCACCACAACAGCCACGATTCCTGTAAAAACACCCACAATCGCTCCGTCTCCAGCAGTTAAAGCAACAGGCGAATTCTTAGCAAGGAGATAGGCAGCGAGCATAGCTCCTCCTATGATCCAGAGGCAACAGAGACAATTAACAAACGGGATGCCGGAGAGAACGCCTGCGCTAACACCACCTATCAAAGCCGCGGAAAACATTGCTGATTTTTGATTATCCATCCTTCCTCCTTCTCATTTTGTTCTTCCTATTCTATTTTGATTCATGTTTTATTTTCAAGAGATATTTTCAGGTGTAAAATCTTCTGTTCGATTCTCTCTCACAAAATAATCTGTTAGGCCAATGATAAAATAAAAAGGCAGAATAGTCCCCCAGATGAATCCTGTTGCAAAGCGCGGCCAATTGGAAGTCATCCAGATGTGGAAGAAATTTCCCGCACCATCAATCACTACGGGCAGTGACATCAAGATAAAAATTCGAGTTTTAGGCAAAGTAAGATTAGAGAACTTGTTCAAAAATAGATAGAGTCCAGTTCCTCCCAAAAATCCAAAATAGATACCAAGACAACGAGCGCACACGCCCAGAGGATAACCAAAGAGGAAGAAAGAGCGCGATGGATTTTGATGACAAATGGGGGAGAAAATACCATAGCAAAATGCTTGTAAACCCGAAGATTGGCTTTTCAAATAAGGGGCCAGAAAAATGACTCCTAACCAAATGATAGTACCGCAGAGGGTCAGAAAATATACAAGGAGAATTTTATTTTTCTTTTTCATCTCATAAAAGTTATAAAAGCACAAAAGCTAAAAAAGGCCTGAGTAGCAAAATGTTTCATGTATTATGTTCATCATTTATTTCATTTTGTCAGGCTACTCGAGTGTTAAATTTTTGTCAATTCTACAGATAAGATTTGACAGAATATTCCTCAATGTGTAAATTTATCTTTGACTATTTACTTTCATATAAAAAAGCTCATGATTTCAACAAGGAGGTCATAGTGAGGGGAAATAAAATAAGATGGCTAATTTTATTTATTTTAATCTTTTTTCCGTCTGCTCTTATCTTTTCTCAAACTGAACAAGCCCAAGAAATACTTAAAAAAAATCAAACAGGAGTAGTTTATCTCACAGTCCTCGGGGATGAAAAAGAAACCGTCGCAGAAGGCTCAGGATTCGTAGTAGAGCAGGGAGTTATGGCAACTAGTTATCTGCTGGTCAGTCAAGCTAAATCGATAGTAGGGAATAATTTTAAAGGGAAGAAAGTAAATATTGAAGGAATTTTGGCAGTGGATAAAAACTTGAATTTAGCTCTATTAAAGATCAAAGGCAATACTCCTGCTCTCAGCATGGGGAATTCAGACGAACTGGGCATGGGGAAAAAAGTTTATGCGGTTGGAAGTGATGAATCAGGAGAGATAGGAGCCTCAGAAGGAACAGTCAGAAATATTCTTGAGATTGAACCCACAAAAAGGTTCGTAGAAACTTCTCTCTCTGTCCCCCAGAGTTTTAACGGAGCGCCGCTGATAGATGTAAACGGGAAAGTCCTGGGTATGATCGTTTTTCTAGAAAGGAGCTTGAAATTTATCCTCCCTTCTAACTTGATGAAAACGCTGCAGAAAAAAAGCCTAGTCAAATTCAAAGATTATCAACATGAGGATTACCTGACAACTTTTGAAGGGGCCTTTCTTGCCGGAAAAGTCGCTTCCTTGCTCGATGAGACGGGGAGAGCTCAAAATTATCTGGAAAAAGTTGTTGAATTAAGTCCTATGAATATTGAACCCATCTCTCTTTTAGCATCTGTCTACAACAGGCAAAGAAATTATCAAAAGGCAGCATCAGCCTACCAGAAAGTCATTGAATTAGATAACAACAGGGATGATGCTTACTATCAATTAGGAATTGTTAATCTAAGGCTAGGGAAATATCGCGATGCTATCGCTCCACTGCAAAAGGCAGTCGAACTCAATCCTGACCATAAAGATGCTCATTTTTATACAGGAAATGCCTATAAAGAGCTTAAGGAACTTGCCAATGCTGTAGAAGCCTATGAAAACTATCTCAATCTAAAACCTGAAGATCCCTGGGAAGGGTATTATCGCCTTGGATTATGCAGAATTGAGCTTAAACAGTTTGAAGAAGCCATCACGGCCTTGAATGAAGCCGCAAAAGAGAAGCCTCAGGATATAAAGACAAATTATTATTTAGCCCAGGCATATGACCAAGCAAATCAATATGAAAAAGCAGAGGAAACCTATAAACTGCTCGCCAAGCTAAGCCCTGAAGAAGCAGACAAATATTATAAAACCATTCTATTTATGTACGATAAGGCGGGTAATCACGAAAAGGCTATTGAAGCTGCAAAAAGCATAATCGAATTGAAACCCGACAGCACAGGAGATATTTACAACCTTGGTCTAATGTACCAGAAGCACAATAGATATGATGAAGCCATAAAGACTTTCAACGAAGTTTTGGCTATAAATCCTGCCGACGAATATTCTCATTCTAATATCGGGTATATCTACTACATACAAAATAAATTCAGTAAATCTATAGCGGCGTTTAAAAAGTTTGTAGAATTGGCTCCTGATAAAGCTGACGGCTGGTTTTATATCGGCATTTGTAATATGCAGCTCAAAAAATTTGATGCCGCTCTCGAACCTCTAAAGAAAACCATAGAACTTCGACCTGACTACAGTAACGGTAATGCAATCTATAATCTGGCCATCTGCTACTTGAATCTTCACGACAATTATAGCGCTAAAGAATTGTATAATAAATTGACAGCTATAAACCCTCAACTAGCCCAAAAGCTGAAGCAACATATTAGATAACAACAGGAATCCCAATAACTGTAGCATTGCAAAATAATTTATCTTCCCGAATACAGGGTCTGTCCCTGATAACAACGTCTAACCCCCTCGACGATAAAAGCCTGGCGTCAGGCATTATCATTGGCAATGCCTGCCCCCAATAAAAGCAATGAAAACCCCATCCCACGGAGCCTTGGGGCAATTGACAAAAGGCACACCAATATGTTATAAAAATGTATCAGATTAGTCCTTCATTTTTAAAGATAAATCTTATTTCTCTAAAACGAAGAGATTCGCATCGAGAGCTATCATTTATTACTACCTTTACCTATAATCCGGAGAAACGTTAAAGGGCAGGTGGCGAAATTGGCATACGCGCTAGGTTTAGGACCTAGTTCCTGATAAAGGAGTGCGGGTTCGAGTCCCGCTCTGCCCATTACTGCCATATTCAATAAGACAGATTTTTGACCGACTAAAGGCAAATGAAAAGTAATCTCAAAATCTTAAGCGGATGCAAAAGAGAAATTGAGCTTGATATTGAAGCTGATGAAGTTACGAAGGAATTTGAAAGGATTGTGACCCAGTTTTCATCAAGAGCAAAGATTCCAGGTTTCAGGCCCGGGAAAGCTCCCAGAGACATCATTAAGCAGAGGTTCTATCCTGAAATAAAAGAATCGCTTATTAATTCTCTTGTTCCCAAGGCCTTGAGCGGGGAACTCAAGACTCAAAACCTCAATCCCGTAGGAATGCCTGTCGTTAATGACCTTCACTTCAAGGAAGGCCAACCTCTTCATCTAAAAGCACAATTTGAAGTGTGGCCGGAGTTTAACCTTCCTGAATATAAGAAAATCAAGGTCAAAAATAAAAAGGTTTCTGTAACAGATCAAGAAATAAACCAATCTTTAGAAGAACTCCGCCTAAGATCCGCCCAGTACATCCCCGTGGAGGGTAGGGGAGTGCACGAGGAAGATTATGTCGTAGCCGAAATGAAAGGGAAAGACTTAAAAACAAAAAAGTTTTTACCCCAGGAAAAAGTGGTCATCCTTGCGGGTCACGCTGAAAATGAAGAAATGCTGAACAAGAAATTAATAGGATCAATGCCCGGTGAAGAAAAAAAATTCACCCTCGAATATGATAAAAATCATCAAAGCAAAAAGCTGGCAGGGAAAAAAATCGAATATAATTTAAAAGTCATCTCCATCAAAGAAAAAAAGATTCCTGCGCTTGATGATGAATTTGCAAAAGAGCTTGGAGAATTCAAAAGTTTGAAAGACTTAAAAGAAAAAATAAAAAAGGAAATAATTTCCTCAAAAGAAAAGGCAGCAAAACAAGATATGGCAGAGGAAATTATAAAAAAAATATCTGACAAGTTAAGTATTGGGCTCCCAGAAGTTCTCGTAGAACAGGAGTACATGGCAATCATGAGACGTCTTCTCTCTTCCCGTACGCAACAAGACATGAAAAAAGAAGATCTAGAACAATTAAAAAGTGAAGGAAAGAAAAAAGCAGAGCAAAACCTCAATAATCATTTAATCCTAAAGAAAATAGCTGAAAAAGAAAACTTGAAGGTGTCTGATCAGGAAATGCACGAACAGTTCAAAGAAATAGCAAAAGCGAATAATCTCCCCCTGGCGCAAGTTATAGATAGTGTGAATAAAGAAGGGGAAAAAGAAGAGCTAAGAAGCAGTATTCTCTTCAAAAAGACAGTTGACTTTTTAGTTGAACACGCTATAATAGAATAATCAGTATCTCATGATTTGAATCCCCCGATGCTCAATCAAATAAGGAATGAATTAAATTTTCATAGCTTGAAATAAAATACTGGAGTATTATAATGCAAAATTCCCGCAGCTCTTCTGAAGTTTTGAAAAATATTGCCTTGATCCCCTTAAGAGATGTTGTAGTTTTCCCGTCGACTTTAGTTCCTTTCATCATCGGTCGCGGCTCATCCATCCAGGCACTGGAAGCGGCGATGGAAAAAAATAAGATGATTTTCTTGTCTGCCCAGATGGATGCGTCTTTAGATGATCCAGGCCCGAGCAATATCTATTCTGTAGGCGTAATAGCCAAAATTATCAGAGCGATCAAAATGGACGATAAAAATGTCAAGGTTATCGTTGAGGGAAAGACAAGAGGAAGAATCATTGAATACTTAAGCACTACGCCCTATTATCAGGTTCTGGCTAAAGAAATAAAAGAAATTGATGGAGACAGCGCTGAGACGAAAGAACTTCTAAAAAGAGTTTTGACACTTTTCGAAGATTATTTGAAGCTCAGCCAGAATGCAAATTTTGAATCCATCATTCCCGCTTTTAGGGACAACAGTCCTGATAGGATTGCTGATATTATATCCTCCCACCTCTATCTTCATTTAGAAGAAAAACAAAATCTGCTGGAGACGATCAACAGCTTAGAAAGGATAAGAAGGCTTAATTTCATTTTAGAAAACGAAATTTTAAAAATTCATTCGAGATTAAAAAAAGATGGAAGAAAATACAGCCCGCGGAAAACTACTTTCATGGATCCAAGCCAAAAAGTTTTTCCTACTGGATTAGGTTATAAAAAAGAAGAGCAACCAAACGAAATCGAGGAGCTGAGACAGAAGATCGCCAAGGCCAATATGCCCAAGGATGCAGAAGAGAAGGCTTCCAAAGAACTAGAAAGGCTGGAGGCAATGCCCCCGATGTCAGCAGAAGCCACAGTCTGTCGAAATTACCTGGACTGGCTCATATCTCTGCCCTGGACGAAAAAATCAAGAGAGAAAAGAAACCTGAAAGAGGCTGAGAAAATTTTACATGAAGACCATTATGGATTAGATAAAGTCAAGGAAAGGATATTAGAGTACCTTTCCATTCGCCAACTTGTGAAAAATCCGAAGGGTATAATTCTAGGCTTCATTGGCCCTCCTGGAGTAGGGAAGAGCTCCCTTGGCCGTTCAATCGCCAGAGCAACAGGAAGAAAATTTGTTCGCCTTTCGTTGGGAGGAGTCAGAGACGAGGCTGAAATTCGAGGACATAGAAGGACATACATAGGAGCTTATCCCGGAAGAATTATCCAGATGGTCAAAAGAGCTAAAACAAAGAATCCAGTTTTTTTACTTGATGAAGTTGATAAGATGAGCATGGACTTCAGGGGAGATCCTGCATCTGCGTTGATGGAAGTCTTAGATCCTGAACAAAACAGCACTTTCTTAGATCATTATATAGATACTGATTTCGACCTCTCCCAAGTTATGTTTATCGTGACGGCAAACATGGTCGAGCCTGTCCCCCGTCCTTTGCTTGATAGGATGGAAATCATCCGACTTCCCGGTTATACAGAGGATGAAAAGCTCCAGATAGCCAAACATTTCTTATTATCCAAGCAAATGAAAATTCATGGTCTTAAAAAGCAGAACATCAAAATTACTGACAAGGCTTTTATGAATCTCATTCGTAATTACACCAGAGAAGCTGGAGTGAGAAATATAGAACGTGAAATAGCTTCAATCTGTCGGAAAGTGGTGAAAAAAGTCGTATCAAAAGGTAGAACTCACGAAGAAAAAGTAACTTCAAAAAATTTGGAAACATATCTAGGAATACCAAGGTTTAGACGGGCAGAGATAGATAAAAAAGATGAGGTTGGAGTGGCTATAGGAATGGCCTGGACAGAATTTGGAGGAGAGCTTTTAACGTTTGAGGTTACAAAGGTTTATGGAAAAGGGAACTTCATTCTAACCGGACATCTCGGAGAAATCATGCAAGAGAGCGCTCAAGCTGCTTTTAGTTATGTCAGAGGAAAAATATTTGAGTATAACATTGCTAAGGATCTACACAAAAACTACGATATTCATATTCACGTTCCAGAAGTCGCAACTCCAAAAGAAGGCCCCTCTGCCGGGATAACTATCGCTACTTCCATAATATCTCTCCTCACGGAAATTCCGGTAAGCAAAAAAGTGGCAATGAGCGGAGAGATCACTCTAAGAGGAAGAGTTCTTCCTGTTGGCGGCATAAAAGAAAAACTACTGGCAGCTCACCGAGAAAGAATAAAAGAAGCCATTATTCCTCTAGATAACAAGCCTGATTTAAAAGATTTACCAAAAAACGTAAAAGATGATATTAAAATCCATTTCGTAGAGAACATGGACGAAGTCTTAGAGATAGCCTTAACCAGAGAATTGCCAACAAAACCAAAAAAGAGAAAAATTGTCGCTTCCTCTGAACTTCCTGAAGGTGAAGAGGAAGGGGGAGCCCCTCAAGAGCCACCCTTAACTCATTAATACTGAAGAATTAAATTTTTCCATTAATTCAATAGAACATTACCGTCTAAAAATTAATCACAAGAGAGGTAAGTAAAATGACAGAGTTCAATTTAGCTGAACTTGAAGAAAAGAAAATTCCAGATTTATTTAAAATTGCTGGAGAAGTAGGTCTTAAAGATTTTGAAAAAGAAGATTCAAACAAGCACAACCTCGTTTTCAAAATCTTGGAAGCCCAAGCTAAAAAAAATGGCATGCTTTTCTCAGAGGGAGTACTTGAATGTCTCGACGATGGATTTGGGTTCCTAAGAGCACCTGAATTCAGTTATTTACCCAGCCATGATGATATCTATGTTTCTCCTTCTCAGATTCGAAAATTCCAACTCCGAACAGGCGATACGGTCTCAGGAATTGTCCGTCCACCTAAAAATGGAGAGAAATATTTCGCCCTTATCAAAATCGAAGCCATTAATTTTACTCATCCTGACATGATTCTTGAAGCAAGAAGGAATGTGAGGTTTGACACTCTCACTCCTCTTTACCCTTTTGAAAAAATCAATTTAGAAGATGGTAGCAAAAAAAACCTCAACGCCAGAGTGATGGATCTCCTGACTCCGCTAGGAAAAGGACAGAGAGGATTGATTGTTTCTCCACCTCGAGCCGGAAAAACGACGCTTTTAAAAACAATTGCCAAATCGATTGAAAAAAATCATCCTGAGATTAATCTTGTTGTTCTTCTAGTTGCAGAACGTCCTGAAGAGGTTACAGATTTTCAGAGAAGCATTAACGGAGAAGTTGTCGCTTCGACCTTTGACGAACCGCCAATACGAAATGCTCAGGTTGCTCATATTGTGCTTGAAAAATCAAAAAGGCTTGTGGAAATTAAAAAAGATGTGATCATTTTGCTTGACAGTATAACGCGTTTAGCAAGAGCTCATAATGCGATTATTCCCTCTTCAGGGAAGGTTCTTTCTGGAGGAATAGATGCAAACGCGCTAAATAAGCCAAAGAAGTTCTTTGGTTCAGCAAGAAAAGTTGAGGAAGGTGGAAGTCTAACAATAGTTGCAACAGCCCTGGTTGACACTGGAAGCCGAATGGATGAAGTCATATTTGAAGAATTCAAGGGAACGGGCAACATGGAGATTAATCTAGACAGAAGGCTTGTAGACAAAAGGTTGTTCCCAGCTATTGATATTACCCGCTCAGGAACGAGAAAAGAAGAGCTCCTTATCAAGCCTAAAGATCTCAACAGAATATGGATATTAAGGAAAGTTCTAAGTCAGCTCGGCGAGGTTGAAGCTATGGAGTTACTTCAGGATAAAATGTCAAGAACAAAGACTAATAACGAATTTTTAGATGCCATGAACACAGGTTAAATATGAAAGCGGCCGGCTAAAAGTCAGCCCGTATCAAAGCATATTAGCTAAATCCCCCTGAAATTCTCAAACATCTTTTAAAAGCCAACTTTTTAAACATTCCTTGATCTTGCTATTCTGAGCCAGATCATCATTTATCAGATTTCAACCACACAATAGGGGAGAGGTATATTTGAATAAAGCCTCATTTCCTATTACGACACTTGCAGCACATTTAAGTTGTTGATATTAAATAAGTTATACTCAACTTACGAAGAGA
>Ga0307379_10011342_pt1 | contig 11700 bp, 18 predicted proteins | sample UN2MG_FD_202237 | JGI IMG/M metagenome (GOLD analysis project Ga0307379, IMG submission 202237) | Soil microbial communities from Risofladan, Vaasa, Finland - UN-2 | ecosystem: Environmental > Terrestrial > Soil > Coastal area > Acid sulfate soil | place: Finland: Risofladan, Vaasa | collected... | reverse complement strand
AAAAAGACTTCCCCCGACTCATCGTAAAAAATGCCAAACTGATTCAGATCGTCGTCGTGGCCGCAGCTATCTTGCGCCGCCTCCCAAAGCAGCTCAAGCCATTTCGGTCTGTCGACGACGACATCGGTCGCAGGCACGAAATAAGGAATTCCAGTGTCCACGTCAAATTTCTTCGTGGGCTTAGAAACAACGACGCTAGCACACTGAATTTCGATCCCGAAAACGATCCTTACGTGAGGGTGGGTACTCAACTGAAAGCCTCCTCTCCTTCTACTCAGTAATGGAGCCTTCGCAGGGTAGCAACGCGTCGACGAGGCGCTTTACAAGATCCGCCGCCATATCACGCGTCAGCATGAGTCCACCACCGCGAACATCGCCGCGCAGAGTTGGTTGGACGACGATAAAAGGACCGGCCGCCGTGATCTTGTATCCGTCGCCGACAGGGATCGTCAAAAAGGGATTCTTTGTGCTCTTTGCTTTGGCCATTTTGCGCTCCAATTCGAATTGTCTGTTCGTACATACTAGAGGAAGTCATTGCAGGGTGATCAGACTATCCTGAACGATTTTGCGTCGTCGTAATTGGCAGGCCCCGCCTTCACTGGCTCACGAGTCATGGCTGTACGGCGATCCAGCGAAACACAGTCCTACCGGTTTCGTCTCGAATGACCTCGGCATCGTCCGGAATACTGGCTGACACGATCAATCCAGCCATTCGAATATCTCGGGCAGTCCTGCCGAGCAGCACTGCCGGGCTCAGAACGAGGACAGGTCCACTGTCAGTGGTCGCGAGCGCGGCAGCGGGTGATGTGCGTATTGCAGACGCCGGGATCATGATCATCTGGGCATTGGGGGCGCTCAATTTGAGTGCTGAATCCGATAGACCTCGAAGGGATCTCTCGAAGTCGCGGGGTTTCATTTTCTGGCACCGCTCTATTCGGTTCCGACCGCAAATTTCAAGAGCGTCATCCTGGGACTTACCACGACATTCCGCCCGACTGTCGGCTGACGAGGGCGAATACCGCCGCGACCGCGATATCGAGCATCTCGTGATCTACTTTCGCAGGCTGGTTAGATCCTACAGCATCGACAAGCTCGTGGTATTCCTCAGCAACTATCCCAAGCGCCTCGTGTGACGAAACGAAACATCCGAAGCCCTTCTGGTCTAGCCGAGATATGAGCTTCTCGTGGACCTGTTGCATAACAGTGAGTATTGTCGTTTCGGTTGCCTGCACACGGCTCGATGCGTTTCCCATTACGCCCCCCTAACAATGTTAGCCAGCTCCCGCGCGATTGTCGCGTCACTAAGATATACATCTACTGCTATCTTGAGTCGCCCGTATAGCTTTCCGCTCCCTTGGAGCCTGTCCAAGAATAGCAATCCCCTATCCGACGTCGCAGTCTGATCTATCGTCTTACCTTGCCACTCACTGAACGGCATGATTGTATTCTTAGCCTCTTTAAATGTCATCGGTTTAGACATGGCGCACCAACCTATTTCGGAGCATTCGCAGAGTTGTCCGCGAGATTCGCCCACTCCGATACCGCCCTCACGTCAACCAGCGGGTGGCTCGGATCACGGCGGGTCAGCTCATCGGAGAGTATGTCGATAACATGGCCAGTAAACGCCTCGGCATCCTCGGCATACCCCATAGCGTCGGAGTCCCCGGTGGTCCGGAATGAGTCAAGAATCGCGAGAGCCACGTATCCAGCATTAATACTTCCAACAAGCCCCGACTTCGATCTCTTGACAAGTTCAAGAGCTATGTCTTGGGTACGAGCGACGGAAAGGTCCATAATCATCTCCAATCATGTACGCAGTTAGGTCGCCGTCCCATTGACCGCGACCAGCAATAGATCAGCAATCTTGACGTATGTCAACCAAATCGCTTCGTACAAGCCGTCGAAGGAACGGGTCCTTCGGAATGTGCGTTTGTGAAGATCGTCCATCGGTCCCTCGCACAGTCACAACTATATCGGTCGAGGTCACCGCCGACACTTCCCACTCGTTACCATCAGTGTCCACGCACTGACCGTGCATTGTAGCATCGGCAAAATCAATCGCCCGCTCTGCAGAAGTCTCCTTGTAGCGACACGCTCCGCCACAGACAATGCTGCATCGTCGTCTGTATCTTCCAAAGAACCACCGGCGATCCTCATGATTACAGTAGTCGCCTGCCTTATCGAAGTACTTGCATGACACGCTTGTCGACACTTAATTATCCAATCGATTGAACAGCCACTAACTCTCAGAGACGCATCCAAATTCGCTCACGTGGCAGTAGTTTTTGTGGCGCGGGATCGCCACATCATAACATCCTGCTCAAGTAGTGTAATCTTGTTATGAAAAGCCGCGTCATCGTCGGCTCTACTATCAACCGCAGCCTGCAGCTCATCTATAGTCGCCCGCATTGACTCGATTAGCTTAGCCTGGTCAAGAAGTTTATCTTCTTGGCTTGCGAAGCTGTCTCGCAGCTTGACGAGTTGAGCCGCATAGTCATCAGCCTCTCTTCGAGCATCTGCCAAATCATCTTCATGTCCCGTATCGTCCGCATGTCCCGTATCCTCTTCGTACTGACGCCGCACTTCTACGTCCTTATCCAGAGCTGCAAGAAGACACGGAACACACGCGCGCATATGGGTTGGAAGTTCGGCATCGACAGGGGCCGTCGATGCGCCACACCGAGAGCATCGGTCTGCGTACGTTCCGTATTTAGCGATAGCTAATTCGCCGTAATCAGGCCCAGATAATGGTCGCCCCAAACACGGCGCAATCTCACGGGATGTCGTCACGACACGAACCGAAGTCTTCGAAGAATTATCGGCAATCATGATGCCCTCTCGGCATTACTTCGCGCAACTGGAAAAGACCCCCGGTCGTGCTAATTACGACCGGGGGGTCCATCAACATTTACGGTATAATAATTCACGTACATCGCTCGGGCAGCAGATGTCCGCCCAGCCCGTTTGGCGCTCTGATTGAGCCCTTGGGACATTGCCAGTGCGTCGTTGCGCGGCATGAGACAGTCGAATGTGCACGTGGGGATAATCCCGCTCTGATAGAGTCCCGTTAGCCGTTGGCTAGAGTCGTAGTCATTGTGCGGATAAATCATGGCTTCCGTCTCCATCTTTTGTGTTCGTAGGCCGACATACTGTGGTACCGTCACTGACGCACCGTCCGATTACTATGGTCACTCTCAATTTTCTCTATCACGACAAAAAAGGTTACCCGAATCCACTTCCGCGCATAGCGCCCCCTCCCTATGGCAGCGTTATCCAAAAACAATTACTCCTTTTTCACCGAGTCCCTGCATCACCCGGTTAAGTGTTTCCACAGTCCAGTCACGCTGTCCGCGTTCCAATCGAGATAGGAACGATCGATCAAGATCACACTTGGCGGCTAGATCCTGAATCGTCATTCCCTTCGCCATTCTCAACTGCCGAACGGTCATGCTGATCTCGTCTGGCCGGGCTATCAAGTCCCTTGGCATCGGACCTACCTTCCGCCAAATCAAGTAACGTTCGTAGGAACACGTTCCAGTCAACATCGAAGCACTTGAAAACGTAGTTCAGTGCACGCAGAATCTTCTTGTAGCGGTTGGTCCGGTTAAGGCGCTCAAAGGCCGTTATAGTGCCAGACGACTTCTCCGTCGCCTCGAACCGTTCCCGCCGAATAATGTCAAGCTGTGCGCTAGCTACTCGATCGGACATCGCCTGCCAGAGCGTCTCCGTTAGTTGGATCCACTCTTTATGGTCAAGCATGTCCGGCATTGCGTCGCGAAGAGCATCTAGTGCTTGCTTTCGCTTATCCTCAAGCTGCTCGCCAGTCCATTCCGGCATTAGCCACCCCCCGTGCATTTCACGTCGACAATATCAAAGGCGATTTTGAGGTCGGCCAGAAGTTCTTTCGCCGCCTGACGCTGCTTCTTCTTGTCGCCCATCCCGCCAATACGAAGAATGTAGGACGGATGCCACGTTGACACGACAAGCGTCTCTCGTGGCCCAGCTAGCACCTTACCGCGAATTTTCCCGATCGAGGAGTGGATGTCGACCAGTGTCTGCATTGCCAATGCTCCAAGAGCGACTATCACACCAGGCTTGATGGCAGCTATCTGTGCTTCTAGCCACGGATAACATGCCGCGATCTCATTCGGCGCGGGCTTCCTGTTTCCTGGCGGCCAGCATCGAATCATAGTAGCCACGTAGAGACTCGATCGCGCAATCCCAAGCTCGGCCAAGGCTTTGTCGAGTAGCTTTCCCGAGTCTCCGACAAACGGGAGCCCGGAAGAATTCTCCTCTCGTCCTGGCGCATCTCCGACAATCATCACCTTCGCATGAGGATCGCCAGCGCCAAACACCTTGTGCGAAACCGTCTGGACAAGACTGCACCGATCGCAGCATGCAACAAGCGACTCTAATCTCTCAAGCTCCGTCACGCTGTTGCCGCCGTAACCCACTTCTCGATGATCTCGGCCCTGATCTTAAGGATCGAGGCGATCTCGGCAATGGATTGACCCTCGTTGGCCATAGCTCGGGCCGCCCGTCGACGTGCCCGAGTCGACACGTGGCGATAGTTGGCCACCATACCAAGAACCTTGCGAACGGCCGCGATATAGTGAATCGGCAGTTTCAGAATCTCGGCGACCTCGTGATCGACCATCCCCTCTTTCCAACTGTCAATGACTTTGGCAATTGGCGCGAGGTCAATCTCCTCGTACATAAGTTTTGACGCATTTGGCACAGTACACTCCTATCTACTATTCTGTCTACTACTCGTGACTCTCCAACTATTGGGAGCCTACGCAGTACGGAAACTACTTATCCGTCGTGATAACTATGTTCAGGGGCGCGAGCGCCACCGCAGGATCACTATTCTGAAGCTTACAGACCTCCTCAGTCCAGTTTGCACCGTCATTTGCGACGTCGTGGCACGGTCGATCGAGTCGCCCACCAACCTCCCGGAAGTTGCGCGTCATGAACGCTTCCGGGTCCTGCCCGGCCTCTAATGCGTTTGCAATCAATCGCTCTTTTCCGACCTTCGTGTGCATGTCGTACGCCTCTGGAGGGATCGGCAGTCTCTCTTTCGCCAGAGATGAATCGACCTCGCGAGTAATGGGGTCTCGGCCATCCTTCCGAAGCCACACGAGATGCGAAAGATCATCGGCTGATCGTGACTTTGTGGACCGACACATCACAATGATTGGTTGAGCTAGAAGACTCCATTCCCATTGATCGACGGAGCGTTTATCGTTGATGTTCTCCCACGCCTCCCGACACGAATGAACAATGACGATCGCCTGAGGATTGCCCATCCCAATGTCTTCGCAGGCAATGACCTCTAACCGATTCCAGAGCCACGCGACAGTCTGGTTGATGGCAAGCTCGTGAGCCCACCAAAAGGCGTCGTATTCTCGACCTCTACGGATGCTCTTCTGGAGGGCCGACGCCACTTCGTACGGGTCGTAACCATTCGGAGTGCTTCGAAGCGCCACGGTCGGCTCCTGTCAGATCAAGGACGTCGACTACGCCGTCGGAGTCTTAGCTTCCATATCACGCGCTCTCTCGGCAAGAGCGCGCACAACGCTTTCCAGCTTCTGCAAAATGACCGGACTCCACGATTCGATCTCCTCGGCTGACACGTTGACCACGCAGTCAAGACGCTTTCCGACCTTGTCGCCAGTCTTCGGATTTATGAGTTCAACGCCGATAGTCCACGGCACGATTCACCGCCTTTCAGAAACGTCCAATCGCCATAACAGTAAGATCCTTCATATAGATGGGAGGTATTGCAGGGTGCGGCGACTCGCCCACGGTGTCACTCGCTCTTCAGAAGTTCCTTGGCCATGTCCTTCCCGGCGAGCACCGCATCGCTGTCGGGATCGATGACGATCACGCGAACCCCGAAAACTCGCTCCATCATCGCAACATAGCGCTTGATTGCCTTTAGGCGATCTCCGCCCTCTTTGTTGGCGTATTGCGCGTTGAACTCCAAGCAAATCATGTCAAGTAGATGTCCCGTCTTATCCGATTCAGCAAGCGCCGAAGCAGCCCGCATCGCGCGCTCATAGTTCTTGAATTGCTCGTCATACAACCCGATCGTAATCCGATGAATAGTCTCAGGGGGATTTGTCGTGCCTGACACGTGAGCCTCCCTCGCCGCTTTCACCTCCTGCGCAAACTGATGCACTGGCTGAAGCTTCGCCTTCTTGATCCAGCTATCGATGTTCTTCTCGGTAACCCCGCCAACCTTGGCCAGCGGTGCCAGCTCCTTGGAATGCGACCAATCAATCTCGGCGATTTTCGCCTCTGGAATCTTCGCATTCACGTGCAGCTCGCCCCAGATCTGCGCGAGATAGTACGCCTTGCCGCGCTTCATCCCAAGCTCAGTCTCAGCATAATCATCGAAGGTAGCGTATCCCCACACCTGGAAAAGAGTGTCCCCATCGACAACTCCATGAATGGCCTTCCACAACTGCTTCGCAAATGCTACGTAGCTTTCTTCAATCGTCGCTCGTAGATTACGAAGATTTACCCGAAGGCCGTCGGCCTCCTTCTTATTCAGACTAATCGCGTCACCGTCTTGCGTAGCTAGCTCAAAGGACTTTCCACTCATACCCGCCTCCCTTCAACCCATAGCCTTCTGTAATGCGCAACTGACGTCCAATGTGCATCTAGCATCTTTGCCGCATCCACATGAGTCATGCTCATATTTCGGCGAAAGAACTCGTCCCACGATACGTATCCAAGTCGGTGCAGGCGCTCGGTGATGTCCGGCCGAGTGCTCTTAGGTGTCAGGCCCAGCTTTCTGAGCCAGTCACGCACCGAGACTACTGTCGAGCCGTACTTGCCTGCAATCTGCGTCGCAGTCAGCCCTCGGGATACCCAGTGCGACAATATCTTCTTGATGTCGGGCTCACCAAACAGCTGTTCAGCGTCGGCCCGCAAAAGGGTTTTAAGGCGTGGTTTTCGCGCCTGCCCCTTCAGGTCTCGGACCATTGCCCAGTCCCCCCAGATCGCGCGAATCCACCATGCTCAGAAACGACCGCAGTTCGAATATAGTCAATGCCTCTTGAACCTGTGAGGACACACCAACGACAGTTATGCTCGGCCCGAAAATGGACGACCAGTCGAAGTACTCGCTTTGTATGATGGACGCCGCAGTCTGCACGCAACTCTTGATGTACGTCATCTCGCGCTCGCCAAATATTACGTAGGAATGGTGGGTAGCCTTGTTTGCTACCAGGAATCGGTACGTTCCACGAGTAGCCGCGAGCGCATTCATTTCCAGCCACCACTTGATAATCGGATGCTTCGGAGCGGTCAGAAGCTCCTCGACGCTCCACTTCTGCGGATCGCCATCCTTGCTAGCGGATCGTGATCCTCTAATCCGCCGCTTTACGTCCATTGACCATGTAGACGTAAACGCTCTCGCCGCATCCTTCACATGCTGAGGAATACCCGGAAGATCGATATTCGCCACCATGTCGCCATTAGCACGCGGCGCGGGCCACCCCCCGGAGCACGGGGCTCGCGTAAATGCCTTCTCGTGGCCCGTCCACCAGATCGACAGCATCTTAGCGATACGTGCTTCTGTACTTTTCCATGCTTTTGACATTAGTTTGGCACCTTATCAACTTCTTCTACCGGGAGTCCCAGTGATCGGATAATCTGATTAACCTTCCGATCGAACATTGGGCGTTTCACGTGCTTAGCGAGAAGCCACTGTCCGTGAAACGGTATCCACAGCGTCAGACACCAGACAACACCCTCTGATTTCCAGATCATCAACTTAGCTGTTCTTGGTCGATTCACAACCGCCCCCTTACCGCATCTTCACGGACCCCCACGACTTCTCGACATCACCCGATCGAGCATCGCTCAGGCACACCTTGCTGAACGGGCACGACAGAGGTTTCGCTGACCGAGGTTTCAGTTCACACATTGCCATGCGCGAGGGGAGCCGCTGCTTATCTACGGCGTCTCGGTAAAGCTCGATCTTCATGCACGCATCGCGCCTGGCAGAGTCGTTATAGTCAACGAATATCTCCTTGCTCATCATCGGGAGATCCTTTTTTACTCCGCCCTTATCAATATACAGAAGAACCCCCTTCTTCTTACCGGTAAGCCACATGTAGATATTGAGCTGGAAAATGTTAGCCGGGTACGGGAATCCGCCGCGCTCCCAAAATGTCGCTCCCGCCGTCTTGATTTCCAGCACCACTTCAATAGTTCCAGTTGGACCTCGGAGGAGATATATTCCGTCGCTATGCCCGACGACTCCCCACTCCTTGCTCGTAACCGGCACCTCGGCAAATTTCCAGAATTGGTTGCTCCCGACACGGGCTTCGTTTGGGCGAGTCGACAGGACGACCGAGCCGTCGGCGCACGTCGATCCGCACTGATGCTCGCGCATCGGCATTGTCGTCATTGACGTCGTATACCCACATCGGGCGCACTTCCAGTTTCCCTTGAGCACGCCCATCGGCCCAAAGTATTGCTCCTGCCACCACGAATGTAGGGCCGTTCCGACATCGAAAATAAGCTGCGTTCTACAGTCGATCTTCTCTACGGACCCCTCCGTATTGGGTAGAAGCTGTCGCAGAATCTCGGCCCGAGGACACATGTCCATCAGCTGAGAGGGATGCCATCCTTCTGCGCGATGGTCTGGCGGACGCGTCAAGAATGCGGAGCTAATGTCGGCAAGCACCGACATTGGACCTGGTGGCGTGTCACTCCGATGCGCCGCGACGATGTCTCCGATGCTCATGTAGCCTCCGATTCAGCTAAGAGTGAGAGGAAATCCCGCATTGACACTGCGATCCAGTCCTGGTCGACATCTGATGCCATGTCCGTAAACGAGAATACAAGCCCGGGCATCTTCATTTTCATCGACGCCTCACGAGCAATTTTCGTGAGCCACTTCTGCTCGATTCGAAGCGACTTCTTTCCGGTAGTCTTGCATTCGATGAGGTGCAATCGAGAATTGACGTCTCCCTTGATGCCTGGAAAGGCCCCGCTCGCCGGTACACGGCTCCCTGAGGATCGCGCGGCTACACGAACCTCCTGCTTCTTTGCCATCGAGGTTCCCGACAAACCAAGTCCCTTTGGGGCTGGCTTTCGTGGAGGATGATCGTAAAACGTGTTCCTACGCATGCCGGAGCCGCCGCTCGTTCATCTTACTTAAAATGGCGGAACGCGCTCTATCGAGAACCATTTCATCAGACGCCAGGACAGCGAGCAGCTCCTTCTGGCTTTTGTACGTTGCGCCATCAAACGTGTAGGTCGTCTTGCCACGCTCGATTACGCCCTCCTTGAGCGCAACTTCAAGCACCACCTTTGGCTCCGAGGTTGACCCCGCCGCGTTATCCTCGTAATGGCGAAGCCATACTACGAATTCGCCTTCCTCATGTGGGGGGCAGTTATGCGTTATGACACCATTGACGACGTAATTCTCCGAATTGGGAACTGACAGGTCGTACATTGTTCGATACCCGGCATCGTCAACAGAAAGCACTTTTACCCATGCAATCGATGATTGAAGGAAGTCGACAGCATCACTACTGGCGCGCAGGGCTAACGCTTGCTCGATGTTCCAGCGCTTGAGCGGTCCTGACGCGACCTGTCCGAGAAGTTTCGCAAGGCTCGGATAACCGCGCCTGCATCGACTGTCGCCAATCATCTTCGCAGATATTTCCCTTGCCCGCAGCTCCCGTCGTACATCATCAATAGCCTCGGGAGGAATTTGCTCTGACAGCCCCGTCTTAGGAGGGCACAAGTCTGCAGCAGCAACTCCCCGCATCGCGTCGGACAGTATTCTCGGTTTCGACGTTTTTCGGTATGTTATAAGTTTTGCAAGCTTGGCGACATCCGGGAGATTCGAAATCTCAAGCTCCCACGAGTCTCGGCGATCGTCCCTCTCCCGAAACTTGATCGTCGATACAATCCCCTCACCGAGCAGCAACAACCTAACCCCATCAAGGAGCGTCTTTGATACTGATGAAAACCCGACGTACGGATGATTGCGCTCAAATGTCACCCATCCGTCCGTGGCGAGATAGCACGCCAGCATTGTACCGACCGCTTCTCTGGAAGCACCAAACATGCAGGACGGAACAACCTTCTCCCACGCACGACACCCAAACATTCCGATCTCGCGAAGCCAGGCTCGTACCAAATTTCCGGGGCCGTACGACCGCGTTATCGCCCACTCAAGACCGGTTCCGGACTTGTCCCGGGGAACAACCGAATAGCCGAACGCGCTTTTCACACACCGGCTAAAATCTTCGACTATTTCGTGATCAGTGTTGATGAGCGAGATGGATGTTTTCCCGCCAACATAGCCGTCGCCGAGAAGATATCCAATCAGCGCCGCACGATCTAAAGAGACGTCCGCCCCCCTGGGGATAGGTATACTGCGCGGGATACCCACAAACATTCCCGGCTTCAGCTTTGATGCGGGAACCCACCTTCTTCGCCACATCAAAAACTCATGGTCTGCGCTACATGTAATTTCGTGTCCGCCCTGGAGTTTTACGGTAAGCCCTCGCTTCTGGCCTACTGGAGTTACGTGAGATACGGGGCTGCTGGCAATTCTTGATTCTGTTGCAGACTGGAGAGCGAACACGGCCTCCCCAACCTTAACATCGGATATTTTCACGAACTCCGATCTCGTCGAAACGAAAATCTGCGAATTCTCGTCGACACACACCTTCGACTTCTCGACCTTCACGTGAACAAGCCTGTTTACCGTCTCGCTGGTGTCCTCATTCTTCGTGTACTTGCCGCCACGGAATCTGAGGACAAGACTGTTCGCAAACGTCTGCCCCTTGCCGCCAGGCATGACGGACGGGTCACCGTAGAACACGCCGATCTTTTCGCGAACTTGGTTGATGAGAATGAGAGTCGGCTTCGTTCCAGACTCGCTTTCGATGTCGACTACCGTCTGCCCAGAAGTCCATCGACGCAGCGCCTTGTTGATAAGACGCGCCGCCAACCCTTGCTGTTGTTTTTCAGCGCTTTCCTCGATCTCTTTTGCCGGGGTCATCATGGCGACTGAGTCGATCACCATGAGGTCACACTTCCCCGACCGGATAATCTCCGCAGAGATGTCAATCGTCTGCTCTGCATACTCTGATCGAACAATCATCAGCGCCGACAGATCGACTCCAGCCATCTTAGCAAATGACGGGTCGAAATCCTCCAGGGCAGCCCAGACGACCGTCAGACCCTCGTCGCCCCCGCATTTTGGACAAACTAAGCCTCGCTCGTCCGATATGCGGAATGTGCGATCTTTCATCGTTGACTTGCCGTGCCATATCTTAAGACCCCGCCACTCAGTCGCCTCGTCCTCCGTTAACTCGACATCGGCGTGCTTCTTTTCGTTCAACTTCTCTAGCCGCGAAAACTTTTCGATAAATGATGCCGCGTCGGATCCGGTAAGAAGGATCTCTCCCGTCGACTGGTCAATGAGAGTCGTCTCTGTGCTCTTGTCGGCCATGAAGGTCGCGCACTTTCGGCACGTTCGTTGAGTGCGCGCGACGGTCTTGAGAGCCGTGAACGTCTTCGCTGCACTCCATTCGCCCCAGAATATGATAATGCGTCCCTTTGGAAGACCGCCATACGTTATCGCGTCGACTGCAAGAATGCCGGTCGGAAGACGCTCCATCGCAAAGGCACTCGTGTCACTCGCAAGCGCCATGTATT
>Ga0307379_10011341_pt1 | contig 11701 bp, 8 predicted proteins | sample UN2MG_FD_202237 | JGI IMG/M metagenome (GOLD analysis project Ga0307379, IMG submission 202237) | Soil microbial communities from Risofladan, Vaasa, Finland - UN-2 | ecosystem: Environmental > Terrestrial > Soil > Coastal area > Acid sulfate soil | place: Finland: Risofladan, Vaasa | collected... | reverse complement strand
CTGGTACAGGAACCACTGTGATTGTTTCCCTGCCTTGCCGATAAGCCGCACATTGCACCCCGCATGTCGTAAAAAACCCTCTAAGTCCGAAAATGCTCCCGAACGGTTTCGGCGGTATCTCCAGGCCACGGGCCATATTCACACCTCAATATGTCCGAATTTTTGGAAAACTGATAACCCATTATTTATAGGGCTGCCGGCAGGTATGATTTTAGCGTCTATTTGGTTCTAAAGTCACGATTCTGACGAACCGAATTTAATACAGGCGGTATTGATAAATCCTTTGAAAAACAATTTTGAATGAACCATATACCACGTGACAAAAAGATACGCAGCCTTGTAAGCAGGCTTAACAAGCAGCGCAAGGCCCAGGCAAAAAAAATGGACATTCTCTGCAATGACCTTGTTGCCGCACAAAGAAACTTTATTAAAAGACTAAGAACCATAAGTTTTGCCGCCAATTTCTACCATGCAATCCTGGGAATAAGCGATCTGGACAGCCTCTGCAATACTGCCGGTAAACTTGTCAAAAATGAACTGCCCGGTACCAATGTTGTTTTCTTTCTGCGCCGGGGCGACGGTTTCGAATTGCACCTGACCGAAAGTGACCAGCCGGTTACATTCGAACAGCAGCCGCTGGAAAGGTCTTTCACGCCAGAACTTGTAAATAACGTTTGCAGGTCCAACAAGCTGTGTGCGCTTGATAACCTGCTCCAAATGGGTCTGCAGGTCAGCCCCCCAGTTTTGAACGGGCTGTCAGCAGTGACGATACCTGTAAGCAGCAGGGCCCAGGTGTCGGGATTTATCTTAATCTACGCTTGTGCAAAAAACAAAATAACCTCGGAACAATTAAATGATGTCTCTGCCGTAATGCCGGGATTGTTCCGGGCTATCGACGGCTGCTGTGTATATTCACCGTCAGCCAACCAGGAAATTACACCATAATTGAAATATCAATCCCGATAACCCGCAAGGGAACATGAATTGCCCAATCTGCCCTGTTCGGATAACACTGTTGAAATAATTCTCTATCAAAGGTATAATTCCCGCCATTCGCTCTGAATACTGAGCAATTCTAAAACGGCAACACCAGTTTAAGTACATTTTAAGGAGGTCTTTTTTTATGCCAAAGAACGGTCGTAAACCCTGTCAAAAAACAGAAAAGAAAGCTCTTTTGACCCTGCACAGCTGCCTGATATCGCTGATTATAGTTCCCAATTGGGGTTCTGTTGCTATATGTGCCGGCCAGAAAGCACCTGCCGATTCGACAACTGCTCAATCAAAGCCACCCGAAATTCTTGTTGATGTTGATTCGATCGTACAGCTTGTTTTCGGGCAAAGCCCCCAGGTTGTCTCAGCACGACACGCCCTGACAGCAGCTAAGTTTCAGTTCAAGGATTTTGAAAGAAACCTCAGTCAATTCACTCCGTTAGTGTTTTACTCCAATATTGACCGAGAGGACCGAAGTCCTTACCAGGAGCATGAATATGACGTACGAGCCGGCATGGAAAAAGAGTTTTTCGACGGCTCCCGCATATTCACCGGCTTAGGGCATCGAGGTGGATTCGGTGACACCGAAAACGGAAGGGGTCAGTTTGTGGAGCTGGATGTGCAGTTCCCGCTTTTCGGCTCCTACACAACTTTGAGACGAATCACCGATCGCAGCCGGGAAGAAAGTGAAATGCTCAACGCACGTCTGGAATATGTAGATATAATCAGAGACAATATCCGCCAGGCACAGGTGGAGTATTTCCGGCTTCTGGTGAACAAAGTGCGCAAGACCAAGACGATGGAATGGATTTCAGATTTTCAGGAAATTTTTGCCGCATCACGTATTCAGTCCAATGCAGCCGAGCGTCAACAACTGGAAGGTGAAATCCAGGCCGAGCAAACAGATATCCTTCGAACCGAGGAGCGTATCAACAACATACTCTTAGCGCTGCAGCTGTCTATCGGATTGGAAAATCTGGAACTTTCCCAGGTAGTGCCCTTGGATATGCATGCTGAAGATTATTATGGAAAATCATACTTAGACCGGTCCGTTGACGAACTGCTGGCCGAAGCTGAACAAAACGACGTTAAAATCAGGGTTCTCGAAAATGCCAAAGCCAGTTCCATCGAAAAGCAGAGACTCGCAGACAAGGGCAAATGGGATGTCTTTGTCGGCTTGAACGGTCAATACGACCTGGAGGGTGAAGGCAATTTGAGAGACGAAAACGGCTATCTGGCCAGTGCGGGTCTTCGCATTAGGAAGATTGATTCGACATTACTTGATTACTCCCGCAGTCGAGCGGTAGCGGAGATAAAAAAATACGACGCGATGACAAGAAACCAGCGATTGAAAACCCAGAACGTAATCAATCTGCATTGGTTTATCACGCGCAGCCGACGAAAGCAGTGCAGCCAGGTCGCTGAAATCATCGATTCAAGGCGCAAGACGTTTCTCCAGAAACGCCAGGATTACATTGACGGCAAAGAAACCCTTGACAATCTGATAACGGCCCGCGACAAGCTTATGTGGACGCAAATGGAGCTGGTCTTCAGCCTGGGAGAATTTTATGAAAGCGTCGCTGCATTGGACCATGCCTGCGGCGTCTGTTTCGGCAAACTGGGAATTAATCTCTAACCGGCCGCTGCCGACGCAAAATATACCTTTACCGGATTTAAGAATGAGCCTTGCCAAATCAGACTGCCGGCTGTATACTTTCAGCCGATAACTGTTGACTGCCAAGCAGGTTGTATGAAGGTTGATAGCAATGAGTGATAAACCAAAAGTTTGTATCATCGGCGGCGGTATGATTACCCAGGTGCAGATTCTGCCTTCGGTTTACCAGCTCCAGCGACTTGGTATTGTTGGCCAAATAGGCATCTGTGCGTTAAATAGCGGCCCCCTGAAAGCACTCGTTCAGGACCAGATGCTGACAAAGGCCTTTCCAGACCTGAGTTTTACTGCTCACCCAAGCCTCGACACTGACCCGGCTCGTAACTTTCCAGACCTGTTCAGGCAGGTAATCGCCGATATGCCCAGACACAGCATTGTTGTTGTCGCAGTTCCAGACCAGCTGCACTATATGGTCATAAATGCAGCTTTGGAAAGTCACCAGCACATCTGCTGCGTAAAGCCCCTGGTGCTCAAGTATGCACAGGCCGTGGAGATTGAGAAAACGGCCTACGAAAAAGGGCTTATTGTCGGCGTGGAGTACCACAAGCGGCTCGACGACCGGGCACTGATGGCCCGTCAACTGTACAGAGAAGGCAAATTCGGCGAATTTCGCATCGGACACGCCGAAATGAACGAACCGTATTACTACAGAAATTCCAATTTCCAGAACTGGTGCACCTGTGAAAATTCCGATATGTTTACGTACGTCGGCTGTCACTACGTTGACCAGGTTCATTTCATCACCGGCCTGTTGCCGAAAGCCGTGTCTGTGTACGGCATAATAGACAAATATCCCAACGGTCGTGAAGGTTACCTTTGGACCGACGGGCGAGTGTTCTGGGAAAACAACGCCTGCCTGCATGTAACCAATATTATGGGATACCCCGATGAAGGACCCGGCGGCAACTTCCAGGGCATACGAATGTACTGCGCCGGGGAGGGTAAAAGCGGAATGCTTGTGCACAACGACCAGTACCGCGGCGTGGAACACTGCTATATTGAAAAAGGCAGCGACAGCGGCGATACATACTATGCAGAACCAAGTCCCGATTATTTCAAGTATGTAAACCTCGGCCCAGACGGTCTTACCCCTGTAGGCTATGGTTACCGCTCCATCGAATACATAGTAAAAAATATCTGCAAAGGCATTGACATCTCTCAGGGACGTGATGAACGGCAGGGGCTGGCCGAAAGACAAAAACTCATAAGGCAGTTCGATAACGAAGGTATAATGGCCACGCCCGCGAACAGCTCATACAATGAACTGGTTATGGAAGCGGCCCGCCTGTCAATACTAAACCAGGGCAGAGAAGTGGAGATAACATACGGCCCTGATGCCGGCGTAGGTTTCCGCCGGTACTGAGTACACCAACTTCAAAGGAAGGAAAAAAACAATATATGGCGAAGGAATTCCCACTTGAGCCGATTGAGGTAAAGCCGATATCAACAAGGTGGCGCAAACTTTCGGGGGAAATTCCAAACAAGCAGACTAAAGAGCAACTCGAAAAGCTTCGTGAAGCCGAACCTGTAAGTATGCGGGGCCAGCCTCCCGTTGTCTGGGACAGGGCCGAAGGTGTAAATGTTTATGACGCTTACGGCAACAAATGGCTGGATTTTTCCTCAGGTGTACTCATCACAAACGCCGGACATGGTCACAGGAAAATAGTTAAGGCTATTATAGACCAGGCGGGCCGGCCTATGCTGACCAGCTACTGTTTCCCCAATGAACCAAGAATCAAGCTGGTCCACAAGCTGGTCTCAATCTCGCCAAAAGGACTTAATAAGGTTTTTCTGCTTAGTACCGGCGCCGAAGGTGTCGAGTGTGCATTAAAACTTATGCGCACTTACGGGCGGAAATCCGGCGGCGATAACAAAAGCATTATAGTGTCGTTCGATGGTTCGTTCCATGGCCGTACCCTTGGTGCCCAGCAGATGGGTGGTATCCCCGCAGGCAAGGCATGGATTAAAAACCTCGACCCCGAGATTGTACACGTGCCTTTCCCTGACGGTTTTCGCTGCGAAGACACCAGCTTTGAACTCTTTGAGAAAACTCTCTGCACGCTTGGTGTAAAACCACAAAATGTTGCCGGTGTTATCACCGAAACTTACCAGGGAATCGGCCCTAACTTCATGCCTGTGCAATATGCCAAAGACCTGAGAAACTGGTGTTGCAAATATGGTGCCTTACTGTGTTTTGACGAGGTACAGGCCGGTTTTGGCCGATGCGGCAAAATGTGGGGCTTTGAAGTCTATGGCGTGATTCCCGACCTGTTCTGCATAGGCAAAGGTGTCAGCAGCTCTATACCCATAAGCGGTGTAATAGGCACCGAACAGGTTATGAACCTTTATGGCCCGAACGAAATGACCAGTACCCACTCCGGCAACCCCGTCTGTTGTGCCGCCGCATTAGCCAATATCGAAGTTATAGAAAAAGAAAAGCTTGTGGAAAACGCCGCAAAACTCGGTCCGGTCCTCAAGAAGCACCTGCAGGCAATAAAAAAACGATTTGGCCATGTGGTCGGCTTTGCACCTTCGGAAGGCCTGGTTGGCGGCCTGCTGATGGTCAGGCAAGGCTCCAAAGACCCCGACTACGAACTTGCCTGGCAGATAGTTAATCGCTGCTTTTACAAGGCGTTGCTGTTGTTTGCCCCTGTGGGACTCGGCGGAGGGTGTGTCAAAATAGCCCCGCCTTTGTGCATTACTGAACAAGCGATTGTCGAAGGCTGCGGTGTAATCGAAGAGACTGTCCAGGACGCCCTTTGCTCAAAACCAATTGCAGGCAAGGATTAATCCATAAAGACTTCCTCAGGGCACAGGTTTAGTTAAACACTATGGATGTACCCGGTTTAGTCGATTTACAGGTAAACGGTTATAAAGGCGTGGATTTTTCAAGCCCGGACCTTAACAGGCAGGATTTTATAACCGCCTGCGAAGGAATTTTACAGTCCGGTACCGCCGCTTTTCTGCCGACAATCATTACTTCGCCTGCGGAAGTCTTTGAAAAGAATCTGAAAATTATCGCCTTGGCACTGGATGAACCTCAGTTTCGCCACCGGGTTTTAGGCATTCATCTTGAAGGGCCGTTTATTTCCGCAACCGATGGCGCAAGGGGGGCCCATCAGGCCGAATGGGTCGTCAAACCCAGTATAGATTTCTTTGATAAGCTTCTGGACTGGGCCGATGGAAAAATAAAAGTGCTTACCATTGCCGCGGAGCTGGACGGTGCCGACGAACTTGCCCGTTACGCCGCCGAAAAGAAAATTACCGTGGCGCTGGGCCATCAAACAGCCGGCGAGGATGACCTGGACAAACTTGTGCTGGCCGGTGCAAAGGCGCTTACACACCTGGGAAATGGTACGGCAAAAAACTTAGACAGGCATAAGAATACAATCTGGGCTGGTCTGGCAAACGACCAGCTTACTGCAACTATCATAACCGACGGTCATCACCTGCCGCCGGCTGTTATTAAAACTTTCATTAGAGCCAAAGGTATTTCCCGCTGCATTGTTGTCAGTGACGGCTCTCCCCTGGTTGGCTTGCCTGCCGGCCGATACAAGGCCAGCGGCAACGACGTGGTCTTGGATGTATCGGGCCGGCTTTACAATCCAAATACCGGCTATATGGTCGGCTCTTCTGCCACTATGCTGCAGTGCATGAACTTTTTGGCCTCGTTGAACCTGCTGTCAGCCGAACAGTTAGTGCAGGTCGGATTCTTTAATCCGCTAAAACTTATTGGTGTAAATGCAAATGACATTAAGCCGCTTGTCGAGCTTTCGTTTGACCAGCGGAAAAATCGGTTTGCCGTACACAAATAAGCCGTGCGGCGTTTATTTTGGTCAGAATTTAAGGAGATAGAGGAATGCAGGTAGCCGGAATGAGTATTATCGACTGGTCAATTATTGTTGTATATCTGATTGGTATTACCATCCTCGGGATATGGACGGCCAAAAGGGTAAAAAGTGCCGCCAGCTTTTTCATCGGCGACCGCAAGTTCGGAAAAGTGATGATGATGTTCTTTATGTTTGGTGCCGGCACCCATTCCGACCAGGCGGTCAGCGTCGCATCGAAAACGTTTACTGCCGGTGCCTCCGGTATCTGGTACCAGTGGCTATGGCTGTTCGCCACCCCTTTCTTCTGGGTCATAGCTCCCATATTCCGTCGAATGCGGGCCGTGACAACAGGTGATTACTACGAAGCACGATACGGTCCAAGTGTCAGCGTTTTGTATGCAATTGTTGGAATGCTCCAACTAATGGTCAGTATTGGTGTTATGCTCAAAGGCTCCGGCGCCATGGTTACCGCCGTCTCCGGCGGCACCATCGACCCGAATCTGGCCATTGTTGCCATGACGGTGATGTTTGTCATTTATGGTGTAGCTGGCGGTATGAGTGCTGCTATCGTCACGAACCTCGTCCAGGGCATCCTGACGATTGTTTTGTCATTTCTTCTGCTGCCGTTTGCCCTGGACGCAGTTGGCGGCATGGCCGGCCTGCGGCAGGCCCTGGACCCTTCCATGCTCAAGATTGTAGCCCCTGGCGAAATCAACCCGTTTTTTATCGCGGTAATAGCGTTTAACGCCCTTATCGGCTGGGTAACTCAGCCCCATTCAATGGCAAACGCCGCAGCCGGCAAGACGGAAATGGAAGGCCGGGTGGGCGTCACTGCCGGGTTGTTCACAAAGCGAGTATGTACTATCGCGTGGATGCTGACCGGGCTGTGTGCAATTGCAATGTATGCCGGACAGGAACTTGAACATGTGGATTTTGCCTACGGGATGATGGCTCACAGTCTTCTGCCCAAAATTGCCCCGGGTCTAATTGGTTTATTTATCGCCTCCATGTTGGCCTCTGTTATGAGCACGTGCGATTCGTTTATGGTGGCCTCTTCCGGTTTGTTTACCGAAAACGTATATAGAAAACTTATTGTTGTTGGTAAAAGCGACAAGCATTACGTATTTGTCGGCCGGGTCGTATCGGCCCTGGTGGTGTCTTTGGGCGTACTGTTCGCATTTAACCTCAAAGGTGTGGTAGAGGGTTTGGAGGTTTTTTGGAAGGTTTCCGCGATGATGGGCATTGCCTTCTGGGTAGGCCTTTTCTGGCGCCGGGCGACCGTTGCCGGCGCCTGGGTGGGTACTCTGGCCAGCTTTGCCGTATTGCTTTTCACCAGCAAAATTGCCTTCGCAAGCATGGTTTTCTGGGACTTCAACCTGCAGCTGGCAAAGTATATGCCCGGTTTTATGCTGTGGGAAGGTCAACTATACCTGCCCTGGCAGATGATTCTTTACCTGGCCGCAGGTTTTGTTTCTATAGTAGCAGTAAGCTTATTTACTCGACCCGTTGACGGTGGAAAACTTGAAAGAATTTACACCTGCCTGCGCACACCTATTGGAAACAATGAACCTGAAGTACAGCCCTTTACCTTGCCTGAGGGTGTACAGCCCGGGCCCCGAAACGTGCTGATAAACCATCCTGACTTCGAGATTCCCAGGCCTACGGCTGTTGGCATTGCGGGTTTTCTTGCTTCCTGGGCTGTCGTAGGGCTGTTGATTTGGCTGGTTTACTGGATTATTGGCGCTTAAAAAAACCTATACCTGTACGGTAGGGACAGGGTCAGCTTTGGGCTGTAATTGTCTTGCAATACTTCTTTTATATTGGTAAATTCGTAATTGCAGGGCAGGTAGCTCAGTCGGTAGAGCAACGGACTGAAAATCCGTGTGTCGGCGGTTCAATTCCGCCCCTGCCCATTATCACAAGTCTTTGGGTATAAAGCTCTTACACAGGCGGCCTTTTTCCTTTGAGGCCGTAAGACCAGGAACCAGCTTACTGCTGTAAACCCGACTGCCGGTATTGCCTTTTACAAAAAACCGAAATAATTTTGAAAAAATACGTTCCGGCTGTAAACTGTCTGCGTTAAGACAATTTATTGACCTACAGGAAGCTGAAAAATGGCCCAGTTCAAAATCGAACCTGCCGAGCGGATAAAACGTCTGCCGCCTTATCTGTTTGGCCGGCTCAATGCCCTCAAACTTCAAAAACGCCAGCAAGGTGCCGACATTATCGACCTGGGTATGGGCAATCCCGCCGACCCGGCCCCGCAAACCGTCATTGACAAGCTCTGCCAGGCCGCCCAGGACCCGAGAAACCACCGTTATAGCGCATCTCGAGGAATCACCAATCTCAGGGTCGAAATCGCAAAAAAATACAGCAAGCTCTGGAACGTCACCTTAGACCCCGAAACAGAGGTCCTGGCCTGTATAGGCTCAAAGGAGGGTTTCAGCCACATGTGCCTGGCGATGCTCGGACCAGGCGATACCGCCATTGTCCCCGACCCTGCCTTTCCCATACACAACTACTCCGTGGCCCTGGCGGGAGCAAACGTTATAAGCGTACCGCTGGGCAACGACCGGAAATTTCTCGATACCGTCGCCTCGGTCATAGACCAGCTGTACCCGAAACCCAAGCTGCTTATTCTCAACTTCCCGCACAATCCGACCACCATGACTGTCGAACAGGGCTTTTTTGAGACGGTAATCGATATGGCAAAGCGATTCGGCATTGCTGTCATTCACGACTTTGCGTACGGCCAGACCTGTTTTGACGGCTACAAGGCCCCGAGTATCCTCTCGGCTAAGGGCGCAAAGGATATTGCCGTGGAATTCACTACCTTGAGCAAGCCCTACAATATGGCTGGTTTCCGTATCGGCTTTGTAGCTGGAAACAAGGACATGCTCGACCACCTTGCCACCGTAAAGGGATACTACGATTACGGTATATTCCAGCCTATCCAGATTGCGGGCATTATTGCCCTGCGGCACTGCGACGCAGATATTATCGCCCAAAACAATCGCTACCAGCTGCGGCGTGACGTGGTCTGCGAGGCCCTTGAGCGAATAGGCTGGCAGGTGCAAAAACCACTTGCCTCGATGTTTGTATGGGCAAAAGTGCCCGACCGGCACCTCAACGGCAAAGGAACCATTGACTTTGCTATGGACCTTATGGAACACGCCGAAGTCGCTATCGCCCCAGGCAGGGCCTTTGGTGAGCGAGGGGAGGGCTATATGCGCATTGCCCTTGTTGAAAACGAACAAAGGCTGCGCCAAGCCGTTCGTAATATCAGCCGCTTTGTGCAGCAAAAACCCGTCAGAAAGGCAAAGCCGAACGGGTAAAATCAAAGCCTCAGCCCGTCCGCTGCGCTGATAAAAATACACGCTGTTTGCAACTGCCTATCGCAAATCCGAACCAATCATATCCACATCTGCGGGAAAAAACAAAAACGCCGTTGCCGCCGTTTGAAAAAATTTACTTCTGCGTGAACCCCATAATATCTGTTTTTCTGCTCAAGAAACCGCATTTTGTCCCGCCTGCGCGCTTATTTCACAGTGACACCAAAAAAATTAAAAAAAAGACTTGACTTATGGAAACTAATCTGCTTAAATACCATTATCAGCTTGGGGGCTGAAAGAAAACTCACGTGTAAAGTAATTGCTCTATATGTTTTTGTAAGTTATTTTTGTCTGTGAGCGCATATCTGCATAGGGGTGGAGAAGGCTCAGACAAGTAAGTATTTGCAATTGAATTTTTCGGTCTGGGGCCAAGCCGTTTTGGCCCGGCAGAACAGCGGTTTGCTTGAACTGCCAGGCTGACGGCGGAGGAAAACTCATTCGCGGAAGAAGACTCGAGAGCTATGGTGGAGAATGTCCGCGCTTACCTAACACCTAAGCGCTAAGCGAATGATTTTTAAGGAAAATGGAAATGAAAACAAAATACGTTTTTCTGGCCTGGCTGCTTGCACTTGCAGTCTCGCAGACCGCCTCCGCCGTGCCGACGGAATGGGGACTGCCCCTCGATAACTGCACCGTCGATTTGTATAATATGTTCGATCCTGCTGTGAACGTAGCCCAGGTCGCCTGCACTGTCTATCAGCATGACAACTCCGGCCCCAACGCAAATCAGTACATATACACCTACCGAGTAACCAATACCGACTACGCTACACTGAGCTTTTTCTCGGTAACGCTGTCGCCGGCTGCTGCTGCGGAATTTCCCGCACATGACACCGATGGTGTCGTGCCGCTGTGCTGGGACCTGGTTAACTCACCACCGGACCGTGTTGAGGCCATATTCAAAACACCCGTCGCCCCACAACAATACTCGGCGCTTCTGTGGTTCTTCAGTGACTATCCGTTTGATTTTTCCGGCCAAACCGCTTTGAGCGGAATGTCGTCTTCAAGCTATGTCCTTGCGACAGCGGACGGCCTGATTACGCCCGTCCCGGAGCCGGCTACCGTTGCCCTGCTTGGGTTGGGAGCATTAACTATGTTTAACAAAAGGCGTTCTCGTTGAACGGCCTTACCGAAAATATCTGTACAAATGCCGATTAAGGAAGGATGGGGAAAGATGAAACGGACAAGAATCCTATTGACTCTATTTCTTGTCACAGCGCTATTTTCGAAGAAAACTCTTGCAACGACGACCGAAATACTGCCTGAAAGTTCTCACTACCAGGGACGGTGTTATTTCACCGAGCCGTTCGAAACGGGCGGCGGCATCGCGGGACGAATCGATTTCGCTGTCTATGATACCCAGGGTCCGAACGGAGACGAACTATTCGCCGGCGGATTCCCAACCGCACCGGGACAGGGAAGATACATTTACGTCTACCAAATCTTCAGTGCAACCATCAGCACCGGCGCACTGGATTTCTTCGGTATCCTCGGCCTGAATGAGAACAGTTTCGGCACGCCGCTTAATGACAATATCGGTTCAATAAATGATTCTCCCGAGGACCCCAGCGAACAGGGGGTAGCGCCCACACTTTCACAAATTACACTTACGACCCTGTATGAGCCGCCCATGGTCGCCGCCTGGCACTTTGACAACGGCTTTTTAACTGCCGGAAGGCACTCGTTCTTCCTGGTTATGCGCAGCAGCCAGGATTGGGTTCGCGGAGAATATACTTTTGATAAAAGCTATCTCACCACCCTTGTTGCTCCTGGTTATCCCAACCCCGAGCCTGCAACTATAATCTTGTTCGGTATCG
>Ga0307379_10011338_pt1 | contig 11705 bp, 7 predicted proteins | sample UN2MG_FD_202237 | JGI IMG/M metagenome (GOLD analysis project Ga0307379, IMG submission 202237) | Soil microbial communities from Risofladan, Vaasa, Finland - UN-2 | ecosystem: Environmental > Terrestrial > Soil > Coastal area > Acid sulfate soil | place: Finland: Risofladan, Vaasa | collected... | reverse complement strand
GTGGTCCTTGAAGTATTTCGAGGTCGGCAGCAGCCGGCCGTACGAATGCACCAGCGTGTCGAACTTCCACGCCCCGCCGTATTCGGGCTTGTTGTCCTTGAAGAACCCGCCATTGACCTTGTTGCGTGCCCGCCAGAGCGAGGCCGCCTGGCTGTCGCCCATCTCCCCATAGAGGAAGTCGCGATACTCCATCACCGGAACCTCTCGCAGGTGCATCGCAGGGATCGTGATGTCTTTGCTCTTCGGGATCGTGCTGGCGCCGGGGTACCACCATCGGCAGCCCAGCTTCTCCAGGAGCGTGTAGACGCCGTACATGGCTCCCCGCTCACCACTGCCGACGATGAGCACGTTCGTCGGTCCTGCCTTAAGGATGAAGCCCTCGGGCCCGCAATCCGTCCCCAGCGGAACCCCAGGTTGTCCCAAGTCCGGCGAGTGCCCAATGAAGACGTACTTCTTCGCGGTGAGCAGGTACGGAACGCCTTTCTCTTGATCTCCTGCTTCACGAATCGGCAGCTCGGCGCCGCTCATCTTCTTGATGTGATCGACGAAGTCCTTCGCCGCCCATTTCTCCGAGGGGCTGGCGTCCTTGGGCAGGACAACGAAGTAGTCGCTGGCGCCGTCCTTGACGAGTTCCACGTCCGCATGGGCGCAGGCGAGCGCCGCCAGCACGACGGCCAGGCCACAGGCGATCCTCAGGGGGGCAGGTCCGTTCATGGTCCTCTTCCTTCTCTGGTGGTCAGGCAACCGTTCGACATGAGAATCCGCATCTCTGCAGGTTGGACGAGCCATGGATGATACATCCCTCAGTCCGCCGGCTGCAAGCGGCGTCGGGATTGCGGGTGCATTACGGTTCTGGGGGGATGGCTATCCGGGTACGGCAGGCGTCTCGCCTGCCGTGCCTGATCACGGCCAATGCTCGACAGGCGAGACGCCTGTCGTACCAGGGCCTCCCCAAAACCGTAATGCACCCCGGCATTGCGGCCGCCGGCCCGGTTCGGCCTTGCCGTCCTGCCCCGCGACGATACCATCGGGGCGGCATCGCGCAAAAGGAGATGGCCTTGACGGGTCGCGAGAAGATTCTGGCTGCCATGTCGCCCCAGGGCGCCGCCAGCACGCCGGTGGTCCTGTGCTACCCGGAGCTGTTCATGCGCGAGTGCTGGGAGAAGGTCACTTCCGTGCCGTGGTGGGGCATGTACTCGCACGACATTGAGATGGCCGTCCAGGCCGCCCGCGACATGTTGGCGATCACCGGCGAGGACCGCATACGCCTCTGGATGAGCCCCCCTCGCGACGAGCGGCAGCGATACCGCATCGAGGGGCTAGACGGCAAGCGGGCACGGCGCATCGACACCGCCACCGGCCAGGTCGAGGAGCTGCTCCGCCCGCCCCCGGGGGGCTTCGTCAGCGCGCACGACCAGGGCTGGATGGACAACAGGACCTACACCTCCACTGACCAGATCGACGCCGCCATGCCCCTGCCGCCGGCTGAGACGCGCCAGTCGCTCGAAGCCGCCGGCCGGCTCGACAAGCCCAGGCGCATCCTCGCCGAGTTCGGCCACGACAAGATGCCCTGGACGCAACTGCCCTCGCCGTGGGACCCGCTGTTCGCCCTCTGGGGGTTCGAGGGGTTGATGGTGGCCTGCGCCGAGCGGCCGGAGTTGGTAGCGTACGCCTGCCGGCGCGTCGTCCAGTGCAACCGCATCCGCATCGCCACGTGGAAGGCGGCCGGCGTCGAGCTGATCTGGCTGGAGGAGGGCTCCTCCGACCAGATCTCGCCTGAGCTGCATCGCAGGCTTGTCCTGCCGCACATGCAGGAGCTGACGGCCGCCATCCGCGAGGCGGGCATGAGGAGCATCTACTACTACACGGGCAACCCGAACGACCGCCTCGACGTCCTGCTGGCCAGCGGCGCCGACGCACTGGCACTGGAGGAGGGCCGCAAGAACTTCACCATCGACATAGAGACCGTCGCGGAGTACGCCGACGGCCGGATGGCGCTTCTCGGCAATCTCGACGAGGTCAATGTCCTGGAGCGGGGGCCAATCGAGGCGATCCGCGCCGAGGTGGCCCGCCAGCTCCGCGCCGGCCGACGCAACGCCAACCGCTTCATCATGGGCATTGGCGGGCCGGTCACGCCGAACACGCCGATGGAGCACGTCCGCGCCATCGCCCAAATCGTGCACGAATTGTCCCCCTGAGTCTTGCTCGCAGCGGTGCGGCAATGTACCCGGCGCCGGCATCAGGCCCCTGACTGAGCCGTTCAGGAGGCATCGAGTCCACCCTACGCAGCCGGGCTGCCAACCCTACGCACTGGTTTGCCCATCCTCGCCCCCAGTCACCTCCAGCACGAGCAGGCCATCTTCACAGGCGGCAGGCGTCTCAAACACTCGCTCTCCGACGTTGGCGTGCCTCTTCCTATCGCAGGAACCCCCGGTCGCGGGATCGATCCAAAACGCCTCAGACTCCCGGCCTGGGCCAAGCCTGCGCATGTCAACGCAGAAGCGAGACGGGCTCGCGGTATAGACGATGGCCCAGCGACCCTCAGGATGCCGTGCCGCCAGGACGAGCACTTGCCCGTCCGTCCTCCCACCAGACGGCAGCAGCTCCTGGTCCGGAGTGAGCCGCCACCACTGGTTCCTTGCCATGATCGCCTTCTTGAGGATGCCCATCTGCCGCGCGCCGGGCGGGTCGAGAGCCTGCCTCCAGGAAAGCGGAATCTGCCAGAAACCCCTATGGCCGTACGTGTGATATCCGCCGGTCAGATAGCTGTAGTAGGCCTGTCTGCGAATCCACAACGGCGTGACGTCAAACCCGTACCCCATGCCTTCCTCGTACGCGCCCTCGGCCATCACGACCGGCTTGGCGGGTTGCCGGCCATAGTCGTCGGCCACCATGAAATAGATAAGGTCCGTATGGCTGTGCGTCTGGATCGAGTTGAACGCCAGCCAATCCTCATCGTGCAGGATGGTGCCTGAAGACGCGGGCGAGGGGTCAGGGTGCGCGGTTATCAGGTGCGAACCGCCGTCTGCCTCCCGCAATCCGCGCGCAAGCTCGCGGCAGACGGGGATATCCTCCCGTATGGCCCGGGGGTACATCGACCAGACGACGGCGGGCACGCGCCCGTACCGTTGAGCGACCCACCGGGCCCAGGGCCGGGCGTTCTCGGGATTGATCAGCCCCTTCATCAGGACGGAGTGGTAGATGCCGACGACCAGCACCAGGCCATCGTAGCCGCCGCAGAGATCGATCACCCTGTCCACGTGCGCGAAGTACTTCTCGTTGGGCTTGAGCGGATCGCCGTGGTGCCAGGGCAGCTCGCCTTCGACGTTCTCCGTCGGGTTGACCCCGACCAGCATGATCTGGAGGCAGTTGAATCCCAGGCTGCTCCTGCTGTCGAGGATCTGCCGGGCATCCTCCAGGGAGAACGAACGGAAGAGTTCCCACTGCGTGTCTCCCAGCCAGAAGAACGGCTCGCCTTCCGGGCGCACGAAGTAGCGGCCGCTGTCGCTCACGAGGATCGGTGTAACCTGAGATGTTCGTTCTTGCTTCATGTCGAATCCCGCTTTCGCTTGCATCGCAGGCACGTCCGGGCCGCAACCGGGACGGTCCACGAACCGGCGCCGTGAGCCTCGCGCACAGCAATGCAGCCGCGGCGAAGAACGGCCATGCGGTTGTCAACGATGGCGGCGGGACTCCCAACGTTTTCGTAACCCGCGTTCGTGCCGCCGGCGGTCAACTGGGCGGGGCGGGGGCCTTCTTGACGTACCGCGGCTCCCAGGACACCGGTTGGGACGTCTCGACAAGATAGTCCAGTGTCGAGGCCCACCACATCCAGCGCCGGGCCTTGCGCTGGGTTTCGAGCTGGGTTTTCCACAGCCGCCGGACCTCCGGGCTGAAATGCGCAAGGGCGGTCCAGAGGTAGCCCTTGTTGTACTTGCCCTCGGCCTTGTACGTGCCGTTGATCTTGCGGAACTTGGGGTCCTTCTCGTCGCCCATCCACATGAACTTGAGGTTGGTCTGGATGAGCTTCTCGATGTCGGCCCGCTGGTAGAACGCCCCGACGTCGTAGCAGCACACGACGCCCTCGACGTCCAGCGCGTAGTAGCCGCCCTTGACGTGAACGAACGCGCCGGTCCTGGTCTTGCCCTGCCCGACCACGCCGCTGACGTAGTCTCCGGCGAAGGCGTGGTCGCGATAGTTCCACTCGGCGTGCTTGTCGTCCACGCGCCAGTTGCCGCGGAATCGCTTCGCGCACTTGGCCATCCGCTGCACGTACCACTCGTCGCCGGTGATGCGATACGCCAGCGACAGGGCCTCGCAGAATGCGTGCACCTTGTTGTAGGGTATCACGCCGCCGGCGAAGATGTCGGTCCGGCGGACCAGCTCGCCTGTGTTGGGGTCCGGGTAATGCGTGGGGTTGCTGTACCAGCCGCCCTTGTCGCCCAGCTCGTGCCAGCAGCCGCGCCTGTCCCACGCCCGGATCGAGGCCTGCACGTCCTTCAGCCACTTCTCCGCCAGCTCGCCGTACCTGGACCTCAGCGACGCATCGGCGCGGACCTCCCTCACGAACCGCAGCACCGGCACGAAGTACAGGATCGTGTCGTGGTCGATCATCGCGTCGCCGAACCGGTCCTTGTAGTGGAACCAGCCGCTCCACTCGGGCTTGCTCGGGTGGATGTACCGCTGGGAGAGCACCTGCTTCATCAGCGGCACGAAGGCCTCCAGCAGCTCCGGCTCCTTGCTGTAGCCATGGGCTCTCACCAGCGGCGCCAGCCGGGCCGACATGACCCAGAAGTAGCTCTCGACGGAGTCCTTCAGGATCAGCGGTGGCTTGGCGGCCTCCGCCAGGATCAGCGGCTTGGCCTGCGCGTATAGTTGTTTCTCCTCGGGGCCGGCCTTCGACAGCAGCGACGGCTCGGCGGCCGAGACCGCCCCGGCCAGCAGCACCACGCTCAACAGCGACAAGATGGGCAATCGTTTCATGGTTCTGGGTCCTTCTGTCCGATCTGGGGTCCTATCCTCCTTGAACACGGCCGGCCGCAACAGGGTCCACCTCTCGGCGACACCGGGCCGTCCGGCTCTTCCTGAGCCGCAGCGGGCAGTGTATGCTATGGGTCTTACCGTGCCAACAGGCCAGGACAACGCAATATGAGGGCGCACCAGCCGAACATCCTGCTGATAACAACCGACCAGCACCGCTACGACGCCATCGACGGCCCGGCCAACCACTTCGCGGTTAAGACACCCGGCATCGACCGGCTGCGCAATCACGGCGTGCTTTTCGAGAACGCCTACACGACGGCGCCCATCTGCTGCCCGGCCAGGGCGGCAATCGTCACGGGGACGTACCCCTCCCAGAACGGCATGATCGCCAACATGGCCGGCGACGCTTGCGGCCCGCTCAACGAGGGCCTCACCACCATCGCCAACCGCATGCAGGCGGCCGGCTACCAGACCGTCTATTGCGGCAAGAGCCATCTTGGCGGCAACCTGCGCCACTACGGCTTCGAGATAGCCGACGAGAACAGCTACGACGCGGACATCCTCACGCAGGCCTGCCGATATTGGCGCAACCGCGACTGGATCGTCACCAAGCGGCCGTTCTTCATGGTCGTCAACTTCGTGAACCCTCACGACGTCTACTTCCTCGATCCCGACGGGGCATGCGAGCCGCAGCTGCCGCCCTGGCCCAACCAGCACGACACGCTGGCCGGCAAGCCCTGGCCTCAGAAGGCCAAGCGCGGGCCCGAGGGCGGCTGGACCGATCGGAGATGGGAGTACTACCGCCAGTTCTACCGCTCGAAGGTCGAGAAGGTGGACGGCCTGATCGAGCTGCTCCTGGACGAGCTGTTCTGCACGGGTTACGGGTGCAGCACGTGGGTGTTCATCACGGCCGACCACGGGGACATGGCCGGCGAGCACGGCCTGCCGTTCAAGGGCGCGTACATGTACGACGGCGTCACCCACGTGCCGCTGATCGTCGCCCCGCCGCGGGTGCGGTACGTCGGCTGGCGGAACCCGAACCCCGGCGGCCCGGAGTTCCAGCCGCGATGTTGCCCCGCCCTCGTCAGCCACATCGACCTTGCGCCAACGATGATGGAGCTGGCCGGCATCGAGGCCGACCCCGACCTGCCCGGCACGAGCCTCATGCCGCTGATCGAAGGCCGACGGGAGTCGGTGCGCGACGAGGCCTTCGCCGAGTGGCACCAGATGGGCCGCATGGTCACCCCCATCCGCATGGTCCGCACCGACCGCTGGAAGTACAACCTGTACCTGCACGTCGGCGAGGAGCTCTACGACATGCAGGCCGACCCCGCCGAGCTGAACAACCTCGCCGACGATCCCGCGCACGCCAACGTGAAGGCCGACCTGAAGGCCCGCCTGCTGAAGCACATCGAGCAGACGGGCGACAAGTTCTTCTCCTATAGCGTGACGGACTACTCCGGCCAGCCGGTGCGCCCCAGCCCGCAGTCGCCCCAGTAGGGCGCCTTACCCGGTGCTGTCGTCTATGAAGTGCTGGGCAAACGCGGCGTCGGCCAGGCCGAACTCGGCCGCTACAGCGACGCGTTCCTCAGCGCGATTGCCGGGCAGGTAAGAGAGTAATCGGAGTGCCGTGCTCTGACGGTGTCAGACCACGAGAGACTACCGAGGGCACGTCATCGTCCGGATGAGAGGCGCGAGTATACGAGCGTCCGACTTCATGCTGTTGTTAGAAATCTGAATGGATGTCAATTCAAGCTCCTCTTCGGCCTAATCTCAGGATAAAGGGCTCCATGGTCGGTGCATCAGCATCACAGCGAATCGATTGGCCTTCTGTGGTGAAGCTAACAGGCTTCCATTGGCCGCTCATGGAAAGCTTTTCAATGCTTGTCACCTTTCTTCCGGGTAGCGCAATGCGTACTTTTTCAATGGTGTCGGGATTCAGGTTGAAGAGACAGGCATACTCCCCTTTATCGGCCGTGTTGTCCTTTCCGTGAAGCACATAGACATCGAGATCTGTTTCGACCACTACAGGTGGTGTGCCCTCTGCCAGCCAAGTCAGGGTTTCCAAGAGCTGTGCCTTGCGTATGCTGTTAAAGAACATCCTCTCCAATGGAGCTCTCATGGAAATCCCATACACGGCAATCCGCCCACCGAGTTTATTTCTGTACCAGGTGAGGGCAGGTGCAATCGTATTATAGGCTGCTTGGGAACCCGTAGCAAAACTCGATACGGTTCGCGTGTCCTCAGATTGCGGCGCAAGCAGATAACAGCCATCGCCGGTCATATTGCTTACGGCCTCTTTCTTTCGTTTTGATTCAGGAAAGATCTGCATCCGTTCGACCGAACAGGCAAAGGATGAGGGGCTTGCCATCACGCCCACGTGTTTACCCAGACCTCTATCACAGAAATGCCAGGCCGCCTCACCATCGAGCAACAGAGGACCGGACAGGAAGCCCAGCAGTTCATCATCCGTATAGGCCAGGGGTGCAGTGCGGCACAGCGCCCGCGGTGATGCGCCTGCGTCATCTCCCGTGTTGATCGTGAATGGGATACCCATGCGTCCGAAGATGCGCCAGCCCCAATCATCACTGAGAAAGGCCATGGCACCCTGTTGCTTCCAGGGCTTGCGTAGGATCTCCTCCAGTCGCCCCACGACGACAGGTCCAAGCCAGGACACGCTATCCCGTATCTTTTCAACTTCGTTGAAGAAGGGTCGCACATGGGCCAGCATATGCCTGAATGGCGCTGTTTCCTGCCAGCCGTCCTCATCCGTCTTGACAAACCAGTACTTGGCACCGTGACAGCCCGCCAAGGTCGTGGCGACGACATGTGCCAGATGCGATTTCACGGAAAGACTGTAACGGTTGTGAGGATAGGTGTCGGCCTCCGTGAGGACAGTTGTGTCTGTCGAAAACCGAGCAATCTGATGAAATGTTTGGGTGACCCGCCGCGGGAAGTCCTTGTGGCCGGACTCGAGATAGACGGCATTATTAATACGCACCACGGGTTGATGGCGCCCTGCCAGAGTATTGGCAATTGCAGGTGCCAGATGGACCTCGGAGGTAACGCAGCAAAACATACCACGAATGGCATCATCTACTGTATCAATCGCACTACGAATGACACCGGCCAGTTCGACCAGACTGTCTTCTTTCAATTTCTCCCACTGATCGCGCAATTCGTTGCACTCTTCCTCTTCAAAGCGTGACAGCAAGTCTTCCCGGGATATGCGAGTACCCAGTCTCTGAGACAAGCGGGCAAGATGTAAAGGGCACATACATCCCTTGTGTGCCGGGGCGTGATAGCCAATGCGGAAATCATCATCGATCATAAAGAAGTCGGGAACGGCCTTTGCCAGAGTCTGGATCAATTGATCGGCATAGGCCTGGAAATCCGCATCAAGGGGGCAGAATGATTCTCGGCACGTGACACCATCTGCACCAACAATATTCTGAAACGGCAGAACCCCGGCGATACGGTTGCGATCACCATGACCAATCAGTGCTTGAATAAGGATCCCAACTCGTACGGGGATATTCTTCAATCCTTCCCGAAGAAGACTGAAGCGATGCACCCAATCCTGCAAGCGGTCGTCCAAAGCCTGTTCGTTGGGAACAGCCGTAACCATGAAGGCAACTGATGGTGCGCCGGTTTCAGCGACAAGCTCTCTAACGCGATCAATGGATGCAAGCTCATCGCCGGGCTCCACGTCAACGATATGTATATCATTCATGGGCTTTTCTCTTGTATTCAACGTTCTGCACCGCCGGCGTGGGTAAGTCACATAGGGTAGCTGCTTGCAGCCACGCGAACAATTGGGAAACACAGGGGGCTCTGCACTCACCCTACCGGGCTCACTCAACATCACGTGGTCGCTAATGTCGCGACCACGGCACCCGGCTGCTCCGGCACGTCGAGCAGACCGGCGACCCGTTCTTCTCCTACAGCGTGACGGACTACTCCGGCCAGCCGGTCTCATCCAACCCGCAGCCGCCGGTGTAGGGCGCCTGGGCGCCGGCTTGATCACACGCCGACATGGAGAGGCCACTTGCCGAATCGCCAAGCGGTGCGCGGGTCTTCCGCACATGCGCATCGCCCCCCGGGCCGCGCGGGCGTGCTACCCGATGCTGTCCTCGATGATGTGCTGGGCGAAGGCGGCGTCGGGGTTGGTGAAGTACTGCGCGCGCCCGTCGGCGAAGCCATAGTTCACCCCGCCATCGTGGCGGTAGTCGGGGCAGTTGTACGGCCAGCCGTTGTATTCCCATTCGTCCACGCGGACGTTGGGGGGCCGGACCTGCGGCCGGTCGTTGTAGGCCCAGCGGGAGCAGTAGAGGAAGCCCGAACCGCGGCCGTCCTGGAAGGTCACCAGCGTGCTGGGGGGGATGCGAATCTCGTCCATCCTCGGCCCGCGGAAGTAGCACCTCATGTCGGTGCCCCGCGGCTGGAACTGGAGGCTCATGCCTCCGTTGTAGGCGATCCACGAGCGGTCGGGGTCCAGGCCGTGCCACGCCGCCTCGCTCGGGCAGCGGAGGACGCTCTTGGCCGGCGGCTGCCTGCCGTCAACCGTGCCGTACATCGGGACATCCTCGCCGAAGAACTGCCCCATGCACACCTTCTGGTACCAGGCGTACTCCAGTCCGCCGTTGTTCGGGCGATAGCCGCCCGGCGAGAGGCAGCCGTACATCCTGTTGTACATCGCGTTGGCCGCCGTCAACGCCTTCATGTGTGAGCGGCACTTGGCGCTGCGGGCGGCCTCCCTGGCCTTTTTCAGCAATGGCACGAGCATCCCCACCAGCACCATGATGATCGCAACCACCACCAGAAGCTCGATGAGTGTGAACGCCCGGCTGCCGGGGGTCCGGCGCCGCCAGCGAAGGTCGCTAAACGTCTGCAAGGTCGTTCTCCTTGGCACGTCCGTGGCCTCGTGCGAGGCTTCCCTCTCATCCATTGTACAAGAAGCAGGCCCGAGTCAACTGCGCGAAGTTAAGTCCGTTGACCGGGTCGCAGAGCGAGGATAGGGGCAACGGCCCACACTCCGGCCGATGGCTTCGGCCGGCCGGATCGCCCCGTAAGGCGCCTGCCTTGCTTTGTGCACCAGTCGTCCTCAGCGCGCCGTGAACTGACCGGCACGCGCTGCTATAATTAAGAGTGTGTGGAGGGCTGGCAGTGACGTCAGTGAGGACGCTCGCACGCCCGTGAGGCAATAGCCTCACACACGCCACGTCACAACGCGCCGGCAAGTGAGATGTTTTGGCGGCCGTCCGAAAGCTCGAAGTTGGCGAAGTCAGCCGGGCTTCGCTGCGCATACGCGTCCATCTCATTCCAAACGCCGGGAGTCCCGGCCGGCGGGCTCCCCCAACGCACTTCCAAGACCGGCAGGGAGGAGGGTGCTCATGAGTACCAATGGGAGGCTCTTTGTGGTCATGGCTGCATGTCTCGTGCTGGTCGGCGCCGCAAACGGGGGACTGATCTACTCCGGGGCCGACCTGGCCTCGGGCACAGGCACCATGACCATCACGGCAACGGAGGGCGGCCAGATGCTGTGGGAGATCGACCTCAGGCGGGTAACCACAACCAAGACGCTGATCGAGCGGTTCGTGCTGGAGCCCAACGGCTTCAACTACTCCGCGCCGGGCGGGAACGGCCCCGGATTGTGGCAGGTCGGCGGCAACACCGGCGCCTTCACAGAGGTCACCAAGGACGCCGGCACGTACCAATTCAGTTTTAGCTCCACCAGCGGCGTGTGGCAGTACGACACGACCATCACGATCAACTCGCCCACCGTCGCGGGTACCTCCTGGACGGCGACCCGCACAGTGACCAACACGGGGGATGCGGCCGCAAAGCCGTATGGCGGCATGGACTTCCGCTTGAGCCTCAACGCCGCGGGCTACCTGCCCAGCCCCGACGCCAACGCCGTGTTGAGCGGAACGTCCGGCTTTGCCGATCGCGTGCATGAAAGCGCCGACGACGGCGCCGACTACCTGTACCTCGTACAGGAGAACGTGGACCGCGGCGCCGGCGGGCTGGATCCCAACATCGCCCTTCAGGGCACGGCCACCGTGTTGGACAACGCCGTCACGCAGGGACTGGGCATGGAGGCGGGGCTGTCGTTCTACGCCTACAGTGATCTGGGCTCCTACTACCCGGTCGCCTCCGTGGGTAACGCCGATCTCGACGAGGCCGCCTCGTACCTCGAGCGGCTGTTCATCGAGGGCACGCCGCGCGAGTTCATGGCCGGCACGTCCCGCGCCGACCACCACAGTCTGGATCCGAACGAGTCGTACACGGCGACCTACGGTCTGGACATCAATCTCCCGGTCCCGGAGCCGGCGACAGCAGCACTGCTGGCTCTCGGAGGGACGGGACTGCTCCTCAGCCGGCGCAGGCGAAGGTAGCACGATTCACTTTGCGCCGAGCTGGAGCCCGCGGGTCCCGCCGCCATGGGGCGGCGGGACCCGCTCTATTATCCCGGGGTGCATTACGGTTTTGGGGAGGCCCTGGTACGAGAGGCGTCTCGCCTGTCGAGCATTGCCCGTGATCAGGCACGGCAGGCGAGACGCCTGCCGTACCCGGACAGCCATCCCCCCAGAACCGTAATGCACCTGCTCTGTAGAAAACCCCTCAAGCGGCAAGGCGTGACGGTTCGCCCGGCGCATAGAGGATGAGGATATTGTGGGCGACGGCCTTGAGCATCAGCGCGCGGCACTGCGACCAATAGG
>Ga0307379_10011334_pt1 | contig 11707 bp, 10 predicted proteins | sample UN2MG_FD_202237 | JGI IMG/M metagenome (GOLD analysis project Ga0307379, IMG submission 202237) | Soil microbial communities from Risofladan, Vaasa, Finland - UN-2 | ecosystem: Environmental > Terrestrial > Soil > Coastal area > Acid sulfate soil | place: Finland: Risofladan, Vaasa | collected... | reverse complement strand
CATCTATGCACCGCAGCACCCGTGTGCATGTTATATCGAGTCAAAGCTCTCCGGTTTTACCGCCCTGGCTCCGCCTTCACCGACAATGCAGCCTCGTCGCGAAGTGCCGGACGCCGAGCGTCTCACGCAAGGCCCCGCCTACGGTCAAATCGAAAATCGCAAATCGCAAATCGCAAATCCCGCTGATTGGCCAACGTTCCGGCATGATACCGGGCGAAGCGGCGCCGTCAAGACAACTATCCAGCCGACCGGCCTCAAGCGTATGTGGCGCAGCAAGCTGGGCGGCAAGCTCAGCACGCCGGTCGTCGCAGGCGGCAAGCTTTTCGTCGCCTCGGCCGATGATCACAGCGTTCACGCTCTCGACGCCGAGACGGGCCAGCCGGTTTGGAGCTTCACGGCCGGCGGTCGTGTCGATTCGCCGCCGACTATCTGGCAGGGCCGGGCGATGTTCGGTTCCGCCGATGGCCACGTTTACTGCCTGAACGCAGGCGACGGCGAACTCGTTTGGCGGTATCGCGCCGCGCCTGAGGACTGGCGGATGATGGCATACGATCAGATCGAGTCACTATGGCCCGTTCACGGCAGCGTGCTTGTGCAGAACGACGTGCTCTACTGCGTTGCCGGCCGCTCAATGTTTGTCGACGGAGGCTTGCGGATGCTGCGGCTCGATCCGAAAACAGGACGCAAGCTCTCCGAGACGATTCTCGACGACAAGGACCCCGGCACTCAGGAGAATCTGCAGGTTCATATCCAGGGCCTGAACATGCCTGTGGCGCTGCCCGATATCCTGTCGAGTGACGGCAAGTACGTGTACATGAGATCGCTGCCGTTCGACCTGCAGGGCAAACGCAAGTACGTCTCCTATATTCCGGTCAAAGAGCAACAGGGCGACGATCTGCACCTGTTCTGTCCCACGGGCTTTCTCGACGATTCCCTGTGGCATCGGACATACTGGGGTTACGGCCGGGCCTGGGCATCGGGTGCCGGTGGCTACCACCAGGCGGGTCGATTGATTCCCGCCGGTCGGCCTCTTGTGTACGACGACAAAACGGTTTACGGCTACGGCCGGCTCTGGCAGTATTACCGCTGGTCGACGCCGCTCGAATTCAACCTTTTCGCCGCGAAGAAGCAGCCCGAAACTGTCAACGCAGGCGCTGAGCGAAAAACCGTCAAGAAAGCCGGCAAGCGAGTTGGTTCAAGGACAGTACCCATTACCAGGTTCGTGCCGGACTGGTCCGATGACATTTCGGTCCAGATTAACTCGATGGTGCTGACGGATAACGCACTGTTTGCCGCCGGTCCGCCCGATGTCGAAGACGAAGAGCAGTCCGTCAACACGCTGCTCGATCCCGCGACTCAGAAGAAACTTGCCGAGCAATCGGAAGCCTTCCAGGGCAATCGCGGCGCGTTGCTGGTTGCCGTTTCTCGTGACGGCGGAGAAAAGCTCGCCGCCTACAGCCTCGACTTCGTGCCGCGGTTTGACGGTCTGATCGCAGCCAACGGCCGGCTCTATATATCGACCCTCAACGGCGAAGTTCTCTGCCTGAGTAACGCACAAGGCCAGCCTCTGCCGCCGGCCGAACAGGTTGTCATAACCGCCCGCGAATAGCAGCCAATACTATACGTTTTCGGGGACAACGAACGGTGCTCGATACGGCCGCGTAAGCAGCTTATCGGCTTGGGCATTGTCCACGAATTTTTCGGTCTTGGGATTGAACTTCAGCATCGGCCCGAGATTGTAGGTGCTCTTCGACAGATCGAGGCCCAGGGTGCCTTTGACAGTCTGCTCAATCGTCTCCCATGACTTGGCGACTTCCTCGTGCTTGTCGAGTACATCGGGCCTGTTCGTACCGGAAACCTGTTGGCCCAGGCGGTAAGAGATATTGCCAAGGTGGCAGCACGCCGCTGACAGATGCGCCTTGTTAATGCCGGCATGGAGATCATTGCGGTTGCGGGTGCGCACACACTGGATAAAGTTCTCGAAAATGTCGCCGGGGCCCACCTCGAAGTCGACGTCGCCCAGGTCTTCGCCCTTGTCCGAACCCTTGGGATAGAATTTCCCGCCCTTGATCACTCCTTCCTCAAGGTAGAATTCGTTGCCAACCTTCGGCGGATACTTCTTGCCGTCGAGGCCCGCCCTGTCGACCAAACCGATGACCTCGAAGACGAGCAGCGGCCCGCCAAAGTCCATTACGGTCAGTTGGCAGTTGGGAGTCTGTGCCTGATCTGTAAATGGCGTACGGCCCTCCGTCGAGTTTACCCATCGGCCGCCCATGCTGATAACGCTCCTTGGAAGTCTGCCGCCGGGGATGGCCCAGCGGGCGATATCCATCTGATGAACGCCCTGATTGCCGATCTCGCCATTTCCGAAGTCCCAGAACCAGTGCCAGTTGTAATGGACGATGTTCTCATGGTACGGCTGTTGCGGGGCCGGGCCGAGCCAGATATTAAAGTCGAGGTTCTCCGGCGGATCTTTTTCCGGCTTAAAGCCGATGCTCCAACGCCCGCTTCCATTCTTGGAGGCCCAGGCCTTGGATACCAGAAGCTTGCCGTACTTGCCGCTGGCGACTGCGGCTACCTGTTTCGCCCAGCTCTTGCTGGAACGGCTCTGTGTGCCGTGCTGCACTATCCGTTTATATTTACGAGCGGCCTCGACGCACTTGCGGCCTTCGAAGACATTATGGCTGCACGGCTTCTCGACATAAACGTCCTTGCCCGCCTGGCAGGCCCAAATCGTCGCCAGCGAGTGCCAGTGATTGGTCGTGGCAATTGAAATCGCGTCGATGTTCTTGTTTTCCAGAAGTTTGCGAATATCGGCATAACCGTCGACCGGCGTATTGCGATCCTTAAAGACTTTGGAGCGACGCTCAAGGACCTTACTGTCCACATCGCATAGCCCCGCCAGCCGCACACCTTTCATCCCATCGAATGCGCTGATGTGTGATCCGCCCCGGCCGTTAATGCCGACCACCGCCACTCGAATGTCGTCATTCGCCCCTCGTGCACGCGAAAATGGACTGGCCATCGCCAAACCGGCACCGGCGGCGATTGAACTTTTCATAAAATCTCGACGTGTGAAAACTTTCATGAGTTTACTCCTTCCTCAAAAATAACAAGGTTTGATGATTTTCAAATGCCATGAATTATTCCTATATACTACAGTAAGATGCCCTGATATTATCATAAATACAGACAACGTTGAAAGCTAAAAACAGGATAAACAAATACAAACCTAACGGCAAGGGCAAACTAAAAAAAGTTGAAAACTGCCCCCCTGCTTAGACAATAACCTCTTCAAGAGTTCGTGCCACGATATAATCCGGCAGCTTGTTCAGGCCCGGTTTCTCCTCATAAGCTGAGATGATGCTCCTGTCCGGGAATACTCCGACTTCGGCGATAATCTCCTCTGCCAGCGGCCGTAATCGTTCCTCCGTCAAATCCTCATCTGCTTTGCTGCGTGCCGTTTCCACCAAAGATTGAAACTCATTCCTGCTGTCATACCAGTTGAGCTGTAACTCCAATTCAATGACCTCTTTAGCACTGCTTCGATTATAGATATATTGAATCCCAATCGGATTGTACGCCTCGATACGCTCATCTATAAACGCCAGGCAGGCATCACGGTACGCCTTGTATTTTTCCTCGTCAAAGCCCATAAATCCGCGTTTTTCTATCTCTTCGGCGAGAAATTCGTCGATTTTTGCCGCCAGAATCTCTTTTTGAGCTTCCAGTCTCTCATAAAGGGCTTCGTAATACGCCCTTAAAAGTACGCTTGTTTCGCTCATTAGCTCTCCTCATGACCGCTGTCGGTGGGGAAAAACGTTATTTTCGGACGCGAACGCTTAATTATAGCACTGAAATCATCCAAATTCTTCAAAAATCCGGATTTTAGCGTAAATTTTATTGCCGCTTTTCAAATAAAACGTTGTTTGTAGTCGAAAAAAGCGATTTTAAAAAGATCATTCGAACATTTGGCCAAGTGCGGCTATTCAATAAATACAATATATCTGCATATTCTATAAAGATTTAGGTTAAATGAGCCTGATTTTATAAAGACCATTATTTCGCCTTTTTTTACCACTTTCTTCCCGTTTCGTTTGGATTGATGTTTGATTACTGATAAAGGAGTGATTATTGAATTGATCCACGCAGGTATCAATAGCCGTTGTGCTTTCTCGGCTGCTGCCGGCGGGCTCCTGCGTAGAGCGAATCGCAAAAACAGAGTTTCGGCCAGCCTTTGGCCTGGTCGTTAAGGTGACGATTGATAAAAGCCTCAGTCTCACTTTTCGCCTTGCGGCCGATCTTGATTAAGTCTTGTGCGTCCATAGCCTGTGTCTTTCGTTATTAACGTTACATTAATTCTGTTCTCTAAAATATAGACGCTCGAAAAGCTCTTTTTGTTGGAAAATTCCCGAAATAATTTTCTCGATTTCCCAATAAAAACAACGAACATTGTCGGGTATATAAGGCAAAGGCACATGAGGTTTTTCATCGTGCAGAATCTTCAAAGTACAAACAGAAGAAACAAGACCTGAGTACGCAAAATCGGTAAACTTTGCAATTTTTCTTTCCATTTATGTGATGAAGTTGGTAAAATTCATGGAAGAACTGTTGGAGGGCGGTTTTTTTGAAAGGGGAAGCTATGCGGCGTAAGATTATCCTGGCAGTCGTGGCGATAATTTATGTTTTTGTAGCTGCGTTGGGCATTTATCTTGGTCATCGAGACAGCCGGACGCAACCGACGACTCAGCTCTGCGTCTCAAGTATTGCAGGCCCGGCGGAAACTTCAGGCAATACCCAGGTCTTTGTAACAAGGAGCGGCATGTGGTATCACCGGGGCGGTTGCCGCGAAATCCAACAATCCAGAATACCGGTAAAGCTCAGCGTGGTCCGCCAATATTGCAGGCCGTGCATGAGGTGCAGGCCGCAGCGGTAGCGGCGGGAAACAATTTTCAAATCAGCAACGGTTGCAGCAGCAGGGAAATTCAGGATGCCGGAATCGAGCTTCCGGCATCGAATCGACTGCTTACTTATCACGACTTATTAACGACTCATAACCTTTCGTGCGTATCAGTTGGGATTGTTATGACAGATATCTTTACGCCGTCTCAAGCCGGCCGGTTACCCCAGTCAAATTACATACCTTGCCGCTCGTTGTTGTTTTGTGTGTTCGTATCATATTATTCGAATAGATTTTTCAATTTTTTTATGCCTTTTTGTTTCTACGGATGCTAACTGCATATCTTAGAACTGGTTAAATGGGATTTTTTTTGTTCGGCATGGTTGAAAAAAATAATATTCCTTGACAGATGTGTTTTCTATTTGATAAATTGCGTTTTTTAGTTTGTGAATGTGAACTCAAGAGCTAAGGAAAACCGTAGGGCAGCTTATGAGATATCATAAAATACCAGATGAGGCGATCCGGCGATTGCCGGTTTATCTGCGGGGGTTGCTGTTTGCCTCGGAACAAAAGCGAGAAAATATATCGAGCCAAAACCTGGCGGAATTAGTTGGTGTTAATTCCTGGCAAATACGAAAAGATTTTTCATACTTCGGTGATTTCGGTATTCGTGGCGTGGGCTATGACGTTAACAAGCTTGCAGCGCAAATCAGGAAAATCCTCAAAATTGCCGCCGTACAGAAGACTGCTTTGGTCGGAGTCGGCAATATCGGCTCTGCGGTTTTAGCATATTCGGGTTTTGGCAAGTACAATCTTGATATTGCAGTCGCTTTTGATGTTGCCCCTGATAAGATCGGCAGGAAAATAGAAAATGTTGTCATCGAAGACGTCGCAAGCCTGTGGAAGCTAAAGAAACGAAAAATAAAGCTTGGAATAATAGCTGTTCCCGAGCAAGCTGCTCAGGAGACAGCGGACAAATTAGTCAAAGCGGGCATAAAGGGCATTTTGAATTTTTCTCCGCGTTATTTAGCGGTGCCAAAAAAAGTGAAAGTAATAACAATTGATATTGCGATGTACCTTGCAAGCTTGCCTTACTATATGCCGACGATCTGATTTGTTAAATTGGGCAATTTGTTTTTAGTTACTAAAAAGTAAATAAGATAGTAAATCGAGTTTGACTGTTTACCTACGGCAGAGTACAAAGCATGCATAATTTATTTTGTAGGCAAATTTAGGTGAGCAAAATGCAGACTGTTTTTCTAACTGATCTGAAGCCGTTATTAGCTGCAGTTGCCGAGCGGATGGACCTTTATGTCCCAAAGAATGCCGGCACGCACTACGTATACAACAGATACGACCCTTCCGCCGGAGTTCCGGTTGAGGTCAATAACATACGCGTTTGTACACCTTCGAAGGAATTCCTGTTTCCGCTTCGGGAGCTTGCGGCGGTTTTTCCCGAGCCGCTGGAGCCGAAGGAGATCGAGCCTTTTGCCGTCTTCGGATTGAAAGACTGCGATTTGCGTTCGATTGAGATCCTCGACAAGGTCTTTACAGAGAAGGAATTTGAAGATCCGTTTTATGTGAAGCGTCGTGAGAAAATGTTCATTATCTCGTCGGATTGCTCGGACCCGGCGGACAGTTGTTTCTGCAACGTCCTGAACGGCCGGCCATTTGCGCAGAGCGGCTTTGATTTGAATGTTTCAAAAGTAAAAGGAGGTTTTGTTGTCGAAGCCGGCTCGCCTAAGGGCGTGGATTTTATAACGACGCACTCGGATCTTTTCATCCAGGCCGGCGATGAAGTAATCGCTCAGCGGGATACAAAAAGGGCCGAGACACAAAACCAGCTCGAACAAAACAATGCAGACCTCAAGTTCGATGTGCCTGTCAACGAGATTGTGGAAAACGGTCAGGATTCCGATGTGTTTGACGAAGAAGCGAAAACCTGTGTCGAGTGCCAGGCCTGCACGCGGGTCTGCCCGACCTGCCATTGTTTCTACCTCTACGATACGAAAAAGGAAGATTACTTCAGCAAAATGAAGATGTGGGACAGTTGCATGAGAATCGCGTATGCCGAAGTGGCCGGCGGGGCCAATCCCCGCAAAGTCCTCGGCGACAGGCTCAGACACCGTTTCATGCACAAGTTCTCCTATTTTCTGGAGAGGTACGGCCTCGATATGTGTGTCGGCTGCGGGCGATGTGTCGATGCCGAGGCCGGCGATGTGGATATCCGGGAGGTCCTGAAAAAACTCAACGAAGAACTCAAAGGCGAAGGTAAGAAAAAAGCGAAAGTTGGAAAATGAACAAGAATCTCTACCAACCGATAAACGGCGAAATAGCTGACATTATCGACGAATCTCCGACGATCAAAAGTTTTGTCGTTGTGCCGGAAGAGGAATTTCGGTTCGCGACCGGCCAGTTCGTGGAGCTGACTTTGCCGGGCGAGGGCGAAGCGCCGTTTACGCCATCCTCGTCGCCCGCAATCACGGATAAAATGGAAATCAGCATTATGAAAGCCGGGCGGATCACGGCCTTGCTGCACGAATGCGAAAAAGGACAGAAGGTCGGCATTCGCGGGCCCTACGGCAGTGGTTATCCGATCGAAGATTTCATCGGCAAGGAGGTCTATATCATCGGCGGCGGCGTGGGTTTGGCGCCGATACGGTCCCTGTTTTTGACTCTCGTCGACCGAATTAAGGATTTCAAATCCGTGATTTGCCGGTACGGGGCCAAAACCCCTGAAGATTTTATTTACAAAAACACGCTCTTTGACTCCTGGCAAAAAATTAAGGGTGTGGATATGAAGCTGACCGTTGATCAGGGAAATGGCCAGTGGAAAGACAACGTCGGCGTTGTTACTACTATCTGTGCGAAGGATGACGTGGATGTGAAAAACGCCGTAGCGGTGATATGCGGCCCGCCGATTATGATGAAATTCGCAACGATGAAGATGCTGGAGTTCGGATTTAAGAACAGTCAGATTTATCTTTCGATGGAAAAGAATATGAGCTGCGGCTTCGGCAAGTGCGGTCACTGCATGCTCGGCAAGTATTACGTCTGCAAGGACGGCCCTGTCTTTACGTATGACCAGATAGATAAGTATCCGAATATTTGGGATTAATACGAAATATAAAATCGAAATCCGACGCATGAAATACGAAACAAATACAAATGACCAAAATATAAAAGAAGTTTACCTAAAGGAACCTAAAAAAAAGATCGCTGCATAGCAGGCTAATTAAAGAGAAACTGGGCTTATGGAAATCATTCTAAATTTTGCAATGGTTAAGAAAAAAATCTAAATATTAAACCTTATTATCAAATAATATGACAACAATAACTGAATTAAAAAAGCTTATTGATAAAATACCAGAAGACCAAAAACAGGTTTTTGATAGAATCTTTTATGTTTCTAGTTCTATTGGAGAAGTAGCAATTCCTGATACATGTGAAGGTTTAGCTTGGCAATATTTCGGTAACAAAAACGAACATGGCTGGAATATAGAAAAGCCTAGTAGTGTTACCAAAAGATTAGAGAAGCAAAAGATAATAAGAATCCGAAACAAGGTAACAGGAGAAGAAGCATTATTTAATGAATTAAGATCCAATAGACCTGGTATGAGGCAAGAAGATGTTGGGGTTTTAAAAAAGAAAGTTCTGGCCCATATAGAAGAAGCAAGAGGGGCTTGCTATATGTGTCATCCAGAGGAACTTACAGCTAATGATGTTTTTGAAAGAATAAAAAATGAACATTGTATTACTGGGGCTAATATAGCGAAATATGATGCATGGAGCGGCATGCTATATTTTAAAACCCATAGTCCGTTAGAATTTGGATTGGAAGCACTATCTAATTATATCGATACTGCCTTTGAATGGTTTAGAAGAGTACATAAACAAACTAATAAGGAATTTGAGTATCCTTTTTTAATGTGGAATTGTTTAGAGAGAGCAGGGGCTTCGAGGGTTCATGGACATATGCAAATGTTATTAGCTAAAGAGATGGCTTATGCTGAAGTAGAAAACCTTAGACAAGCTAGTCAAAGGTATAAAGAGGAAAATAATTCCGCTAATTATTTTGATGATTTATTTTCTGTTCATGAAGCCTTGGGTTTAGGCTTTGAAAGAGTGATAGCTTATCTTACCCCAACAAAGGATAAAGAGGTAATACTAATCGGTAAAAATATTAATGAAGTAAAGGAACTTGCTTATAAAACATTAAGGTGTTTCATTGATAGATTGGGTGTTTTTGCTTTTAATTTTGTAATACAGATGCCACCTCTTGTTTCTCATCCAGAATGGGAAGACTTTCCTTATGTTGCTAGAGTAGTTGATAGAGGATCTCCTTTGAAATTAGGTACAGATATAGCATCTATGGAATTATATGGTTCTAAGGTGATCGGTTCAGATCCTTTTAAAGTTATTGATGAAGTTAGGAAGTATATCGCACAAGAGCAAATTTAGACTAACGAATTTGTCTCTAATTTCGAAATTCGACATTTGGGTTCATGAAGATATGGAAGCGAAGTTAATAATAGAATTGGCAAAATGCAAGCTTCAGGATGAATCTGAGGTTCAGTGCTCGTACAAGCATCATCCGGAGAACAAAGGAATCGACTCGCTGCTTGAGATGATTCGTTTCGCCCTGATATGCCGCCGGTGCGAGTCGGCTCCGTGCATAGCCGCCTGTCCCCGGGATGCCCTGGAGAAGGTGCCGAGCGAACGGAACGATGCCGGAGTGTTGAAACGGGCAAACATGTTATGCACCGGCTGCGGCACCTGCGCGATCGCCTGTCCGTTCGGAACGATTTACACCGATCTGATACCCTTTCCGAGCAGCGTATGCGACGTATGCAGGGACAGGTTGGAGCCCGGCGAAAAGCCGCTGTGCGTGGAGACCTGCAGGGATGGAAGCATCGATTACCAGGACCTGGCCGTGGAAGGAGATATGGTGGAGGTCTTCGAAGGAATCGTTGCCAAGGTCTCCGGCGGCGTCTTGTGGGAGCCATTTTTGAGAGAAAAGGCAAAGAAATGAGTAATCAATTGACGAACATCCTATTCTGGATCATTGTTGTTCCCGTGATCTTAGTGCTCGGTCTGATCGCCTCCTGGATCGTCCGCAAGGTCAGTGCCCTGGTTCAGTGGCGCGTGGGCCCGCCGCTTTTGCAGCCGGCGTACGATGTGATGAAGCTGATGGGCAAGGAAATCCTGCTTCCGCGAGACGCTCAGCGAACCGTGTTTCTAATGGCGCCTCTTGTGGGACTGGCCGGCACGCTGCTGCTTTCGATCATGCTCCTGCGCATTACGGTCGCTCAAACGGCTTTTGTCGGCGATATTATTGTCGCTATTTATTTGATGGTAATCCCTTCGCTGGCATTGATTCTCGGCAGCAGTGCAAGCGCCAGCCCACACGCATCGGTCGGCACGGGCAGAGAAATGAAGCTCGTGATGGGTTATGAGCTGCCGCTTGTTCTGGCATTTATTGTAGTATTGATTAAGACGGCCGGCTCGGTGGGGCCGGGCGAGCAGCTCAGTCTGGCAGCCATCGCCCAGCAGACACCGGCTTTGAGCATATCCGGAATGCTGGCATTTTTAGCCGCGTTATTATGCGTTCAGGCAAAACTCGGATTCGTTCCGTTCGATATCGCGGAAGCCGAGACCGAGCTTGGTAGCGGCGTGCTGATGGAATATTCCGGAGCGCTGCTGGCCGCATGGAAGCTCATGCATGCAATGATGCTCGTAGCCCTGCCCTTCTTCCTGGCGATGGTATTTCTCGGCGGCTTTCATCCCAATCTGCCATCGGCGGCAATCGTCGTGCCCGTAGTAATCGTTGTCCTTCTGGCTTTTGCCGGCACCAGATTGATGTCGGCTCGAAGCAAGCTGATGGATGTATTGTCCCTTGTGATTTTTATCGGATTATGCATCTGGCTGGGACTGGGCAAGTATGTGTTGATTTTGGTCTTATTGATTCTCATAAAAAATACGAACCCGCGTTTGCGGATAGACCAGGCGATGAAATTTTTCTGGGTGTATTGCGGTATTGCCCTGGTGGCCGCGATCATACTTGCATCCATAGGCTATTATTATGACATCCACTGGCTGTAAGCCTGCTCTGAGCAAAGCCGAAGAGGTGAATTTATGAGCTTGAAAATGTGGTCGTTGAAAAAATCGGTATGGGTATTTCACGTCAACGTCGGCGCGTGTAACAATTGCGATATAGAGGTTGTAAATATGCTGACGCCGAAGTATGACGTTGAGCGGTTTGGTATCAAGCTGGTCGGCTCTCCACGGCACGCAGACGCCCTGCTGGTTACGGGAGTGGGAACCCAACAGGCGGTCATTCGCCTGCGGGAAGTATACCGTCAGGTAGCGAAGCCGTGTGCGGTTTTTCTCATCGGAGCCTGTGCCTGCGGGACAGGAATATTCAAGGGCGGCTACCACGTGGCGGGGCCGGTGGACGAGATTATCAGGCAGGTCGATCCCAACGCGATTATCGCTTATGTGCCGGGCTGCCCGCCGAAGCCGGAAGCAATGATATCCGGCGTAGTTAAGGTGTTATCGGCTTTATAGACAGGATATAAATATGCAGCAGGAAGAACTGAAAAACAGGTTGTCCGAAGTAAAAGACAAGCTCATCGGCATCGAAGAAACGACAGAAAGAAGATTATACCTTTTGTGTGAAGTCGAGAATGCGTATGCCGTCAGCAAGTTTCTGTTTGAAGATTTGTCTTTAAGATTTGTGATTATCACCGGGATTGATTCCGACGACTGCTTCGAAGCCCTGTATCATTTTTCAAATGACGAATCCGG
>Ga0307379_10011333_pt1 | contig 11710 bp, 14 predicted proteins | sample UN2MG_FD_202237 | JGI IMG/M metagenome (GOLD analysis project Ga0307379, IMG submission 202237) | Soil microbial communities from Risofladan, Vaasa, Finland - UN-2 | ecosystem: Environmental > Terrestrial > Soil > Coastal area > Acid sulfate soil | place: Finland: Risofladan, Vaasa | collected... | reverse complement strand
AGTTTTCACTTGAACAGCAGTAATAACAGCAACATCATTAACTCTTGCAAATTCATGCATTTGTTCAGCAATGTTTTTTAGCTTTTCCCAATCCGCATCAGAGTCTTCTCCTGAATCTGCCATCAATCCAAGATAATCTATTAAAACAACTTTTATTTTTTTACCAAGACGAAGACATTCTTCATCATAAACATGCTGAATTTGAGCCATTGAACACCCACGAGGCACATCAGCAATTGCCATATCATATGGACATTCTTGACGAAACTTTAATGCAATGGCAAGTCTTTTACCTTCCTCTTTAGTAATTTTGCCTTTCATTAAATTCAAACTATCGATATCGCACATTGCTGATTGAATACGATCTTGAATTTCTGATTCAGGCATTTCCAGCGTAACGAATAAAACGTCATTACCTGGTTTCCATGAATTATTATCAATTACCTCTTTTAGTTGCTTACCATTTATGGGAAGTTCATTTTCTCCCATCCACATATTTTTTGCAAGATTAATTAATAGAAGAGATTTTCCGCCTGCTGTATCACCCGCAATTAACCATAACTCTGCGGGACGGATACCATAGGTGTAATGATCAAGTACGGAAAATCCAGTAAAAGTACCTTTAGATAATTCTGGATTAGTTTGGCGTGCTCTAAATTGCATTGCCCAATCTTCTGCAGACTCACGAAGACTGACAACTTTATATGCTTTCTGCTCACCAAGCGCTCTAATTTCATTATACGTTTTGATGAGCTTTGTATTCTGCTCATCAATATCAACCTCTTCTTCATCTGCGCCGCCCTGATCAAGATCAGATAACAAATCACTTATCAATCTAGCATTGTATCTTTTTTGAAGCTTGCTTAGCAGCAGTTTGAAGTCTCTCTTATCAACCTCTTGCTCTTCAACTTCTTTCCAAACATCAACCACATACTCTTCCAAATTAGCATTTTGCCCAGCAGTTTCTAGCAAAGCATCCAACGAGGGACACGAATTAAACGAGTGATAATACCTTGTCATGTGCTTAATAAAGCGTCTATACTCTTTATCGAAAACATTTTCGCTCGAAGAAAGAACAAACTCTCGAAGGTCGCTCTTATTATTGGTCAGAATGTTGAGAACCTTTAAATCTAATTCGCTCATTTACCATTCTCCCTAAAATCCCGCCCAATGATTGTCATCTTTTTGACGTATCCATTTATCAAACTATTCATAGACGGCCCCAAATGATTACCTAAAGCCTCGGTTGGATCCCCATTATTGCTCACCAAGATTGTTGGCATGTGATTTTGCAATCGAATTCGAATGATACTTTCAAGAATCCTACCAAACAATTCCGCAGCAGCATCTGAACCCATGAAACGAGAATCAAACTCATCGAGAACCAAAAAGCTCACCATCATAAGCTCTCGTCTCGCGTCGTAACGAACCTTCTTGTCTCCATTCACCAATACATTTACAATGTCTCCCATTGTTGAATATAAGGCTCGATAGTTCTTAGCACAAGCTAGCTTCAAAAGCCCGCATCCAAAGAACGTTTTGCCAACACCATGATTGCCCACCAGCAAATATGATTTACCGTTTAAGTAATATTCTTTCAAATCTTCATTAATGGTAGAATATAATTTAGACAGCTTCTTATCCCCTTGAAAATCCGACATTTCTCTATGCCAAAAATCAACAGGGATATTTGCATTTATATATCTATCAAGCAGCTTTAGCCTTGCACTGCACTTTTGACACACAAGAGTATCTGTGCATACGTTGCACTTTGATAGTATGTCCTCTTTTTTGATTCTGGATTTATCTTCCGGAATCGTTCTCAACGCCTGACAAGATTGATAACTGAGAGTCATGTTCAATTTCACCCGCTGCACAGGTTGGAGATAAAAGCTGCGCTCTAATTGATTCTCTATCTGTTTCCGCTCGGAGTTTTGCTATTTCGGTCATTCCCTGTATATCTCCAGGTTTATGCCTAGGCTCGACATCTTCTTTGCTTCGCTCTTCAAGAAGTTTGCCATCTGATTTTGCGATGTAAATTATCGCTGCAATATCTCTAGTGGGATTAACTATTTCTATTATTTCACCATTTGTTGATGCTAATAATATAAATCCTTTTTCCCATTCTCTGATCGCGCCCATGAGAATGTGACCATTGGTAAACATCACTTTTACAATCAAACCTATTCTATCTTTAATCATTAAATTACCTCATCCAACAATCCGGTTTTCAATCCTTGTCTTTTTAACCCGCTAAACATTAGCCTGAATGCCTCTGGAGGCTCATCTTCCTCAAGCATCGCTTGTTTGAGAAACGCTAAATCACCATATGTTTTAATATATGATGTCTCTTCGTATTGAGTTGTTATCGCTAAAAACTTCTCAGGTAGCGGCGTTGCTTTTGTTGGCCTACTGATCACATCCTTATATTTTCTAAAAGCTGCAATCCTTTTATTGTGAGCCAAAGCTCCAATGCTTACAAAGTGCGTTTTCCCACTGTAATTCTTATAGAAATAATCTATATACTCTTTGACAAGTACGCCATCATTTTTATTGGCTTCCAGCATCATCCATAAACGTTTACACAGTTTATATTCCGGACTTGTGCTTGGAGAATCTTTATACGATAAAGTAAAATTGAAACCAAACTTTTCTTTATAACCCTTGCAAATATAGACTAAAGAATCAGTAATTGTCCATTCACTTGCTTCTTTTTTGAATGATTCGTTGATTCTTGCATCAAGTTTTTGATATGCTGTTGATAGCAAGCTATCTGGATTTTTATTGAATTTCTTCATTTTTGAACTTTCTATACAAGAACCTTCCGTATTCCCTATCAATCTCCATCATTACTCTTAATATCTTTTCAGGCGTTGGGTTGTTTACTAAATTGCCTTCAACATTAGGATATGGACACCAAGAAGGTAATGTAATTTCTGAATGACAAATATACGTAACATGTGAGGGAGATAAAAAAATCAATCTTGGTTTAATTACAGACCAACTACCATCTTTTCTGCCATATTTTCCTCTGACAGAGAAAGCGTATCCACTCTCCATAGCAGTACGCATACCGCTCCATGATAAACCGAAAATTGTAATTTTATTACTTTTTAATATTTTAGTCCAAGTTATATCTAACTTTAAATGAACTTCACCATTCATTAAAACATAATAATTATCACCACTATAAGGAAGTGAAACCTTGGGTTCTTTTTGTAAACCCCAGTTATATTCAAAATCTAAATAATTTAGATCTTCTTCCGCTTTGCTCTCTTTACCCATTCTACTTCAAATCCTGGTTCTAATTCGTATATTTCTCTTCTTCGTTTAGAATGATCTTTTAGATATTTAATATCATCAAAAAATTCTAAAACCGCTGCAAACTTTTTATTCGGACCTGCAATTCTAATAGACCGCCCAATTCTCTGAAGGGTTCTTACTGAACTTTTGCCACCACCAGCTAAAACTAATCCAGATAAAATCGGAACATCAACTCCAATATCAAAAATTGATGAACATAATATTAATTTACATTTTCCTTCCAATACTTCATCAACAACAGCACCTCTTATCTTTGAAGACATTTTACCGTTCAACATGTGGCAATAAACATCTGGACTGATCATATCGTAAAGCCGCTTACCATGTTCCAATTCCTTAAACAACACCATTGTTACAAAGCCTTGCTCGACAAGTTTCTTAGCACCAGTCACGATGATGTTGTTACGTTTGGGATTATCTACGATATACTCTTTATAAATTTCTTTATATTTTGTAGGCGGATATAACATTTTAGGCACACGAATAAATCTTATTTTCGGTGCTACTAAGTAGCCAGCTTTGATTAATTCTGACGCAGTTATTTCAATTATAATTTTACCAAAAATAGCTTCAATAAGCATATCGGCATTATCATCTCTATAAGGAGAGGCAGACATCCCTAAAGTATATTCGCTTCTTATTGCTCTACTTATTTTTTGAATCGTTTCTGCGGCTCCAAGGTGGCATTCATCCAGAATGCTCACCTCGGCGTTTGCAACCATTTTTCTGATTTCATCATAGTGTTCAGAAGATACAGATTTCTCATTATCTTTTTCATCATCATTTGCATTCTTTTTAGATTTCATACCAAAAGCTTGTCCAACTGACCATACACTTGCAATCGTAATAGGTCTGACATCAAATATACCATCACCAACAATACCTATTTTTGTTTTAAAAACTTTTTCAAAAAAATCATGAAATTGATGTAATAAATCTTTTCCAATAACATATATGATTGCTGATCTTCCCACTTCAGCAACTACCATAGCCGCAACTAAAGTTTTGCCGCCACCCGTTGCAATCCGGATAATCCCTCTCTTCTCTTTAAGAGCAATATCTGTTGCTCGTTGCTGATATTCTCTGGGAGATTTTTTTATTTCAAGAAGATTATCATTTATGTTGATAGGTTTTCTTTTAATAGATTTATTTCTATTATAAATAGGCATCGAAATGCCTTTATTTTTAAAAAACTTTTGAACACGTTGAGATAAACCTGCAGCAAATGTTAAATTATTATTCAACAAATTTATTTTGCCTGACCAAAATCCATTTTTATAGCTAGGAGCATGTTCATATCCTAAAGGTCTATACGATAAATGATTATCTAATTCGTTTATCATATCGGAATCAAGGTCACTACCTCGAAGGTATCCTATGTTTCCTTTAATTTCTATGCACGTTTCCAACTTTTTTCTCCATTCATCGTTATTAATGTATTGATGCCAAAACAATAATGTAACTCGACATAAAAAACATTAACTATATATATTCCTAATTTGATATTAAATTATGAAACTTGCTGTAATCTCAGATCTTCACCTTGGAAGAGGAGATGCAGCAGACCCCTTTATGCATAATGATGAAAAATTTAATAAATTTCTTAAATTTTTAGAAAAAAATTTTGAAAAAATTATTTTATTAGGAGATATATTTGAAACACTTCACAGTCCTAATTTTTCATATAGTAAAGAGTTATTAAAATGTAGAGCAGCCCACCCTAAAATCTCTAAAAGATTTTTTGAACATAAAAAATATGTTTATATATATGGCAATCATGATTTTGTTGCTGCTGCCTCACCTACAGTAAAAGAAACATTAAAAATTAAAGGAAACGGCAGCGACATTTTGTTCCTTCATGGTCATCAATTCAGCTGGATGACATCTGGAAGAAACCCTATAACAGAAAGTGCAGCTTGGTTAGCTGGATGGGGAAGAAGAAATAATTTTATTAATTTAACAAAATCAATAGAAAATAAAATTTATTATACTCTTGGAGTTGGTATAAATGATTTTAAATTTCAAAAATGGGCTATTAATGTTGCTACAAAAAATAACGCCAATATTGTTGTTACTGGTCATACTCATTCAGCAACTTGCAAACAATATGAAAACGGAATGTACATAAATAGTGGTCATTGTTCACCAAAAAATATATGTTTTATTAATATAGATACAAAGAATCTTAAATTTGGAATAAATTATAATTATTAGCGTTTTCTTCGATCTACAACGCCTTTACCACTTGTAAGCTTACCGAACCCGCTCATCTTATTGGCAACCTTTTGTTTAATTTTATCAACTTGCGATGTTGCTGTGTTTTTGTTCAGGTCCATGTTGAGCTTTTCAGACCGCTTTTTGTTCTTCGTCATAGCATTAGCCTTTTGAGCCTCAACCTCTTCCTGCAACTCCTTCATACGAACAGCGGGCAAGCTGAGACCGGACACGAAAGTATAAATCTTCACTACACCATCTGATATAGATTCATCCGAGTAAATACCTTTGAAGGTTCCTTCTGGTTCATTGAACACATCGGCAAGCATAAGACTTGCATAGTTGATTGAGCCTGCTGGAATATTCTTCCATACATTTTCATTTGCAATAACTATAAATCCAACGTTATTAGCTTGAGTCAAATCGAAAGAACCTGCTAGAAGGTTATCAGACAAACTTTCCACAACAGCTTCCGCAATAGAAGTATCCTCTTCGTAATTGGTCAAAGACATTTGTCCATAAATAGACAGTCCTTGACCATTCAAAAGAAGAGACGCCCACTCTGAAGAGTCGATAGGCTTTACGTCTGAAGGTTTCATACTAAAAGTGTTGAAAACATCAATGGGCTCAACGATGGCTTGGTTCGCTACCTTATAAAATTCCATTTGATTTACGCCTGAATAAATACTTTCAATCTTAGCATTATCTACAGTAATCAAGGATTGAATCTTATTATCATTAACAAGATTTGCTAGTATAGAAATTGTATCAATTGTATTTCCCTTTGTCTTGACGTCTTCTGACACCATAGGAAGAACAGCGATGACAACAATTGGTTTGCCTGTTTCTTGAAGAATCTCAATAACTGTTGGCAAACCACCGGCTCCTGTACCTCCACCACATGATGAAGCAAGAATAATAACTTCACAATCTCCAAGCTCTTTGAAGTATAGTTTTTGGATTTCCTCTCTATACTGCTCTGCAGCTTCTTGCCCTCTATCAGTATTCTTTGCTGCGCCCTGAAGACCGATATCCATAAAGAGTTTATTATCTTCTGGAACGTTGATATGAACCAAATCTTGAGTTGCTGTATTTGCTACAATGACGTCATAGCCTAGCAAAAAAAAGCTTTCTGCCACTCGCGCACCACATTGCCCCAAACCTACGACACCAAACTTTAAACTCCTGAGAACTTCAGGCTTACTTTCTTGGTTTTCTTCAGCTTCTTCAACTTCCTCTTCAGCAACCTCTTCTTTAGGCGACTGCTGTTTTTTCATTTTAGCTCGCAATGCTTCTAGTTTAGAAAGATCTACCTCTGGCTCTTCTTGAACGGGCTCTTGTGTGTTTTCTTCCAAACCAACATCATCAACTATTTTTTTATCAATCGGTTGTGTGCTTTTTGTTACTTTGCTACTCATTGTTCCTTATTAATATTTTGGAAAAAAGTTTTCTATTAATCATATATAGCATCAGTTCGCCATATTTTGTGGTTGGATTCGATAATAACTTGATTTTAAGATTAAACGGTTCAAAGGTCACCTCTTCATAAGAGTTTTCTTTTAAACTTTTAAACATATGGATAATAGCTAATTTTTGAACTACATTCTTAGAAAAATAAAGGTAATTATCAAAAAACGATGATATCAAAACCTCTGGACCACCATTGTATTCCTTGATGACCCCAAACTGCTGTTCGTCATCTTCAAAAACTATAAAATCTTTTACTATAAGAATTTTTTTGATTTTTAAATTATTAATTAATGTATAATTAGGATTATGACTGGTAAAAGATAAGGGCTGCATGATAGAGTCCAACCCCATAAAATCTTTTGTATATTTATCTATAATATAATTATCTCTTATTTTATAGTTGCGTTTTTTTAGCTCTAATACCAACTCTTTTTGTTGTTCATAATTATCTTCCAACATAAAGTCATTCAAATCAAATAATTTTTTGTTGTAAACTTCTTTTAGTTTTTTAGCTGGTATGTTTGGCTTTTTAAGAACGAAGCTTGGCCTATTTGTATTGGTATTCATAGTATCTGCCTAAAGAAACTCCTATTATGCATATAAAGCTGAAGTCTACCGTAACGACTTGCGGGGATAGAAGATAAGAGAAAAATAATTCCGTGACTTTTCTTTAGATTGTTTTTTTTGTAATAACCCTCGGTTATCTCGCTCAAACAATCCATAACTGCAATTTTGAGTTCCACTGTATTGAACGGTGCTGCGTTCTTAAAAAACGGAAAGGGTTGAAGGTCCCCTTTTACATCTACCTTTAATTGGCCAATTTTGTTATTATTATCTTCTACGATTATATTATCGAGGTGATGAAATTTTGTTTCAATATATATTAATCTCTTTATATCTTTAAAATACTTTATTTTTTCTTCTTTTTTTCTTATCCATGTTGTTGGAATGTTTGGTTTTGATTCATTTTTAGAGAATAATGAAAAAGACAGATTGTTGAAATATGGATCTTTAATGTTTCCACTATCATCTACTTCATAGCCTCTTTTTTGAAGTTTATACAAAAACAATTTCCATTTTTTAATATTGATTATTACATCATCACTAACAAAAAAAGGAGAGTTCAACTCGTCCTTATAAATATCTAATATTTTCTCTGAAACCATTTGTTATTTTCATACCATAATATAGTTTGTTGAATTCTTGCCCGTAAACTTCTTTGAGGTTTCCATCCGGTTATTTCTTTAAATTTTTGCGAATTAAGTTTTATTGTCGGTTTAGTATATAATTCAATTCGTTGTCTAAACTTAAAACTAGTTTGTTCTTGAATTATATGAAATAATTCTTCATCTGTAAAATCATTTTCAATAGATAAATTATAAACACCTTTTAATTTATTTTCGATTGCAATCATTATAGCAGCACTCAAATCTTCAACATACAAAAGATCTTCTGTTTCAGTATTGCATCGTACTGTTCCAAAATCTATGTGAGTATAAAAATGAGAAATTCTATCTAAAGATCTATTTCTATAATCAAGAGTTTTTCTTGGTCCAAATATCGGTGAAGTTCTAAAAATCACATGAGGCACACCACTCCCAAAAATTACATTTTCAGCATTAAGGATAGAAGCAGTAAATATATCGGTTGGTAAGGAGGTGGGAGTTTGTTCTGTTGCTCTTTTGGTTGATTTTCCATATATGGCTCCGTTGGAAATAAAAATTATTCTATCGAAATCATTTGGTGCTGCGCCAGCTGAATCAAGTATATTATAAACTCCTTGGCTATTTGTCTTCAATATGTTTCTGTTACTACTTTCAACATGAGGAGATACGCAATGAATAATGTAATCAGGTTGATGAATTTCGAAAATCCTTCTCATGATATGTTTATTATTCACGTCCGCAATATAAAAATCATGTGATTTATTTGCGTAGATATTGTGCATTGCAATTGGACTATCAATGTAGTCCAAACCTATAACTTTACATCCTTTATAATTGTATAAAAGATATCTGATAAAATTAGAACCAACGAACCCTGCGGCTCCGGTAACAACAAACGTTTTTTGCATGTTTATTTATATAACTTAGAATTTTTTGAGAATGGCGAAGGCTTCTGTAAAAGAAGCTACAATATCACTTCTTGTTAATTCTTCTGGATCTGATTCTGGTTTAATTCTTTTTATTGCTGGATTTGTTTCTTTGTCTCGATCGACCTCATGCTCTAATTCTGTTGGTTCAAATCCAAACCCAAATTCAGTTGGTTCAAAGTCAAACCCTTTTTCAACACGCGTTAAATCTTCAGGCTCTTTTTCCTGCACTCCAGAAACGTCTTCACTGTTAGTTAAAGTATCAGTTTTTTCTTCATTAAATCTATCTAATTCAAGTTGTTTCCATTCTTCTGTTTCTTTCAAAAAATCAAATACATTAGAGTTTCTTATTGTTATAGCTTCGGTTAACCTTTCTATCTCAGAACCCATTACTGATTCTTTAACTTCAGAAGCAACAGCAATGTTTAACAATTGTTGCACAATATTAGAAACTAATACATCAACTGCTCTTTTAAAATCTTGATTTCCATTATTTGATTTATTTTTTATTATTACTTGTAAATTTACAAACTTTTTTATAGTATCTAAAAGTAAATTTTCATCTATATCTAACAAATAGTAAGGAATTAAAAAATTAACAATGTTTCCTTTTGTTTGAATACTTTCTAATATATTTTCTAATATAAATTTTATTTTAGGATTTTCATTATTTGAAATAGTTATAAGAAATTTTTCTTCTAATATTCTATCAATAGTTATATTTAAATTTAAATATTCTGTAGGATAAGTTATTTTTTTAGTAAAATCTGCAATATTTTTATTACTATTTTGTTTAATTAAAGCATCTTTTTGATTTATCAAATTTTCCATTGAAATAGTTGGTTGAGATAAAAGGAATAAATCTCGCATGCTTCTCAACCTACCTTCTTCTACGCCCACTTCACCTTCAGCTTCACCAACGGGGGTTTTCTGTAACAAATCGTTTAAAAAAGCAATTAAATCGTTTTTTTGATTTTCAGGATTATAAATAATTCTATATTGTTTATCTGATAAATCTGCAATCTTTAAAAAATTAATTATATTTAAATAATTATTTATTATATTTTTCATATTAATCCTTATACTTATATAGGAAACTTGATAGAATTTTGAAAGACTTGACAACCAAAAAACCGGTGGTAGACTGGGGTCATGGCAAATCTAGCGATGTGGAAAAAAATGTTGACTCCTGTTATTCCAAACGAACATATTAAATTATGTATACTTGATATAGAAGAGTTCTCTGTTGAACAAGTTAAAAAAATAATGAAACCCACGGTTGGTGGCACTCTCCTAGATGGGATGAAACTTGCATCAGTTATTAAAAAAGGAATTAAACTCTACAAATTTATTCGTCCGTGCGATTTTATGATGGAACCGCTCAGCGATTTCACCAACCCTGCTGCCATCAAAATGCTTGATAAAAAAACCTTACGATACTTTCTTGATGGTTGGAAAAAAGCTTATCCTGAAAAATTCACTAGCACAATTCGTCAAATCATTGAAGATTTTAATAATCTTTGATATATTAAGTTATATGGCAAATTCTCTCAAACAACATTTGGTCACCATCGTGACCCATCTAAAAAAGATTTTAATATAAGTAAATTTAGAAGAAAAGATATAAAGAATTTTATGTTTTTGCGAGAATTAGAAAAATGCGTGTTGTTGTGTTCAAACTGTCACGGTGAAGTCCATAGCGGATTACATAAAGAAAAATTAGACGAAATACCAGAAGTGTCTCTGGTAGAAGAGGTTTTTTAAAAATGATAATTAATTTATATTTTTCCTGGAAAACAGGTTCAACATTTGCTAGAAAATATTTTAAAGATGTGTGTAAAATATCTGGTATAAATTATGTTCATGTGGTTACTAATGACAAACCTAAAATAAAATATAATAATAATTATTGTATGTGTCTTTATAGAGTACCTAATGAAAATAATTTTAACAATAAAAACAAAAATGAATATAACATAATTCAATTACGAGATCCAAGAGATGTAATAGTGTCAGCATATTATAGCATGGCATACACGCATCCTTATGGCTCAAAAACGGAAAAAATACACGAATCTATACAAAAACAAGGAATTGATTCTTTTGCTATAAATAAGTATGCAGTTACTTTAAAAGTATTTGAAAATACTATTAATGTTTCTAAAAAAATGAATAATATAAATTTTATTAATTATTCTACAATGGTACTCAATTTTGAACAATGGGTTAAACAAACCACTGAACATTTTAACATCACGTCACAACAAAAAAATAAATTGTTTGAAACATATAAACATGAATTTGAAAACATAAACGAAATAACTGAAACAGAATTAAAACTAATTAATCCTACAGCAAAATTTGATATTAAATATCACAAAAGAAAAATGATTCCGGGCGATTATAAACAAAAATTAAAACCTGCTACAGTAAAAATTTTAAATGATAAATTTTCTAATGTATTAGAATTTATGAGTAAAATTAATTAAATTTTATCTAATTTAATTATATATTCTTTTTTAGCAATCTCTAAATCTGCATCAACCATTTCTTTCACAAGTTCTTTAAAAGAATATTCCGGTTCCCAACCAAATTGCTCCTTAGCTTTTG